>Ga0255052_10002376_pt1 | contig 13628 bp, 14 predicted proteins | sample JV7_2_21_MG_FD_188632 | JGI IMG/M metagenome (GOLD analysis project Ga0255052, IMG submission 188632) | Seawater microbial communities from Jervis Inlet, British Columbia, Canada - JV7_2_21 | ecosystem: Environmental > Aquatic > Marine > Inlet | place: Canada: British Columbia | collected... | reverse complement strand
GATGAAGCCGTGAAGTTCAATGATGAATCTGCCGATGAGATATATCGGCGCATGACGAAGGACGCAGGCCAGCGCGGCTTCTCTCTCGCGCAGGCAGGCGGCGGCGTCTTCGATCTTGATGATCCGATCGCTGCAAAGAACATGCTCGCGAAGAAGCAGACTTTCGCGACGAAGATCAACGGCACGACATGGAATGATCTCAAGGCGAAGCTGAGTGAAGGCATCGAGACAGGCGCGACGCCGCAAGAGCTTGCCGATATGGTAGACGATACGATGCACGATCGCATCATGTCATCGAAGCATACGATCGCACGAACAGAAGTTCTCGGCGCACAGAACGGCGGCTTGCATGACGGCTTCGAGCAGTCAGGCATCGTGAAGCGCAAGGCGTGGACTTCTGCATTCGCAGCTTCGTCTCGTGACGGACACATGAATCTCGACGGCACGAAGAAGCTCTTGCGCGAGACGTTCACGATCGTGAACTCAAGAACAGGCGAGACTTCGCAAGTCAAGTATCCTGGCGATTCGAGCGGCGCTGCGTGGGCGATCATCAATTGTCTCTGCACGCTCTTTCCTTTCCAGAAGTGAGGCGAGAGAGATGACGTTCGACTTTGATGAACTGAAGAAGTCACTGAGAGAATCTGACGGCGCTGTCTGTCGAGCGGCAAGCGAGCCGCTTCTGATGACACGCGAGCTTCACAAGGAGCTTCGGCGTCACTTCACTGAGAAGGAGATCGCGCACGCGATTCGTGACGCGACAGGCAGAATCGGATATGTAATCAGCGAGCCGATCGGCGCTCAGATACCAGAAAGGCAGGCAGAGATGAAAGATCACTTCTTCGCGACAGAAGAACTCGAAGAAGGCAAGCTCAAGGTGACAGTTCCAAACATCGACGATCTCAAGCGAGACTCGCAGATCAGAGAGTGCATCGAGCGCATCGAGCAGAAGTGCAAGCGGCTCGACTTTCCTGACGAGATCGACATCGACATCTTCGAGACAGCCGAGCGGCTTCACGAGCGCGGCGGCTTCGAGTTTCACGCCGAGATCAAAGCAATCGACAGAGAGAGTCGCATCATCGAAGGATATGCGAACACGAAGAACATCGATCGCGTGAATGACATCATCTTGCCAGGCGCGTTCGAGAACTCTGTCGAGCGCATCAAAGAAGGAGACGTGCCGATTCTTGTTGAGCATGCCAGAGTCCCGACGCATCCGTTCGCTGTCGGCACTGCGATCGCAGGCAAGATCAAGCGCACTGGCTTCTGGATTCGCGCAAAGATCGAGAGCGGCTTGCCTGATGTCGAAGACGCCTGGCAGCGAGTCGAGCGCGGACTTTTGAAGCGCTTCAGTGTCGGCTTCAGGACGCTCGCCGACGAATATAAGCAGCATCTCGGCAAGTCGATTCGAGTCGTGACTGATCTCGATCTGTTCGAAGTCAGTCTCGTGACAATCCCGGCGAACGCGCAGAGCGCGTTCAGCGTTGTTAAAGGCGTGACGTTCGGCAGCGACACATTCGAGAAGCGACGCGGCGTCTGGACTCCTGTTGTCTCGCCGCAGCGCGGCGGCTTGATCACGGCGAGAGAGATCAGAGAAGCGCACGGCGCGCCGCTGATCGCAGACACAAAGAAGACAGGCAAAGAGAACGAGAGAGTCAGATACACTCGGACGCTTGAATACTTAAAAGGAGTGAACGAGAACATCGACAAGAGGCAGCTTGAGGCAGATGCAGAGATCGCACTGCAAAGAGTGCGAGAACTTAACACGACAAAGGAGAAAGCCGAATGAAAGAACACTCAGCGAATCCTGTTGAAGAACTCGTCGATGAAGTGAAGAAGCTCTCGGCGAGTGTCGAAGAACGAGTCGTGACTGTCGAGAAGGCACAGACTGATTATCGCAACGATCTTTCGAATCTGAACGAGCAGATCAGGTCTTGGAAAGAGACAGGCGTGCCAGTCAACAAGGAGACAGTTCACGAAGCGTTCAACGAGATGCAGGACAAGCAACAAGCAGAGCATGTCAAGACGCGAACGGCGCTCGACTCGTTCAAGACGAACAAGATCGCCGTGCCTGATGTCTGGAAGTCAGGCATCTCGATCAGTGATTACATCGAGCAAGATGAAGTCTCAGTGAAGTCACTGCTCGAAGGCGGCAGAAAGGGATTCGACAAGCTGATGTCGATGCCGCCGCTTGACGAGCATCACAAGAACATGCTTCGCCTCGCGACTGAAGTGAAGATCGCCGACTCTCTCGCAAGACTGACAAAGAGAGACGGCGCCGCCTATAAATTCACTGAATCCTTTCCGAAGCTGTCGCGCTTTTGGGGCAAGATGATCGGCGAGTATGCGAGATCATACGGCGTCGAACTCGGCGTGAAGGCGGCAGGCGACGAAGCGCTCGACAGAACGAGCGAATCGGAATGGGTTCCGACCGGATGGTCATCTGAGATTCGTGAACTCGTATCGCTTGAACTTCGCGTCGCAGGATTGTTCGAGCGAATCACGATGCCGCAGAATCCCTATATTCTGCCTGTTGACATGACAGACGATCTCGGCGACATCATCGTCGAACTCACGAGCGCCGGACAAGCGGGAGATAATCCCTGGGATGACACGAAGCTGCAGAGCGTTGTCGCGCATAACGTGACGTTCACGGCGACGAAGCTGCGTGCGCGGTTCGTGACATCGCAAGAACTCGAAGAAGATTCGATCGTGCCGATCTTGCCGCTCTTGAGACGCAAGCTCGTCATGACTCTTGCGAACTCGCTTGAGACTGGCATCATCAACGGCACGAAGCTCGGCACGACTCACATCGACACAGACACAGAAGCGCTCGGCGACGAAGATGTTCGCAAGGCGTGGAATGGTCTTCGAGCGTATGCTGCCGCACAGTCATTCGAGACTGACGGCGGCGACACTTCGCCGAGCGTCGCAATGGTAAATGCGATGCGGCGTTCGATGGGGGAATATGGGGCAGACCCCGCAAAGCTCGCTGCGTTGATGTCGATCACGACATATGTGAATCTGCTCGACGAGACGCAGGTTCAGACAGTTGACAAGCTCGGCCCGAACGCGACGATCTTGAGCGGGCAGCTTGCGCAGATTTACGGCATTCCGGTCATCGTGTCGCGTTACTGGCGCGACGATCTCGATGCGACAGGCGTGAACGGCGCGACCGGTAACACGTTCACTTCGTTCGGACTGGTCTTCAGGCCCGGCTGGATGATCGGCGATCGGCGTGCGATCACGATCGAGAGTGAGCGGCTGATCAACACTGATCAGACGAATCTCGTGAGTTTCCAGAGACTCGACTTTCAGAATGTTTACGCAACGGCTGTTGCAAAAGTGTTCTGGCAGACGTTCGAAGTCAAGCTGACGTGATGACTGCTCTCGCGCTGCGAGAGTGAACTTCAACAGGAGAGTGCGCCGTGCGACGGCGTGCGGCGCACTCATCGACAAAGGAGAACAGGCGATGATGAAGAACAGACTGATCGCAGCACTCGTGATCGCGGCTCTCGTGATCGGCGCGTCGATGTTGCCAGAGAGAGAGAGCGAAGCCGCGAAGATACTGAACGGCCCGGTCACACTGCATGACGGCGACATCAGCACGATGACTGGTGTTTTTTGGATTAGTGCGCAGCACGGCAAGCATCTCGGCAGCGCGCTTCTCGTCGAAGTCGATTGGGACACGCTCGACGGCAGCGGCAATCTGACAGTTGCGGGATATGCGAGATTCGACACTGACACAGTGAAAGTTGTGGCGCTCTCAATCGCAACTATGTCGGGCGCGCCGAGCACGTCGGAGATAATATCGGCAGACAGCATCGCAGGCATCGACGTGCTTTGGATATCGGCGGGTTCGACGTTTATCACGCAGAATTATCTGCCGCCGAAAGTTCTGCTCGTGATCGACCCCGCGTCTTATACGGCAGGCAACATCAAGATCAGATATTATCTGATCGAACACGGAAGGAACTAACATGAAGAAGCAAGGAGAGACGAAGATCGTCTTCGTGAAGCCGTATTCACGCTTCGGCGTCGGCGACTTCAAGCCAGGCGTCGAGTATTCTCTGCCGACTGAACTCGTGAAGAAGCTCGTCGAGACGAAGCCGCATCTCGTCAAGTCTCACGATCTGGTCGCGCCTGTCGCCTTCACTGAGGCGGCGAAGAAGAAGACAGCATCGGCAGAGAACAAGTCGATGCGCGGCAGAAAGAGAGAGAAGAAGTGACTGAACTCGCCGCATCTGCGATCACGACACTCGCTGACGTGAAGACCTATTTGCGCATGACGAAAGCGGCAGATGACGAGCTTCTGAAGCGGCTGATCAACATCGTCAGCGCCGACTGTCAGAACAGGCACTGTCAGCGGCTGTTCTTGAAGCAGACGCACACTGATGAAGTTCATGATGGGAATGACAGCGACACGATGTTCATGAAGCATTATCCGATCGTGAGCGTCGCGTCGATCACGAAATACAAGAACGCGACGGCTCTGACTGTTCTCGGAACTGACTTCGACTTCGATGCCGACGCAGGCGAGATCGTGCTTCTCTCAGGGCACACTTTCACGAAGTCTTATCGCGAAGTGAAGATCACTTATGATGCGGGATTCGACGGCGTGTCGAACGTGCCTGACGAACTGCGCTTCTCGATCGATCAAGGCGTCGCGCACAAATATCAGGAGACACTGAAGAAGTCTTATCACGTCGAGCGGCAAGACATCGGCGGCGATGTCGGCGGCTCTGTCGATTATATCTCGACAGAATATCCGAAGCACGTTCTTGACATCTGGAAGAAGCACAAGCGCAAGCTCGCAGGTTATGGCTATGTCTGAGAAGAAGCCGATCGTCGGATTCGATGTCAAGATTCGCAATCTCGACAAAGTGCTTGCGAATCTCGACGCCGTGCCTGAAGAAGTGCGCAAGGCGATCATCGCGCATCATCACTGGGCTGCGCCGTTCTTGCATCGCGAAGTCGTGAAGCTCGCGAGCGGCAAGATCATCAAGCGTCGCACTGGCAGATATATCAGAAGCATTCGTCATCTCGTCGATGACGCGAAGCTGACAGCGCGAGTCGGCACGAAGCTCAAATATGCGGCGATGAGAGAGTTCGGACACAAGCGGCTTCGAGCGAAGCGAAGCAAGATCGGTCTGGCGATACCATTGAAAGGCGCGAAGACAAAGGCAGGAGCATCGAAGTCGCCGAGAGATTACACGAATACCTTCTTCGTGCGGCGCAAGAGTGACGGCACGATATTCTTGTTCGGAAAGCGCACGCCGAAAGCGAAGAAGATCGTGCCGCTGTTCGTGTTCAAGAAGCAAGTGAAGCAAGAGCCAGGGCTGATCTTCTCGACGGCGTTCGACAAGAGCGCCGACAAGATCACGTCGAGCGGCACGCGGCGAATCGCACGCGGCTTTCAGAAAGCGCTTGAGAGCGCGCAGAAGTGAGGAAAGATGCCAGAGCCGAATGAATCAATCGCAGAGCAGATCGCGCAAGATGTCGAGACAACACTTCGCCAGATCAGGCGCGTCGATGGGTACTGGCACGACATCGACGAGCATCAAGTGTCGAGCGAAGAACTGACGATCGAGCAGTTGATCGATGCAGAGATGCCGCACTTGATGATCATGCTCGGCGACTCGTCGCTTGAGACTGAGATCATGCCGAAGAAAGTGACAGACGATCTCGAAGTCATGATCGACGGCATCATCAAGGAGACTGACAGATCAAAGCAGAGACTCGCGCAAGAGCGCTTGATCAGAGACGTGCTGAAAAAGATTCAGACAGACACGACACGCAACGCGCTCGCGCTCTGGACTAAAGTCGTGTCAGTTGAGCGCTTCGGAAGTGCGATCGGATATGATGATTTCATGCCGTTCAGAATCACGCTCGAAGTGACTTATCGTTATGTTTGGACAGTTCCCTAATGAAAGGAGCTTGAACAGTGGAAAAAGTGAAGCTCGTATATATCGGCGTGATGAGCGGCGTTCAGTTTGATAAGCCGCTGCCGATCACGATGATCAAGAACGAGCCGTGCGACGTGCCGAAGTCTCTCGCCGACGAACTGCTCAAGAGACGTGCGAAAGAGTTCGAAGTCGCAGGCAAGGCAAAAACATCAACCGCGAAGAAGGTGACTTAAATGGGACAGGGATTCGATTCTTGGGCCTCACTCGTAACAGAGTCAGTGTGGGGCACTGCTCCTGGCAGCGGCGAAGTGTATGCTCGACTGATCGACGAGACAGTCAAGCTGAATCCTTCGCCGAAGTTTTATCCTGGCTTGTCCGGGCCTGGCCGGCGTGCAAAATTTATGGGGCATCGTCGCGTCGCAGGCGAGATCAAGATCGAGCCGATGTTTCAAGGCGGCACGCTCGTCATGCTCCTGCATGCGTTCGGCAGTGTCGGCACTGCAGGCACCGGCCCGTACACGCACACTTATGCGATGACGAATGCGCTGCCTGTCGGCTTGAACATCGAACTCTCGAAGGCAGACACTCCTTCAGTCAAGTTCTTCAGATACGATGGCGCGATGATTGACTCGCTGACGATCGACTTCGCGGCAGAGGAGATGCTGACGTTCGGCGCATCTGTCATCGCGAAAGATCGCACAACAGACGTTGCAGCTTCAGGCAGTCCGTCATTCCCTGCCGACGAGCCGATGCTCTTTCATCACTCCGGTCAACTGACTGTTGTCGGCAGCGCCGTCTCGATCAAGAGCGGCTCGCTGACGATCGCGAACAATCTCGACGCCGATCGCTTCTTCATGTCGCAGCTTCTCTCGCGACCAAAGCGGAAAGGATATCGCGACGTGACAGGCACGGCGCTCGTCGAGTTCGAAGACTTGACGCTTGTTGATAAGTTCGCGCTCGGCACGCAAGGCACGATGTCGCTTTCATTCACAGATGCGTCGGCGAATCAGATCGCCTTCACGATGGCAGCTTCGTTCTTGAGCGATGCAGAGCCAGTGATCAGCGGCGAAGGCACTGTCGAGATGCCAGTCAATTTTCAGGCGATCGGCGGCAACACTGAATTTGTTTGTGTTGTAACGTGCGATCAGGCAGTCGTGGCATAACATTCAACAGAAGGAGAAGTGCGAATGAAACAAGCAAATAAAACATCGCACGCTTCGGAAGTTCACGAAGTCGCAAGCCGTCATCGGACGCGAGCGGCTTCTCGAAAGATCGTGATGACGCCTGACGGCGTGTTCGTCATCAGGCGTCTCACAGGTCTTGACTTCGTTCTCTCAAAGTCGCCTTTGATCACACTCAGAGACGCGGCGGCGGCAGTCGAATCAAAGGGCAAAGAGCAAGCGCTCGAAGCGCTCGCCGCTGAGACAGATGCTGAACGCCTGGCGCGCATCGTGATCGAGCGCGGAACCGTGAGCGATGAAGTGTATCGCTTGAAAGAGTCCGACGCGATCGTGAACGCCGCTGATCACAGTCAAGTCTCGCCAGCGAAATATTCATGGTATCTTGACAAGCCGAAAGGCGGCGAGATGTTCACGACTTCTCGCGTTCTCATGAGCGAAGAACTGCCTGATGATGAAGAACTCGTCATCAGTGCATTCGATCTCGATGATGATTCTCTTGTGATCTTGTCGCAAGAGATCAAGGCGTTCTCGAAGCTGACGAAGACCGCTGCGCTGGACACGCAGCTTGACAACTTTCGGACGCGATCAGCTGACGGCGCTTGATCGCGCCTGCGTTAAATATGGCAAGACGCCGAGCGAGATGTTGAACATCGACTATTATGATCTGATTCTGACGCTCGACGTGAGTGAACGCGCTGACAAGATCATGCTCGATGATGTCGGCGCACGAAGAACGATTTTGACACTCGCAGATGCTCTGACTGTCATCATCAAGCTGTTGATCAGGAAGGTTTAGATCGTGGCACGCAATCTGAAGCAGATGATCGAGATCGTTCTCAGCGGAAAGGACTTGAGCGGGCCTGCGTTCGCGAGTGCCGACAAGAAAGCGGGCGATCTTGAGAAGCGCATGATGTCGATCTCGAAAGTCGCGATCGGCGTCGGCGCAGCGACGGCAACGGGACTGCTCGCAGTGACGGCGCAAGCAGGCAATCTCGAATCTGTTGTCGCCGATGCGCTCACGCTCGTCGATGCACAAGGCGACGAATACACTCAACTGAAGAACACGATGACATCGAAAGCCGTCGAGATGAGTCGCGAGCTTGCGATCTCTGCAGATGACATCGGACGCTCATATTATCAAGTCTTGAGCGCTGGCGCAGATGTCACGTCTGATTCATTCGACAAGCTGACGCGCACTGCGCTGATTATGGCAGAACTGACTGGACTTGAGACGGCTGCAGGCGTCGAGATTCTGAGTGACACGATCAACGCCTTCGGCTTAGAGATGAGCGAAGCCGCGAAAGTCGCCGACACTTTCTTCACTGCATCGAAGCTCACGGCGACAACAGTGCCACAGCTTGCAGGCGCGATGCGCGAAGCCGGGCCTGCCGCCGCCGTTCTCTCTCAAGACCTTGCAACAGTCGCGACTCTGCTCGATGCGTTCGCAGCGAAAGGCGTGAAAGGAGTCAAGGCAGGCACGGCGCTTCGCATCATCTTCACTCGCCTCTCTGCAGGCAGCGAAGAAGTGAACGATGCGATGAAGAAGCTCGGCGCATCGATGTTCGATGAAGACGAGAACGCACGCGATCTGATTGTCGTGCTGCGCGAGATGCAAGAAGGCTATCTGAAGTTGAGCGATGAGCAGAAGGCGAACACGCTCAAAGTCATCGCAGGCGAAGAAGCGTTCTCGAAGCTCGCAGGCATTCTCGAAGGCGATCTCGATCTGCTCGACTCCTGGCGCGAGCAGATCAGAGAAGGCGGCGATCTTCAAGCGACATATAACACGCGATTGCAGGCGTTCGACAAACGCCTTGCGGCGCTGAAAGTCGAACTGAAAGCCGTCGCCGTCGAGATGGGGCAAACGCTGTTGCCGCTCGTCGAGACTTTGATCACAGACACGGCAGAGAACGTGCGCACTATTGGAACTTGGATTCAGGCGAATGAAGACATCGTGCCGACGATCGCGGCGATCTCGTTCGCGTTGATCGGAACAGGCGGCTTGCTCATCGCGATCAGGCAAGTCACGAAGGCGATGCGGATAATGAAAGTCGTGATGGCAGGCACGTTCGGGCCTGTCGTGCTTGGACTCACGGCGATAACAGGTGGACTCATTGAAGTTGATAAGTGGGCGAAGCGAACAGGGCGATCGTTCGACGAACTGAATGAGACGAGCTTAGGCATCGAGATCGATGACGAGCAGGCGAAGAAGCTGCGAGACTATCAAGAAACGCTCGCGAACACGCAGCGAATCATCAATCGCTTCGGCGGCGAGACTGAAGTCGGCGCAGAGATTCTCGGCGGCGGCTTCACGACAGCCGCGAACAAGGCGCGACTCCTGCAGATCGAGATCAACAAGATCATGTTCGGCGTCGAAGGAACAGGCGAAGCGTCAGATCAGTTCTTGACGAGATTCACGAACAAAGCAGGCGACGCGACGAATAAGACTGTCGATCTTGTTGATGCTCTCTCAGACATCGATGCGAAAGGCGCACGCTTCAACGCGATCTTTCCTGACATCGATCAGCTGACGAATCTCGCGCTCGCGTCACAGACTTTGCGCGAAATCTTTCTCACAGAGAAGGAGCGTGCTGATCTCTCAGGCGACGCAGTGTTCGACCCTGGCATCAAGAACGTCACTGTGTTCGATGTTGAGGAAATCAGGAAAGCAACCGCGAAAGTCGAGCAGATCGTCAGTTCTGCGTTCATGCGAATGACGCAAGGCGGCAAAGTGTTCAAGAACGCGCTGACTGTGATCTGGCAATCGCTGGCGCAGATTGTCATCAATGAGATTTCGAGAATGATCGCGAAGTGGCTAGTCTTGCAAGCGATCAAGACCTTCATGTCATTCATCCCGCTGCAAGAAGGCGGCACAGTGACAAAAGCGCAGCACGGCGGCACGATCTCTCGCGGGACTCGCGGCGTTGATAATCAAGTCTTCGCGCTCGGCAGAGATGAGACTGTTCTCTCTCACGAACTGACTGACGCGATGCGCGAACAGCTTCTCGGCGGCGGCGCAGTCGGCGAACAAGGAGAACGCATCGGCATCACGATCAATGCAGGAGTCGTGACAACATCAGATCAAGAAGCAGTTCGCTTCGCACGGCTCTCAGAGAAAGAAGTCTCGAACTTCACGAGACGGTATGTTGCGAAAGGAGTGAGCGTGCGATGATAGTGCCGACGATTAAGACAGCGCCAGGCGAGACGCCGTTCGCAGAAGTCAGTCTTCTCGACAAGGCGACAGTGCGGCTGCGAACGCCGATCGACAATGACATCAGACTGACGAACTTCGTCGGCTCTCTCACTCGCGTCAAGCGATCGATTCAGAGAGTGCTGACGTTCGACTGTCTCGGCTTGACAACAGATGACGCGACGCAGCTTGAGCGCTGGCGCAATAATCGAACGCGAGTGCGACCATTCGCGAACTACGGCGAGAAGACAGTTCTCTTGTCGCACTTCGAGCGCAAGCGCACGATCGACGATGCGATTGTGCCAGAGATCGGCGACGAGCCGACATTCACTGAGAGCGTCGGCAGCACGGCGCTTGCAACATATGAGGCAGATGACGGCTTGCTTTATACTGTGCCGACAGACATGCCGCGATATGAGGTGGGCGCATACGGCATGAAAGGGATTCTCGTCGAGTCTCGTGCGCGTCAGCTGATGACGCAAAGTCATCCGACGAGCGGCACGCTTGTCTTCGCGATTAAAGTCGGCGCGCCGACACTCGCAGCTTCGTCTGATATCCCGCGCAAAGTCTCAGGATTCGCCGACATGCTGAAAGTCTCAGGCCAGTCAGGCGATGAAGTGTCGGCGACAGTGACAGGCAACGCAACAAGCGCGGCGCTCTCGATCTGGCTTGCAGGATACGGCGTTGTCAAAGTCGAAGTTTACAACAAGACAACGGCGACACTGCTTGATGACACAGGGAACTTCTTTCTCGCTCCTGATTGGACGCGATACGATATCGACGGCTTGACGAAAGGCAGCGGCGACGAGTTCGAGATCGTGATCGTGGTCGGCGTTGATTCTGTTTTCTATGTCGGCCCGATCATGTTCGCAGGCGATCAGCTTGTCGTGCAACAATACATTCACAACACGACAGGCAGCATTCAACAGAAAGAGACAACAGCCGTATCGTGGCCTGGCTTTCGCATTCCTGAGTTCGCTTGCACGCTTTACGTTCTCACGCTGACGCCTCGCGGCTCGTCTCCTTTGCCGAACGCGAGCAATTGGATATGCCACAAAAAGAACAGTGTCTCGCCTGATCGATGGGGTCTGCGCTTCAGTTCGCCAGGCGGCACTGAAAGCGTGTATTTTGTGAAGCGCACGACTTCGCCTGACACAGATGTTGACTTTGCGAGAACAGTCGGCACGCATGCGGCGACGCTCATCGCTGTCTCTTATGATCTGACGAACTTGAAGATATATGAGAACGGCGCTCACAAGGCGACGCAAGCTCTCGGCTTCCCTGTTGACATCACGCTCGACGGACTCTTTCTCGGCGACAGCGAGATCAACAATCAGGCATGCAACACGCCGATATCATTCATTCGAATTGACAAAGAGATGCACGATGACACGCTCGTCGCGCAGAACAGTCAGCTTTACACAGACGAAGAACAGCGCGTCTTCACGCTCGCATGCCAGGGCAGAGACTTCGAGATCAAAGAGCTTGATCTTCGAACAGTTGAAGGCAATCCCGACCAGCACAAGGGCACAGTCACTCTCGTCGAAGTTCACTCGCACGAGTGTTCGACGCATGAAGAACGATGAGCATCACACTCTCTGCAGATGCGAAGACTGAACTCGCGAAGCACTCGCCGAATTATCTGCGCGTCGCGACGATCATCAAAAATCAATATGATGCCGACACTCGCGACTCGACTGACATCTCTGATCGCGTTATGTCGTGGGGAAGACTCGTTCTCTCGGCGACACTCTTTCGCCCTGATTGGGAGAAGCCGAACTTGACGATGATCGTTCAGAATGATGACAACTTCTTCACGAAGAACTCGGCGGCGAGCATATGGGAAACAGCGCCGACAGCGCACCACAAGGAGTGCGCGCTTCTCGTTCAGTTGTATGTTCTGATCGGCGCGCCGAAGACGCGAGAACTCGTGCTTGAGTATCGCGGCAGAATCGATGACTCTGTTGTGCGCCTCGATGAATCAATGGCAGTCGCCGAGCTTGTCACTGTCTTCGAACAAGACTATCAACTTAGAAGACGCATGCTCAAGAATGACGGCGGCACAGTGTACCGACCGAACAACACATACTGATGAAAGGCATCACTGATTATGGCGTGGCCTGCGACTCCGATTGATGAAGGCGACCCGGTTTATGCGAGTTCGACGCCGCTCGCGTCATGGATTCAACTGAACGGCTCGAACTTCTCGACTGCGACGAAGTGCCTGATCAAGCAGAGCATGCAGCCGATCACAGAAGAACAGCCGCTTGTGTATATCAGCGGCTCTCAGATACATGATCGCGTTCAGTATTTCATTCCGAATCCGCACGCATCTGGCGATCTCGTCATCGGCCAGCCGATCGGATACGATGTCAAAGTGCCGCCGCAAGTCCTACAAGACTTGATCAATCACCAAGCGCATGTCGGGCGCGGCAGAGTGAGAGTCGTGCCAACTGCCGAGTATGCAACCGGGACATGGACTCCTTCAACGGGGGGAACATTCTATAACCTGATCGACAGCGGCACGCACGCGCCTGATTGGGGGGAATGGATATCGACAACAGCGCCGAATGATGCGATCAGATTCGCAGCATACTCGCAGATGCCGTCGAACGTCTCGAAGGTCAAAGAAGTGATCGTGAACATCTGGTGCCACATTCTTGAGTCGAACACTGGCAACGGCAACAGCTTTCTTGTGTCTGTGTATCACTCAGGCGGCGTGCAGTTCGGCATCTCGAAATATATCGCACAGACGCCGAGCGGAACAGGGAACTTTATTCAAGTGCGCTTTCAAGGGCATGATCTGACTGAATCGAACATGAACAACTTCGAGATCGAGATCGAGACGAAGCGTCCTTTCGGCGGCGCGGCGCCTGTCTCCTTGTGGAAGATATACGAGCTTGATGCAATGGTTATATACGAGCCAGATGATATTGATCTTGTTGATGAGGCGAGCTTCGATGCGATCGATGCGTTGTACTCGGCGAAAGGGTATTATCTGACAGGCGACTTCTTCGATGTCGGCTTCGATGAAGCGCTGATGAACGTGCTGTCGCATGCGCCTGAGATGTTCATCTTCGTGGCGAACGATTCGAAGATCACTGCGCACGAGATCGGCGCATACAGTGACACGGCGTCGCCTTATACCATCGGGCCTGATCGCGGTAACTTCATCGCCGTGAAGCGCAGCTTCACAGTCGATGAGCGTGTCGTGACTGACTGGCTTCTCTCATATAACGCACGCAATCTCTCGACGGCGGCAGGCAGCGCGACGCAGAACCCGACGAATGAACTCGGATATCAAGCGACTGACACGATCGACTATCAAGAGCGTGCTGAGGAATATCCCGCCGACGA
>Ga0255052_10002375_pt1 | contig 13636 bp, 9 predicted proteins | sample JV7_2_21_MG_FD_188632 | JGI IMG/M metagenome (GOLD analysis project Ga0255052, IMG submission 188632) | Seawater microbial communities from Jervis Inlet, British Columbia, Canada - JV7_2_21 | ecosystem: Environmental > Aquatic > Marine > Inlet | place: Canada: British Columbia | collected... | reverse complement strand
GACCAACGTTTATAACGAGCATCCCTTCAAGGTTATCCTCGATTACGCGCACAATCCTGCCGGTTTCCGCGCCATGGCAGAGCTGGCCGGCCGACTCGATCCGGTGGGGAAACGTACGATCGTTTTATCGGTGCCGGGTGACCGTCGCGATGAAGATATCCGTGAATCCTGCGAAGCCTGTCTGCCGGAATTCACCCATTTTGTCTGCAAGGCTGATTTGAATCGCCGTGGTCGTGGCCACGACGAGTTGCCGCAGCTGGTGCGAGGTTATTTACTCGAGCTGGGTGTCGACGATGCCAATATCACGGTCATTGCGGAAGAGCAAGCCGCGGTCGATCATGCCCTCAACACGGCCGAAGAAGGCGATCTCCTGGTTATTACCGCGGATGATCTGGCTGGTACCTGGAAGCAGATTGTCAATCTCAATAGTGAAAAGCGCGAAACCAAGGAAACCATTCCCGGCACCAAGGTGTTTCTGCCTGGCAAGGCAAAACGTTTTGTACTCGATCAGGACGAAGAGTTGATCATCGATGAGCGTGGGGTGCGCCTGGCGAGTAGCGAACCCGAAGACGCCGACTAGGATCGATCCGGACCGAGCATGGAAATCCCCTTCCCTGATTCCAGTCGTTTAGTTGTCGATGGCTGCCGTCGGCTGACCGGTGCCTCGTTGGTATGGAGCGAGACCGGCGCGATTCTCGATGTGCTAATCCAGGATATGGACCAGGATGCAGTGCTCGACTGCTGGTATCGGCAGGTTAACAGCGTACTTGCAGAAGTGAACTGGAAGAATCCAGAACTCACTCATAGGCGTTTTGAAAATGGATTCAACCTGCTGCTTGCGGCCCCGATCGACCAGCTCTACAGCGCGGTGATGGTGCTCGAAACAGCCTGGTATTTCTGTGCCTGCGAGTTACTGGGGATCGAGGTCGAAGCGCTGCAAATGTTGCTCGATGACATCCGCGAGCAAATGCAGATCGAAAAGAATAACGCTTTAATCGGGCTCGAGGCTGCGGCCGCAGACCACGGCGTAGATTTACTGTTCGATGATGACATCGTCTCAATCGGTCACGGTGTCGGTAGTGCCAGCTTCATGGTCGACCAGATTCCGTCACCCGGGCAGATCAACTGGGCCTCGATTCATGACGTTCCCGTGGTGTTGATAACCGGCACCAATGGCAAATCAACCAGTGTGCGTTTGCTCGACGGTATCGCGCGTTCGGCCGAGCAACAGTCGGGGGTGACTTCCACCGATTTTGTGCGCGTCGGCGATAATATCCTTGATCAGGGCGATTATTCCGGACCTGGCGGCGCGCGGCTGCTATTACGTGATCCGCGACTGGAGGTCGCCTTTCTCGAAATTGCGCGAGGGGGCATCCTGCGCCGCGGATTGGCATTGCGACATGCGCGTGCGGCATTGGTGACTAATGTTGCCAACGATCACCTGGGACAGTACGGAGTAAATACGCTGGCCGCGCTGACCGTGGCCAAGTTTGCCGTCAGCAAAGCCCTTGCCGAAAACGGGGTGCTGGTGGTAAATGCCGATGATGCACAAATCGTCGATTACCTCGCAGATAAACCACAACGGAATCTATGCTGGTTCAGCCTGGATAAATCAAACCCACGGATCCAGCAACAGATCGACAATCGAGGACGTTGCTGCTTTGTCGATGACGACAGCATAGTTAATTTCGATGGCGACAGCCTGGAACAAATCTGCAACATCAACGATATCCCGATGACGCTCAATGGAGTTGCACTGCATAACGTACGTAACGCCCTGGGGGCAACAGGCGTAGCCAGCGCGATGGATTATACCGCTGAGCAGATCGGCGCGGGGCTGTGCCGTTTCAACAGTGATGAACGCGATAACCCGGGGCGATTAAACCATTTTAAACTAGCCAATGGAGCCCAGGTGATTGTTGATTTTGCGCATAATGCGCATAGTGTCGACGCAGTCACCAGTACTGTCGGGCGTATGCCGGCGCGTGAAAAGTGGGCCTTGTTCGGATCGGCCGGAGATCGTTCCGATGAAGAAATTGCGGCTATCGCCAGGGGGGTTTGTGCGATTGAGCCAGACCAGGTTGTGATTGTCGAGGTTGAATCTTACCTCCGTGGCCGGGCAACTGGCGAAGTCAGTGAAATCATGAAACAGGCCTGCCTGCAAAGTGGCATGGCGGAAAACAAAATACATTTTTCTAAATCTCCGCTTGCAGGCGTCAAGCTTGCAATCGACCGTATGCAGGCCGATGATCTGGGCATGTTTCTGGTGCTATCGGAACGTGACCAGGTCATTGACTACATTAAATCTCAATAAAGTGCCCCAGGTTTTCCGCAGGCCGCTGTTGTTATTAATACTGCTGTCGCTGGCCGCCTGCGCTATTGGCCCTTCGAAGCCGGTACCTGTCGACGGTCGAATGACGGCTTGCGTCGAACCGCGTCCCCAGATCTGCACCATGGATTACACGCCGGTCTGTGCACAGCTTGAAAGCAGTGAACTGAAAACATATTCCAACGCCTGTAGTGCCTGTGCAGACGTGAACGTGGTTTCGCATCGGCCAGCGGCCTGCGAATAAAGCAATATGTCTAGATCCTTGTTTTACGCAAACGCAGCGCATTACTGATAACTGACACCGAGCTGAAACTCATCGCCGCGGCGGCAATCATCGGCGATAATAGCAAGCCGAATAATGGGTAGAGCACGCCCGCGGCAACCGGCACACCGAGCGAGTTGTAAACGAAGGCAAAGAACAGGTTTTGGCGGATGTTGCGCATCGTGGCCCGGCTCAAGCGCCTGGCCCGTACGATACCGCGCAGATCCCCCTTTACCAGCGTCACGCCCGCGCTTTCTATGGCCACGTCGGTACCGGTGCCCATCGCGATACCGACATGCGCTTGCGCCAGTGCCGGGGCGTCGTTAATGCCGTCACCTGCCATTGCAACCGTATTACCCTCGGCCTGTAGTTTTTTGACGATATCCGCTTTTTGATCTGGCGAAACATCGGCTTCGACACGGTCGATATTAAGTTTGCCGGCGACTGCCTGTGCGGTGGTCAGGTTATCCCCGGTTAACATTACGATCCTGACGCCCTCGGTATGCAGGTCACGGATGGCTTCGGGCGTGGATTGTTTGACCGGGTCGGCGACGCTGATCAAGCCTGCGGCTTTGCCGTCGATTGCGACCAGCATCACGGTTTGTCCCTCGGCACGGGCTGCATCGGCGTTCGTCGACAATTGTTGTGCATCGATAGCAAGCGCCTGCATCAATTTTAGATTACCGAGTGCAACGGCGCGTCCTTCGATAATGCCAGTTACGCCTTGTCCGGTGATCGACTCAAAATGGTCGGTGCTGGCGAGGCTGATCTCTTTTTCCTCGGCACCACGCACGATGGCTTCTGCCAGTGGATGTTCGCTGGCGCGCTCGAGGCTTGCACCAAGGTGCAACACGGTTGCTTCGTCGAAATCGCTGCTGGCTACAACGGAAACCAACCGGGGCTTGCCTTCTGTCAGTGTGCCGGTTTTGTCCACCACCAGGGTATCGATTTTTTCCATGACTTCGAGCGCCTCGGCGTTCTTGATCAATACGCCCAGCATCGCGCCTTTACCGGTACCAACCATGATCGACATCGGCGTGGCCAGCCCGAGCGCACAGGGACAGGCAATAATAAGCACCGCGACTGCATTAATGATCGCATAGGCGAGTCGTGGTTCGGGTCCGACCAGGCCCCAGACAATCATGGTCACGATCGCAACCAGCACGACAGTCGGGACGAAATACCCCGCCACGACATCTGCCAGCTTCTGGATCGGTGCACGTGAACGTTGAGCTTCGCTAACCATGGTTACGATCTGAGCTAACAGCGTATCGGCACCGACCTTTTCGGCACGCATCAGCAGGCTGCCAGTGCTGTTCACCGTTGCCCCAATCAGGGTATCTCCATCGATTTTTTCAACCGGTATCGATTCGCCGGTGACCATCGATTCATCCACCGCGCTGGTACCGCTGGTAACAACCCCGTCGACCGGTACTTTTTCTCCCGGCCGGACGCGCAGAATATCGCCGGGCAAGACCTGTTCCAGAGGGATGTCTTCCTCGCTGCCATCGTCGCGTACAATTCGAGCCGTGTTCGGGGCCAGCCCGAGCAACAGTTTGATCGCCGCATTGGTATGACTGCGCGCGCGCAATTCCATTACCTGTCCCAGCAGTACCAGCGTGGTGATCACTGCCGCTGCCTCGAAGTAAACCGCAACCGTGCCGCCAGCATGCATCATGTCTGCCGGATAGATTCCGGGAAACAGCAACGCGACCACGCTATAACTCCAGGCCACGCCAACACCGATGCCGATTAGCGTAAACATGTTGAGATTCCAGCTCTTCACCGATTGCCAGCCGCGCACGAAGAAGGGCCAGCCGCACCACATTACTACTGGCGTGGCAAATAAAAACTCGATCCATTGCACCGTTTTCATCGTCAGTCCATCCAGCAATAAAGCCGGTGCCAGATCGGCCACCATGGCAAGGCCGAATACCGGCAATGCCAGCACGACGCTGATCCAGAAGCGTCGACTCATGTCGATTAACTCTTCATTCTTTTCCTCGACTTCGATAGTACGAGGTTCCAGCGCCATGCCGCATTTGGGACACAAACCGGGCTCGTCCTGCACGATCTCGGGATGCATCGGGCAGGAATATTCGGTGCGTGTATTCAAAACCGGTCCGCCGGCAATCTCGAGTGCCATGCCACAGATCGGGCAACTACCAGGATGGTCTTGCTCGATCTCGGGATCCATAGGACAGATGTATAATGCTCCAGGAACCGGTGCCTCCATTGCGGCTAGCTTCTGAGCCTCGCCACTCAGGTATTGGACCGGTTGTGCGCTAAATTTTTGCGCGCAGCCCTGGCAACAGAAAAAGTATTCGGTGCCGTCAAACTGTAAAGTAAATTCGCTTTCGGTTGACACTTTCATGCCACAAACAGGATCGATTAATTGGGCAGAATCGTGACTTTCGGTAGGGCTTTGCATCGCTGGCGCTAAATTGAAATCATTAATTGGCCTCATTATAAAGCCTGTAGCACCTACAGGCACAAGGGTAAAGTCAATACGATAACTTGCAGGTACTTCTTAATCGTCATTAGTTATCTGATTACCACAACAGGTTTAATTTCGTTGCCAAAAAAAACCCCGCCGAAGCGGGGTAGACATGAGGAAAAACGAGGAGTGATTTAATTGCAGGTCACGGCACTTAGAACTGAATTATTTAACGTTATAGATAAACTCCTGGATCTTGGTCGCGTCAATCAACGTGTTCCAGCTTCTTGCGCCTGCACCAGTAATCTGTTTATCCCAGGCTTTTAGACGCGTACGATAGACTTCAGGGTTCGCGCTGTCTTTGCTGAGCTTGATCACGTTCATCGCGACGACGTCGATACCCACGAACTCATCATCCGTAAATTTCCGCACCACACCTTGTGGCAGTTCCTCTTTCATATCGCTGAAAACAAACATCACTTTGGTGCCCGATTGCGTCGCTTTAAGATAATCAGAGCAAAGCATTAAAGCGCCACTGATGTCGGTAAGACGGGATTTAGCATTGCCTCTACCAAATTCGTCCAGCTTTTTTGCAACCGCCATTTTTTGACTGTTCGCTTTGGTGGGCCGATAGTCCAGGGTCAGTTTTGTTACCAGGTTCTCTTCCGCGTAACTGTTGCTATCGATCTTGACAAAAAACAGGCTATCGCCGGGAATCATCTCGGGCACGATGCCGGCCTTGATGATATTTACCACGGAGCTTTTCTCGCCCGCGTAGGTACCGGAAATATCCATGAGCGCGCAGTATGAGGTTTCATATTGCTTGCTATCGGTGCAGGCAGAAACAACGACTGTTACCGATAGCGCGAGCAGAATACGCTTGATTATTTTTTCCATTGTATTCTCCCAGCTTAGCTTGCGCTGACCTGTTTACCGCTAAACAGATTGGAGATCTGCACGGGGATAATGATGTAGATGTCAAACAGGTGCACCAATATATTAAAGAATCCCTCGATTAGATACGCAATCATATTAGCCAGATGGCAGAGCAAGGTGATGAATACGGTATACATCTTGGCGAAGGCATGTTGGCTGGCCTCGATAAACATTTCCAGTGGTATCGCGATTACCGCCAGTATCCAGGGCAGTACAAATCCGAGCATTGCTTGTCCAATCAAAGTGATTTTCGAGTTGATGTCATCGGAAACCGCCGCCGATCCCCCGGCCAGGCTGATATCAAGAGCGTTTTTGGCTTCGGCCAGGTTTTCCCGCAGGATCGCGAGCGACGCTTCTACCGAAGACAGAAACAAAAGCCCTAAGAGACAACCAAATAATATGATTCTACGCTTGCCCCGAGTCATATTGGCTATCTGAGGAAAGGTGTGGGTTACTCCTATTGCTTCAAATAGAAATATGCCCAAAACCAGTTCCAGCGCGACAATGACCAGTGCGGAGATTTCTGATACCGCCATTCCGGCTACCCGCACCCCGGCAGGCACCAGTTCAGACATCGGCAGCGCTATCAGGTTAAAGTTGATAAAAGCGCCAACAAGACCCACACAGATGACGATCAGTGAGATGATAAAAAGCTTGGTTACTTTCGAGGAGAGCAAATCGATCGATTCGGGTTCAGCGGCCGAAATTTTTTCGTACTGAGTCATATATTTTTTAATATTACGGCTGTTTTCCGTCACCTTGTCGACCTGGCTACTGATCTCTTTGCCCAGTTTTTCAACCCGCTTCCACACCGGTGCCATCGATCCCAGTATCTTGTGGCGTTTAGCGGAAACCTCGCGCAGTTCAGACAGGGCTTTCTTTTCGCCCTCAATCGCAGATTTATGAATTTCACCCAACATACCTTCGATAATCCGGTCGGAGGTCGAACCCTTTACCTTGGCGATACTCTTGACGACTTCACTCCATCCGGGTGCTTCAGGCGTGACCTGCCCGCACTCGTTATAGTCGGTCTCAAGCTGGCTGATATTTTCGTCTAGTTTTAATTGTAACTTTGGATACCCGGCAAGACTTTTGGTATTAGCCATATCGATTTTGGCGAATTCCTGAAGTATTTCGCCTTGAATCTTGGCAACCCCGGATTCCAGCAAAACTTTTCTGTCCTTCTCGCGCATGGCCTGTGCCGTAATTTTGGTCCATTCGGCCAATTTTCTCAGGCCACCGGCGGTTGCATCAGATAAAGTCTGGATCATTTTATGCACGGGTTCCCTGGCAAAGAACAGGAAAATCATGCTGACTGCTATCCAGACCGCGATCGAAACACCAGGCATTTCTGGTAAAAAGTAAAAACTCTTCATGGTGAGCTTCCTAAGTTATATTACGTTCGTGAATAATAGAGAATAGATGCCTTTTACAGGAATGCTATTCGTTGTCGGCAATCGAAAGTGCGTATTGCTTCAATTTCGGGTTTTTTGTCGCCGAAAAATAGTGCAGCAAAAATGCCTTTCTAGCCCTACTCCAGCCGTACCTTTTTGCGACAAACCCGCTATTCCAAAGGGCTGTAGTAATGCCTGGGACGGTAGACCAGGCTTTGACAATTTCCGTAAACATGGGATTAACCTCTGTTTTACTAAATGTAAGAAGACTTTAGGCAGGCGTTGTGAAAAATCGGTGAAAAACATGAAAAAAAAGCTATAAATTTCTGCAAGGCACTGTTTTATTTCAAAATACTGCACATTCTAAGGCGCCACACAGCAGCCCTTGCAGGCGCCTATATAGTTGAAATCTATGCTTAAAAAGCTTTACTGGACACGCTGATGGCGGCTATTTTCTGGGTCGAAGATCAATCGCACTGGATCAAGAAATTTTCTCCTGTGCTCGAGAACGAAGACTTTGACGGTAAGCCGAACTCGCTCGCAATTTATAATTTTGCCGAGGCAGCGCGGCAAAAGATCGCGTTGACTGAAAAGGATTCGCCTCCGGATGTGGCGCTGCTCGATGCACGCATGAACGGCAATGACCAGGCCGGCTTTTCTGTTTCCAACGCGTTACGCAAGAAGTGGCCGAGCTTACCGATTATTTACCTGTCGGAACACAGCGGTACCGAGATCGAACGTGAAGCGCTGGAGCAATTTTCGGCCACCGACTTTATTGCCAAGCATCAACATAATGTCGAGCAGGTTTTATGCTGGCGTATCAAGGCGGTACTCAGGCAGGCGTCGATCGATACCGATTTATCATCCACGTTAAATATAATCAGCAGCGGCGAGCTGACCATCGATTTGAATACCTGGAATGTTTACTGGAAGGGTCAGCGCCTGATGAATCCGAGTAACACCAAGCGACCCCTGGCGCCAACGCCGAGAAAACTGTTGCGTGAGCTGATGGAATCGTCGCCCAGGCCGCTGACCGCAGGGCAGATTGCCGAAAGACTCGACATGGACCCCGAAAAGTTTTCCTACGCCAGTTACCGCCAGCATATCAAGACACTGCGACGGGCCTTCGATGTGGTTGAGGACGGGACGGCCAGCTTCAGCGAGCTATGTAACCAGGGCATGGGGATTGTCACCTTCGGCGATGAAGGGGCTTACTTCTGGAAGCCGCCCGGCAACAAGAACAAATGAAACCGGCTCGAATTTATTACCCATGGCCTAGTACCCTGGCTGCACTGGTGGTCGTAGCCTGGCAGTTTCTGTTGACCAATGCCGCGCTGTTCGCGGAGCATCCCCTGCCTGAATCCATGCGCGAGCAGGATAGGTTGTTGATCGCGGGCGCGGTACTGGTGCTATTGATGGCTTTTGACGTCTGGCGCTTTCTGAAAGCAAGTGCTCGCTGCAAGGAACAATTAAGGCAGCACCAGGAGCAGATCAGTGAACTGTTTGATTCGAAGCGCGAACTTGGAACGCGAGCTCGCACCTATTCCGATCATGCGGACAAGCTGAAAATGTTTATCAGCGAACGCCTGCTCGAGTATATCGAATACGATGAAAAGTTCTTACACTTCAAGAACATCGCCTCCGAGGTGCGCCATAATGGCGTGATCAGTTATGACAAGGCTCAGACGGCGCTCAAGCACGCCCAGCTTGCCTGTGACGATGGAGAGGATCAGCAATATCGTGAAGCCGCGGATGGCTTGCTTTACCTATGGGATTTGCTTGATCTATCCACCACCGACAACATTACTCTGCATGTCGCCAATCAAATTTACGACTGTGAGGAACATTACTTCCAGGCGTTACTGAACGATACCCGAAGTGAACCCGCGCCCTATCAGCCCACCTTTATGATGAGCCATGCACTGCGACGCGCACTGCTGCCGATCACTGAAAATCCTGACCAGTTCGGATTAAACCAGCAATGGCCAAAGCGCGGTAGTTACAGCGATGAAAAATTCAAGATCCTGTTGCAGGCTGACAGCGAAATGCTGGGCAATGAAAACCACATGGTCCTACTAATCGAAAATCTGCTCAACAATGCGCTTTTTTACGCCCAGCAAAAGGCTTACAAGAATCGACACAGCAGTGTTTCGATACGCCTGGCACAACGTGGCGGTGAGGTTGTTTTCGAAGTCTACAATCGTGGCCCGAGAATCAACGATGATGAAAAAGACAAGATCTACCAGCTCGGATTTTCGTCTCGACGTATCCGCGAGCATCACGGCAAAGGTCTGGGATTGTATTTTGTCAATGAGATCACCAAGGGCTTTGAAGGCTCAATCGTGTTTAACAATATCGACAACCGTGAATATTGTATTTCGCTTAGCGTTAAGCTGATCAATGGTGATATTCATAAAGAGCAGCTCGAGATTGTCGATATCAATGGCAAGCCGATGTGCCAGCTTGCGGAATCGGAAGAGCAGGTCAGCAAGCGCCATGAGTGGTCATACTCGGCGCCGATCGCGAGTATCGAAATCAGCCCCAAGGCGGCAAAGAAGCCACAGTTGATTTCTGGTTTGGAGCTTGGAGAGGATAGCAGTCACGCCGACGCGACCGACCCGTTTTTGCCGCACTGGGTGCTCGACGTAAAAAATCGCAAGCGTTCTTCGAAACTGGTGTTCATGCCTCTCGATGTGTGCGGTGTTGAGTTTGTCACGTGCTTCCCAACCGCCAAATCAAGGCTGGATAATCAGGACTGAGACACCGATAATCAGCGTCATGTCCGATGCTATTTACTGGTCTGCCTGCAGAATCGCGCGCGAAATTCGTGCGGGTAACCTGTCTTCGCGTGACATTGTCGAGGCCTGTCTCGAGCGCATCGAACAGGTCAATCCCAAAATCAACGCGGTGGTGCAGCTCGTGGGTGAGCGCGCGCGCAACGAAGCGGATGAACTCGACCGGCAAACCGCCCGCGGCCAATTCAAAGGTCCTTTGCACGGCGTGCCGATCACGATCAAGGATTCACTCGATACCGAGGGTATTATCTCGACGGGTGGCACCATGGGACGTAAGGGGTTTATCCCATCTCAAGACGCACCGGTGGTCGCACGTCTACGTGACGCGGGCGCGGTATTGCTCGGCAAAACCAATACGCCCGAGCTTACCTTTAGCGGTGAAACCAATAACCTGATCTATGGCAGAACCAATAATCCTTATGATCTTGAGCGCAGCCCGGGGGGCAGTAGCGGCGGTTCGGCTGCTGTTATCGCTTGCGGTGGTTCGGCGCTGGAATTGGGATCAGATACCGGCGGCAGTATTCGCGAGCCGGCGCATCTTTGCGGTATTACCGGAATCAAGCCGACCTCCGGGCGCACACCTCGCAGTGGACACATCGTGTCTTACGGTGGTGGAGTTCTGGATTCGTTAACCCAGATAGGGCCCATGGCGCGCTATGTTGAGGATCTTGCCTTGTCACTGCCGCTAATCTGTGGTCCCGACGGGCGGGATCCCGCGGTGGTGCCGGTTGCCATGCGTAAGCCACAAGATGTTGATCTGTCGGCATTACGAATCGCCTGGTATACCGACAATGGCATTGTGTCGCCACACGACGACATTCAGCGGGTGGTCGCCGAAACCGCGCAGGCGCTTCAACAGCAAGGTTTAAATCTCAAAGCACAATTACTGCCCGAAACCCGCCACCTGGTAAACCTCACCACGCAGCTACGAGAAGCCACCAATGCCGGTTTCATTATGCGACTGCTGGAACGCTATGACACCCGTGAACATGGTCGTGAGCTTGATGGCTACCTGACCGAGGAAGGCATCGCCAATGCCAATCGTGTTGATCCGGCGCTGCTCGAAGCGGTCGACGAGGCGCGCAGCCGCGCACTGGGGTTTTTTAGCGACTATGATGCGATCCTGTGCCCGACCTCCTTTGCCATTGCCCGACCTCACCAGTCATCCCATGGTGACAGTTTCGACGAATGGGGGTATAACCAGATTCATAACCTGCTTGGCTGGCCGGGGGTGTCGGTGCGTGCCGGAACAAGTGCCGAAGGTTTGCCGGTTGGGGTGCAGTTGGTTGCCGCGCCCTGGCGCGAGGATATCGCACTGGCGCTGGCGCAGGAAATCGAAAAGCTTATGGGTGGTTTTCAGCCGCCGCCACTGTAGTTACTGGTTGATGGATTCCAGCCTGGAGAGCTGGTCACGCCAACCTGCGGAATACCCCCGGACCTTGCGCTCCTCGATTAACCTCGATATCCGCATAAACTCGAATTCCCGGTCTGCTTCAGGCAGGTGCTGGCGTAAAACGTCAATCGTATGCGAATAGGGGTGGCCGATCGCGATCGCCGAACCACGTTCACGCGCCTGGGTTAGCCAGATATTATACTGTAGTCGGATCGACTCCGGATTGGGCTCATTGTCGAGGAAGACATCGCGCGTAATCGAACTCAGGCCGGCATCAAGCGCCTGTGCGTAAGCGACGCTGCGAGGCGAAGTGCGGCTGTCGAGAAAATACAGGCGAGAGTTATAGCCGCGAATGCTGTCCATCACCGGGCGCATGAAAAAATCGAACGCGGTCAGGTGGCTGCCCATATGATTGTTGACGCCGCGGATGAACGGAATTTGCGCCAGTAACGAATGCACGTTGGCGGTTAATTCGTCCTCATCCATCGCCTCGTTGAGGGCATTGGCTTCATGCGCGGCCTTTGAATGGATCGATTGCATCGGTAAATGCAGGATGACCTCCTTGTTCAGGCTGTGCGCATGGTAGGCCAGTTTCTGGCTATAAACCGCACCGGGCAGTATGGCGTAGGTATGATCTCCATCGAGATCGATAACAGCCCTGCCATTTTCCATCGAGTAACCGAGGTCATCGATCACCAGTGACAGAACCGGGCGTTGATCAGCCTGTGCCCCGGTGGCAAAGGCGAGAAACAGAATCAGCCAGGCTCGAGGCATTGCGCGTTTTAGCCGCTACTGATTTGGTTCAGAATAATCAGGCCTTTCAGCAGGTTGAGCGCTTCATATAGCTGAAAGTCGGTTTCTGCCAATGCTTCGCTGTCGTCTTTTTCTTCATCGTCGACATCACTTTCGCCATTTGGGTTGCTCAAACGCCCTTCGAGGTCGCTCTCGGAATAGGTTTCGCGGGCCTTCTCATCCTCTGCAGACAATCTCAGGGTGCTTAACTTGATATCAGGCTCAATACCCGTGGCCTGGATCGAGCGTCCGTTCGGAGTGAAGTAACGTGCAGTGGTCAGTTTGACCGCCGAACCATTGCGCAATTCCTGGATGGTCTGGACCGAGCCCTTACCGAAAGATTTGGTGCCCAGGATGATGCCGCGTTTGTGATCCTGTATTGCGCCGGCCACGATTTCAGAAGCCGAAGCCGAACCGCCATTGACCAGCACTACCAGGGGTGCGCCGTTGAGACTGTCGCCCGGGGTCGCCAGGTAACGATGGCTGGAATCATCGAGACGCCCTTCCGTATAGACGATCAGTCCGTTGTCGATAAAGGCATCAGAGACACCGACAGCGCCGTTGAGAACACCACCTGGATTATTGCGCAGGTCGAGTACCATTCCCTTGAGGCGCTCCTCTTTTTGCAGGTCGGAAATGGCTTTTAGCAAGTCAGTTGTTGTACGTGACTGGAAATTGGTAATCCGCACATAGCCATAACCCGGTTCGAGCATGCGATTCTTGACGCTTTTCACACGGATAATTTCGCGTGTTATTGTAATGACCAGTGGTTTGGGTTCGCCTTCGCGCACGATGGTCAGGTCGATCGCAGTATTGGGCTTGCCGCGCATAACTTTAACGGCTTGGTTAAGCGTCATGCCCTTAACCGATTTGTCGTCGAGTTTGATAATCAGGTCGCTGGCCTTGACACCGGCGCGTGCTGCCGGGGTGTCGTCAATGGGAGAAATAACCTTGACGAAACCATTTTCCATACCAACCTCGATACCGAGACCGCCAAACTGACCGGTAGTGCCGATTTTCAAATCACTGAATTCGCTGGCATTGAGAAACGCCGAGTGTGGATCGAGCCCGTTGAGCATGCCGCGTATGGCGTCCTCAATGAGTTTCTGGTCATCTACCGGCTCAACGTAATCCGATTTGACCTTGGAAAACACTTCGGTAAAAGCCTGCAAATCCTCGAACGGGATTTGATCATCGTCCTTGAGCGCGTAAACACTATGGCCCACCGCCAGTGACAGCCCCAGTAAGGTTCCACTCAAAAACCAGGTGGATGTTCGCAGATTTTGTAACATTCGATT
>Ga0255052_10002374_pt1 | contig 13637 bp, 13 predicted proteins | sample JV7_2_21_MG_FD_188632 | JGI IMG/M metagenome (GOLD analysis project Ga0255052, IMG submission 188632) | Seawater microbial communities from Jervis Inlet, British Columbia, Canada - JV7_2_21 | ecosystem: Environmental > Aquatic > Marine > Inlet | place: Canada: British Columbia | collected... | reverse complement strand
TGCCAGCGATCCCACATCAAGTTCTTGTCGGCTTGAGTGAAGTATCTTCTCTTTGAGGACTTCATAAGCAACACCTCCTTCTCTATAGTGAGAGTTTAGGTGTTGCATTGACCGATTGAAGTCACAGCCGTTACCAGCCGCTCGCGTGGGTGTAGAATGAACGGCTGGTAATGACCCAAAGCGGACGGTCATGGTGATGCCGTTATCCGCACACGATTGGAGTTTTTGCTACTCGACATCACATCGTTGCTGTACGTAACTGCTTAGGACCAGGGACGAAAAAGTGCGAATCAGACAGTTGATCAAATGGATGCTCGTTGTAATCGGCGGTCTGATCGCACTTGTCTTGATTTGCGTTGCTATTGTCTACGTAATTGTCGGAAATGATCTCAGCCGCACATTCGACGTCGCAGGGACGAGTATTGTCGTCTTGGACGACGAGGCTTCAGTGGCGGAGGGAGAACGACTGGCACGGGTGCACGGCTGTGCCGGTCGCTGCCACGGCGACAACGTCAATGGCGCCGTATTTTTCGACGTGCCCGACGGGACTCATGTTTTCGCAGCGGATTTGGCGGCCGCCGTGCGACTCTACTCAATCGATCAGCTAGAACTTGTGATTCGTCACGGCATCCGCCCGAATGGGACAAGCGTAATCGGGGCTATGCCATCCGACATGTTCTATCACCTGAGTGATCGGGACCTCGGCGCAATCATCGCCTATCTCAAGAGTCAGGAACCTGTTCAAACGCAACTACCGAAAAACAGGATTGGACCGATTACGCGGCTCCTGTTTTTCTATCTCGATCGAAAAATTGGTACGCTACTTACTGCGAAGAGAATTGATCACGACGCCCCCAGGATCAATTACTCGGAAGCCGATTCGATCAGCCATGGTCGATACCTTGCTGTTACATCCTGCAGCGAATGTCATGGAGATGATCTGCGTGGTACACCGAATGGCTTCGTTCCGAGTCCGAGTCTCGCCATAGTCGCGGCGTATTCGCTCGACGAGTTTCGCAATCTGATGCGGACTGGTGAACCGATCGGTGCCCGCGAGCTGTACGTGATGGTACTGATGGCAGAGGATCGGTTTGCCTATCTAAGTGATCGTGAGATCGAGAACCTGCACACCTATCTTCAGACGCTCGCCGCAACAGCCGATTAACCTTGACTCCATCAAGAATAGGTCCTTTGTATGGGGAAGCGGCTGCTTCTGGCCGTAACCAGCCGGTCGCCTGGATGTATACTCAACGGCTGGAAATGACCCGAAGCAGCCATCGAATTTCGGGTCTAGATTCTCCAATTTTGTCCGGGAGGGGGAAATGATAGCGAAGATTCAATCATCTCTGGGCCTGCTATTCATAGTGTCAATTGTTGTTTCTGGGTGTGGATCGACTCAAAAGATCACATTGGAAGAACGCAACAAGGAACTCGTTCACCGCATGAACGATGAAGTTTGGAATAAGGGCAATCTCGAGATGCTGGACGAACTGTTTTCCGAAGATTTCGTTCGACATTTCCTTCCTAATGGTTCTGTCACAAGAGGTCTCGATAAATTCCGAGACCACGTAAGCAACCACCGCAAGGCTTTTCCGAATTGGGCAGAAGAAATCAAGCTGATGGTTGCCGAAGGACATCTGGTTGCGACCCAGTTCACGTCGACGGGAACAAATGACGGTAGCTTTCTCGGTAACCCACCGACCGGCAAACAGATCCACATAAATGAGATGTCTGTATACCGGATTGTTGACGGAAAGATTGTCGAGCAGTGGCTCATTCCAGACCTGTTGAGTCTGAATCGACAGCTCGGCTTCATCGCACAGTCAAATTAGAGACAGTTCTTAACGCGATTCAAGCAACCACCTGAATTCCGTTTCAACATTCCAAGGTGCACCGGCTGGTTGTGGCCGACTCCCGCCCTTCGCGGTAAGGTTATTCAAGTTGTTTGAATGACTGCTGCTGGCGAAAGCAGCCGTTCAGGATTGGCAAATTCGAAATCGCGACATTGAGCGGCTGGTTTGCGCTCGGAAGCTGTCGCTCACATGCTAGGATTACGGCAACTTTATAGGGCTGCTTGTGACCCGAAGCGGACACCGAATAAGTGGCATTCTGAACGGCCAATATCAGCCTAATTCCCGCCTTCTGATTCCTTTGGGCAAGGATATGGAGCGACGATCAATGATCAAAAAACCATGGCAGGGCCTACTGGAAATGGTGGGTATATTGAGTGTCGTTGTTGGCTTATTGCTTGTTGCGTACGAAGTTCGTCAGGCGAACAGCATTGCCAAAGCCCAAGCGGTGATGGAGTTAGCTTCTTGGTACAACGAACTTAATAATGCACGTTTCACCGATTCAGATTTCGCACGTTTAAGCAGTCTGCTTCAATATCCGGATAAGCATGAGATTTCTGAAGTTGATGCGTCCAAAATACAAGGACTTGCATATTATATTCATAACATCTATTGGTCAGCTCAAACTGCTTACAACAGCGGACTATTGGGCATTGATGACCTAAATGTTTACCGAGATGAACTTTCATTAATACTCAAAGATACGCCGGGACTGGTACCGGACTTGGTAGCGATTTATGAGTCGCAGCCGCGGAAACAGGATACGCATGTCTTTGCGCCTCTCGCCGAAATGGCTGCCGAGCTGCGGGGAGATCAAGCAAGAACGAACTAACTTGGTTGCCAAAGTTTGTACCAGCAGCTTTACCTGTGACCGACCGTTCATGGCCGATTGCGGCCCCATAGGCTCTACACTATCGAGCGACTGCTAACGGCAGGAGCAGACGCTAGGTGCTAACGTTTCCGCGGAAACGTCACCGACAGGCCGGTGTACCGCCGACAGCAGCCGCTCAACTAGCTATTTTCAAGGCAAAATGGGGGTCTGGATTTGACCCGAAGCTGCCGATTGCGGCTATCCACCTGGAGGGGCGAATATGAATGTTCAGCGATTTCTTATGGCTTTCTTGGCTGTTTTTGTGACATTCGGCATTGTCTATGTAGGTGCTGAGTTGATCTTCGAGAGCCAGTTCAAGTCCGTCGGTGATGCCATGAATTTTGCTGACGAGGAACATATGATTTCATGGGTAGGGCGCATTCTTTACTCGCTCGTCTTTTGCTATATCTTCGTGCAAGGTTATGAGAACACAGGCGTTGGCGAAGGCGTGCGTTATGGCCTGCTGATTGGCCTGTTGTTGATCGGGCTCGATCTCGACTGGTTCGGCGTCACCAATGTTGTACTTAGCGACGCAGTCACGTGGTGGGTGACCGATTTGGCCGCCGCTATCATTGGAGGTGCGGTCTTGGCCGCAGTTTACAAGCCGAGGAGCGAGACCGAGGCAACGGTCGAATAACCGCTAGTGGCTGAATCCCGCCGTTTGATGATGGCGATACCACCGATCAGCTCACCGATCGCACGCCATTCCAGCAATGTCATGTTTTGAGCTCGAGGACGTCATCGGCCCAGCTCATGGCCGCTGCAACTGTCGGGAACCCGATGGTACTGGTCAACACCAGTATTGAGTGGCGAACCTCCTCAACACTTGCCCCGGCGTCTACGGCGCGGCGCACGTGGCTGTGCACCGAGCCCTCGGAGCGTATCGCCGCCGCAGCCGCCAGCTGCACGAGGTGTCTTGTTTTCTCACTCAAGGGGCTGTCTTTGGCTACCGCCACTCCGAGTGCTTCCACCGCATCCATCAGCTGCGGATGACGCTCTTTCATTTTGTGGTACTGACTTACAGGTTTATCGCTCATGGGTTCGAACCTCCAAATCTATGGATCAATAGCACTTGGGCCGATCCCGGAAGAGTATCATCGTCTGTAAGATCAGGTCTGAGCTGTCAAAGCAAGCACCGTCTCGTGCAGCATTTCCTTCACGACCTTGCCCATCGCGTTGCGCGGTAACTGATCCACAAAAATCACTTCACGTGGTATTTCGAATTGCGCGATACGCCCTTCGCAGAAACTGAGAATTCCTTCGGTATCCCGCGCTTCACCTTTCGGCACGACGACTGCAACCACAACCTCACCCCAGTAATCATCGGGCCGGCCTATCACCGCGACTTCGCTCAAGTCCGGATATTGATTCAATACTTTTTCGATAATGGCCGGGTAGACGTTCTCGCCACCCGAAATGATCATGTCCTTGCTGCGTCCATCCACGTACAGGAAACCAGCCTTGTCGTAGTGTGCGATATCCCCGGTGTGAAACCAGCCGTCGGTGAATGCAACGGCGGTTGCTTCAGGGTCGTTCCAGTATTCAGTCATGACATTGGGGCCGCGGACGAGTATTTCGCCTTTTTCTCCAATTGCGACGTCGTGACATTCTTCGTCCACCAGGCGAATCTCGCAGTGCCTGGCAGGTTTGCCCGTGGAGGCCGGTCTTCGCATCGTCTCCCGGTATGGCATATAGGCAGCAATCGGTGCCGTTTCAGTAGAGCCATAAACCTGGACAAGCGGTACACCGCGCTCACCCACCGCGCGAACCATCTCTTCCGGCACGATCGTGGAGCCCACACTTATCATGCGCAATTTGCTGAAGTCGGCAGATTCCCAACGCGAGTCATCAGCCAGAGTGCGCACGATCGTCGGTACCACCAATGTCAACGTGATTCCATCCTTTTCGATGGCGTCGAAAAATGGCCCCGGCTCAAAGCGACGGTGAAGAACGACGGTTGCCCCGGCTTTTAGTGCGGGCATAGTCTGGATATTCAGTCCACCGACATGGAACATCGGGAGCACGGTCAGTATGACGTCTTCATTGCTCAGATCATGCATGTGAACGGAATTCTCGGCATTCCAGAGCAGTGCGTTGTTGCTGAGCAGTGCCCCCTTGGGTTTGCCCGTGGTACCTGAGGTGTAACACAATAATACCGGGTCTTCAGGACGGGTAACGTTCTCGGCCTGGCGAGCAGCGGACTCACCTGACAGCAGTTTGTTGTAGGATATCCAGCCGGTGCGAGTCTCGCCATACGCTATTTTCAGAATCGGGCCGATATCCTGGCCGATGTCTTCCACATGTTTGAGGAATTCGGGCTCGACAAGCAGACATTGGGGCCTGGCATCCTTGAGCATGTGGGCATGCTCCGGGCCTGCGAGGCGCCAGTTCAGCGGTACCAGTATTGCCCCGACGCGTGCGCAGGCGAACAGCAGCAGCAGGAGCTCCGGAGAATTGAGCCCCAGATAGGCGACGCGATCACCGTGAGTAACATCGAGTTCGTTCCCAAGCGCATCGGCGAGCCGATCTGCCTTACTCGCGACCTCGCTGTAACTCAAGTCCTGGCCTTCGAACCTGATTGCACATTTTTGGGGCTGCTCGCTGGCTTGATGCTCGATCCAGTGTGACAGGTTCACTCTTTGTCCACTACGACGATATCGACCAGTTCTTTGAAACACTGCTCGACATCTCGCCCGGTCGTGTTCAGCCGCGCATGTGCCTTTTCGTAAAAAGGTGTGCGCTCTTCCAGTATTTGCTTTAGATCGTCCATGGCGTCTGCGTTCGCCTGCATGGGACGCAAATCACCCTGTTCGATCACTCGTCGCATGTGTTCATCCGGAGTCGCCTGAACCCAGATTACGAAGCACGAAGTCAGAATAATGTTCAGCATGCGTGGGTCCGAAACGATACCGCCACCGGTCTCGAGGATGCAGAATTCGTTGTTCGTCAGCGCTTCTTGCAGCGCCTGTTCTTCGAACCGCCGGTAGCCGCTTCGTCCGGTCAGTGCGAGTATTTCGGGGACACTCATCCCCGCAAGTTCCTCGATCTGTGCGCTCAGCTTGATGAATGGCAGGTCATGATGCTCGGCCAGGCGGCACCCTAACGTTGTCTTGCCGGCACCGCGCATACCGATCAATGCGATACGCCGATGCTTTCTATTCGGCGTCGAGAAATGTTCGTACAGCAGGTTCAGTGCGCTTTGCTGATCGCCTGGCGTCATGTGGCGCACAAAATCGTTGACCAGTGCTTGCTCCACAGTTTCACTGTTCTCGACGCGCACAAGGCGTGACAGCGTGGTTTGCAGCGCTGTGGCAATTTTCAGTAGCAAGCCGATGGAAATATTTCCCTGGCCGCGTTCGAGTTGAGCCAGGTAGCGTTCGGAAACGAACGAATCCCGAGCCAGCATCTTGCGAGTCATGCCGCGTTGCGCTCGCAGACCACGGACGCGTTCGCCGACCAGGCCAAGGATATCGGGTTTGGACGTTGCTGACGAAGCGGCACCCTCAATCATAGAACTCTGAAAGCCTCTTTGAGCCCACTGGCATGAGATTCTTGCCGGCGCGTCGAGGGCGGAGGCAGTCTGTGCTGGTTGTGGTACAAGATGCCGGTGAAAAAACTATCGTCAGTCAACAAACGTCGGGCAGCCCTGGCAGGGTCATCCGTTGGTTCCACGGGTGCCGCGTGAACCAGGTCGTTCCAACCTCGCTGTTCCGGCCGGAAAGTAACACAAGGACTCAAGACTTGCACAAAGGCGAATCCCGGGTGGCGGATAGCTTCGGCAATGGTGTCAGCCGTGCCATCCTGGTCGCCGCTCGAGCAACGCGCAATAAAAGTAGCACCGGATGCCAGTGCGATCACTAGTGGCTGAAACGGGTTAACGCCGGTTCCGCCGGGCGTCAGTTTCCCTTCTTCCCAGTCCGGGTCGGTCGTCGGTGACGCCTGGCCCTTGGTCATTCCGTAGACCTGATTGTCCATGACGATATATGTCAGATCCAGGTTACGGCGGCATGCATGCAGGAAGTGGTTTCCGCCAATTGAAAAGCCGTCGCCGTCACCTGAGGCGACAAGCACGGTCAGGTCAGGCCGCGCAACTTTCAGGCCCGTGGCTACGGTCAGTGCACGCCCATGTACCGAATGAAATCCGTACACACTCAGGTAAGCAGGTATGCGTGATGAGCAACCGATGCCGGAAATGACAGATACTTCCTCACGCTTGAGACTCAGCGCTGATAATGCCTTGGTAATAGAAGCCAGGACACTGAAGTCACCGCAACCGGGACACCAGACGGGCTTTATGTCCGACTTGTAGCACCGCGGTGTCAGTTCCTCTACATTGGCTGCCATTAGTTCCACCCCGTGATCTGTTCATTGAGAGTATGTGATGAAATCGGTAGCGGGCCCGGTTTGCTTAGCGACCTGGTCTCACCCGGCAGGTCGTACTTGGCGCGCAGGTAGTCGTGAAACTGGCCGGATTGACTCTGTTCCACGACCAGTATTCGTTTCACGCCCTGCAATGCTGCGGCCAGTTCCTTGGGGCGATGCGGTGCCAGCAGACGTATCCCGATCAGTCGAAGCTTGTCCTGCCAGTCGCCTAACTTCTCGACAGCTTCGCGGACAGTTCCGTAGACAGAACCCCAGGTAATAATTGCGGTCTCACCGTGCCCATCGATTTCTGCCCAGTGTGTGCCGTAGTCGAAATCAGTGATCTTGCGCAGCCGTTTTGAAAGCTGCGCGACATGGTCGCTGGCGGTCGTGGATGGATGTCCTTTTTCATTGTGCTCAAGTCCATCCGCGGTGTATTGCCCCCCCGGCATGCCGGGAATACTCATCGGCGAAACACCGGACTCTGTGTCTTCGTAGCGCAGGTAGCCGTCACTCAGGACTTGGGGGACCTTGCGTTTGGCCGCAATAGCCACGTCAGGTACGGCATCGATGATGGTACGCGTCTGCCCGAGGGACTGATCGGACAAAACGATAGCTGGCGTCTGCAGCGCTTCTGCCAGGTGGACCGACCATTGCATGGTGAAAATACAATCCGATACTGACATCGGCGCCAGCACCAGATGTGGCGCATCGCCGTGGAGCCCGTAAATGGCCATATTGAGGTCGGTTTGCTCGGATTTGGTGGGTATGCCGGTGGATGGTCCGCCGCGCATAACGTCAAGCACAACGATGGGGACTTCCGATGCCACGGCCAATCCAATGCATTCGGTCATCAGTGCAAGGCCGGGACCGGAGGTCGCCGTCATGGCGGGTGCGCCACCGAAGGATGCACCGATAATCTGCCCCACGGAGGCCAGTTCGTCCTCGGCCTGAACCAACACGCCGCCCAGTTCCGGCAGTGCGGTGGCCAGCCATTCCAGTACCTCGGTCGCGGGCGTGATGGGATAGCCTGCCGCAAAGCGAATGCCGCCCAGTACAGCACCGTAGGCGGCAGCTTCATTGCCGGTAAGACTCCAGCGTTCCAACGCTTGGGGCGGTACTTTTGGGAGACGATGCAGCTGTGGAAGTTCGGCAGCCGCGGTCATACCCGACCGGACCGCATCAATGCTGGCCTTCCGCGCGTCGGCATCTTTGCTGGCAAGTGCTTTTTCAACGGCTGCGACCGTGATGTCGTCCGGCAGCCCGATGAGTTGGGTAATTACGCCCAGGGCAATCATGTTCGGGCGCCCACCGGAGATTTCTTTGGCCAGGGCAGTCAGCGGCAATTGGCATTCACGCGCACCAAGCGACTGAAATTCCTGCGGAATTTCTCCCATCTTGCTGTCACCGATAATGAGACTATCCGGGGTCAGCCGGAATTCCGGCAGGAACCGCTCGATGTTGCGCCAGTCGATAGCCACCAGGATTTGGTCGGTGTCGGCACGCGTGGCCACCGGTTGATTTGAAAGTCGCACGATAGCGAGGGCCTCGCCGCCTCGAATCTGCGGACCGTACGAACGTTCCATGAGTCCATACCAGCCGCCCCGGGCTGCAGCGTCCAGCAGTATGGCACCTGCCGTCATCGCGCCGGTGCCACCGCTGCCGGCGATCATGATAGAGATGGAACGCTCTGCTGTATTGTTCACCGGCGCCTCACCTGTGATGTCCATTTGCCCGCGGTAGCGTCATTCCGGGCGCTTCCCGTGGTTTGCTGACGCTACGCGTTCGGCATAGGCAATATAATACGTAATTACCGTGATAGATTGTCCCATATAGTCTGATAGGATGCATTATATTTCATGTCTTGGCTCCGGACAGGGGCACCGCCTTTACGTGGAGGAAGCAGGAATCATGGGCAAGACGACAACGACAACGACAGCCACAGTCATTTCCGAAACCGCCCCCACTATGCTGGTTGATCACAACCTGGCAGTCCAGGCCGATTGCCCGGAAGTCCTGGTTGAGAGGCGTCCCGCAAAGACGGCTGAGGGTGAGACAGCAGAAGGTCTGTTCAATGTCTGGATCACATTGAACAACCCCAAACAATACAATTCCTACACGACAGACATGGTGAAGGCATTGATCCTGGCTTTCCGCGAGGCGTCTGCATCACGGGATGTCAACGCCGTCGTGTTTACCGGTGCCGGTGATCGAGCCTTTTGCTCCGGTGGTAATACCAAGGAATATGCCGAGTACTACGCCGGCCGGCCCGACGAGTACCGCCAGTACATGCGGCTGTTCAATGACATGGTGTCGAGCATACTGGGCTGCGATAAGCCCGTGATCTGTCGCGTCAACGGTATGCGTATCGGCGGCGGGCAGGAAATTGGCATGGCATGCGATTTCACCGTTGCTCAGGATCTGGCGAATTTCGGCCAGGCTGGTCCCAAACACGGTTCCGCGGCGATAGGTGGTGCGACGGATTTCCTCCCGGTGATGATCGGTGCCGAGCAGGCCATGGTCTCCGGCACGCTGTGCGAGCCGTTTTCGGCACACAAGGCCTACCGTCTGGGCATTGCTTCCGACATTGTTCCGGCACTGAAGGTGGATGGGGAATTCACAGCGAATCCTCTGGTGATTACCGATCGTTTTCTCGATGAGTATGGACGGATCGTCCATGGCGAGTTCAAGGCCGGTGACGATCGCGCCAGTGGTTTGGCGTTACTGAAAAGCGGTGAGACGGACTTGAGTCTGCTCGATTCGCGAGTCGAGAGTTTGTGCGCGAAGTTGCTCACCACGTTTTCCGGCTGCCTCACCAAGAGCCTCGAAGAATTACGCAAGCCCAAGCTGGAAGCATGGAACCGGAATCGGGAAAATTCGCGTGCCTGGCTGGCACTCAACATGATGTCGGATGCGCATGCTGGATTCCGCGCTTTCAACGAAGGAACGCGAGATACAGGCAGAGAAATCGATTTCATTGGATTGCGACAGGCGTTGGCCGCGGGAACGCCGTGGTCAGCAGAACTCATCGAATCTCTGCTACCGAAGTCGAAAAAACAATGACCACCAAGACTGCAGAACAAGGCTCAACAACCGAGATTATCCAGCGCTGCCAGGCATTGTACGAAGATCTGGACTTTACGGTTGCTCGGGAGTGGAAAGCGGCGGAACCGGGTCGTAAGGTCGTGGGTTTTATGCCCGTCTATGTACCGTGTGAAATCATTCATGCAGCAGGAATGTTGCCGCTCGGTGTCCTCGGTGGTGGTGATCAACTCGAGGTTATCCACGGCGATGCTTACTATCAGAGCTACATCTGCCGTATACCGCGCTCAACAATAGAACTTGGTATCACCAAGCGTCTCGACTTCGTTGACGGGATGCTGTTTCCCAGCATCTGTGACGTGATACGTAACTTGTCCGGTATGTGGCAGCTCATGTTCCCGGATGTTTACACGCGATACTTCGATGTGCCGCAGAATTATCAGGATGGCGTGGGTGGTGAATACTTCACTCACGAACTTGAGGATCTGAAAGCTGGGTTGGAGTCCGTCGGAGGGAAGGCAATTACTGATGATGCGCTGCGCAACTCCATTGCGGTTTATAACGAAAACCGGCAGCTGGTCCGGGAGGTGTATGAGTTTCGTTCTACACATCCGGAGCGGGCACCGTCTTCTGAAGTTTATTTACTCATGCGCGCAGGTATGGTGCTGCCGGTTGAAGAGCACACGCAAATGTTGCGAGGTTACCTGACTGCAGCCAGGCGTGAAGAACGACCGATGCGGGACAACTGCAGAATCATCATCAATGGAGCATTTTGTGAACAACCCCCGCTCAATCTGATCAAGTCGATCGAGATGGCCGGTTGCTACATCGTTGACGATGACTACATGCTCGTGAATCGTTGGTTGCTCAACGATGTGAGCGAAGAGGGCGATCCATTGACGAACCTCGCGCACGCATTTCTGCATGCCTCTGCCGATACGGCAGCGAAGTACTGTGACAGCGAAGAGGAGGTTGGCAGGCAGTTGCTGGAGTCGGTTGAGCGCTATGAGGCGGAAGGTGTGATTTTCAGTGCAGCCAGTTTCTGCGACCCGGCACTGCTGGAACGGCCAATGCTTGCCGACAAGCTATCCGAGAAGGACATCCCCTACATTACATTCAAATATGCGGAGAATTCCGGCCAGATGCAGCCCATTCGGGAGCAGGCCGGGACTTTTGCTGATTCCATAAAACTGTGGAGCTGACCGTGAGCCAAAACGCCGCTGAAGAAATTGTTAAAGAATCGTCCATGCTCAAGCAGAAGGCGATGATTGCAGAAAATTACGAGAATCTGACCAGCGCACACGAAACCGGCCGCAAGGTAGCCGCAACGTTCGTGCCGGGCAATCTCAATGAACTCATCATGTGCTTCGACATGCTGAACAATCTGCCCGAGATCAATGCGATCAACAACGGCATGCGCAAGAAGAGCGGCATGATGGTCATGCAAGCTGAAAAGATGGGGCATTCGGAAGACGTCTGCACCTATGTTAAGGCGGACATCGGCTCGATGGCGAAGGGCAGCATTGCGCCAAATGGCAAGCCGATGCCACCCCCCGATCTGTTGTTACTGTCCTACACGGGCTGCTTTACTTTTATGAAGTGGTTTGAACTGTTGCGCCATGAATACGGTTGCGAGACGGCAATGTTGCACGTGCCATATCAGGGCGACGGTGTGGTCACCGACAACATGCGTAATTACGTCGTCAAGCAGCTCAAGGAAAATATCATCCCTACGATGGAACGTGTCAGTGGGGTCAAGTTCGACATCGATCGTCTACGTGAAAACCTCAGGCGTTCGGCCCAGGCGGAAGACGATTTCGTGTGGGTGATGGAGAGCGCCAAGAACATACGATCACCGATCGACGCCTACTTCGGAGGCGTTTATTACATCGGGCCGATATTCACCGCCTTTCGAGGAACCGAGATGGCGGTCAACTATTACCGAACGCTGCGCGGGGAGATCGAGGAGCGCATGGCGGCGGGCAAGGGTCCCATCACACCCGATGGTGACATGGAAGAAGAAAGGTATCGGCTGGTCGTGGAAGGCCCGCCGAACTGGACCAGTTTTCGCGAGTTCTGGAAGATGTTCTACGACGAGGGAGCAGTCGTGGTCGCCAGTACCTACACAAAAGTGGGTGGCGTCTATGATCTCGGTTTTCGGCACGATCCGGACCACCCCCTTGAGACGCTGGCAGACTATTGTCTCGGTTGTTACACCAATCGCAACCTGCGACAGCGAACCGACATGCTGGAGCAGTACGTCAATGACTACCAGGCCGATGGTCTGCTGATTAACTCGATCAAGAGCTGCAACAGTTTTTCGGCCGGCCAACTCATGATTATGCGCGAGATAGAGGAGCGCACCGGTAAACCGGGTGCCTTTATCGAGACTGATCTCGTTGATCCTCGCTATTTTTCAGCAGCAAATGTGAAGAATCGCCTGGAAAGCTACTTCCAGATGATCGAGCAGAAACGTACCACCGCAGCGGTGGCATAGCGCTGTGACGGGAGAACTCATATGAAGTGTTATGTGGGGATTGATCTGGGTTCGACCACCAGCAAGGCGGTGGTGATGGACACGTCTGGAGAGGTCCTGGGAAGCGGCATTACCAATTCGCGCTCCAACTACGAAACTGCAACCCGCGTATCGAAGCTGGAAGCGTTCACCAGCACCCGTTTGACCCTGTTGCGCCGCGCACTCGCCAAGATAGCTGGTCTCGAAGGTCACGTGGATTCGGTCGTCGCTGCATTGGAAAATAATTTCCGGCTTGAACTGGCCCTGGAGCAACTCGAGCACCTGCAGAAAAACTGCCGGCTAAGCGCCGAGCATCCGCAGTTTGCCAAAATTCAGAAGCCTTTGAACGAGGCGCTGGATGAAATCTTCGGTCGCCTGGAAATGAAAATGGCGAAGCTGCACGCTCCGGGCGTGGAGCGGAAGTCTGATTTTTTCCGCGATCTCGCCGGGTCGGAGTACATGCTCGTTGCCGAGGATGTCGCAAATGAGATGGGCTTGAACTTCGATGCTCTGATCAATCTGTACGACAAGTCCATTATCGATGTAGAAAACACACCGCCCACCGAAAACATTGAAGAAAAATTTCTGCGCGCACTCGATCGTGCCATCGACGAAGGGCTTGATCTTCCCGTTCCCACAGAACATATCACGCCGCCAATTCACGAGGCTCTGGAAATAGAGTTAGAGGAGAGTTACTCCGTCGGGACAGGATACGGGCGCGTGCGCCTGCCGTTCCCCAAAGAACAGATTCGCTCAGAGATACTTTGTCACGGGCTCGGTGCGCATCTTATGTATCCGGAAACGCGCACAGTTCTGGACATCGGTGGTCAGGATACAAAGAGTATCCAGGTGGATGAAGACGGTATCGTTGTCAATTTCCAGATGAATGATCGTTGTGCCGCTGGTTGTGGCCGTTACCTCGGCTACATTGCTGACGAAATGAATGTTGGCGTACACGAACTCGGACCGATGGCGATGAAGTCCACGAAAAACATTC
>Ga0255052_10002372_pt1 | contig 13646 bp, 15 predicted proteins | sample JV7_2_21_MG_FD_188632 | JGI IMG/M metagenome (GOLD analysis project Ga0255052, IMG submission 188632) | Seawater microbial communities from Jervis Inlet, British Columbia, Canada - JV7_2_21 | ecosystem: Environmental > Aquatic > Marine > Inlet | place: Canada: British Columbia | collected... | reverse complement strand
TGACACCGCCGTGCTCACGATCACAAAGCCAACCTTCGTCGATGCCCTGCCGACACAATTCAGCCAGATCATCGAAGGCTTCACCGCCTGGCGGAAAGTTTTCGATCAGAAACGATTGCAGGCTGGCATCAACCATTTTGCCAGCGATACGCGACGTGATCGTTTGAATGGCTTCGGCAAAAGCTTCCTGACTATTCATGGCTCAGACCTCAGGCAACCAGTTTTACGTACTCAAAGTCGCCCGGTTGGCCATTGATGCCGGCTTTCGGCGCTGAAATCCAGGAAGCGTACGTGCCTGGCCTCGTTTCCTGGCGCATTAACGACAGGATGTATTCCAGATCGCTATCAGAAGCCAGCCATTCGTCCTCACGGTCATGCCACTCAGACTCAGAAACAACCTCACCTGAGTCAGTCACGTGTGCACCGGAAAATTCACCTACCGCACGATGGAATGCACGATGTGGCAGCTTGAGCGAGTACTCCAGGTCGTGCGCTTGAAAAACGCGGTTCCAGCGTAGCATTACTTTCTCACAGTCATCTATGTAGTCGTCACAAAGCCGGGCGTTGATCGCGCTCAGGGCTGGTGTATCGACAATCTGTATTTTTCCGTCCACGACCCGAGCGACCGGATAGGTATCGTTCTCCAACTGATGATCATCGTTAATTGAAGGCTCGCGGAAGCGGCCCTTTAGCCCTGCGTTAAACGAATTCGCCGCATTCGTCGAAATCTCTGCCCCAAAAAGATCAAGTGTTACCGAATAATGGAAGTTGATTTTCTTCTGAATGGTCGCGAGGTCGATAACACCGTACTTTCGTATTGCTTTCTTGTCCGACGGGTCCGTAATGCCATGTTCTTTCATAACTTCGCAAGTGCGCTGAATCACACGCTCGACACCGGTTCTGCCAACAAACATGTGATGGCCTTCTTCCGTCAGCATGAATCGCGTGGTTCTGGCAAGAGGATCCCAGCCGGAGTTCGCCAGCGACTCAAGTTGCATTTTGCCGTCACGGTCTGTGAACGTCGTAAACATGAAGAATGACAACCAGTCTGGCGTTTCTTCGTTGAATGCACCAAGGATGCGGGGTTTGTCCTCATCGCCGGATGTGCGTTCCAGAAGATCCTCAGCCTCTTCGCGACCATCTCGGCCAAAGTATTTCTGCAACAGATAGACCATTGCCCAGAGATGGCGACCTTCTTCGACATTGACCTGGAAGAGATTGCGCATGTCATAAAGTGATGGCGCTGTCTTTCCCAGGAAGCGCTGCTGTTCGACTGACGCCGGCTCCGTGTCGCCCTGAATTACCACCAGCCTGCGCAACATTGCCCGATATTCACCCGGCACGTCCTGCCAAACCGGTTCGCCTTTGTGCTGCCCGAAAGCAATCTTCCTGCCTTCTTCCTGTGGCGCCAGCAAAATGCCCCAGCGGTACTCCGGCATTTTTACGAAGCCGAATTTTGCCCAGCCTTCTGAGTCAACCCCAACGGCGGTACGAAGATAAACGTCGTAGTCCTGAAAGCCGACCGGCCCCATGTTTCTCCACCAATTCAGATACTTCGGATACCAGGCCTCGAGTGCTCGTTGCAATCGGGCATCTGATGCCAGATCAACGTTGTTTGGAATCAGTGCTGCGTAGTCAACCTCTGACATAGCTAAACTCTCCCGCGATCGTATTTGGCACGCTTGCCTGTGCCGTAAAGTTTCAGTGCGCCGGCTTCGCCAGTGGCATTTGGACGTTGAAAAATCCAGTTCTGCCACGCACTCAGTCGGCCGAATATTTTCGTTTCCAGTGTTTCCGGGCCTGCAAACCGCAAATTCGCTTCCATACCGGTCAGCGCATCCGGAGAAAAGCTGGCGCGCTCTTCGAGCAACAGACGTATCTCATCATCCCAGTCAATATCATCTGGTGCGTAAGTGACCAGGCCGGTGTCCATAGCATCCTGCGCATCCAGAGTCTGACCAATCATCTGTTGCGCTTTGTCCACGTTGTCCGGGTCGCCCAGGAAACGCGTCTCGAGCCGGGTCAGTCCGTTGGCCATCCGCAGGGATCCGAAATTCAACTCCGATAGTTTGATTGTTGGCGCGGGTCTGTCGTCGAGCTGACCATCCAGCATGTAACTTCGATCTACGGCGAATAACAATTCCGCCAGCATGCCGACGAAACAGCTTCCTGGTCCGACGAATGCGAAGGTAGTTCGCGAAGTGACATCCAGGCGCTTATACGTTCTTTGCAGGTACAGCAAAATTTCGCGCGCCAGCCAGTCGCCCCGATTTTCGTCGAGTAATGCGTCATAAGCAGATATTCGTTCGCCATCGCCCGTCGTCTTGATGATCAGAGTTCCGAGATCCGGTTCATTAGATCGGAGGTGCAGCAAAACATCGTCGAGCGCCCTCGCCACGGCGAGTGGCCAGAAATTGACGCCCAGTTCCTTAATTGCTGCTACATCGGTGGGCGCATCTTTGCTCGGCCCTTCGATTTCGAGTGTCGCACTACGGCCATCACGGTCCAGCGTTACTCTTAAATGCGGGTAACGAATTTCGTTTTCTTCCTCCACTCGCGCAAGAGGGTCCAGTCTGATACCTGACTCTCCCTCCGGACGATCCGACGCCGCGGCCAATTCGAGTGCTTTCTCGGCAACCCGTTCGTCGAACTTCGAACGCGGCACGATTTCATCGATCAGGCGCCAGTCCACGGCCCGCTGGCCCTTCATACCTTCTTCGACAGTACAGAAAACGTCAGCGAGATCGCGGCGAACTTTGCGCTTGTCCACAACCCGGGTTAGTCCACCGGTACCGGGCAACACGGCAAGTAACGGAACTTCGGGCAAAGAAACTGCTGCATTGCCATCGTCGATCAGCATCAGGTATTCCGTTGCCAGCGCGAGCTCATAACCACCACCTGCCGCCGTGCCGTTCAGGGCTGCAAGATAAGTCTGTCCCGAGCGTTGGCTTGCATCTTCGATCGCATTGCGTGTTTCGTTGGTGAATTTACAGAAATTGACTTTGTGTGAGTGGCTTGACATACCCAGCATTCGAATATTGGCCCCGGCGCAGAATGTGCCCTGAATGCCGGATGTAATGATTACGCTTCTGACTTCAGGGTGTTCGAAACGCAGTCGTTGTACGGCATCATAAAGCTCAATGTCGACGCCGATGTCGTACGAGTTCAGCTTGAGCTCGTAGCCTGCCGCGGCCGGGTTGTCCTCATCAACGGCCATGACCAGCCTGGCGACCGGCCCATCAATTGAAATCGACCAGTGCCGATAGTCCTCTGGCGACGTGCGAAATTCGAGCTTGCTCGTTGGCTTATTGGTGGATTTAGAAATTTTATGCATTATATTGCGTGTATTTGCTACTATCGACTAATAATATGCATAATAATATACTTCAGCTGTGGGCGGAGCAAGCCGCTTTGCCAGCTATTTCACGGTCAGGAATTTAAATGCCCAGCGTTCCCGCAATTGACGACATCGAATCCGGACGACTGTTGGGCGTACTCGGCCAGCGTGTGCGGACACTGCGGGCCCACCGCCACATGACCCGCAAAGCGCTTGCGAAGGATTCACAGGTGTCCGAGCGGTATCTTGCCCAGCTCGAACAGGGACAAGGCAACATCTCCGTCATACTGCTCGCCCGGATCGCTGCCGCGTTGCGCACCGATCTCTCCGAGCTGTTGCGGATGCGGGAACGGCGCACGGTTGAAGAGGTACTGATCTCCGACTTGCTGCGGGATCTTAGTCCTGACTCTCACCGGGCATTTCTGCAAATGCTGTCTGAGCAGTTTTCCGTGCCGGTCGAATCGCGCCGAAGAATCGTCCTCATCGGATTGCGGGGCGCGGGCAAAACCAGCCAGGGCCGATTATTGGCAAAGCAGCTCGAAACACCATTCGTACATCTTGGCAGTGAAATTGAGTCGATTGCGGGCATGAGCACGTCGGAAATCTTTTCTCTTTCGGGCCAGGCCGGATACAGGCGCCTCGAGGAAAAGGCGCTAATGCAATCCTTACGAAGACATGACCGTTGTGTACTCGAAACCGGTGGAAGCATCGTAATGAATGCCAAATTGCTGAATACGATGCTGGCGACATGTTTTGTCGTCTGGCTGTATACGCAGCCGGAGGAGTATATGCGTCGCCTGATCGCCGAAGGTGATGTCAGGCCGATGCAGAATCAGAATGATGCGATGGCGGACCTCCGCAGAATTCTTGCGGAGCGCGAGGAGTATTACTCGAAGGCGCACGCATCAATTGACACATCAGGCAAGACCGTGGAGGAATGTGTCAGTGAATTGATACGCCTCTCACCGACAGGAGCAAGTACGACAGTGGCCGAAGTACAGGAAGCCTGAGGAATGGCAAAAATTACCTATATTGAATTTGATGGAACGCCGCATGAAGTCGAAGTACCAAATGGCCTCAGCGTCATGGAAGGCGCGGTAAATAACAACATTCCCGGCATTGAAGCGGAATGTGGTGGCGCATGCAGTTGCGCCACTTGTCATGTTTATGTTGATCCCGCCTGGTTCGAAGTGAGCGGCGGACCCGAGCATCTTGAGGAGGGTATGCTTGAAAATGCTATGGACCTGGAAGACACGAGCCGTCTGAGCTGTCAAATCGAAGTCAGTGACGAGCTCGACGGCCTGGTCGTGCGGTTGCCCGAATTGCAGATGTAGTTGCAAAAAATGCGGCAAACATCAGATTTCTCGCATGCGCGAGTCACAGCGCGTACCAATTCGAGGTGACAGGCGCGGCACATGGTTGAAACCCGCGGCATGTTTCGATAGCCGCACCGCAACTTGTTTCACCACCGTGACGGCTGCTTTGGAGTTATCGAGCGCGTAACGACTTGAATTCAGGGCAGCCGCAAATTCGACAAGCGATGCTGAATCATGTTGACCCCGTCCGCGACCGTGAGACTGCCGCGCAAGATGGGCTCAATCGTTCGATGATATGGCAGGGTTTCCGGCTCAAGTCCATCAAGAAAGTTTTTGACATACAGGCCGAGCTCGGTGTCGCCCGAGGTTTTCAGCTGACGGCGGAAGAACAAGGTATCCGCATCTTCCTTTCGCGAAGCCAACAACAGAAACGTATAGACGGTCCCTTCGATCGTCAGGTCCGGTTCTGACACTTCGACTCCTGCGCTTAACTTGCCCTGATCAAGCCTGACAGAAAACCTCAGCTCCGCATCTGACACAAATATGTTGATCACACGCTGAGCGAGAAACCCGAGCTCGCCTGCCTGCAACGGCGCCACGAACATTAAATTCATCGCGCTTGTAATGGCTTTTGCCTTTGCTGACGCCGGTACCAATGCCAAAGGCTTTCTGGCGACAGACGGCAGTTCTGGCGAAGTCCTGGTTGATGCGGATTTTGTCATAGTCGGGATATCGCTCCTGTCTGCCTAATCAATGCCAAGTTCCGCCCATAGATTATCGACTCGATTCATCACGTCGCCGGCCATTTTGATCGGACGGCCCCATTGCCGATCTGTTTCACCTGGCCATTTTGTTGTCGCGTCGAATCCGATTTTGGAACCAAGACCGGAAGTCGGACTGGCGAAATCCAGATAATCAACCGGTGTATTTTCGACCACCGTCGTATCCCGGGCCGGGTCCATTCGCGTTGTCATGGCCCAGATCACCTGTTTCCACGATCGCACGTCAATGTCGTCGTCCGTCACAATCACGAACTTGGTGTAGGTGAACTGACGTAAATACGACCATATGCCGAACATTATCTGTTGTGCATGACCCTTATAGTTCTTTTTGATGCTCACTACCGCCACCCGATACGAGCACCCCTCCGGTGGCAAATAAAAATCGACGATTTCCGGAAACTGGTCCTGCAGTAACGGAATGAACATCTCGTTCAACGAGGCAGCCAGTATCGATGGTTCGTCCTCTGGTGGTTTCCCCATGTACGTCGCTTGATAGACGGGTTCCGCTCGATGAGTAATGCGTTCGACCGTAAACACCGGGAATTTCTCGACCGAATTGTAGTACCCGGTATGGTCTCCAAATGGCCCTTCATCAACCAATTCGTCGGGTTCAATAAATCCTTCAAGGATGATTTCGGCTGTTGCTGGAACAACAAGATCATGGGTCAAACAATGTGCGATTCTTGTCTTCGCCCCCCGCAGCAATCCGGCGAACTGGAATTCGGAAATGGTATCGGGTACTGGCGTAACGGCTGCCAGCGTCGTTGCCGGATCAGCGCCAATTGCCACTGCAACAGGGAAGCGTTGGCCTGGGTTGGCCGCTTTAAATTCGGCAAAATCGATAGCACCACCACGATGTGGCAGCCAGCGCATTATAAGTCGATTTTTACCGATCACTTGCTGGCGGTAAATGCCGATGTTGTGCCGCTCTTTGTGCGGCCCTTTTGTTATCACCAGGCCGAAAGTAATCAACTTCCCGGCGTCCTGCGGCCAACAAGTCTGAATGGGGAAAATAGAGAGATCAACATCGTCTCCTTCAACAACCACTTCCTGACAATTAGGCTTGTCGATTATTGCGGGATTGACGTGGGCCAATTGGCGAAATTTTGACAACTTGCCAACTGCGTCTGCGAAGTCGCCGGGCATTGCTGGTGTTTTTAGGAAAGCCAGTTGCTCACCAAACCTGCGAAGCGCTTTCGCATTTTCAAGGCCGATCGTGGCCGCCACTCTTTGCTCAGTCCCGTACAGATTACCAACTACGGGCATCGTCCCCTCGGTTGGGTTTTCAAACAGCAATGCCGGTCCGTTCTTCCTGATCACCCGGTGACAAATCTCGGTTATCTCGAACGCCGGACTAACCGGCACTTTCACTCGTTTCAAGTCGCCTTGTTTATCAAGATTTTGAAGGAACGCACGCTGGCTGTGAAAAATGGGACGATTTTCCTCCACCAGGTTCATAAGCTTTGCGCGGATGATCTCCGATGGCTTTCGAATCATGAGCTGCAGACTGTGGTACTTGAAGTCATTCCAGCTTCGTCGTGCCAGTAGCCATCGCACAACTCCGCAGGAGACAAACGGCCCAGTCCGTTTGTTGCATCATCTGCATTTATTGATCCTCTGCGAACTTGATCAAACAATGTAATCACTCGCTCGGTGTTCTCCGACTGCGGGCTGATCCTGAGTATGTCTATACCCAAGGCAGGGTCGTGCGACTCGTGAATCAGACTGTGCACCTTCGCCGACTGGGTCTGAATTCCGTTGATGACCAGAAAACTCTCCTCTTCACGCGTCGATAGCTCGAGCCCATCCGGATCGTTGATACAACAATTCGCGCAATCATCTTTCGATACTTTGTGCGCACGAGCCGTATAGCAGCGCGCAGAGTAGGCCAATGGCAATCTGCCCCAGGCAAATATTTCAGTCTCGATACGAGGCGACATCTCTGTCTGAAATCCGGCGAGCGCGCTCTGTGACAATTCCACCGGCATGACCCAGCGGGTCATGCCCAGCCCCTCTAGTTTGCTCAACGATCTTGAATTATAGATGTTGAGTGATGCCCCACCTACAAAATTGGTCTTCCCGGCCAGCATCTGTACGGCTGACATATCGTTGGCCTCGATCGTAAACGTCTTGCTGTTGCAAAGTTTGCGAACGTAGCCAAGTTCCGAGTTAGCTTCGAGAAGGGCAAGAGTTGATAAAACGACTTCCTTGCCGGCATCTCGCAGTCGTTCGGCTACCTCGACCCAGTCCTTGTGATGAAAGGAACGCCGTTTGGAACAAACGGTTTCACCAAGGTAAACGATATCCACCGGTGTGGATTCAATCCCGCGATAGAAATCGAGCATCTTCTCCTTTGGCCAGTGGTACTGAATCGGTCCCAGAGAAAGGCGCACCCGGCGGGATGTACTGGCGATGTTCACTGCCATTCCCTCTGATACGCACCGAGCGTCGTCTGAACGCCTTCTGACACCGACGTCAATTGCTCGATCCAGTCCTGGTCCGGCACAAAGTGCTCGGGGTCACTCATGCAGGCATCGATTGCAGCACGCAATACGCTAGTCACTTTCGCCACATAAGCAGGGCTTCGCTGACGGCCTTCAATTTTGATTGCCGCCACGCCGATTCTTAACAGATCTGGCAGTATCGGTAAGGTATTGAGACTGGTCGGTTGCTCTATGGCGTAGCTTGTCTCACCGTTGACAATGAATCGACCCTTGCAGATTGTCGGGTAGCCAGCGTGTTCGTCCTTGTTCACCCGATCAATCAGCACGCCGTTCAGTCGCGTCTCGAGCTTAGAGTCGGTTTCGGACCAACGCACGAAGCTCGCTGGCGAACACGCACCGAAAGTATTGGGTCCTTGTCCGGTTACGTATGAAGAAAGATAACAACGCCCTTCAACCATGACGCACAGGCTGCCAAAACCGAATACCTCGATTGGAATTGGACTGTTATCGACCAGCGCGGCAATCTGCTTCACCGACAGCACCCTGGGGATCACCGCTCGCTCTACTCCAAACTGCTCTGCATAAAAACGTACCGCTTCATGGCTGGTCGCTGAAGCCTGAACGGAGAGGTGCAATCGAAGCCCGGGCCATTTCCTGGCGGCGTAATCCATTACGCCCATGTCCGCAAGAATCAGTGCGTCTACACCATATTCGGCCGCCTGATCAACAGCTCGTTCCCACTTCGCGAAGTTGCCAGGCTGCGGGTATGTGTTGATCGCAACGTAAATCTTTGTCCCATAGCTACGTGCGTAGGCCAGACACTGCTCGATCTGCGTGTCATTGAAATTGAGCCCGGCAAAATGTCGCGCATTGGTTTCGTTCCTGAAACCGATGTAGACCGCGTCCGCCCCATTATCGACGGCCGCCTTGAGTGACGGCAGATTGCCTGCTGGGCACACTAATTCCATGGCTGTTTCATAACTCTCATGCACATTAACTGATCGATTCTCCGGACAATGGCATGCTCGTTCTATACTCACTTTCCACTATATGCATGCCACTCGCCTGAGTCCGGATCCGCAGGGCATTGCCTGTGTCGTTTTCTACGTAGATAGGTCCTGCAGCCGAAGGAGTAGAATTACGACAGGAGATGCGCTGAAAATGCATGTCAGCGCTGTGGTCCAAGTTGCGTGTGGGGTCGTAGCTCAGCTGGGAGAGCGTCGCGTTCGCAATGCGAAGGTCGGGAGTTCGATCCTCCTCGACTCCACCAATTTGAATAAGCATTTTCATATCAAACACGGAGCCAAACCTTCTATAGAATACGCGCCATGATCGGTCGACCACTGCACGTCCTTCTGCTTGCCATCCTCGCCCCGGGACTCATACCTCAGCCTGCTGTCGCGCACGGAAGCGTCACACCTGACGACGATCTTTGCATCATCCGGATTGGCTACTATCGCGCACACTTCAAGATTTACCTGCCACTGACAAGAGAACACAACGAGTATTGCGAAGACATCCCGGGAACCGGCGAGGCTATATTCGTCATGGAATATGAACACAGCGGCCTCGGTAACGTGCCTATCGATTTTCGCGTCATTCGTAACGTCACAGGCAAGGGCACCTTCACTATTCTCGAAGACGTGGAAGCGATCGAGGATCTGGACGCCGTTACGCTACTCCATCACCCAGCGGCCATTCAGCCCGACGTATTCACCTATCTACACCAATTTGACGAGCAAGGCGAGTTCATCGGCGTTGTCACTGTACGACAACCGGAAACCGGAAAAATATATACGGCAGTATTCCCGTTTGAGGTGGGATACACCGGTATTCCGAAATGGGTGTGGTTTGTCGTTGTTGCCGTTTTCCTGCAGATAAATTTCCTGTGGATGAACGGGTCGATCGGGCGCTGGCGACAACGCCGGTCCAAAGTAGTCGCAACCGGGACCATTCATGCTTAATCGGACAGTCACCATCGCAGTCATGCTTTTTGCCCTTTTGAACGCCCCGATGGCACAGGAAGATGACGTCAATGAAAGCTGGCTAACGCGCTCAGGTTACTACCGCGTCAGTTACTTAAGTCGGCTGGACCCGTTGACGATCAATCGTATTCACGATTGGGTCATTCACATCGAAAGCGCAGATGGTGCGCCAGTCGATGGCGCGATCGTCAGTGTCACCGGCGGTATGCCGAAGCACAACCACGGTTTGCCGACAGACCCTCGAATGACACAGTCACTCGGCAACGGAGATTATGTTCTCGAAGGGATGCGCTTTCATATGAACGGTTATTGGGAACTCACCGTAACCGTCGATGCCGGAGGCCGTCGGGACACTGTGATCATTCCGTTGACGATATGACGCCAGGCAGAAGAAAAACGATCCTCGCGTTTGCTGTGGTCGCGCTCACAGCATCGGCCTGGTGGCAATTCGGACCCCGGACTCCTGCAGAATGGACAGACCCCGACTTGATTGTACTTCACTCGCTGTCACTCGAGCGTCTACCCGCGCTGCCACCAGATCCCACTAACACAGTTGCCGACAACCCGCGTGCCGCCAATTTCGGTCATCAGCTTTTCTTTGATACACGATTGAGCGCCAACCGCGCCGTTTCATGCGCAACATGCCACCAGCCCGAGCGCCGATTCTCGGATGGTATCCCCAAAGGACGCGGGATTGGTCTGTCCGGTCGCAACACGCGCAGCGTCGTCGGCACCGCGTACAGCCCCTGGCTCTATTGGGACGGACGCAAAGACAGCCAATGGGCGCAGGCACTGTCCCCGCTCGAGGATCCAGCGGAGCACGGCGGCAACCGTATGCAGTACGTCCGGTTCATCTCAACCGACCCCGAATACCGGGCTCAGTACGAAGAGTTATTCGGCCCGCTCCCGGATTTTTCCGACACGAGCCGCTTTCCGGATGCGGCTGCGCCTTTGGAAGAACCGACGATCAATACCGCCTGGCTGGAAATGACTGATGAAGATCGACATAGCGTCAACCGGACCTACGCCAACATAGGCAAAGCGATTGCTGCTTACGAGCGACTTATCATGCCGGGCCCGTCTCGCTTTGATGCCTATGTGACAGCGTTGCTGAGCGACGACGAAAAAGCATCACAGGCAATACTCACAGACGAAGAAATCCTTGGCCTGCAGTTGTTTATTGATGAAGCACGTTGCACCGAGTGCCACAACGGCCCGTTGTTCACGAATAATGAGTTTCATAATACCGGGATCCTGTCTTTTCCTGGCGAGTTGCCGGACCGCGGCCGCATAGACGGCCTGAAAAAGGTTCTCGCAGATCCATTCAATTGCCTTGGTGAATTCAGTGATGACCCTGACAAGAACTGTGCTGAGCTAACCTACGTCAGATCCGGCGTCGAGTTGATCGGCGCCACACGCACACCATCGCTTAGAAACCTGGGTGGAACAGCGCCTTACTCTCACAAAGGCCAGAATGAAACGCTTGCGGATCTATTGGACCTGTACAACCGAGCCCCGCTCGCAATGATCGGCCACAGTGAGGCAGAAGTAGAACTCGGTTTGAGTCGCAGGGAATTAAAGCAGCTTGAAGCATTTTTGAATGCGCTGGACGCACCGCTGGCGACTTCGGAAGAATGGCTTCGGGCGCCGTAATCTTCCGCCAGGGGTCTGCACTCTCGTGATCACCGGTTTACCTCGCATAATCCGGTATCGTACTTGTGTTTTCGACGCATCCCAGCTGATAGAATTGAAGATGCCCCGTTTCGAAAGGTAATAGGAATGCATATAAAAACCTTGGGAAACATCCTCATCACTGTCGGCGTATTGATCCTGTTGGCATCTGTGCTCGCCGATAGCATCGGATTTGGCGGCAGCCCCGATTTCGGGCCAGGGCAGATCGTCGGTATTGTCTTCGGACCAGTAATTTGCTTTATCGGTTTCTTCGTCAAAAGCCAATCTGACTGAATCGATTTGGGGCCTCATCCAATCCTATCGGCGGTTTGTCCCTGATTCGGAAGAATCATCCTCCTGCCACAGCAACTCAACCGCGAGATGCCTGTCCATTCGCTCTCCCTGCCATTGCGTGACACAGGTTTGTGAGTGGATGTGACGATCTTCCAGCTTTTCTTTCAGTCGATGGACAAAATTTTCCATATAGGCCGGTGGTTCGTTTCCTGAAACGGGGATGGGCTTGCCCTGTTGGTTCCTGAATACGATCTGGCCATCGTTTCCCTTCTCACAGCTGAAGCCACCTTCATGAACCAGCCGGTGGTGATGTCTGCAGAGCTGTACGAGATTGTCCAAACAGGTTTCACCGCCGTCAGACCAATGCTTTATGTGGTGTCCATCAATAAAATGCTGATGAGTACAGCCCGGAAAGCGGCAAATCTTGTCCCTGGCCTTCAAAGCACGCCGCATTGGCGGTGGAATGACTCTGGATTTCCGTCCACTGGACAAGGGCTCGCCGTTTTTGTCTTCAACAAGTCGGGTAATTGAAGCGTCGCAGCAAATTCGCCGTGATGTTTCCGCGGAAACGTGGGGGCCTTGTTCAATATGCGCCGTTTCGGTCTCGGATGTTTCCGCGGAAACGTCAGACTCCAGAGTTTCCGCGGAAACATGCACCATCACCTGGTAGCGATCAGCGGAGGAAGATGATTCATTGCCATTCTCAAGGTAGCTTTCCGCCATATCGGCCAATGCGTCTGCACGACGTGTTGCTAGCGGAGGCCGTGTTTCCGCGGAAACATCCTGCCCGGCATCGGCCCGATCTACAGCATTGCCCAATGCCTTGATCAGCATGGCGCCAACCTCGGCCGGTAAACGACCGTTGAATACCAAAGAACCGTCATCGTCATAGTGATAATCGAATGAACGTGAGTTGAACTGCTGGTTGGCACTCTCAACCTCATTCAGTTGCTTGGCCCGACGATAGCCGCGAACAACGGTTTCTACATGATAGGCCGTGCCATGATTCGCAATCTTCATCAGGAATTCTTCGTTCTCAGGCGTGGCCACGCGAGTCATGGCCCGTGCTTTCGAATAACTGATCTGCCCCTTCGAAAAAGCTTCACTGATCATGGGCAGCCCGCCCAGTGCGTTCGCCACCCGCACTTTTTCCCGTGCGGCATTCATGCTGATGCCACATTTCCAGTTTAACCAATGCGCACAGGAGCAGATGCCTTCGAGATGCCAGAGCTTGTCCTTATCAAACTCGCGAATCTTCACCAGGAGGTCATAGGTGGCCGCGGTAATGTAGCCAAAGAGCTCGGTGATCTCCTTGCCGAGCACTTCAGAACGAATGTAGGAGGCGTGTATTTTAGGAGGATTTCCGGACATAAGAGGCGTCTCTGAGAACTGTTTTTATACACAGTAGTATACGCCTATCTATCTGTTTTTACTAATGTATTTATTGACTCTTTCCAGAAATATCGGTGGCAGCGGCTATTAAGCGAAACCACTGTCTGTACCGCAGCAAGTAGTTTGGCGTACCTGAGTGGAATATTTTGTTCCATCACAGTCGTTGTCACATTTGCTACTCCCACGATGTCTTATTGCCCTCATTTACATATACTCCCGCTTCCAATTGACCACAGAGACCAGCAGTGATCACCATCGAGACCAGCCACGGCGATATCGTCGTCGAATTATTTGAAGAAACCGCGCCAATTTCCTGCGAGAATTTTCGGCAATATGCAGCCGACGGCTTCTTCACCGACACCATTTTCCATCGCATCATTCCGAATTTCATGATTCAGGGTGGTGGATTTACCGCGGACATGTCG
>Ga0255052_10002370_pt1 | contig 13651 bp, 7 predicted proteins | sample JV7_2_21_MG_FD_188632 | JGI IMG/M metagenome (GOLD analysis project Ga0255052, IMG submission 188632) | Seawater microbial communities from Jervis Inlet, British Columbia, Canada - JV7_2_21 | ecosystem: Environmental > Aquatic > Marine > Inlet | place: Canada: British Columbia | collected... | reverse complement strand
AGCTATCGCATCGCGCCCCATCCGGTAAATGTTGGTTTGCCACTTAAGACGAGAGTCCGATGCTGCCCGAAGAACTGCGATCGAACCGGTGATCATGAAATCGACCTGTTCACTTAAATGCGATTCTCCGCCGGGCCAGGGATAGGAATAAAGGACCTTCGCGTCCGGAATGCCGCTGACTTCTTCCTCGACAACGATTCCAATGGCACTCGGGTCTGCCCGCGCCGCAAGCATCTTCGGAAACACTTTCGGATCGTAGAACCGCGGTGACGGCGAGGTGTGACCTGTCTCGGTCAGAATGCCGATCATGTTGTGGAAATACGGAACCGTTCGCATGCCGCCGTTCCACCACATTGAAAAACCAACATCGGAGATTGCGCCTGGCATTTTCTCCAGCGCGAAACGATTGCCCATTGCGCCGCCAATTTCATTCAGTCCAGTGGTCACTCCCGGGTGAATTATCGGATTAACGGGATCGGAGTAGGGCGGAATTACGATGCGGGCGAATCCAGGCGAACTCTGGTGCTGGTTGTAAACGATCTGCGGATACCACTCGTTATAAATCACCTGCGCGACGGCTTTCGACTCCGGCATGTTATTCATGAAAAAGTCGCGGTTGTTGTCGTGCCCTACGTAGTGGTGATAAAGCTCCGGCGGACTTGTCTGCTCGAATGGCGTGTCGAGCTGGCTCTCATACCATTTTCGAACAATTTCCAGCCCGTCCGGATTCATTCCCGGCATCAGCAGGAAAATCACGTTGTCACGAATGGCCTGCATCTCAACCGATTCTTCAGTTGCCACGCGATGCGCAAGCAGTGAGGTCATCTGTCCGTGTGCGAGCTCCGTTGCGTGCAAGCCGCCGTCGATCCAGACGATTGCCTTGCCTTCTGTCGCCAGAGTTTCAGCCGTTTCAGAATCGACCCGGGCCCGCGCCAGCTGCTCACTGATCGAGCGATATCGATCGAGATTCGCGAGGTTCTCTGCGCTGGATATAGTCAGCAGGAATAATGGTCGCCCAAGTGCAGAGCGCCCGATCTCGCGAAGTTGCACGCGGTCACTCTCGTCCGCCAGCTGGCGAAAGTACGTCTCCATTTGCTCGTAGCTGGCCAGCTTGTAGTCATCACCGGGTTGGAAGCCGAACACCTCTTCGGGCGACAACGGTGCAGCATGCACTCCGGCGAGAAAAAATAATGTGATCATGCCGATGATAATGCTGCGGGAACAGGTCCGGGAAAAATGTCGCATGGCTAGTCTCGTTGTTGATTGTTGTGGGTATTCGATTCGTCTGAGGATAGTGGTCAGTCAGCCATCATGGCAACTGGCCGTTGAGTTCGATCTGAGTTCTGCATTCCGCTCACATCCGTTGGAATTCGCCGGTCCAGCTTTGGTCCAAGCGTAGTATTAGGTCAAACAAAGCGAGAATACAGGGTTATCGGCACTGTGGGTCCATAGCCCGGCGAATTATAATGAATCAACTGAGCAGTTAGCGAGCAAGAAAATGACGGCGAAAAAGACGAGCATGGCCAGGCGGGACTTCCTGACTTCAATCGGGCGCGCGGTGGGAAGCTCCGCGATGCTCCGGACAATGATGGCAATGGGTATAGGCACAACCCTGAGTGCCTGCGGGTCCTCTTCTGCGGCCCCCGGATTGCCTCCGGCGCCCCCGCCACCGCCTCCGGGCCGGCCGCTTTCGCCGCGACCGGGAGACTGGCCATCGAATGTTGGCATCGGGAAGAATGTTGTCATCCTGGGTGGCGGAATTACCGGCATGACTACGGCACTCGAAATGACCCGCCTCGGCTACAACTGCACGATACTGGAGGCGACGGCTTCCCCTGGTGGCCGGATTCGCACGATCCGCGCAGGCGACGTTGTTGACGAGACGGATTCGTCGCAAACATGCATGTTTGACTTCGACAGCGATCTGTACTTCAACATTGGCGCGGCCAGGATCGCACATCACCACGAATTTCTGTTGGGCTACTGTCGGGAGTTCGGCATCGCGCTGGAGACATTTACGAACCACAATCATGCAGCGCTGATGCACTCAACGAATGCATTCGGTGGTCAGCCGGTAATTTCCCGTCGCGTGCATGCCGACTCCCGCGGCAACGTCGCTCGCTTGCTGGCATTGGCGGTCAATCAAAACGCGCTCGATGCGGAGCTTACCGCCGCGGATAAGACGAACATCATCGAAATGTTGCGCCGCTTTGGCGACCTGGATGGCGCTTCAAATTACAATGGGTCAACCAGGGCAGGTTTTCCAGGACAGGAAAATACCGGCAGCCGGCAACGTGGCGAGCTTGTAACGCCGCTGGCATTGCGTGACCTGATCAACGAGACGTTCTGGGCGCAACGCCAGGGGTTCGCGGAGGGCATTAATCAGCAGCCAACGATGTTGCAACCGGTTGGTGGCATGGATCGGATCGCCCGGGCGTTCGAGACGCAGGTCGCTGCAAATCTTGTTACCGAGGCGGTGGTCACCGAAATTCGCAAGACGGCCGGTGGCGCCCGGGTTATTTACACGGATCGTTTCGGCACGCCGGTGACGCTCGACGCCGACTATTGTGTCTGTTCAATACCGGCCAGCGTGCTGCGTAACATTCCCAACGATTTCTCCGTTGCGCATCAGGCTGAAATTAGTAATTTCAATTATTCGACCGCTGGAAAAATTGCGTTTCAATCGCGACGTTTCTGGGAGCAGGACCACAATATCTACGGCGGTATTTCGTGGACGACCCAGGACATCACGCAGATCTGGTACCCGAACAGCGCTTTTGGCAGCAACAATGGCATCCTCGTAGGCGCCTATGTCTTCGGTGGCACGGCTGCCGACAATTTCGCGAATCAAACGCCTCAACAACGAATCAATTCGACCTTGACTCAAGGCAGCAATCTGCATCCGGAGATGAATGGTGAGGCAAGTCGTGGAATCAGCGTTTCCTGGCCCAAAGTACCGTTCCAACTGGGTGCCTGGGGCACCTCGGCTCCCGGCACATTGCTGACGCCCGACGAAAACATATTTTTCGCTGGTGACCATGTAAGTATTTTGTCGGGCTGGCAGGAGGGCGCGATTCTCTCTGCCTATCACGCCATTGATATGGCAGTCGCCCGGGATACTGCCTGAGATTAGCTGGTCGGTTGATTGATCAGGGCATGCAGTAGTTTTTCGATCTGCGCACGCATATCGTCATCGGCCGCCGGTTGTTGTGTTGCTGCGTCCGAATCTCCGTCGAGTAGCATTGGGTTTAGTTGTGCGAGTGCCGCGTCGGTCGCAGCTTTGGCCTCGCCAATGCTATCCCTGATGTTTTTTGGACCACTGCCGCAACCAGCTACGTATATACCGGCCTGTGATGTTTCAATGCCTTGCCCGTTCGCGCCGGATACTTCGAAATAACCATCTTCCTTAACGCCTATGTCCGCGGTGCTGGCAAGCATATCCAGGCCACTCGGCGGTTCGACGTCAACGCAAAGTACGACCATGTCGAAGTTTTTCTGGACGTACTTCTTCTCGGTGAAGTCTTCAAATGAAACACTGATACCGTCTTCTGACTCCGGGTCGGCGCTGAATGCCGCTCCCCAGTGAGCCTGGATTCCCGTCTTATCCGTCAGTTGCTGAGCTGCGTCAGCGCTGGTGGGCTGTGAGAGGACAAGGACGGCGACCTGTTCGATATCCTGCTCGATAAGCTGCTGAGCCTGGCTGGCAACGATGTACAGAGCAAACGGCGAGGGATCATCTAGAACCAGCAAAATGCGATCCGGGTATTCCTCATCGGACGGTTTGGACGCGTAGCCACCTGTCGGGCCGGGCGATTCCAATAGCCGCTGCAGCTCGGCCGACGTCACGATGTCCGGATGAGCGCCATACCCGAGTTCTTCGAAACCTTCGCCGGTGCCGACAGTCATGCCCGGGGCCAGTATTATGGCGCCAACATGCTTTTCGTGGATCGTTTCCAGAGGCTGATCAAAATGAATGGCATCGTCGTCACATACTTCGATACAACGATTGCAGGGCAGATAATTGGGCGGCGTATTCAGGCAATTCTCAATATCGATCGCCCATGCTTCGGGCAACGTTGTCAACATGGGTGTATAGATTGCCTTTCGAAACGTCAGGCCGGCATCGAACTCATTCGGCAGCACGACCGGACACACGCCGTGACAGAGTTTGCAACGGGTGCAGGCATCCGTGACAAAGCGGGCGCGTTCACGAATCGATACAGTGAAGTTTCCTGCACGGCCATCGACCGATTCGAGTGTGGCATCGGTGATGATTTCAATGTTGTCGTTCTCGCTTAGTGCATCAAAGAGCGGAACGCTTTCTCCCTCGGCGCGATTACCAATGGCAAGCGCTTCTGTCATTGGCGCCGCAAGCTTGCCGCCCACGATCGCCTGACGTTCCACAACGATCGCATGAGCCCCGGCAGCGGCAATTCGTTGTGCTGCCGTCAGCCCGGCGATTCCACCACCAACAACCAGGACCGAATCTGTCATGACGAGCTGTCTTCCTGCGCCAGTTGCATGCCGGCATTAAATGCTTTCAGGTTAAGTTCGACGATCTTCTGCTTCATCGTCGACCGAATGGAGCTCTCGACTGACTCGCGACTGACGATGCCGGTTTTCCCGACCACGTAGCCGAGTATGACCACGTTCGCAGCCATGCGGGTGCCGAGTTCTTCGGCAATTTTTGTAGCCGGTATCGCGTGAATATGTTTGTCTTCCTCGAATGGCTGTACCAGCACTGAGTCCACGACCATCAAGCCGTCGGGCTTCAGGCAATCGCGAAACATGACGTACGCTTCCTGGAAAAACACGGCCAGAATATCTGCTTTGGTAACGAACGGATAGTCGATCTGGTCATCTGATATCACCACGTCAGTGCGCGATGCACCACCGCGCGCTTCCGGTCCGTATGTCTGCGTGCAAACGGCGTCTTTACCGTCATAAAGCGCAGCCGCCTTTCCGAGTATTCGCCCCAGGAGCACGATGCCCTGACCACCAACGCCGCCAAAACGAACCTGGCAAGTGGGGCCTATTGAGTTTTCCAGTGTGGCAGACATTGAATTCGACCCTGCTCCTATTCCATGAACGGTCTGCGTTCGATGTCGACGAAGTTACCGACCGTTATTGGTTTGTTCTCGTCGATCAGATCGATGTCGAGCTCACCGACATTGGTGGCACCATTCTCGATGCGGCAACGCTCACGGTAGATTTCTACCTCGTGAAACCCATCGCCGATATTGTTTGCGCGCCCGAAGCTTGTTGGGCACGGTGCAAGTATCTCAATGAAACAAAAACCGTTCTTCTCCATACATCGAAGGATTGCGGCCTGAAACTCCCGAACATGCAGGATGGTCCACCGCGCAACGAATGCCGCGCCTGTTGCCTTCGCCAGGTACGGCAGATTGAACGGTTCCTCCACGGCGCCATGTGGGGCAGTGGAGCCCTTTGCGCCGAGCGGTGTCGTTGGGCCCACCTGACCACCGGTCATTCCGTAGTTGAAGTTGTTAATGCAGATGACATTCAGATTGACGTTACGCCGCGCAGCGTGAATCAGGTGATTCCCACCAATTGCTGACAGGTCGCCGTCGCCACTGATGACGGTGACATTGAGCTCGGGGTTGTGTACGGCAATGCCCAGCGCGAAGGGCAGTGCACGCCCATGAGTGGAATGATAAGAATCGACATTGACGTAGCCTGCGGCTCTGCCGCTGCAGCCAATACCGGAAACGCAAACGTGTTTGTCTTCCGGGACGCCGGAGGCGGCAATGGCGTGTGCGTAGCCGTGGATGACGGTTCCGATTCCACAGCCCGGGCAAAGGATGTGTGGTAGTCGATCGGCGCGCAACAGGTTGTCGATCGGGTGGATGCTTGCGGCGGGATGAATAATCTGTTCTGCGACACTCATGATCTGATCACCTCGAGAATTTCGTCCGGCGTTGGCATCAAACCGCCCGCGTGATTCAGACGCAGGACCGGCAGGCTCGTGAGTCTCTCGACTTCGCGGCGCAACTGGCCAAGGTTGACTTCGGGGACAACGAAACGTTTTACATTGCCATTGTCGATGAGTTCCCGTATTCGGGCTTCTGGAAATGGCCACACAGTAATCAACCTGAGGAAGCCAACCTTCTCGCCTGCATTGCGCGCCTCGAGTACTGCATGACGTGCTGAGCGTGCCGTACAGCCAAAGGAAATTACAACGGTTTCGGCGTCGTTAGTGCTGATCTCTTCATACATTACAATATCAGCCGCATTCAGCCGGACCTTATCGACCAGGCGATTAACGAGCTTGTCGTGCGCTGGCGGATTCAATGCAGGGTAGCCACGCTCATCGTGAGTCAGTCCTGTCATATGCACTTTGTATCCTTCACCGGCATGCGCGATTGGTGGCACGAGATCGTCGTCGGGGGCATAACTCAGGAACACTTTCTCGTCCGGCCCATGTGTCGGCCCTTTGCGAGGATGGTGAGGAATCTCCCTGGCCTCGGGAATAATAACGCGCTCGGCCATGTGACCGACGACCTCATCCATCAGGATAAATACGGGAACCCGATACTGATCCGCGGCATTGAACGCCCGTATCGTGAGATCGAAGCACTCTTGTGGCGATGCCGGACAATACGCAATGATGCCGTAGTCTCCATGGGATCCCCATCGGGCCTGCAGGATGTCGGACTGGCCAACCATGGTTGGCAATCCAGTTGATGGTGATGCTCGCATGACATTGGCGATGACAACCGGCAACTCCATCATCGCTGCAAGTCCAATGTTCTCCATCATCAGGCTGAAGCCTGGCCCTGAGGTCGCCGTGAAACTGCGTGCGCCCGCAGCGGATGCACCGATAATGGCGGCGATGCTGGCAAGCTCGTCTTCCATTTGCACGAATCGCCCACCCAGGGGCGGTAAGCGGTGCGCGATATGTTCTGCGATCTCGGTTGAGGGTGTAATCGGGTACCCGCCAAAAAAGTCGAGATCCGCTGCAAGCGCGCCTTCGGCGCAGGCATGATCGCCGAGCATAAAATGACTGCCGGCGAGAACCCTGGGCTTCTCGTCTGAAGTTATGGCCTTTTTGGCAACACTAGCTGGCATCGGCAGGTATCTCCGCTTGCTCTTCTTCGGATATGTCGGTCGTGAATATCGCCAGTTCCGGGCAAATCAGGTCGCAGAAGCGGCAGTGCACGCAGGCGCTTTCCTTGCCTATTGAAACGATCGGGAAATGGTACCCCTTGGCATTGATTTCCGTGGAGTACTCGAGGACCTTGGTCGGGCAATAATTGATGCAAAAATTACACTGTTTGCACCTTTCGGAAATTACGTGCACGCGCCCCACGGGGACCTGGGCTGAGGACAGGTCCATCGGTTGACGCCCGATATTCGCATCATTTTCTGACAATATTGGCTCCCGGCCGGCGGCGACTTCACGGGTATTGTACGTGAGACCATCGCGGCCGTACTATCAGAGGCTGAACCTAAGCGGTCAACGGCCACATATCTGTACGGGCTTTCCACAATGCGGCTCTCGCAGGACCGCCTCTAAAATGCAATTTCTTAAGGTAAGGGCAAGGATGGCGGCATGTCGATAGCCGTATTAACGCTTGCAGCGCTTTCATTTCTGTTTGCCTCCCTGCTGGTGCTGGCACACAGGAAGCTGCACGTTGACGAAGACCCCCGCATCGATGCGGCTAACCAGATGTTGCCTGGTACAAACTGTGGCGCATGTGGTTACCCCGGCTGTCTCGGTCTCGCTGAGGCCATGGCCGGCGGCGACGCTTTGCCCGGCAAATGCACTGTCATGACTGAGGACGAGCGGGAGGATCTGGCGGAGTTTCTCGGCGTGGATGCCGGCGCCGAAGAGAAAGTCGTTGCCCGGCTTGCCTGTGCAGGCGGTACCAATGTTGCTCGCAACCGGGCTCAATACGAAGGCCTGGATTCCTGTCGCGGCGCGACACTGGTGGCCGGCGGCGGCAAGGCCTGTTTCTGGGGCTGCCTGGGTTTGGGAGATTGTGAGGTGGTCTGTGACCTCGATGCTATATATATGAACGATCACGATCTTCCCATCGTTATTGACGATGCATGCACAGCATGTGGCGACTGTGTCGATGCGTGCCCCAAAGATCTCTTTTCCCTGCACCCGGTCAGCCATCGACTCTGGGTTGCCTGCAAGAATCTGGAGAAAGGTGATGCCGTGGTGGCCGATTGTGAAGTGGCGTGCGATGCGTGTGGCAAATGTGCCGTTGACGCACCGAACGGATTGATCACGATGGTCGAAAACCTTCCGATTGTGGATTACGACCGCAATCACGATGCAAAGAATGCTATAGAGCGTTGTCCCACCGGCGCGATCGTGTGGTTCGACAAAGAAAGAGGACCCGTGGCCGGACGTGCAGCCCACAGGGTTATCCGACAGCGCGCACGGCAGAGCACCTCGACCTGATCAGGCAGAATTTTTTATGAAGAGAAAGAAAGACACTTCCAGGTACCCCGGCGTACGTGCAGCGATGGACGGCAATACTGCCGCCATCATGTGTGAGCGCGAATCCACGGACGGTGCCGGTGCTTACCCAATCACTCCCTCGACACAAATGGGGGAATTCTGGGCCGAAGCGGCTGCGGCAGGTCACATTAATGTTTCCGGCCGGCCACTGATCTTTATCGAGCCCGAGGGCGAGCACGCCGCGGCGGCAGTTACCGCCGGCCTGTCAATGACCGGACTCAGAGCCACGAATTTTTCGTCGGGGCAGGGCATAGCCTACATGCACGAGTCGCTTTATGCGGCAGTTGGCAAACGCCTTACATACGTCCTGAATATGGGTTGCCGGGCGATGACCAAGGCGACCCTGAACGTACATGCCGGGCACGATGACTATCATTGCGTCGACGATACTGGATTCTTCCAGGTCTTCGCCAAGAACGCGCAGCATGTGGCCGACCTCAACATCATTTCGCATCGAATTGCCGAGCTCGCGTTGACGCCGGGTATTGTCGGTCAGGACGGTTTCCTGACGACGCACCTGATCGAGTCACTGATGTTGCCGGAACGCGAATTGATCGCGGAATACCTTGGTCTGCCTGATGACGAGATAGATACGCCAACACCAGCACAAAAAATCATTTACGGCGAAAAACGAAGACGAATTCCCGAGCTCTGGACTGTCGATGACCCGGTCATGGCAGGTGTCGTGCAGAACCAGGACTCCTACATGCAGAGCGTTGCCGCCCAACGGCCGTATTTCTTCGACCACGTCCAGGCGTTAGCGGACCAGTCTTTCGAAGAGTTTCATAAACTAACAGGTCGTCAGTACGAGCGAGTGATGACATATCGCTGCGACGATGCTGACTACCTGATACTCGGGCAAGGCAGCCTCCTGCCATCCGCCGAAGCGGTTGCCGACTACATGCGTGAGACGCGCGGCATCAAAGTCGGTGTCGTGAACCAACTGATGTTCAGGCCCTTCCCGGCCGACCTGATCAGCGCCGTGCTAAAGGGTAAGAAGGGCGTTGCGGTTCTCGAGCGAACTGATCAGCCATTGGCCGCCGACCTGCCATTGATCAGGGAAATTCGCGCTGTTCTGAGCAAGAGCCTGGAAAACGGTCGCAGCAAAAATGGATCGATTTATCCGGACCTCGTCACCTACAAGTCTCTGGATGATATGCCTGCTCTTTACTCCGGTTCATTCGGGCTGGGTAGTCGTGACTTACAACCGGAAGGCATTGTTGCTGCTATTGAAAACATGCTTCCGGACGGTGCGCAGAAACGCTTATTTTACTTATCAATCGATTTCGTAAGAAATTCGATGATGACGCCGAAGCAGGAGATCTATCAGCAATCTGTCCTGGATGCCTATCCGGGCGTTGCGGACCTCGCGATACGTGGCAGCGAGAACCCCAACCTGATGCCGAAGGACGCTATCACGGTACGCATGCATTCCGTCGGTGGCTGGGGCGCCATCACGACGGGCAAGAACCTGGCGATGACCTTGTTCGACCTGTTGGGTTACCACGTCAAGGCAAATCCGAAATATGGTTCCGAGAAGAAAGGGCAGCCGACAAGTTATTACCTGTCTGCAGCGCCGGAACCGATCCGCATCAACTGTGAATACTTCTACGTCGACGTCGTCCTGTCACCGGATCCCAATGTATTCGGTCACACAAATGCGCTGGCCGGCCTGAATAAAGGCGGCGTACTCGTGATGCAGAGTGACGCGCCATCGCCACAGGAATTCTGGCAATCAATTCCGCAGCGATATCAACAGGCGATTATCGACAATGACATTCGACTCTTTTACCTCGACGCTTTCAAGATCGCGCGTGAGGAAGCAACTGATCCGGAGCTGCAGCTTCGTATGCAGGGCATCGCATTCCAGGGCGCTTTTTTTGCGACCTCTCCATTGCTGGAGAAACACGGCCTTACCGAAGAGAAACTCCTGAATGCCATCAAGAGTCAGCTGCAGGAGAAATTTGGCTCAAAAGGTGTGCGCGTCGTCGAGGACAACATACGAGTTGTGCAACGCGGATTTAAGGAAATCACCGAGATCACCGACAAGGAGCTCAGCGCGAAAAAGGCGAACGACAAGGGCAACGGGCAGCTGCCTATCCCGGTCATGGTCAAGCGCGAGCCACAGTCGGCCTCGGCTTCGTCAGATATTCATCGTTTCTGGACGGAAACCGGCAGTATGTACATTGCCGGCGAGGGCGAATCTGTGCCAGCAGATCCCTTCATGAGCATGAGCCTGATGCCGGCAGTGTCCTCGCATTTCAGGGACATGACATCCATTCGCTTCGAACATCCCGAATTCATTCCGGAAAATTGCACCGGCTGCGGCGACTGTTACACGGTTTGTCCGGATACAGCGATTCCTGGCCTCGTCAATGAAACCGGGCAGGTCCTCGACACTGTTGTGCGGCGCCTGAAGAAAGCCGGCAAGCCGACTGAGCAGTTGCCGCGCGCCGTTCGCAAGATGGAAATGAAGCTCCGCAAGACGCTCGCCGCTGCGGAGGAATCAGATTCTGTTGACACTCTCATTGAGGATGCAATCGAGGCAACGATCAGTGATTCCGATCTGCAGGCCGATGAAAAGGCGCAACTCAAGAGTGAGTTTGACGATTTCCGTGAGGAACTTGGTGATTTCAAATTCGCACTGTGTCGCCCTTACTTCACCAATCCCGAAAAGAAACAGGCAGGCGCCGGCGGACTCCTGAGCATCACAATCGACCCTTACACCTGCAAAGGGTGTATGGAGTGCGTGGAAGTTTGTATTGACGACGCGCTGCGTCCGGTTACGCAAACCAAGGAATCAATCAAGTCACTGCGCAAGAACTGGGATTTTTGGCTGGACCTGCCCAATACGCCCGAGAAGTACATCCGCGTTGACAACCTGGAAGAGGGCATCGGCGCACTCGAAACCATTCTGTTGAATAAGGACGCCTACCTGCCATTTGCGAGTGGGGATGGTGCTTGCCTCGGCTGTTCCGAGAAAACCGTCATTCACCTCTTTGTTGCGACCGTCGAGTCATTGATTCAGCCGCGAGTGGCAAAACAGGTTGCACGCATCGAGCAGCTTGTAGCAGATCTCACGAAACACGTGCAGATGAAGCTTGTCGGCGAAATTGATATCGGCGATGCCGAAGAAATGCAGGCGATCCTCGATAAAGGTATTGATGGCGATCTGACTTTGGCGACAATCGCCGACGCTGTCGAGAAGACGCACGAAACAGAGCCGGTAGACAGGGAATGGCTGCAGCACGTCACTGATGTGATAACAAAACTCAATGACCTGAAATGGCGTTACCAGAATGGTACGACCGGCAAGGGCCGGTCGAGCATGGGAATCATCAACGCCACGGGCTGCACGTCTGTCTGGGGCAGCACCTATCCGTTCAACCCCTATCCGTTCCCATGGGCTAACCACCTGTTTCAGGACACCGCCTCGATGGCGATGGGTATCTTCGAAGGCCACATGGCAAAGATGGCCGATGGGTTCAGGACGATTCGACTCGCTGAGGATCTGCTTAAAGGACAGTACGATCCGCAAGGCACCGAGGACAAATATCGCTACTTCGACTGGCAGGATTTCTCGGATGACGAGTTCCACCTGTGTCCACCGGTTGTTGCAGTCGGGGGCGATGGGGCGATGTACGACATCGGATTCCAGAATTTGTCACGCGCAATGATGTCGGGCAAACCCATTAAAGTTGTTGTTGTCGATACCCAGGTTTATTCGAATACCGGCGGGCAGGCCTGCACCTCCGGATTCATGGGACAGATCTCGGATATGGCCCAGTTTGGTAAGGCGATCAAAGGTAAGGAAGAAATTCGTAAGGAAATCGGCCTGATTACGATGGCGCATCGGACGACGTACTTCATGCAGTCTACGATGGCTAACGCCAACCACATGATCGAGGGTTTTGTTCAGGGCCTGATGTCCAGGCGACCGGCACTGTTTAACCTGTACACGTCTTGTCAACCGGAGCACGGGATCGGCGATGACATGGGTCATCACCAGGCCAAACTTGCGGTTGAATCCCGAGCCTACCCGTTATATCGCTACGATCCCGATCTTGGCGACACGGTTGCTGAGTGCCTGGATCTGGATGGCAATCCATCGATGAATCTCGACTGGCCGGTTGCGAAGATTAACTACGTCGAGCGTGGACATGAAAAGGAAATGGAGATTCCGACGACATTTGTCGACTTTGCGGTTACGGAGACGCGGTTCCGCAAACACTTCCGCAAAGTGCCGCGTGATGCGTGGCATGAGGACATGGTATTGGTCAGCGACTACATCGACTTCGATGAAGACGATCGCGAGGACAAAGTCCCGTATGTCTGGGCGCTCGATGCCAAGCAGCAATTGAGCCGCCTGTTAGTCGACGAGCCTATGATTCAGTCCGCGGAAGAAAGACGCGACTTCTGGGTCATGCTGAAAGGCCTGGCGGAACTGGAGGAGGCGACCGTTCCGGACGACACACAGATTGAGTCACGAATTCGACAGGAAGTTGTGCAGAAAATTGCGGCGGGGCTGGTGGGGCTCGTCAGCGGCAACCAGGCACTGGACCTCAATGCCGTGCTCGAAAGTGGCGCGGCACAGCCTGCGGCTGACCAGCCACCGACACTTGCTGTTGTTGAATCAGTCGCGCCGGCAGCGCCGGCCGCAGAATCGGACCCTGGTGAATATATGGCGCCGTGGATCGATACAGAAGAGTGCACCACCTGTGACGAGTGCATCCTCATCAATTCGCAGATTTTTGAATACAACGGTGAAAAGAAAGCCTTCATAAAGAATCCGGACGGAGGTCCATACCGCGATATCGTCAAGTCCGCAGAGAAGTGTACCGCGGAAATCATTCACCCGGGATTACCCCGGGATCGAAGCGCGAAAGACATGGGCAAATGGATAAAACGTGGCCAGAAATTCAACTAGCATGTTGATTAAGCCTCAGACGGCGCGATACGGCGTTAAAAACGATCTTAGAATGCTCATGTATTGTCATATACACTCCGCTTCGATGGACAGGAGTCCAAATGCCGCGGAGTCAGGGACGACGAGAGCGGCGGCGATCGTTTTTGCCTTGTCTCGCACTCGCCTGAAGACTTCTCAACATGCTAGTTGTGGAGGCGATCCAAAGTGCTGCGTCTGGCGAAGAAAGATAC
>Ga0255052_10002369_pt1 | contig 13654 bp, 8 predicted proteins | sample JV7_2_21_MG_FD_188632 | JGI IMG/M metagenome (GOLD analysis project Ga0255052, IMG submission 188632) | Seawater microbial communities from Jervis Inlet, British Columbia, Canada - JV7_2_21 | ecosystem: Environmental > Aquatic > Marine > Inlet | place: Canada: British Columbia | collected... | reverse complement strand
CTTGCGATCGTGTGTATGGGATTCATCAACAATCGCCTGCATTTCCTCAAGCGTGTATTGCGTCATGCCGACTTTCGTACCTTTCGAAAATACACCGCCGGTCGCGCAAAACTTGGTCAGATCGGCATCGTATTTAACGTTTTTTCGCACCTGCTCTCGTACAGCCCAGGGACCATCGGCGACTCCGTCACCTCGCTCTTCAAACGATGAGTTCAGACTGTTCCTGTCACAATGTCCGCCGGTTATGCCAAGACCAGGTCCGGATACGGCCATACGCGGGCCTGGTATTTCTCCGGCATCGATCGCATTGCGAAGCGCGACATCCGCGTAATCACCGGCGCCCACGTTGCGAATGGTCGTGAACCCTGCCATGAGTGTCTTTTCCGCGTTAACTACCCCCCCGATTGTGGCGCGGTGCGGCGACTGGAAATAACCGGCAAAGAAATAGTTGTCCAGATTGCCCACGACGTGAGTATGCATGTCCATTACGCCGGGCAGGACGAAGGAGGACGACAGGTCAATGACCTCGGCGCCGTCCGGAATGCTCGTGTCCGACCCGCCGACCGCGATGATTTGGTCATCCTCAACAGTGATCACCGCGTTCCTGGCAACATCGCCGCTGCGTGAGTCAAACAGCGAACCTGCCTTTATATAGGTGATGTCACCAGCAAATGCCGACGTGCCGGCGAGCACTCCGGCAAACCCGGCAACACCCAGAACCCGAATCCAGTTACGCATCAAATCTTCCTTTACCCTATCAAGTCACGTTAATCGTGAGTGTAGCGTGGTACAAACCCCCGTGAATTTACCAGATTAGCGGTCTTCAGGCCGATTCGATTTCCGAGCCGCGAATTACACAACGCTCGGCGGAGCGGCAGGGAAGCTCTGAAAATTCACCATGAATTACAACGAAATATCAACTTTGCAAACATAGTTCGGCAGTAGATTGACATGGCGCCATCAGACGCCATCTGATTCGATGCCGGGGAGATAATCTGATAATGGGCCACAACGAATGAGTAGATATCGGGCTGCACTAATTCACCTGCTAATTAGCGTTGCGTTAATTAGCGTCGTAATTGGCATTATTTTCTGGTTCTGGTACCCGCGACCTTCATTTGAAGCCGTCGGTGCAATTTCGATCGTTCGCCTGCTCGTCGTCGTCCACCTGGTGATAGGGCCGTTGCTCACACTGATTGTGTTCAAACACGGCAAGCCCGGCCTCAAATTCGATCTGTATGCGATTGCGTTGATGCAAGTCGTTGCACTTGTCTACGGTTCATGGAGGCTGTATGACGAGAAACCACACTACCTGGTTTTCGCAATAGACCGCCTGGAATTTGTCTCAAAAAAGCAGGTTGACCAGTCTGCAATTGGATACGACGAGTTGAGGGAGAAGCGTTTTGGAGGCCTTATTCAGGCTTTTGCAAGACCCCCCGTCGATCCTGAGGAGTACCAACGATATTTCGACAGCGTTGTCTTCGAAGGACAACCTGATCTCGAAAGTCGGGCGGAATTCTTCGAGCCCTGGGCGGCGGGCGCCAACGATATTCGCAGTCAATTAAAACCAATCGAGGATATCCGTCCCGCATCTCCACGCGAGCAGGAAAATCTGCGACAGGCTATCGATTACTACGCAGAAGGTCATCCTAGTCTCGGCATACTTCCGATCGGTGGAATCGAAAAAGACCTGGGTATGCTTTTGGATCGTGACACGCTTGAAATACTCGGCATTCTTAACGCCGATCCATGGCTGGTGAATGAAACGAAAGTTTCACCTGACGCGTCGAAATAGATTAGTGCCCACCTGAAATGAACGCGTCGGCCGAAGCCGACGCGTTTCCTTACCTGCATTGACGCTAACTCTCTCAGTCAGGCTATAAGTTGAAGCTCTTCGAAACGTTAAAGAAGTACCGCCGCGCCAGCCAGTCATATTGCGAGTAGAACGCCACCTGGCCGAGAACAGTCACCTCGTTGCCTGTACCCTGATTGGTCATCCTCGGCGGCAGCTCATCCAGAACATTTGCAACACCCAGCCTGGCTATTAATCCGTTTTCGAACTCGTAGCTTCCAGAAATACTGTGATACGTGGTGGCTTCGGCCTTCAGATCGATTTCCACCGTCGTACCACCGCTAGCTGAGTCCGATCCAAATACGTAATTAACCGTGTTGCGGCCAAAAGCCGCCAGATTATCCGTTGAACCGATGAAGTTCATGCCCCAGAAGACAGACCACTGGTCCCGATTCAGCGTGAAATTGAGATTGCCGACCCAGTCCGGGTGGCCGGCCTGACTAGATAAATCTTCCTCGGTTTCGTCAAATAACGCGAGTGTGTCCTCGAAATTGAAGGTGTGTTGCGTGTCAACCGTAAGCACTCCCCAGTTCCCAGGCATCTCTGTGACCCACTGAACCGACACATCCATCCCGCGAAGTTGTTGCTTGGACACATTGATGAAGCTGTCCCTGATCGTCAGGATCGCGTTCGGCAGAGGGGCAGTCGGTGAATCGCGGTCAAACAAATCGCAGAGCGGTTCATTGGGAAAGAACGGAGAGTCGTAACACCCGGCCACAATTTCCTGGGCACCGATCACGTCCACCTCGTCTTCGACCAGGATGTCGTAGTAGTCCACCGACAGGCTCAAATCAGCAAATTCGGGCTGCCAGACGAAACCGAAGGTCGTTGCCTCGGACGTTTCCGCCGTAAGCACGCCAAGCCCGCCACCGGTCACAACAGTGGGGCTCACAGTGAACAGATGATCGGGCGCCAGCCCGTCCGCCGCACAATTGTCCGCGGTACGTTGTGAGATTTCACCATTGGTCAGTTTGGAACCCCAGTTAATACACGGATCCGAATTTCGCGCCGATATGAAGCTGGTCTGGTTGGCCAGGTGCAACTCGTACAGAGCCGGAGTGCGGAATGACGTGCCGAAGGTACTCCGTATCCGGAACTGGTCAGTGAGAGCCCAGTTCAGGCCTACTTTGAAGGTGGTGTCGTCGCCAAAGGAACCCACATCGGTATAGCGCAGCGAGCCGTTGAAATCGAGACGGTCAACCAATGGCTTATCGGCCAGAAGCGGAATATCCACTTCGCCAAAGACAGCCGTCGTATCATCTTCGCCTGCCGTAATGCCTGCTGCAGACGCTCCCCAGCCATTTCCTGAAAGGGTTATCGGCCCCGGCGTGTCAACAAGTTCGTCCTCGCGATAATGGAAGCCGATTGCCATGGCGGCCGGGCCGGCCGGCATCTCGAACACTTCACCCGATACATAGCCTTCAACAGACCACTGCGTATATTCGGTCGTGCCGATTTCCGTATCGAACAAGAATGCGCGCTCAGCCGCACTGTATTCCCCGAAGAGGAAATCCGGGTCAAACCAATCTATATCAACGCATTCCTTGGCGGAGATTGGGCTGAATTCTCCTGCACATGAGGCCGTTCGGAAGAACGGCATCTCGAGTGAGTCCTGCAGAACCTGGTCGTCCAGGTATTCCCCGTCCGACTTGCTGTACTGGAATGACAGATCCCAGTCCCAACCCGGCAGAACCGACTCCATTTGACCTCTCAAACCGGCGACAAAGCGTGTGTAATCGACGGTAACGACCTGATCGGAGTGATCGGTGATCGCCAGCGGGCTCAGCCATTGTGCACCGGTCCAGCCGGTACTCATGGGATCACCGGCCCAGCAATTCGCGGGAGTAGCAGTGCCGGGAGGAAGCATCGTGGGATCACCGTTAGCGTCGTCGGGCCCGTCTAAATTAGTAACTCCCGCATAGCATCCTATGTCCGCCGAATCCTCGCTATAAACATAGGTCCAGATCTGGCGAAAACCGACGTCCGTCGTCTCACGACGATTGAACAGGACTTCGGTGTAAGCAGTGACGTTTTCAGAAATTTCGTACTCGCCCTCCAGGAACAACGTCGACGTTTCGGACTTCGGCACCAGCGTTGTCCCATCATGAAGCGGATGATCGCTGTCCTCCAGCGAGTTTGTCAGGGGGTCCCCGCGTGAAATCGGAAACCAGCCCGCCGGTGCAACCATATGAGTAGGGTTGGTCGGCGCAGCCAGTGGAGGTACGCCGTTCGCCGACAGCGCACCGTCAAAATCATACTGCATCAGAAACACGGCTGGGCCCGCATTCGTTGTGCCGTCACCTGAGCCGGCAATACCTTCAGCCCCAACATCCGCTGCATAATCGTAAACCCAGACATGCCCCCAGGTGGTGCCATCGCAGAAGAACTCGCCAGTACGCGGATCGACCAGATCGGCGCGCGTGCTCAGGTTTGAGCCCGGTTCAAAGACATAATCTTCGTCGCACTTGAAGAAATCCCGTTCGCCGCGCTGAAGTATATCGTGACGGTTATAATCGGCCGTAGCCCGGAAATATCCGCGATCAAATTTTTTGCCCCAGGAACCACTGAGTCGAAGCTGTTCACCGCCCGCTTGCTCCGGCTGCGAATAGAATGCATCGAATGTTGCGCCATCGTCCTTTTTCGTAATGATATTGACGACACCGGCAACGGCGTCAGATCCGTAGATTGACGACGCGCCGTCTTTTAAGACCTCGACACGCTCAATAGCTGGCAGCGGTATGACGTTCAGGTCAAATGAAGAAACGGACCCCTGTACACCTGACGGACCCGCGCGACGGCCATTGAGCAGCACCAGTGTGCGGTTCGCACCGAGCCCGCGCAGGGAAAGTGTTGCGGTGCCCAAGCCGCCGTTCTCGACAAACACACCCGTTGATGCGGCAGTCACCTGCGGCGAACCGGCTGCTACGGTGGTCGTCTGCAACAACGTGGCCACATCCATGATGCCTCGAACAGATGCAGATTCGGTCAGGATCACGTCCATTGGCGCTGCGCTGGAAAACGTATCTTTGTGAATCCGCGATCCGGTGACCGTGATTTCCTCGATGTTATCTTCGTCTTCGCTTTCCTGGGCAAGCACTGAGCCTACCGGGTAAAGAGCCGTGATAACGGCAGCGGTCAATGGGGTAAGGACAGGTGTCCACTTGCGCGACTTGGATTTGTCCCGCCGACGATGTCGTTTGGTCATTTCGGTAGATCCCCCGATCTGTTGGTCGTGCCTCGATGTGGCATTTGCCGATCGGTGCTTATGCCCGATCGATCTATAATTATAGCGCTAAAGCATGCGTGCTAATAATGTCATTCTCTTTTCGATTCGTCAATTGTGGATAAACGCTAAATGACTCAATAATCTTAGGGATTCTACGTAGCTGGCCCGAAATCTGGCGGGAAAATCAAGAATCTGGAGGATATCCGGGCCTTCGGGGCGGCCGGAAGCCAGTGTGGCCGCGGGAATGCGCCCCAAGTACAGCCGGTCCACCTCAATGCAGTTTTCGCGTTCTGCCGTTATTATGTCGGCTGTTTCGCCTTACGGTTTACATGTCACATTATGAATTTAGACGGCAATTTCTCTCATATCGGCAACGTTGATGTGTCTGAGCTTAAGAATCTCGTACTGGAGTTGACCGACGAGCAATGGAACAACTTCTCACTGCGGCAGGAACGTTACGAAGTTCATCAGCACACGCGGACAATCGGCCTGGTCTATGATCCCGATTTTCGTCACAGTCATCCGACGCGTTTGCCAACCCTGCAGATTTTCCAGGCTGCGCTGCGTCCAGTGCTGGAAATGACAGCTGCTCATTATGAAGAGACCTCCAAAGGGCAGCAGCTTATAAAGGAATACGGGCTTGGCTATTTCATTCGCGCGACACTGGTAGTACTCAAGGCAGGATGTGAGATCTCCGCGCATCAGGACGCCAATTTCTCGCTGACGCACTCTCATCGCGTCCATTTGCCAATTGTCACGAACGACGACGTCGAATTTACCGTTGGCGGCGAGACAATGAACCTGCCGGAAGGCGCATTGTTCGAGATCAACAACCGGCGCATGCATTCCGTTGACAATAAAGGCGGCGCCGATCGCATCCACCTGATACTCGATTTCGTACTGCCAGGCGAAAAATGCTGTTGTGGCACAAAGCACCACCCCGACACGTTGTGCAGTCCGCAGGCCTGTATAGAAACGGTTCTTATGAGAATTCCATGCACCTGCTATCCGGAAGCGTGATCGGTTAGCCGTGATGTCTGCCAACAATCCGCTTATAGCCGCGGCAGAGGCGGTTGCCGGGCAATTCTCGGTAGAAGAAATCAAGGCGACGCTGCAGCAACCGATAATTATCGTGTCTGCACCACGATCGGGCAGCAATCTGCTCTTCGAGCAGATGACCAAAGTCGCCGGTTTTTGGTCGATTGGCGGCGAGAGCCATGGTATCTACCGTGCCTTTCCACACTTGCGCGCCGAAAATTCCGATTTGGATTCCGGCAGCCTCGGTGAGTCACATGCAGACGCTGAGACTCGCAGACTCATGCGCGCATGCTTCCTGTGCCTGTTGCGAGATTACCAGGGAGCCAGTTACCTCAATATGGCGCCGGAACTCAGGCCATCGAGCGTCACATTATTGGAAAAGACACCCCGCAACGCCCTGAACATCCCGTTCCTGCTCGAGGTGTTCCCAGCGGCCCGCTTTATCTATCTCCATCGGGAGCCCCGGCAAAATATCGCCAGCATTATCGAAGCCTGGACATTAGGCCTACAGACCGGGCGGTTTGGTACTTTTCAGGATCTGCCCGGGTGGGACCGACGGGCCTGGTGCTTTCTCCTGCCACCAGGCTGGCAATCGATGATTGGCAAATCGCTGCCAGAGATCGCTGCCTTTCAGTGGTCGGCAAGCAACAAGGTCATCCTTGATAACCTCATGCCACTGCCGTCATCACGATGGATGTCGGTAAGCTATAGCGACCTGATCGCGGCTCCCCGTGAAACGCTGACGGATTTGTGCAGCTTCGCAGGCATAACGGCGCAAGATCAGGCCATACCGGCCGGGCCGTTGCCTTTATCCCGCACGGCACTGACGCCGCCACATCCGGACAAATGGAAAAAATACGAACAGGAACTGGATGATCTCTGGACTGATCTCGTGCCAACCGTGGAACGTATCGAGGCACTCGGGCACAGCTGACAGACATATCTGTCTGCCATAATCGGTATTCCTGCCGGCGCGATCAGGTTTTCGGGTAGTCCGGCATGCCGACAACCTGCTTCAGCCAGACATCATGCGGCGGTAATTTCTGTGGCGCCATTTGCAGCCGCTCAACGATTCTTTGGGGCACCTGCGATGGTGGCCGGTCCGTGCCGAACCATTGGTCGCACTCCTCCTTGAGAAAATCCATCCCGTACAGGATAGGTTCATAGCTCGACAGGGAGAATACGCCAGCTGTATCAACCGGGCTTCTGTGGTCGCCGGGCAGACCGCCTGAGGGCAACGGCGTATCCGGTTGCCCCGGGAAAAACTGGTCCTCGAAATCGGCGGGTGATGGCGGCTTGACACGCCAGAAATCGAGCTTGGCTTTCAGCCTGTCATGTATGCGCTCCGGCCGCTGGACCTCACGCCAGAACTCCGTATCGGTGCGGCGGGTCAGGCAATAGTGCATGTTGATGAAGTCCAGAATCTCGTGGAAACGATTGGCCACAATGCGGTTAAAGCGAAAAGCCAGCGGCTCCATGTCGTCGCCATTGGGAAAATGCTCGGTCAGCATTACTGCCGCAAGGTCACTCAGATAGAGACCCGTTGATTCCAATGGCTCGATGAACCCCGCCGACAATCCAATCGCGACGCAGTTCCGAACCCAGGACTTTGCCCGGTAACCGACTTTGAAGGGCACGAAACGGGCCGGGAGGTCGTCGGCCAGCGATCCGACAAAGGCGCGCAACTCGTTCTCTGCTTCATCCTCACCGACATACTCGCTGGCATGCACGTAGCCCCATGCGCGCCGGTTCTGCAACGGAATTTCCCAGATCCAACCGGCTGATACCGCCGTCGCCAGGGTGTTCGGCCGCACATAACCGGGGTAGTTATGCTCGTATGGCACCTGGATCGTCAGAGCGCGATCGCAAAGCAGCCATTGGGAACAGTCCACCCATTCGACACCAAGCTTCTTTTCGATCAGCAGGCTGGCGAAGCCAGTGCAGTCAATGAACAAATCTGCCTCAAGACGATTTCCACTCCTGGTCTGTACCGCGGCGATATCGCCACTCTCCGCCATCTCTATATCGACAACATGATCGAAATGATGTTTCACGCCACGCGAGATCGCAATCTCGCAGAGGTAATCAGCGAATTGGAGCGCGTTCATATGAAAAGCGTAAGTGAACGGTCTCCCCATATCCCACCGGCCGATCATCTTCGGCGCAAGACATGAATCGCATATCACGGGCTGCGCCGAAATCGTCTCCGAGAACGGGAGGGATCGATCACTCATCAACCAGTTCAGGCTCGACGAGTCGACAGGGCTCTCGCGATAACGACTGAAAGCGTGATAGTAGGATTCCCCCTGGCCGTCCAGCCAGTTAACGTATTTGATCGCCATTTTGTACGTGCCATCAACGCGCTTTAAGAATTCGTGCTCATTGATGCCGATAGCGGCGAGGACGTGATTGATACTCGGGATTGTTGCTTCACCGACGCCGATGCGCGGCACATCTGGCGACTCGATCAGGCTGATGTCGGCAACTTTTTGTCCATCCCGGTTCAGGACTGCGTCAAGATAGGCGGCCGCCATCCAACCGGACGACCCGCCGCCTACAATCAACACGCGCCTTGGTGTCATTCGATGGTTTCTCCCCGGGATGTCGGGTAGATCGGCATGCCCAACACGCGATGCAGCCAGACATCATGCGGAGGCAGCTTCTGCTGTGCCAGCTTGAGTTTCTCGACGACGTGCCTCAAAACGCCCGGGTCCGGTCGCTGTTTCCCGTACCAGTCATCACACTCCTTATCCAGGAAGTCCATGCCGTAGAGTATGGTTTCGTAGCTCTCATGGCTCCAGATACCAGCGGTATCGACAGGGCTTCTGTGGTCACCGGGCACGCCGCCCGATGGCAGCGGGGTATCCGGCTGCCCGGGGAAAAACTGGTCCTCGAAATCGGAGGGTGATGGCGGTTTGACGCGCCAGTAATCAAGCTTGGCTTTCAGCCTGTCATTGATGCGCTCCGATCGCTGCACCTCACGCCAGAACTCGGTGTCGGTACGACGGGTCAGGCAGTAATGCATGTTGATGAAATCGAGAATCTCGTAAAAACGATTCACCATGACGCGGTTAAAACGGAATGCCAGCGGCTCCATGTCGTCGCCCAAAGGGAAGTGCTCGGTCAACATCACCGCTGCGAGGTCACTCAGATAGAGGCCAGTTGATTCCAGTGGCTCGATAAAGCTGCCGGCGAGGCCGATCGAAACACAGTTCCTGACCCAGGCCTTTTCCCGATGACCAACTTTGAAATGTATCACCCTGCTGTCGAGCGAATCGGCGTGAGCACCTTCGAACGCCCGTAATTCCTTCTCTGCTTTTTCTTCGTCGATAAAAGCACCGGAATGCACGTAGCCCAGCGAGCGTTTGTCCTGCAGCGGAATTTCCCAGGCCCAACCAGCTGATAGTGCCGTTGCAGTGGTATAGGGACGAACGTACCCCGGGTAATGATGCTCATAAGGGACATGCATCGTCACGGCGCGATCGCAGAGCAGCCATTGCGAGCAGTCCACCCATTTAACACCGAGTTTCTTCTCACTCAGCAAGGCCGCAAAACCAGTGCAATCAATGAACAAGTCTGCTTCCAGGCGCTTGCCACTTTTGGTTTGTACCGCAGCGATGTCGCCGTTCTGTGCCATCTCGACATCGACAACGTGGTCGAGGTGGTGTGCTACACCACGCGCCGTCGATAACTCGCACAGGTAATCGGCAAACTTCAGCGCATTCATGTGATAGGCATAGGTCAGCGGTCGCCCGAAATCCCAGCGGCCCAGCATCTGCGGCGCCAGGTTCATTTCACAAATTATGGGCTGGGACGAAATCGTCTCCATGAACGGGATGGAACGATTACTCATCAGCCACCGTTGTCCCGTCAAGTCGATCGGACCCGGTCGATAGCGATTGAACGGGTGGTGGTAGTAATCGCCCGTGTTATGCAACCAGTTAACATACTTGATCGATTGCTTGAATGTGCCATCGACGCGCCGCATGCACTCGTGCTGGTCGATTCCGATCACGGCAAGGATGTGATTGATGTTCGGGACTGTCGCCTCACCAACACCGATGCGCGGCACGTCCGGTGACTCAATCAGGCTGATGTCGGCAACTTTGTGTCCATCGTAATTGAGTGCCGCATTCAGGTAGGCCGCCGTCATCCAGCCCGCCGAGCCACCACCAACAATCAGAACCCGCTTCACGTTCACGGCCCGGGATATTGCTGCATACCGACCACCTGTCGTAGCCAGACGTCATGTGGCGGTAATTTCTGCGGTGCCGCCGCCAGCCTCTGCCCAATCATTCTCCCTATTTGAGCAGATGGCCTCTGTGCTCCATACCATTGCTCGCACTCAGCGCGCAGGAAGTCCATGCCGTACAAAATGGCCTCGTGACTATCCAGGCCAAACAGGTCCCCGGTATCGACAGGGCTCCTGTGGTCGCCGGGTATGCCGCCCGAGGGCAACGGAGTATCCGGCTGCCCGGGGAAAAACTGATCCTCGAAATCCGTGGGCGATGGCGGTTTTACCCGCCAGTAATCAAGCTTGGCCTTCAACCTGTCATTGACGCGTTCCGGCCGCTGCACCTCGCGCCAGAACTCGGTGTCCGTACGACGGGTCAGGCAGTAATGCATGTTGATGAAATCGAGAATCTCGTAGAAACGATTCGCCATGATGCGATTAAAACGATAGGCCAGTGGGGCCATATCGTCACGGTAAGGAAAATGCTCGGTTAGCATCACGGCTGCGAGGTCACTCAGATAGAGGCCCGTTGATTCCAATGGCTCGATAAAGCTGCCAGACAGGCCGATCGATACGCAATTTCTGACCCAGGCCTTTTCCCGATGTCCAACTTTGAAGTGTATTACCCTACTGTCCAGCGATTCGGCATGACTCCCTTCAAACGCCCGCAGCTCCTTTTCCGCTTCGTCCTCGCTGATAAACGCACTGGAGTGGACATAGCCCAGCGAGCGCTTGGTCTGCAGCGGTATTTCCCAGACCCAACCGGCCGATAATGCCGTCGCCGCCGTGTACGGACGAACGTAACCCGGGTAATGATGCTCATAAGGAACATGCATCGTCACGGCACGATCGTTGAGCAGCCATTGCGAGCAGTCCACCCATTTAACACCGAGTTTCTTCTCGCTCAGCAAAGACGCAAAACCAGTGCAGTCAATGAAGAGATCCGCCTCCAGGCGCTTGCCTCCTTTGGTCCGCACCGCCGCGATATCGCCGTTTTCTGCCATCTCGACGTCCACTACATGATCCAGGTAGTGTGTCACTCCGCGCGCCGTTGACAACTCGCACAGGTAGTCGGCGAACTTTAGCGCGTTCATGTGATAAGCGTAGGACAACTGCGGCCCGAAGTCCCAGGGAGTCAGCATCTGTGGCGCCAGGTTCATATCACAAAGTACCGGTTGCGCGGACACGGTCTCGGCAAACGGGATGGAGCGGTCGCTCTTCAGCCAGCGGGATCCAGAGCGATCAATTGTAGAGTCGCGAAGGCGGTTGAAAGGGTGGTAGTAAGAGCTCCCCTGATTGTCCAGCCAGTTGACGTATTTGATCGCCTGCTTGAAAGTGCCATCGACACGCCGCAGAAATTCATGCTCCTGAATTCCTACGACCGCAAGGATGTGCTTGATGCTGACGACCGTCGCCTCGCCAACGCCAATGCGCGGCACGTCCGGTGATTCGATCAGGCTGATATCAGCAACTTTGCGGCCGTCCCGATTAAGGGCAAAATTCAGGTGCGCTGCCGTCATCCAGCCGGAGGAGCCGCCACCTACTATCAATACTTTTCGGGGAGTCATGCAATTCAGTCCATTTTATTGGTTATTGTCGGCTGGCCAACGGGCCGTCATGCGTCATGAAAAATGCATCATCGGCCAATACAATCAGATTTATACTGTCCACGATAAGACCTCACACACTATAAAGGAATTGGTAAATGCCGAGAATCGTTGCCAAAGGGGACAATCTCAACGAGTTAAGTGGGAATTTTGCTCAGCAACGTCTGCTTGAACCGGTGTTCCTTAATAGTGTGCCCAAATGCGGTACACACCTGGTACGGAATATCATGCGCATGTTCGTCCCGGTGGACCAGCAGTATCACCAGGCCTTTATCCAGCATGCCATCTTGCGTGAGCACCAGGTGGCTTTTTCCCAGGCCATGCCGCACCTGAGCTGGGGTCATCTTCTATTCTCTGACGACTCAGTGATCGTTTTGCGTCACGTCAAGCATATCGTGCAGGTTCGTGATCCATACAACTGGGTGCTCGCCCGGGCACGATTCTTTTTGTCGGATACGTTTCAGGGTTCGCTCGAACACCTGAAGGGCAGTAACGTCTCGGTTGATGAAGTGTTGAATATGATGATTTTCGGTATTCATCAAAAGGCACCGTCAATGAACGAGATTTTTACCCACAACGCGGTCTCCTGGTTGGGCACAAGAATAAAGCTGTTGCGCTTCGAAGAGTTACTGCACCACGTCAGGAATATCGAGACGGACGAAGCCGAGACGTTTTTCGCCAATTTGCTGAAAGATTGTTCGATTGAGAAATTGCCGGAAGATTGGCGTGAACGCGTTCGCATCGGATCAGATCGCAAGCAAAGCGGTACCGCCCGGGAAAACCTGGCCGGTGGTGGCAAGTTTGAGATACCGGACGTGCTCCCTGATATGCAGAAGAAACTGGTGAACTATGCGGCTCCCGGGTTGCGGGAAATCCTGGGTTACGAATGAGACCGGGTTACCTGCCCGTGACGTTAGCGCCGACCTAACGCAAGGGGGCTATTGGCAAGATTTGCAATGACGATAATCGTTCCGTTGCTACATCGGCTCGACATTGCGAGCATGGGAAATTGCCCAAGGTATTTCGCAAAAGACTGGGTGAATTGACGAAGTCAGCCTGAGGCTGGGAACCCGCGGGTGTTTTAGAGGAGACTACGAGTGGAGGTTGCGATTATTACTGTACCGCGACTGGCGATATCTTTTATCCCGGTCGCGATCGTCGTGGTTTTGATGTGGCGGTGGAGCCATGGCTATGGCCGTGCGCTGCAGGCAATCGCACGTATGCTATTGCAGTTGACGTTGATTGGCTACGTTCTTGTTTACATCTTCCAGACAGAATCCGGGTTGATCATCAGCGGCGTGCTAACCGTAATGCTTGCCGCCGCGAGTTGGATTGCACTCAATACTGTGGATCTGCCAAAAAGATCATTATTTCCTGCGTCATTGATTTCGGTTCTGCTTGGCGGCGGTACGACATTGCTGTTGATTACACAGGGCGTGTTAGGACTCGAGCCCTGGTATCAACCGAGTTACATGATCCCGCTCGCCGGAATGATATTCGCCGCCAGCATGACCAACATCAGCCTGGCACTGGAACGCTTACACGCGGAACTGCAAAACGGTATCGCTTTTCAGCGTGCGAGGGACACCGCCTTTCGAACATCGATGATACCGGTTATGAATTCGTTTCTTGCCGTCGGCCTCATTTCGCTGCCCGGCATGATGACAGGGCAGATTTTGTCCGGCGTTTCACCTCTG
>Ga0255052_10002368_pt1 | contig 13657 bp, 6 predicted proteins | sample JV7_2_21_MG_FD_188632 | JGI IMG/M metagenome (GOLD analysis project Ga0255052, IMG submission 188632) | Seawater microbial communities from Jervis Inlet, British Columbia, Canada - JV7_2_21 | ecosystem: Environmental > Aquatic > Marine > Inlet | place: Canada: British Columbia | collected... | reverse complement strand
CTATCTTATCGTATGCATTACTCATTAAACCTTTTCCTCCCCCCCATTGAGTTTGGATTTTATTTGTTCCTCCGAAAATGATTTTACCTTCTTCAATATTTCTAAAGTTTTATCGGCTTCTTCAGCAATTTTACTTACAGTATTGGCTCCTTTTGCATCGTTTACAATAAATTTATCATATTTATTTGCTATTGCTGCAATACTAGGATCAGAATAAATTTCATCAATTCTTGGTCTGAATCCCAATTTGCTTTCGAGTTGGTTACATATCATAATGATTTGAATCGAAGTGGCACCAAGACTCAATAAGTTTATAAGTGGATTAATACTTTCGGTCTTAAGGACACCATTTACTATTTCTGCAATTTTTTCAGCAGAAGGACTTAGATTGCTCATATCAATTTTTTCAGCTGATGAGGCTTTGCCATCTTCAGGAATTGGTAAAACTTTCCGATCAATCTTTCCGTTCGGTGTTAAAGGTAGACTATCCATGATTACAAAGCTCGATGGAACCATATAATCGGGTATCCTATCCAATAAGTAAGTCGTAACATCATCAATAAAGATTTTTTTCGGATTTAATGTAACACCGGCACCCGGCATTTCAGATATAAGTGAAAAAGTTTTTGTTTGTATTGGGGCAATAGCTCCGCCCATAAATCCATGCAGGTATATATGTGTTTCTTCAATATCGAAATACTCCCGGATCTGACTGAAATCAACACCGCCGACAGGGCAGAGACCTATCTTGTTTTCTTGTGCAGATGTCATAAGTAATTGCCCCATATAACCGGCTTCGAGTACACAAAAATCTTTTGATACATCGGCTGAACTTTGCTGTTGCTTTAATCCTACAATCATAGTGTGAATACCGGAGAGTAGAGTTTTAAATTTTGATTTGCCAACTCTTTCTGAGATAGTTTTTGTTCCGTATACCGGCGCAATTGCTTTCATTTGAGCTACCAGGAAAACTGAAAAAGCAGAATCCTCAAAAGTCTGATAGTTATTTACAGTATGAATAGTTTTTTTAATTTTTTGGTTTGATGAAAGAAGTACCAAGCGGTGTTCTTTTGGATTATAATAATATGTTCCTCCATCAACGCCATCTATTTTATCAGGTTTTAGATATAAATAAACCTGAACTGGATATAGACTTCCTGCGGAAGGGTATCTGTACTTCGGAAAAGGGAGCTCATCAGAATTGTACTGTGCCAGGCAGCTGAGGAATTCACTGAATTTTTTCAGAGATATTTTTGAATCACTGTTAAGAAATGTTCTATAAGTTTGCCTTGCAAGATATTTTTCCTTCAAGAGTTTGTTCATATCTGGTTTTACAAGATTAACCTTCGGTTTATCCTTGTCATCTTGTCTTATTTCAAGATGTTTCATTTTTAATTCCATCTTCTCAACGTCGCTAAAAAGAGAACCATCTCTTTCCTTCTGTTCACCTGACATTTCGATAAGTTGGGAGGTTTCCTGAGGCTTTACCTCTGTCTCTTCAAATGGGGTTGCAGGAACTATATAACCAATCAAACGTTTATCCGTTTGTGACTCGCCGACTGCGGTAACAACTGCATCTTTAATTTCAGGATTTTTTTCGAGCATAGATTCAACTTCTCCTGGCTCAACTCTTAGCCCGCGAATTTTAACCTGAAAATCTTTTCTTCCTGCTATCTGAATCATTCCATCACTTCGGCAAAAACCGATATCCCCACTTTTATATATTCTTTCACCAGTAACAGGATGAGTGATAAATTTCTCATCTGTTTTTGCTTCATCTTTCCAAAAACCGCGTGCTAAACCAACACCACCAATGCAAAGTTCGCCAACAACATAATCAGGACATTCTTCCAAATTATCTTTCATTACGTAATAGCTCGCATTAGTTAACGGTTTACCATAAGGAATACTCTTCCAATTTGGATCCACCTCACCAATAAAATTGTAAATATCCCAAATTGTTGTTTCTGTCGGTCCACCGGATCCAATAATTTGAATAGTGGGTAACAATGCTTTTAACCTACCGGGTAAAGAAACAGATATCCAATCACCTGAAAGAACTACCATTCTGAAAGAATCAGGAACAAGGTTTTTATCTTTTTTATTCTCCAGATAATCAACAAACATCTCTAGAAAGGCGGGAACAGAATTCCAGAATGTGACTTTATGATTCAGCATAATTTCTGCCCAATGTGCGGGATCCAATCTTTTATCGTTATCAGGAATTACTATTGAACCACCTGCTATTAACATCCCGAACAGATCATAAACGGAGAGATCGTGCTGAAGCGCCGTAAGTGCAATAGCACTATCGGTATTTTTAATTCCATATCTTTCATTTACATCAAGCATTCTGTTAACAACACTTCTGTGTTCAATCATCACCCCTTTGGGTGCACCTGTAGAGCCGGAAGTGTAAAGTACATATGCGAGATTTTCAGGTTTCTGAACAGGTTCTAAAGCCGTGGATTGTGAATCATCAAAATCTTTGTTATCAACACACAGGCATTTTATACCTGCAGGTAGTTCTAAATCGTCTTTTAACCATGATTGAGTTAGAACTATTTCTGCTTCTCCATCGATTAAAAGTTGCTTTATCCTTTCTTTAGGAAATTCTGGATCGATTGTAAGATATGCAGAACCTGCTTTTAATATTCCGTAAACAACAGGAACCTGTTCCCATCCTTTTTCGGTTATCACTGCAATAAGTTTATCGGGTTTGGCACCAAGTTGCCGTAACCGATTTCCTATCTTATTGGAAAGTTCATCTAATTCTTTAAAACTTAAATTCTTTCTAGATGAAACTACAGCAGGTTTATCTGGTTGCTCTTTTGCTTTTTTCGAGAATAATATTTGTAGTAAATCTTGCGGAACGGGTTTTTGTGTATCGTTTATTTTTTTTCTTCTCTCTGCATGTTGAACAGGGAAAATATCCAGGTTTTTATCATCCCACTTCGATTCATTTTCTGCAAGTTTATTCAGAAGGTTTAAGTATGTGTTCAGCATATCATCAAGAACAGAAGCTTCAAATAATTCTTCTACAGCATCAAATTTAACCATCAGCGATTCATCAACTTCATCCACATGCAGATCAACCCAGACCTGTGCAGTTTGGTTAACGCTGTCCACTATTTTACCAAGTTGACTTATACTTTCTACAAAACCATGATCGAGCAGACTGGTAAATACAATCGGGATTCCTTTCATAAAGTCGTCACCGTTAACCTTCGACAGTTCTCTAAGAACAGTAACTCCGTCCATATATCTATTATCAAGATCAGAAATGAGCTGCTTGTGAATAATTTTGGCTCTTTCCAAAAACGATTTTTTTTCAGTGCGATCAACTTCAAGTATTTCTACAGATGAAAAATCTCCGATTATTTTGTTTACATCCGGATGTAGAGGCAGTCTGTTAAAAATTGGAATGTTAATTGAAAACTTTAATGTGCTGCTGAAGATTCCAAGCATTTCAGCGTAAGCAGTCAGAAGAAGTACTGTTGGTGTTACACCGGCTTGTGCTGCTTTTGATTTCAGCTTTTTCCAGTTTGCAGTTTTAACATAAGCAATTCTTCGTTTGAAAAATGGCTTCTCTACATCTTTTGGATTTTTGATTAGCGGGAGTACAGATGCAGGTGGAATTGTATTTATCCTGTTCATCCAGTATTCTCTAGCTTTTAGATATATTTCCGATTCTTCAAATTTCTTCTCGGTAATTAAATAATCTCTGTAAGAGAGCTTAAGTGTTGGTAATTCTTTTGAAGAATTATGGTATAGTTCTTTAAGTTCATTAAAAAGAGTAGTAATACTACCCGCATCAAAATTCAAAAGATCTAATTTGAAATGAACATGGTTTAACTGTTCGCTAAGTTTGGAAATTCTAACCTCAAATAGTGGCCAGTCTTCAGAATCCTTAACTGTGTTCAACATTTCTAGCTTATTATTCATCAACTCCTTTTTTTGAGAATCAATGTCTAAATTTCTTAGGTCATTAATCTGAATGGTAAATTCTGGTGTTTCTTTTAGGATTTGCTGTGTGTAATCATTATGAATTACTGAACGAAGTATCTCGTGCCTCTCTATCAATTTTTTCCACGCTAATTTGAATTTCTCAATATCAAGGTTTTCAGTTTCTAATTCCAAATAAGCCACTGATGGAATATTTCCCATTTCGAAAGCCTTTGACCGGCCAAGAAGGTAAGCTTGCTGAAGATTGTTAAGAGGAAACGGATTGTATCGTTTTTCAAGGTCGGTAACAATTTCGGGGAACAGAACCTTTGATTCCTCAGGTACTTTTCTTTCCTCGCTTAAGCGTTTAAGTAAAAGTGCTCTACGTTCGGGAGTTAGATTTTTAAGACGCTCTTTTATATCCATTATTTCCTCGTTATTAATAAATTAAATAACAGCCAGCTACAAAAAGTAATGTTTCTTTAATTTTAATTTTTAGCCGAATTTCATTCTATTTCATTTAGTAATTTCTCTAAGTTTGCGCCGCTTGCACTCTCGATCAGCTCCAATTCAATTTTGGAAGCCACATCTGCAATGGTTGGATTTTCAAAAAATTCCTGAAGTGGTAATTTTACGTTTAACTTCTTCTGAATTTGAAATGCTACCTGTACTGCTGAAAGAGAATGACCGCCAAGATCAAAAAAATTATCTTTAATTCCTATACTTTCAACTTTAAGAACATTACTCCAGATTTCAATAAGTGTTTTTTCAATGTCATTACTTGCCTCCTGGAATGTAGTTTTGAGCTTAGGTCTTTTTGCAGCTGCTTTTGGCATCGATCCGTTTACCTGTTTTCCCTGAGGCATCATTACAATTTCCGCCGGAACTCCCATTGCCGTAGCACCACCTGGAATGTTTTGAACAATTGCCGAGTTGATTCCAATAGTCGCCCATGCACCAATTTTTAAATCCGGAAGAATCGAAGAATTCGTTCCCATGTAAACACCGTCTCCTAATTCTACCCTGGCATTTAAAACTGCACCCGGTGCAATTACACAATATTTTCCAACCTTGCATCCGTGCCCCACAACTGCTCCGGTGAGAACAACCGAACCCTCATCAATAAATGCACCTGCAGAGAATGTAACATTCTGGTAAATAGTTATGTCTCCGTTGTATTCAACTCCCCAGGTATCAACATTCGGATCAATTAGTGTTACGAACGGCAATCCATATTTCATGATTTTTTGATAAGCCGTATGCCTTTTTGCCGTGCTCCTTGCTACCAGATTAACAACCTCTGCATTGTTAGGATCTGCTTGCTTCAATAGTTCGAAAGCTCCCTCTATCTTTACATCCAGTATTGATTTACCTTTTTTAGCTTGATCATCGTCTAATATAACTATTTTTTCCCAGCGTGATTCTTTTTCATTTACTCTAAGCGCGAGTCTTACACCCTCGGCATTACCAGCTCCGCATAAAAAAAGTGTTGATTTCATTTTATTAACTTCCTCTTTTTAATATTCTTATATCGAATTATCTCTTTAAAGATCGTATCCTTTCGGCAGAGCCGGTCATCCAGTCGGTGCAAGTCTGGCAACGTTCGGGTAATTCATCAAAACGATGCTCCAGATGTTTAACTCTGTTTACTCCAAGTCGATCCCACAAAACTGTCAATGGTTCATCCCATACATTACCTGAGCCCTCATCACCTTCAGTATCACCAGGACAACGCGGGACTCGCCCATCCCAAAATACGTGCATCATTGTACAAGACCAGGGACAAGGGATTCTGTTTTCAGTTGGAATGTTCAGCTTGGTATCAAAATTTCCACCCCAGCTTAGCATTCTTCTTGTTTTTACAGTAGCTCCGCGTTCAAGCCAGTATGCTTTGAAACGTTCAAGCTCATGTTTATTTTCATCCATTTCAATAAACTGCACCTGAACCTCCGGTCCATTGCCTCTTTCTTTTATTACATTCAGGAAATGCTCAACATTTGAATAAACAACATCTCTCTTAGCTTCGATCCTTATTTTTTCAAATACTTCTGCACTAAAACCATCTATTCCAATTACAATCAGATCAACATCAGAATCTATTATTGGTTCTGCCCATTCAGGTGTAAGCAACATTCCATTTGTGTTTATGTTAACAGAACTAAGACCAATAGATTTACCGTATTTGATCATCTTGATTAGTAATTCTGGTTCAAGCAATGGCTCACCACAGAATGAAAACCAGCACTGTGTACTTGGTGATATTTCGGCAACCTGATCTGCACATCGCTTCCATAGTTCAAAAGGCATTCTTCCTTTTGGCCTTGCCATATTTGGATGATGGCACATTGCACATTTTAGATTGCACTCGGCAGTTACTTCTACTGCAAACCTTGTAGGAAATGAAAGGTTTTTTAGAGTGCCTTCAATCTCTATAAGGTAACTGTAGTCTTTTAGTTCTTCTCTCATACTTATCCTTGTTAATTTTTAATTTATAATGTTTGTATTTCTCTTTTATATATGGACATTTACTCTGAATTTTCAACTTCACCCAGTAATTGTTCTAGTTGATCACCGCCAGCTAATTCAAGTAATTTTTCATCAACAGCATTCGCCAATTCTTCCAGATTTGAGGATTGGAAAAATTTCTGAAGCGACAGATCAATATGAAATGCCTGATGAATTTTTACTGTGACCTGAACTGCTGATAATGAATGTCCTCCCAGCTCAAAGAAATTGTCGAATACTCCGATTTCATCTATTCCAAGTACTTGTCCCCACAATTCAGCAAGTGTTTTTTCTGTAGATGTTCTAGGGGCTGCAAACTCTTTACCAATATCTGGTCGGTCTGCTTCCGGAGCGGGAAGCGCCTGCTTGTCAACCTTTCCGTTAGGGGTTAAAGGCATTTCCTGTAAAAACACAAATGCTGAAGGTATCATATATTCGGGTAAAGATTTCATCAACATAGCTCTCAAATCTGTTATTGCCAGATCTGTACCATTCTCTTTAACCAAATAGGCAACTAATTTTTTATCACCCGGAATGTCTTCTCTTGCTATAACAATTGCCTCTCTTATCAGTGGGTATTTTTCAAGTGTTGTTTCAATCTCTCCCAGTTCAATTCTGTAACCACGAATTTTTACCTGTTGATCAAGTCTTCCAAGAAACTCAATAGTTCCATCATTACGATAACATGCAAGATCTCCTGTTTTATATAATTTTTTAGATTTATTTTTACTATCGAAGGGATTATTTATAAATTTTTCGTCGGTAAGTTCCTGCCGTTCAAAATATCCCTTTACAACTCCTTCACCACCGATGCACAATTCGCCGGGTATTCCTATCGGTACTAATTGTCGATGTTTGTCCAGTAGATAAATTTCTGTATTCGCGATAGGGCTTCCTATTGGAATAGATTCGGTTGCTCCATCTAGTTTATAAGTTGAAGACCATATTGTTGTTTCAGTGGGTCCGTACATATTTAGAATTTTGCCATTCATTGTTTGGAGTAATTGCTGCGCAAGATTCACAGGAAATACCTCTCCACCAATCATCAGATATTCAAGGTTCTTTAATGAATTTTTGGATTCATTTTCCAACACTATCATCTTAGCCATAGAAGGCGTACACTGTAGATGAGTCACCTTATGTTGCTTGATTAGTTCAGGAATTGAAAAATTTTCGTTCTTATCTTTTGATTGATTCTCCCTGACACCTAAATTAGCTAAAGTTTTAACTGCATTTAAGTATTGTAAATGTGAAATTATCTTTTCTGAATCAACTCCAAAATCAATTAAGCAAGCAACTTCGTCGATACCAACTCTCTTTAATTTTTCAACTGTTTTAAGGCAAGTTTCCGGAGTCCCGAGAAGAGCACTTGTTTCAAAATATCTTTCGAAGGCATGGTTGAGTATCGCATCCACATCCTCTTCTGACAAGTTGTTAGCGGCTTCATCAATTCCATTACTGGCTTTATCGTAGATGGGAAAATACCACGAAGCAAGTTTAACAAGGCTTACAGCAGTTTTAAGATAATGTTTCATCGGCTCCCGAACAATTTCTCTTACTTCTTCAAGGTTTTCACCGACAAAGGTGTGCATCATTAAGGATACTTGTCCGCCATCTGGATTATGTCCGTTCTCTCTCCAAGCTTTTCTATAAATTTCAATTTTCTCCTCAAGATCTTCTATCGATTGTCCCAACAAATGAGTAAGTAAATTAAATCCTCTTTCTCCCGCCATTTGAAATGTTTCCGGATTGTTTGCAGCAGTAATCCATATAGGAACTTCTTTTTGCACCGGTCTGGGAAGTATTTTAATTGGTACTTTTTTATTGTTCGGTCCGTCAAACTCTACAGTTTCACCTCTCCAAAGTTTTCTTACAAGCTCAATCTGATCAAACATAATTTCTTTTCTATTTTCATAGTTCTGCGGCATTAAGGCAAAGTCATTTGGCTGCCAGCCAGCTGCAAAAGAAATTCCAATTCTACCGTTGGATAAATTATCAACAACAGACCATTCTTCAGCAATTCTAATCGGATTATGAAGAGGGGAAACACAACTGCCACTCATTATTCTAACATTGTTGGTGATAGTTGCTATTCCAGCACCTGTTACCGAAGGATTAGGATATAATCCTCCAAAATCGTGGAAGTGTCTTTCAGGTGTCCAAACAGCAGTAAATCTGTTTTGGTCTGCGAATTTTGCCCCTTCGAGTAATAAACGATATTTGTTATCCGGATTTTCGCCTTCATTGCTGGAAAAATAAAAAAGGCTGAAGTCTATTTTTTTACTTGTTTTGGATGAAGAAACTTTTATCTGATCTGTTCTCCAATCTTCTTCAGAATAGATTACTACTTTAAAACCATGCGAGAGCGTCCAGAATAATTCTAACACAGATATGTCAAATGATAGGCTTGTTACGGCAAGCCAAACACCCGGCGGATTATAATTAATGTTCAGATCCATTCCTTTAAAAAAGTTAATAACGTTCTTATGTTGAACCATTACACCCTTGGGCTTTCCGGTTGAACCAGAAGTATAAATCACATAAGAAAGACTATCCGGGCTAACATTACTCTGAACATTAGTAGAGTCAAATTTTGAAATTTCTTTCCAATCGTGGTCTATAACTATTGTTTTAGCCCCACTTGAGTTGAGTTCAGCTTTTAAGCTTTTATCCAAAATAATTATCTTACATTTAGAATCACCTATCATGTAAGTTATTCTATCTTTTGGAAATTCCGGATCTAACGGAACATAAGCTCCACCCGCTTTATGTATTCCAATTAATGCAACCATCATCTCTACAGACCGATGCATGTAGACCCCTACAAGAGTTTCAGGTCCAATCCCTAACTTTTGCAGCTTTCTGGCAATCTGGTTTGATCGCTTATTTAATTCATCGTATGAAAGTTGCCTTCCTTTGCAAACTACAGCTGTGCTGTCAGGTGTTTTTAATACTTGTTCCTCAAATAGCTGGTGAATACATTTATCTCTTGGGAAATCAGCATAAGTTTTATTCCATTCACTAAAAATTTTAGATTTTTCTTCTTTTGTTAAAATTGGAATATCGGCAACTCGGTTTTTCTTATGTTCGACAATTCCATTAAGAAGTGTTTTAAAGTGAACGAGTATCCTGTCAATATCCTCGTCATTATAAAGTTCCGGAGTATAAGCAATTTTAATTTTTATACTTTTATCTGCATATATATATACTGTTAAAGGATACCCCGTTTTTTCATACAAATTGAATTCACGATTTTTCCAATTTCCTCCCTTTTCCCTCATCCTTGGAGTCAAATCATAATTATCATAGATTAAAACGCTGTCAAACAAGTGCGTGTTTCTGGGAATTTCGCTCCAGCCAAGTATTTCTACTAATGGTGTATGCTCGCGATCTCTTACTTCAAGCTGCATTTCTCTTAACTTTTTTAGCCATTTAACAGTATCCATCTCAGGATTTACTAGAATGCGCATTGGGAGAGTATTCATAAATAAACCAACCACTGAATCAGATCCCTCTACAGTTGCATACCGACCTGCTCTTATTGCTCCGAATAGTATATCATCATTCCCGCTGTAACGATTTAACAATAATCCCCAAGCAGCTTGAACAATTGTGTTAAGAGTAATATTATTGTCTTCTGCCAAAGCACGCATTTGAGCTGATGTTTTATCATCAATTGAAATTTCTTTTTGCTTAGGACTTACACGTTTTATTTTATTTTTTTGTTCAGATGGCGGTCTTAAATTCAACTTAATTGGTGTATTAAATCCTTTTAAGTATTTCCGCCAGAACAATTCTGAGTCAGAATGCTTCTGTTTCCTTTGCCAATAAATGAAATCTTTATATGAAGCGGTGCTTTTTAATTTAAATTCAACTCCTTTAATGGAAGCATCATACCCATCAAATACATCGTTGATAATTAGTGCATGAGATCGTCCATCCATTAGAATGTGATGAAATGACCATATACAACAAAATTTCTTTTCAGCTAGTTTAATAACTGTCAAACGCATCAGTGGGGGAACATTCAATTTAAATCCCTTTATTCTATCCTGCTCTAAGAAACTTTTAAAATTGTCGTCCTGTTCTGATTTTGATAGCGAACTCCAATCAAGTGTCTCTAATGGCAACTTTATATTATCATTCATTTTTTGAACAGGTTCATCGACGTCTTCCCAGCATACGGAGGTTCTACAACCAGGATGATTCTCAATGACACTTTCCCAAGATTTCTGAAATTTTTCAAGATCAAGATTCTCATTTAGATAACAAACCATTTGATCGATATCAACACCCGAAGTATTATCAGAAATATGATGGAAAAGCATTCCTTGTTGTAATGGAGAAAGGGGATATGTATTTGTTGATTTCATAATTTTCAATTTAACTATATCAGTAAAAAATAATACATGATTCTTTAATCAATAAAAAATGATAGGTATCCAAATAAAGTTCCTATTAACTAAGTAACATGTAACTACTATCCTTTAATACTTAGTTAATTCTGCCAGCAATAGAGAATGGTCATCAAGCTTAAAATGTTTAACCTTATTTACGACCCCCAAAACTGCGACAGCACCCACTAAATGTGAACTATCTTCAAACGAATCTAAAAATAAATCTTCGGTAATTTTTCTTTCTTCCCTTGGAAACTTGACAATTTTTGTTTCCTCACCAGGTGTAAGAGATACAGCAAAGCTCTTAAGCGGGAAAGATAATCCCTTACCAATTGCTTTTATAAACGCTTCTTTTCTTGTCCAGCAATTATAAAAAGCTTCAATTTTTTGTTCCTCACTCAGCGTGTCTAATATTTTATATTCATACAAGGAGAAATACTTTTCTGCCAGCTCTATCAAATCAGGTTTCGGCTCTAAAAACTCAATATCTATGCCAATTTTGGATTTTAACGTGAATCCAAAGACAATAAAATCGCCTGAGTGTGAAAGATTGAAATAAATCGAATTAGAATTTTGAGTCTTTTTCAACACTGGTTTGCCGAAATCACCATATTCAAGGTTTATTAATTCTGGAGAAATTCCGGAATATTTACTAATTAGTAATCTTAATAGTCCTCTTCCGCAAACAAAGTTTTTCCTATCTTTCTCAAAATGAAAAGCATTTGCTCTGCTTAGTTCATCCTGAGACAATATTTTTTCCATTAAGGTTTTATCTTTATTGAACTTATCCAGATCAAAATGCCAGATATGAACTTCATTTTTGTTCAATTCCATATCCATATTTTCAAAATTGAATGTCTTTTTGTTCATGATTACAATTGTACTTTATAAAATTTTATACCATCTTTTTAGATATTGTTAAGTTTCAATACTAAGTATAACTACATTAAAATTCATAGTAAAGTAGAAAGCCTTTAACAGACACCCTCACCTGCTCTTAATAATATTACCAATGCATAAGTTAGACTTCACTGTTCAGGCACTGGCAACCTGAAGAGGAAGTATTGCCTCCGGTGCAGGAGATCTATAGCCAAGTAAACTATGAGGTCTTACTTTATTATACTGCTACTTCCAGTTCTCTGTAATTACTCCTGCCTGTCTTCATCTTTCTTTGCCATATCCCCGGTATATAATCAGTCATTTTTAATGGTTAGCTTATTATTTTCGGGATCATTAAAATATCCTAACATAATATTATCACCTTTCGCAACTATTTCGCCAACCTCACCAGCTTTTACCGGTTTATCACTTTTCCTGAAACAAAGTAAATAAAGTGTAATGAGAATTAATCAATGAATTTAATGAGTGAATTGCATTTAGTATAAAAATATTTGAATCTAAGTTTAATTATTTACTCCCTTTGAAGGAATATTCAGAAAAAATTTATATAGGTTCCATTCTCAGGTATTCAGTAGTTCTAATTTTCCTCTGGATATCACGTTTAATTGATTCAACGTTTTCTTCAGTAAGTTCCAACGCTTCTGCAATTTGTTTTGAAGGAACATCCTGTTCCCATCCAAACCAAACTCTATCAAGAATATCAAACGGCACCCTGAAGAAAAATTCCTCCTGGGTCTGTTCTGCACTATAAGTATCTGTTGTAGGAGTTCTTTTCCTAATTTCTTCCGGCACTTCTAAATATTCAGCAAGCTGGAAAACCTGCGATTTAAATAAATGTGCTATTGGTTTTATATCTGCTCCGCCATCACCATATTTAACAAAAAATCCCTGCTCATGTTCATTCTTATTTCCAGTTCCTATAACAGCATAGTTTTTAGCTTCTGCATGATAATATAACATACTCATCCTGCTTCTTTGTTTAAAATTAGAAGCCGCTACAATTTGTAAATATTCTTTAAGCGGTAATCGTTCCGATTTTACTTCACCTTCCGGAGTGATAATAGTCAATTGGAAAACATTCAATGTTTCTTTTTCCATAAGATTAGTTGGCAAAGTAATTTTAGCTTTATACGTAGAATCAAATTCAGAGAAAACATTTTTAATTGCTTCGTCTCTTCTATTATAACAATTAAAACCAGCTAACGCAGCGGACATATCTTCAATTACATATTTTGTATTATATTTATTGGATAGATTTTTAGCCAGTGCCAAACTATCAGGATTTGAATCGCTTTCAGGCATCATAATACCTAAAACACGTTCCGGACCAAAAGCTTTGGCACACAGAGCTAATACAACTGAAGAATCGATCCCTCCGCTAATTCCTATAATTGCTCCTCTTTTTCTCAGCTTCTTAGCCACGCTTTCTTTCAGCCGCAAAATAATTTCTTCAACTTCTTTAGCTGGATCAAGATTGATTGAGTCTTTTGTGAAAATCATAATTATAACCTTAGATTTTAATTTCTGTTTATTGCACTAATTTCATTTAATTTATTAAGAAGTAAGGGCTGGACCTGCCACCTTTTTTCCCGACTGATTTACAGCCAGTCTTTTTTTGAATTCAAGAATCTGGGGAACTTTGTACATAGCAAGTTTGCTTCTACAAGTTGATAAAATTATCTCTCTTCCCTTTTCCTGGTCCATATTGTTCTTAAAAACTATTGTTGCTTTAATAGCTTCAGCTAATATCTCATCATAAACTCCTTCTATCGTACAGTCAACAACTTCGGGAATGGAAACAATAACTTCTTCAATTTCTTTCGGGCTAATTCTCTTACGACCTACTTTCATTTTCTCTTTGTCTTTCTTGACTCTCTCTAGTTCTCTATTCAGTTTCCTTACCGCTTCTG
>Ga0255052_10002367_pt1 | contig 13662 bp, 7 predicted proteins | sample JV7_2_21_MG_FD_188632 | JGI IMG/M metagenome (GOLD analysis project Ga0255052, IMG submission 188632) | Seawater microbial communities from Jervis Inlet, British Columbia, Canada - JV7_2_21 | ecosystem: Environmental > Aquatic > Marine > Inlet | place: Canada: British Columbia | collected... | reverse complement strand
CGATCTTATTCGCGAGTTGACCGAAGAGGGTTCGCTGCTTCGGAACCAGCGTTTCACGGTGAATTTTCAGTACGACGAAGTCCGGCTTGGGCGCTGGATGGAGCGAAAACTGGAGGAGGCAGGCGTCCAGGTTCTGGTCGGCGCCATTCTGACAGACGCGAAATTCCAGGACAGGCGAATTCAGCATGCGAACTTCAGTTCGCGCTTTGGTCCGATAAGGGTCAGGGCGAACGGCTATGTTGACTCCTCCGGCGACGCCAATCTTTGTTTCGCGGCCGGCCTCGAGGTGCGCGAGCCTGTGGATCCGGTCTATGGCAGTCTGAACTTCCTCATCGAGGGCTATAACCTCGACACGGTGGACAGCCTCGACATGCCCGCCGTGCACGACAGGCTGAAAGAAGTCGGTGCCGAATACGGACTGGTTCGTCACGATGGCTGGCTCATGCATTTTCCGGAGAAGAATTTCATGCTGGCCAATATCAGCCACCTGAAGACGCCACTCGATCCGCTCGGCGCGGCCGGTATGGTGTTCGACGGCCGCCGGCAGGCGGACGGCATCATTCGATTCCTCCAGACGGAATTTCCGGACATATTCGCAAACGCTCGCGTGCGCAGTTACGGCAATCCGGGCATACGGCAGACCCGGTGGATCGTTAGTCGGCGGCAACTGACCATGGAAGACATTCGCAGTCCCGATCGTCCGGAAGATGCAGCGGCGCGCTGTGCCTGGTGGGTCGAGTTGCACAACACCGAAGAAGCCGTGCACTGGGAGCAATTTGCAGAAGACCACATCTACTACATACCGCTGAGTTGCATGACACCGCGCGACGCCGACAACATCGTCGCCGCCGGACGATGCGTCGATGCAGACACTCATGCGCTGTCGGCGATTCGCGTGATGGGCCCCTGTATCGCAATGGGAACGGCGGCGGCACATGCACTCGACCTGGCAGGATCCGGCTCTGTAGCGGAAATCGATTTCGCAAAATTCCAGGAACGCCTTTACGACAATCTCGACCGCAGTGATTAGGCGATCAAAAAAAATGAAACTGACCGATAACGAAAAAGCGATGCTCGACGGTAGCGAAGGCAAGGCCTGTCAAAAAGCGATGGAGCTGCTGCTGCGCTATGGCGAGGCCTTGGGCGCGGATCGCTTTGTCGAGACGACGAATATCGCGGGCGTGCCCGGGTCCTCGAATCCGTTCCTGCAAAACTATTACAAAGACGCCGGTGGCGGCTACGACGCGATATTTTCGCTGTTCGATCTCGATAGCGACGAGGTCATTGAAGTTCCACAGATCAAAACTAACGGCTGCCACCTGCAAGGCGGTTACGATCCGGAGAACTGGGAGACGCTGGGCGCGAAGCCGGAGGCTGCCCGCATCAGCCGTGAAAGCGAAGAATTTATCGCCGATCACGGTGTGAAAATACTGAAAACCTGTACGCCATACCTGGCCGGCAATGTTCCGGTGATAGGCGAACACTGTGCCTGGATGGAGTCTTCGGCGGTGGTTTACTGCAATTCGGTGTTGGGCGCGCGAACCAACACCGAGGGGCGCGAAAGCACCAGTGCCGCAATGTTAACCGGCGTAATTCCAGACTGGGGCTTTCACCGGGATGATTATCGTTACGGCACTCACCGAATCGACGTCGATGTCGACGTCGCAAGCGTAATGGACTGGGGCATGCTCGGTTATTTCACCGGGGATGCCGTGCAGGAACGCATACCGGTCGTCACCGGCAATCACAATGAGCCTGACCTTATCCGATACAAACATTTCGGTGCCGCAGCGGCTTCTTCTGGCGGCGTCGAGATGTATCACATCGCAGGCGTGACGCCCGAAGCAGAATCCCTGGAAGCAGCGTTCGGACCGAATCAGCCGGTAGAGGTCTTTCGGTTCGGCAAGGAGGAGCAACGTCGTGTCTATGACGAGCTCAATTCGGTCGGCGATAACGAAGATGTGGATTTCGTCATGCTCGGTTGTCCCCACTACTCGCTGGAGCAGATCGAAGAAGCGTGCCGGCTCATCGACAACAGAAAGGTCAGCGACAATTGCAGACTCTGGATATTCACCTCCAGGGCAGTAAAGATGGTGGCCGATCAGAAAAAATACACACAGATTATTCGTGAAGCGGGCGGCGTATTGCTGACCGATACCTGTTCCGCGATCAGCCAATCCATTCCACCGGGGACCAGGGTAGCGGCGCTCGATTCCGCCAAGCAGACTCATTACCTGCCTGCGTTCATGGGCATCGAGGCGTGGTTCGGTAGCACAGAGGAATGTATCGATGCGGCCGTGACGGCCCGCTGGAACGGACAGCGGCCATGAGCGGTGATTCGGCGTTGCAGGCGGAACAAAAGACAATCCTGCACGGACGCAAAGTCGTCGGTGGTTCCGCGGAAGGCGAAGCACTCGTGACCAGCGAGACCATCTCCGGCTGGGGTGGAGTAAACCCGATGGACGGGACAGTCATCGAGACACGCCACGAGTTGCGCGGAACAAGCTTCAAGGACAAGGTTCTTGTCTTTCCGGGCGCCAAAGGATCCTCCGGCTGGTCGGCCATTTTTCATATGGCGCGGCTTGCCGGCACAGCGCCTAAAGCGATGATATTCGTCGAAATGACAACCAAGGCTGCTCTTGGCGCCGTCGTGGTTCGCGCGCCCGCAATGACCGACCTCGATCAGGATCCGATCGCTGTGATCGAGACCGGCGATTGGGTGAAGGTAGATGCGGACAACGGTATCGTGGAAATCACCAAACGCAGCGATTGATTGGCGTCAGCCGGCCCGGTTGACCTCCAGGATCCGGGTTACGTCATGCAGACTCTCTATCTCGTAGTCCGGCGGGATACCGACCGTAGCTGCCTGGTTGTCTAATAGCCCGTCGGTCGGCCGTTTCAGAAGTGCCGCAATCAAGCCCGCCGACATCGCACCCTGAACATCGAACTCAGGCGCCGCGCAGTAAAGAACGTCGCGCGCCTGTAGATCCACCTGCCGCAGCACCCAGTAGTAGGTCTGCGGATTCGGTTTGTGTACGCCGGCTTGTTCTGTGCTGCCGACAAAGTCGGGTTTGAAAGTCTTGAACTTGTCCACGTACATATCGAGATACTCGGGCTCGACGTCGGAATAGATGATGATCTTGACGCCCATGTCCTGCTGATTCTGCAAAGCCTCCTCCGTTTCTGAAAACAGTTCGACCTTTTCCTGCAACTTCCTGTACTCGTCGATGTCGTCCGGCAACCCGGCGATGTTGAATGCATTGAAAGTGTCGACGAGGGCCTCTTGAATAGTCGTAGTGACCGGCGTGTATTCGGAGAACGCCGTGCGGCGATGATGGCCTTCAAAAAATCTCAACCAGGTTGCGCGGAACGCCTGCAGTTCGATACTCGATCCGTGCTTTGCCAGAATCTGCGTCGCCGCCTCCTTCCAGCTCCATCCCCAATCGAACAGCGTGGTTTTGGAGTCATAAAATACGGCGCGGGGCCAGCGACCTTTAGTAATCACGACAAATACCTCTCTTTGTTTGCCTGCGACTTACTGTAACGCCGGCAACGTACATATTGAAATTGATGTTGCACCTGTAACTAACATTTTCTATTTCGAAGATATCCTTTTCGATTGTCACAACTTCGCACCAGGTGCCTATACTTTAACTAACAAGGTTGACTCCAATTTAATTTGCCGCCGCTGCCTGGGGTTCGGTTTCCGACGCTGATTTAGCGTTTCGACAAAGCCACATCGCCGTTATCAAGGCATTAAACCAACGTCATTCGACGTCAACACAAAAGAAAGGAGAAAAACCATGAAAACCAACTCTCAAAGAGATCGTAGCCGTTTGCGTGGCAGTCGGTGCATGTTTTACCGACTATGCCGGGGACTCGTCCCCATTGTGCCGCTGACATTAATGATTGCAGCGGTGACCCTGACCAATCCTTTGCCGGCGCTGGCTCAGGAATCGGAATCGGAGATCGAGGAGATTATCGTTACTGCGCGCTACCGCGAGGAAAGCCTGCAACGGACACCGCTCGCCATTACGGCAATCTCTGGTGATTTACTGGAGGCCAAGAACGCCACCAACGTCATCGAGATTGAAAAATTTGCACCCAATGTCACGATCGATCATCTGGGCGCAGGCTGGGGCCCGACTCTGGCCGCGAACATCCGTGGTGTGGGCCTCAATGACTTCAAGGCTGTGTTTGAACCCGCCGTGCCCATTTACGTCGACGATGTTCTTCTCGGTCGGCCCACCGGCGCGGTATTGGACCTGCTGGATATCGAACGCGTCGAGGTGCTGCGCGGCCCACAGGGTACTTTGTTCGGCAGCAATGCCGCAGGTGGTGTGATCCGCCTGATTTCGCGAAAACCAACCGGTGACGGCCCGGGCTCGATGGAAGTCACCATGGGTAGCTACGACCGGCTGGATATTCGTGGCTCATTCGAAATGACCCTGGTCCCGGATACTCTGTTTGCGCGGGTGTCCGCCTCGTCGAAAAGCCGGGACGGCTATGTCGATGTGATCGACTTCACTTGCGATATGATCGCGAAGGGCACACCGGAGCTGGCTGGTATCGGTGATGGTCTGGGTGCGGACGGGACCGCGGGCGCCGGCTTTGACGGCCAACCCGATGTCGTGCCGGTAGGCAGCCTGGCCGATAATTTATTTGCGCTGGGTATCAACACATCGCCCAATGGCACCAGCCAGGGCTGCAAAGTTGATGAAATGGGCGATGAAGACGTGACGTCTGCACGGGCGCTGCTACGCTGGGTCGCCAGCGACGACGTGGAGCTTTCATTTTCTGCGGACTTCACCGACCAGGACAACAAGAGTCCGGCTGACTATATCGCTGATACATCAAACGTCATTTTGAATATTCTCAGTAACGGGCGAAGCAACGTCACCAATTGGGGCGTACCGTACGATGATCGTTTCGTTCCCACTGACCCGTTCGTGAATTATTCAACGTTCGAAGACCCGGGCTCGATCTTTCGGCCCGACGATCCACACCTGTTAGATCCCGCCATTCCTCCAATCGGTGATCCAAACGCGATACCACAGACTTATGCCGGCGGCATCGAAACCCCCAACACCAACGAGGTGCTGCACTGGGGCGTGAGCGGCACGCTGGACTGGAGCATCAATGACAGTCTGGACGTCAAGGCCATCCTGGCCTACCGGGAGTTCGAATCCTATTACGGGCGCGATTCCGACGGTTCACCGATACCGCTGAACCATACCCTCGACTGGTTTACTGACGAACAGTTGACCGCCGAGCTGCGGGTCAGCGGTCGCATGATGGATCGGACAGACTGGACTGCCGGAGTATTTTACTTCGATGCCGATGATTACAATTCGAATATTTCGATACTGCATCAAAGTGTCATCGTGCCGGGTGGCGACTACGACCGGATCGATGATCAGCAGAGCGAAAAAATCGGTGTCTTTGTCCATACTGTCAGTGATCTGACGGATCAGCTGACGCTGACCGCCGGCCTGCGGTACACGGAAGATGAGAAGACCATTCTGCAGACCCGCGTGAGGCGCGACGGCGTCACGCTGCAATTCCCACCCACGCCGCAAACCCAGAGCGCTAACCGTACCTCGCCGTTGCTCAGCCTGTCTTATCAGGTGAATGACGATTTCATGACCTATGCGAGCTGGGCAAAGGGTTTTCGCGGCGGCGGCTTCAATCCCCGTCCCGCTACCCCGGCCACGGTAGTGACGTTTGGCCCGGAAGATCTCGAGTCGTACGAAATCGGCTTCAAGAGCGACCTGTTTGACCGTCGCCTGCGTCTGAATGCCACAGGGTTCTTCATGGTCTATGAAGATCTGCAGTTGACGACCGTCGTCATCGAGGCCAATCAGGCGCCTTCGTTTCTGCCGGCCAACGCCGGTGAGGCAAATTTATCCGGCATCGAGATCGACCTGCAGGCCAACCCGGTCGACGGTCTGCTGATAGATGCCTCGTTCGGCTGGCTCGATTTCGAATACAAGGATCTGGGTAATGCCGATCCGGCGGTGGTCGAAGCAGCCGGTTTTAATCCGGTCGGACAACCCTGCCTCTCCTGTACGCAGATTCGTTCGCCGGAATTCACGGGTTCTTTGGGGGCCGCCTATCAGGTCGATATGGACAACGGCGCCGCGTTGACATTCCGTGGCGATCTGTCATACCAGTCGAAAACGCATTTTAATATCAACAATGCCCCGACAGGGGTCGAGAACGGTTATTCCGTGCTCGACGCCCGCATCACGTGGGACTCGCCCAATGATAACTGGTCGATCTCCTTGTTAGGCACTAACCTGACTGACGAGCTCTATAAAGTCAGTGTTCTCGATTTCACGACCAACCTCGGCAGCCTGCAATGGGGATATGCCCGGCCGCGTGAATATGGTGTGTCGGTCAAGCGACATTTCTAATCACGTCGTTTTTTTGAGCATGTCAGTACACCGAAGCGCGCTCAGCAATGAGCGCGCTTTTCTTATGCTGTTGGCGCATGAGATTAAAGCAGTTTGCTTTTTCCTGAGGTCTGCCCGTGGCCTCGTCCAACGCAGACAATATGCGCTCCGACAGTGACGTTACAGATGCAACCATTATCATGATTGGACGTCGTCGGTTCCGTTTTCATAACGCTGCTGCATCATTTCATAGCTCACCAACATCCTTGAGTTTTAAGATGACATGTCACCGTTGCTCGGTGGCCGATTTCCGACGTTTTTTTAACGTCGCTACCAGGCCACCCGGCCGTTGATTGAGGCATGACTTCAAGCTCATTCCACATAAACGAGAATGACAGGGGGAAAATCATGAAAGCCAATTCTTATACGGAACATAGCCGCTTGCCTGGCAGAAGGTTCAAGTCTTACCGACTGTGCCGGGGATTCGTCCCCACTGTGCCGCTGACATTCATGTTCGCTGCGGTAATCCTGACCAATCCTCTGCCGGTCTTTGCACAGGATGCAGCGATTGACGAGATTATCGTCACTGCAAGGTTTCGCGAAGAGCGCTTGCAGGACACGCCGATAGCTATCACGGCGCTGTCGGCTGAAGGTCTCGAAGCACGTAATCTCACCAGCGTGGAGGAAGTCGGCGATTTTGCTCCTAACGTCATCCTGAACACTTCATCGTCAGGTTTCGGCCCCACCATGGTGGCCTATATCAGGGGTATGGGTGCGACCGACTTTTCCTTATCGGTTGAGCCCGGAGTGGCGGTCTATATCGACGACGTCTATCACGGCCGGCCGACCGGCTCGCAGCTCGACCTGCTCGACCTGGAGCGTGTCGAGATCCTGCGTGGTCCACAGGGCACATTGTTCGGCAAAAACAACATCGGTGGTGCCATACGCCTGATTCCCAAAAGGCCACAGGGCGATGGGACTGGCTACCTCGAATTTACTACCGGATCGTATAATCGGATCGATCTTCGCGGTGCGCTCGACGCTACCTTGATACCCGACCGCCTGTTCGCCCGTATAGCGGGGTCGTCAAAGAAGCGCGACGGCTACCATAAAGTCCTCGACTATGCCTGCGTCAATCCGGGTGATACGGAATATGCCAATAGTCTGCTTGGCCGGCAGGTGGGCCTTCTCGGGCCGCGCGCTGATAATTGTGTCATAGACACCAACGCCGATGTGGATGTCAATTCGGCGCGGGTCGCACTGCGTCTCCTGGCCAGCGATGATGTGGAGATCAATTTCGCCTTCGATTACACGATTCAGGATCAACGCGCCCCGGCCGACAAACAGACGGTGATGCAGATCTGCAGCACCTGCACAACAGAAGGATTATTTGCGGGATGGTTCAACACCGCACCAGGATTGGGATCGGACACCTACGGCGTAGACTGGGATCAGAGGTTTATGACCGACAGCAATTTCACCACTTACGAACGCTACGATGACCCGCTTACCGGGCGCAAAGCCGGCAACCAGAATAACCTCGAGCATTGGGGCTTCGTCGGCACGATTGATTGGGACATCGGTAACCTGCACGTAACGTCGATTACTGGCTATCGCGAATTTTCCGCAGAATTCGGCCGCGGCTCGGACGGTTCGCCGATGCCGCTGACCATGACTCACGATTTCATGGAGCACGAACAATTCTCGCAGGAGATCCGGATTTCCAGCAGCGCCCTTGATGCGCGTTTGGACTGGACTGTCGGTGGTTACTACTATGACGCCGACGACTCGATCCGTTCGTGGTTGATCTTCTTCCCCGGCTTTGTGGGTCTGGCGACGGCCAATAACGACGGCACAGACTTCGGCAAAACTACAAACCTCGCTGGTTTTGTCCACGGCATCTACCATTTCAACGATCAGCTCAGTTTCACCGCCGGAATCCGGGTCACCGATGATGAGAAGATTCAGAACCAAACCCGATCCTATGCAGACAACATCGGTCAGCGCCCGACTGATCCGGCGACTGGTCTGCCCTTTCCAGTGGGTTTTGTCTTTTTGGACGTGCCGGACACCAAGCTGAGCGAGACGGTTCCCACTTACAAAATCGGGCTCGACTACCGCTGGACGGAAGAAATCATGGGCTATTTTCAGTGGTCGACCGGGTTCCGCGGCGGCGGCCTGAATGCTCGCCCGACTTCGCTGTTGCAGGTTCGTAGTTTCGAGTCAGACAGCCTTGAGACATTTGAACTGGGTTTAAAGAGCGACTGGTTCGACCGCCGGTTGCGGGTCAACGCTGCGGCATTTTTCGGCGACTGGACTGACTTGCAGATCCCTATTGTCACTACGGACGCTCTCGGCAATCCTTTCTTTCCGACAGGCAATGCGGGTCAAGCGGACGTTTACGGCGTCGAACTGGAGTTCCTGGCCCAGCCATTCGATGGTCTGACGCTGGAAGGAACACTGGGCTGGGTAGAATTCGAGTACGGTGATCTTGGCCCCGCAGGTGATGACTTCGTCTCCGGTGGGCCTTGCGCCAGTTGCCGCTCGGTTCGGACGCCCGAATGGACGTACTCACTGGGCGCCGCATACACCTTCCTGCTGGGTGGCGATGGCGGGACGCTGACCCTGCGGGCGGACTACGCCTATCAGTCGAAGTATTTTTATGATGTGGCAAACACCGCCCCCGAGCCCGGCTATGGTCTGCTGAATGCCCGCGCCACCTGGGAGTCGGCCGACGAGCTCTGGAGCGTGTCGGTATTCGGCACCAACCTGACCGACGAGTTTTACTGCAGCAATCAGCTGTCATTCGACAACCCGGTCTTTGCCCGGCAGCAGTGCTCGAGCGGTGCCCCGTCAATGTGGGGATTGTCAGCCAGGTACCACTTCTAAACGTCTCGCCGCTTGTGATCGCAAGCAACCATTCAGCAAAGGCGCGTTCAATAGTGAACGCGCCTTTTTTCTGAAACTCTGATCGATGACAGTTCCGTCATCCCGATGAACGCCGGGACTGATTAACTCAATAAATGGCGCGCCCGTTCATGGGCCGCGCTTCTTCATTGTTTATCGAAGCGGCCCTGTCGTGGCCTATCAGGTGTCGCCCCTGTTGAGCCTCTCGGTAACGGCCAGATCCTGACGATATGTCCGCGCACCCATGAAGTAATGGAACGCCGCCCAGATATTGCACAAGCCGACGACGACCAGGCCGTAGGACAAGGAAGGCGTACCGACGGTCGGTTGCAAATAATCGCTGATCGCGCCGGCAACGGCTGGACCCAGACCCAGTCCGATCAGGGTCTGAATGAAAAGCAGTATGGATGTCGATACGGCGCGCATCCGAACCGTCGCAAGGGACTGTGCGACTGCGAACGATGGTCCGAAAAACATGGCCGCCAGAATGACCATGATTGTGAACGATGGCACCACGATGATCAGGTCCGGTGCAAGGTATGACAGGAACTGGAACGGCACCATGATCAGGCAGGCGATGCCGGGCACCCACATGTACCAGCGCTTGTCGCTTTTCCTGACACTGATCCTGTCAGCAAGGAAGCCACCGGAGAATGTCCCGATCGTGCCGATCAGGGCAAAGACGGCCAGCCAGGATCCGGCGACGCCGGTGTCCATGCCGTGCGATCGAATAAAGAACGACGCATTCCAGGCGCTGCCGGCGTACCAGACGACGGAATGCATGGCGGCGGCAAGCGACATGTGCATGAACGAACGTTTGCTGCACAAGTACTTGAACACTTCCAGGATCGGTGGGGTCTCATGTACCTTCCTCGCCTCCTCCGGCGAGTCGGAATAGCCACGCGGCGGTTCCTTGACCGTCAGTCGAAGCACGGCTGCAATCAATATACCCGGTAATCCGACGGCGACGAAGGTCATGCGCCAACCGATGAGTATGTTTAACCATCCCGACGTGAAACTGCCGATCGCAGTACCGAAAGGCACAGCCATGGCATAAATGGATAACGCCGTGCCGCGAACTTTGGTCTCGAAGTAATCGGATATCAGCGAATGCGATGGTGGCGTACCGCCGGATTCCCCGACGGCAGTTCCGATTCTTGCAAACAGCAGGGAAAAGAAACCGGTCGCTGCGCCACACAATGCGGTGGCAACGCTCCAAAGGGTGATTGCGATGGTGATCACATTGACGCGGCTCCAGGCATCGGCAAGCCTGGCCATCGGGATACCCATGAATGCATAAAAGAAGGCAAACGCGAGACCACTCAATATTCCGAGTTGGGTATCGCTCAGCAGGAATTCTTCCTTGATGGGCTGCAATACGATGCCGAAGACGCCGCGGTCCACGACATTGAAGATATAACCCAACACCAGCATGCCGAGCACATAGCTTTTGTATGCGCTACTGAATTTGGGACGATCGCCGCCTGCGTCGGCTGACAATGTGCTCACTCAGACCCCCTCGCTATGTCGCTCGTGCTGGTTGCGAAGCATGGCTGTATTTTTCGGGATTTGCGAGCCCGGCGATTCTATACTTCTCTCGAAGTCGAGATTCAGTTCGGCTGGAGTCGAGCTTTGTGCCACACCGTATTGCTGAATCAGGATGCGGACCGCCGCAACGCGCCCAGGGGTTTCAAATGAAATATCCACACTTGAAGACAATCGTAATGATCGCAGCAGCGACCATTCTGGCCGCCTGTAGTCGCGAGACGACCACAGAACCGGCCGAGACACCGCCGCAGGCGGCCAATGTCGACGCCGCAAGAATGACCGCGGCCGGTAGTGATGCAGACAACTGGATGAGCCACGGCCGCACCTATGCCGAGGAACGTTTCAGTCCGCTTACGGATATCAATGCCGATAACGTACAAGGCCTCGGACTCGCCTGGTACTTCGAATCCGATTCGACTGTCGGGACTGAGGCCACGCCTGTAGTTGTCGATGGTGTGCTGTACACGACCAGCACCTGGAATATCCTGCACGCAATCGACGCGGCGACCGGCGAGGAAATCTGGCGCTACGACCCGAAAATGCCGCGTCACTGGATTCGCTACACCTGCTGCGGCCCGGCGAATCGCGGACCGGCAATCTGGAAAGGCAAGGTCTATTTCGGAACGATCGATGGCCGACTGATTGCGGTCGACGCCGCGAGTGGCGAACTCGCCTGGGAGGTTCAGACGACGGATCCGGACAAGCCCTATTCGATAACCGGCGCGCCTCGGGTCGTCAAGGATAAGGTGATCATCGGCAACGGCGGCGCCGAATTCGGCGTGCGAGGCTACGTCACCGCTTATGACGCCGAGTCCGGTGACGAAGCCTGGCGCTTCTATATCGTGCCCGGAAATCCCGCAGACGGTTTCGAATCTCCCGCAATGGAAATGGCCGCAAAGACCTGGAATGGTGAATGGTGGATTCCTGGCGGTGGCGGTACTGCATGGGACTCTTTTTCATTCGACCCCGAACTGAACCTGCTGTACATCGGCACCGGCAACGGCGCGCCGTGGTCGCGCGATCTTCGCAGCCCGGGCGGTGGCGATAATCTGTTTCTCTGTTCGATCGTCGCCGTCGATCCCGATGACGGCGAATACGTGTGGCATTACCAGGCGGTGCCTGCAGAAAACTGGGATTACAACTGTGTTCAGCAGATGACGCTGACGGAACTGGAAATCGACGGCAAGCAAAGAAAAGTTCTGATGCAGGCCGGCAAGAATGGTTTCTTTTACGTGCTTGACAGGACCAGCGGTGAATTATTGTCGGCGAATAACTTCGTACCGGTCACCTGGGCCAGCCATATCGACATGACCACGGGCCGACCCGTGGAAATCGAGGAAAACCTGTACGGCGTCGAGGAATCGAGGCGGGTAACGCCGGGTCCGTTCGGCGCGCATGTCTGGCATCCGATGTCGTATAGCCCAAACACCGGGTTGGTCTATATCCCTGCTCAAGAGAATGTCTACAGTTACAGCCGCTCTGCGACTTATGAACACAAGGATATGGCATGGAACCTCGCACAGAATCCCGACGCGGAAATGGCCGAAGGCGTCGCCGGATTCATCAACAAGGGTTATTTGCTCGCCTGGGATCCCGTCAGTAACTCCGAGGTATGGCGCATCCCGCACGACAAGGACTGGAACGGTGGCATCCTGTCCACCGCCGGCGACATCCTGGTTCAGGGTGCGGCCGATGGGCGATTCGTCGTCTACCGCGCGAGCGACGGCGAGGTGCTCTGGGAGATGCCGATTCAAACCGGTGCGACTGCGGGCCCGATCAGCTACCGCGCGAACGGTGAGCAGTACATTGCCGTCGCGGCCGGTTGGTCGGGAGCAATTCCCATTCTTGGCGGAAATATCACCGCAAGCCATAACGCGCCAATGCGAGTCCTGGCATTCAAGCTCGGTGGCACCGCCACCTTGCCGGTTCCGGCGCAACGCGGAGACATAACGGTACCTGAGGTCACGGCCAGCGCGGACACGATTGCCGAAGGCGAGGCTCTGTATGACGGAGTCTGCCGCACATGCCACGGTTTCGACGTCGTCTCCGGCGGCATGATGCCCGATCTGCGATTCATGAGTGCCGAGACCCATCAGCAATTTGACGCTATTGTCCTTGGCGGCGCTCGCTCCGAGCAGGGAATGGCGTCGTTCGCCGATGCGCTGTCCGCCGAGGAAGTCGACAAGATTTACGCCTACATCGTGGATGCTACCTCGAAGCTGCGCGGCGACGCGTTGCAATCACAGTAGAACGGACTGGTCTACCTATGCGGGCGGCGGGACTCCAATCGCGTCGGTCGAGGAAATCTCGGGACCGTGCTCGTTTATCGTTGTACGCCGCAGGTCCCGTTTATACCTGGCGTCGTCGTAATGCGTACCACAATGCAGCGTGCAACGATTGTCCCAGAGCACCAGGTCCCCATCTCGCCATTTATGCCGGTATGTGAATCGATCCTCGGTCGCGAATTCATTGAGTTCATCGAGGAACTGCTCCCCTTCCGCCAGCGGCCAGTCGACGATGTGCGTCGCATGATTACCGATGTATAAAGCCGTCCTTCCCGATTCCGGAATCGTACGAACCATTTTGTGCTGGACTGCTGGCATCGCCTTTTTCATGTCTTCGTTAATCTCGCCGAAGCCGCCCCTGATTCGGGTCTTCCAGAACCAGTGCTCGGCCACAGCCGATTCTACTTTTTCTTTCGTCTCCGAGGGCAGTTCGTCGTATGCCGCACGTGTATCGGCGAAGATCGTGTCCGCGCCTTCCGGCGGGACAATCCGCGCTGAAAGTATCGACCATTTCGTCGGCAGTGCAT
>Ga0255052_10002366_pt1 | contig 13666 bp, 16 predicted proteins | sample JV7_2_21_MG_FD_188632 | JGI IMG/M metagenome (GOLD analysis project Ga0255052, IMG submission 188632) | Seawater microbial communities from Jervis Inlet, British Columbia, Canada - JV7_2_21 | ecosystem: Environmental > Aquatic > Marine > Inlet | place: Canada: British Columbia | collected... | reverse complement strand
CCGTTGAGGCCGTGGTTTCTGCGTGTGGTTCGCAATCGTTGCTTCGACATGCTCAGGCGCCGACGCGGCAGCGACATGCCGGTCGAGAACCTCGTGGACTCGGGGGCCACACCCGAGCAGGCTTTCGGGGCATCTGAGGCGGCTGAGATGATTCAGGCGGCGCTGCGCTCGATCCCGAGCGACAAACGGCAGATTGTCGTCCTTCGGGACTACCTTGATCTGTCTTACGCGGAAATCGCCGACGTACTCGACATAGCCCCCGGTACCGTCATGTCGCGACTGCACCGGGCAAGGATGGCGCTAAAGGAGGCGCTTCAAGAACATGGCAAATAAGACACGCACGATTGACGATCATGTCGGCAAGTTGTTGTCCGGTTACATCGACGGCGAGTTGACTCAGCAGGAGCGGCAGCGCGTAGAAATTCACTGCGGCAATTGCTCGGACTGCGACAGCGACCTGGCCGATCTTCGAGCGTTGAGAGAGCAAGTGGGCAAGTCGCGTTTGAGTGAACTCGGCGAAGATATCTGGAGAGAACAGATGGATGATACGACGGTGAAAATGACTCGCGGAATTGGCTGGCTGATGTTCATTGGCGGCATTTTCGTGATCGCTGGCTACGGAATTTACGAGTTCGTCATCGATACGTCGATGGCGCTGGGAGTAAAGCTCCTGTTCCTTGCCATTTACGGCGGACTTGCTGCGCTATTCATTTCGGTGTTGCGGCAACGATTGATCGAGCGTAAGACCGACAAATACAAAGACGTGGAGATCTGAGCATGTTAGTGACGACCAGCGAGACAATTGCGAACAAAAGGATTGTGAAGACTCTTGGACTCGTGCGGGGCAACACGGTACGAGCTCGCCACATCGGCAAGGACATCCTGGCCGGGTTGCGCAATATCGTCGGCGGCGAAATACATGAATATGCCAAGCTCATCGCCGAGAGCCGCGAACAAACCCTCGATCGAATGGTGTCGGAGGCAGCAGAGCTTGGCGCGAACGCCATCATTGCGACGCGTTTTACAACATCGGTCATGATGGGTGGTGCTGCGGAGTTACTGGCGGTCGGTACCGCCGTAATCATCGAGGACGCCTAGGTCACGACTCTGGCCCGAATAGCTCGTCGTGACGCGCCTTGACGCGCGGCCAGAGATCGGCGGCCTGCGGCAGGTGCAGGTGAAAGACATCGGCGAGCGTCGCCACCAGTTCAACTGCTGATGCAAGGGTCCGTGTCGTGGTGCCATCAGCCGTAGCGATGCTCAGCACGCGACCGCGCAAGCTCGTGTGCCGATCAGGGCCACGTAGCTGCGCGACCAGGTTCAATACGAAGCCGGAATCAGGGTTGCTTTGCAGCACCTCGCATTTCGCAGCGAGAGCGTCTTCACTGGCCGCTTCGGGTACGAAGTCGTAATTGAACTCGCCGTCGCCGGGGTTTTCCCAGAAACGCCAATGGCCGTCCTCGAGCTGCCTCAAGCCGACTCGAAAGGGCGCTTGTGAATATTCGGCTTCTACAAGCTCGATCGGTTCATACATACTACCGCCGAAACCGACGTCGGCAAGGTAGGTCTGGGGCAGGTCAGGTGAGCGAACCAGTAAACAAAGGTGGTTAGCGGCAGAATCATCGCCGCGTTCCTGTCTCATCACCGCCGCGGCAACGCGTGTTACGTCAAAGCCCATCTCGGTGAGAGCCCAGCCAAACAGGCCGTTTTGTTCATAGCACCAACCGCCACGACCTCTGGCGACGATTTTGGCATAGCAATGTTTCACGTCTGTCGTCAACGGCCGGCCTAACTGCACGTCAAGGTTTTCGAACGGCACCGAGCGGGCATGTGCTTGCAGAATATCGCGCAGCGACAGCAGGTCGGGGCGCGCATCACCACGGTAACCGATACGATCGAAATAGGACTGCAACTTCATGAGGGCCTATTAATAGCGTGCAGCTGCAGGCTTTACCAGCGTTTGGCAAGTGCTGCCGGGCAACGTACGATACTTTAGTTAGCGACCGATCTCTGGATATCGGCGAAAATGACGGATTCCCATGGGAGGTCAATCATGCGAAAGATCTTGATATTGTTTGTCGTCTTGCTGGCGGCGTGTACTGCAACAGAAAAAGAGGTGCTGACGACCTCTGTCGATGTTGATCAGAAGAATGTGCCCGCGTTGTTGGCGGCGATCGACAAACTGACCGATAACGTGCTCGACGTCGACGGCATGCTGGAACTGGCGGAATCGACGCCGATGGACGAGGAATTGCAGCAACGCTACGCAGTTAAATTCAGTGGTTCCGATGAGGAAATTCTTCTCCACGTATGGCGTGAACAGGTCGAATGGGTGCACCTTTATTTCTCCAGTACGTCTAAAGAACTGATTGATGTCATCGAGAAGACAAACTCGGCGTATGCGAGAGAAAGCGAAAACTAGCGAATGTTGAAAACTCCAAGCATTTTGGCCATCGGTGTGCTGGTCGTGGCCTGTTCGCCGCAACGGCCCGTCATCGATGAAGAGATGATGAGCTTTGAGGGAGCTATGCCCACGGATCTCAGTGGCTCGTGGGAACGAGATTACTCGCGAGGTGACGATGTCAATGCGGTACTTGCTGACGTACTTTATCGTCTGAGCCGCACCTCGCCGGATGCGCGCCATGCCAGGCAATCGGGTTATAGCGGTAGTACCGCCGTGGTTCCGCCGCAGCACAGAGAGTCAGCGTATGCGCTCGCACGCCTCGCCGAAGAAATTACGCGACCGCAAGTGCTCACAGTTTCGCAAAACGAGCATGAGATAAGCGTCGCGAGAAAAGACGATTACGCCATATTTTGTGCGTTCTACGGCGGCATGGCCAAAGCCACGGAAAGTGCTTACGGCACCGAACTTTGCGGTTGGGATGGCGATCAACTCGTTTCGAACTTGATACTTCCGGATGGCTTGCAGGTCACTCACCGATTTACGGTGTCGCAAGATGGCAGGAAGATGCGAGTGGTGACGAGCGTCTCGTCCAGCACGGCGCCGCTCCCTTTCACGTTGAGCCGTTTCTATATGAAATTCGCGGCGCCAAAGTCCGATTTCAACTGCATAGAGACGCTCAGCATGAAGCGTGTGTGCAGCACGACTGATATTGAGTTGTGACTCGTTCGAAAGACCTGCTTCGGGCGCTGTCGGTGCCGCTGATCTTTGTCTTGCTGAGCTGCATCTTCGTGCAACAGGCAGTGGCAGAGGTCGGGCGCGACGTTTCGAAGCTCGATGTGTCCATCGCCGTATTCGACCCAGGGGTACCGGCAGACCCGTCATTGCACCGCGACCTCGACGTTTTCCCGAGAATTCGGAAGATCGAGTCTCTGTTCCTGCCGTTCATCTTGCGCGAAACGCTCGTCGAGATGAATGAATGGGGCGCCATACGCGTAGTGCCTGAGCCTGATGCTGCCGCCGAATTGCTTGTGACGGGGACGATTGTCCGATCCGACGGCGACATTCTGGAGTTGTGGATACGTGTCGCCGATGCGAGCGGGCGCATCTGGGTCGAAAAATCCTACGCGGGCATCGTGAGCGACGATTACGCGCATAAGAATGCAGAAGCCGGCATGAGCAGTTACCAGGCACTTTATGATGAAATTGCGGCAGATCTGCTGGCGGCACGCACCCAACTGGACGAAATGGCGTTGGCGGGCATTGTCGAAGTTTCCTTGCTGCGGTACGCAGGGGAGCTCGCGCCGTCGGCATTCGGCGATTATGTGACCAATGCGCCTGACGGCACGCTAACGGTAAACCGGCTGCCGGCGAAAGGCGATCCGATGTTTGACCGGATCGCGCTGGTACGCAGCACCGAGTACGTCATTACGGATGCCGTGGACACCAAATTTCGGGAACTGCACACGGAAATCGCATCTGTCTACGATGTCTGGCGCAAGTACCGGCGAAAATCCGTTCAATACCAGGTCGAAGATGCGAGACGGGCTCAGGACAATGGTTCAGACGGTGAACGTGGCAGCTATGAGGCGATCAAGAACCGCTACGACAATTACAAGTGGCACCGAATTACAGAACGGGAACAGGACACGTTAGCTGTTGCATTCAATAACGAAGTCGGCCCCAGGGTTGATGCGATGGAGCTAAGGGTCGAGGAACTCCTGGCCTGGGTTGAACAGAAGCATGACGAATGGCACAGGATCCTCGAAGGGCTGTTTGAAGTGGAGACAGGGCTCGCACAGTAGTCACAGCCGGGTGTCGCCGGGATACGTCCATATATGCGTATAATGTATATTATGTTAAATAAGAACTGTGAGCCAACATAGCGCCTCGGATTGTGACTTCCCTTTCTTCGTCGATATCGAATGGTTGGTCTCTATGAGCTCCGGCCTTTCGTAACCTGGTAAACCGAGGATCAAGGTCACGGGCTGGCGTCGGCGTGCTGCATCCTGGTAACAAAGTACGCCGAGATTCCGGTGCCGGGCGTGAGTGTCTTCAATATCGACAAGGCGTTTCGGGAGTTCAGGAAACGAACACCAACCCTCCGCCTCTCGGAAACTACCTACTTGACGCAGGGAAGCAATACAAATAGGTTTGCGCTACAAACCATATTGCAGCCTTTGGGAGACTCTCGTGTCCGAAACAAGATTCCCGGATTTGGAATGCCTGGAAAGTCAGGCCTATGAAACGACCTGGGAAGATGGGCTTGTCGATCTGTACGTCGGATTGGCTTTGGTTCTGATCGGTATCATGTGGGTCAGTCAGATGTCTGTTTACAGCACATTTGTAGCGCCACTACTGATCCCTCTGTGGGTTGTGTCGCGCAAGCGCATTTCTGAGCCCAGAATCGGTATTGTCCAATTCGGTTCGGAACGTGTGGCTCTCGAACAGAGGAAACTGCTCGGCCTCTTCATGCTCGGCGTGTTGACTCTTGTGATTGGTGTCGTCTGGTTTTTCGTCGGGAAACCTGAGTCCGCTATCCGATCAATTGCAGAATTGAATGTGGTCGCGGGTCTCCCCGCTATTTTGCTTGCGATCCCTGCCGTAGTTTTCGCGATCTCATACCAAATGAAGCGTTTTTTTGGATATGCCATCGTGTTACTCATTTCGGCTCTGCCCGTAATTTTTTACGACCTCCATCCAGGTTGGGCCTTTATTCCGAGTGGTGTGTTGTGCGTAGCGATCGGCGGCCAACTTTTGTATCGCTTTGTGCGGAAGTATCCAATTGATGGGTAGTGCTCACTGTGAAGATTGAGGCGATTCGCATTCCGCTCGAGTTTGGCTCACTGGATCGGCTGATTCATGACCCAACCAGGCTGATGTTGATCAGCTTTCTATTTGTCGTTGAGAGCGCTGACTTTGTATTTCTCAAGAGCCAGACGAATTTGACCGCAGGAAACATCTCCTCGCACATGAGCAAACTCGAAGATGCAGGTTACGTCAAGGTCAAAAAGCAATTTGTAGGAAAGCGCCCGCAAACGATCTTCAGCTTGACCGCAAAGGGGCGCAAAGCGTTCACGGAATATCGAGAGTCTCTTAGCAGTGCCATGTCGAGTTTGCCGTGTTGACCTCAACTACGTTGGTGCGGTGATCAGCCGTTTTTCTTGAAATGTAGCTCTTTCGCCTGGCCGATCCAGTCATCGTGCTCGATGCGACCACGGAACTCCTTTAACTCCGCATTGATTCTGGCAACGTCGCCGGGACCGAACGCAGCGATTTGCCGAAAGTGAAATACCCCAAGGTCGTGCAACATCTCCGCGAAGACCTTGCCGATACCGACGATTTCCATCAGATCGTCGGGCTCGCCATCGGGCTTACTGAGTCCAAATGGAGGCGTTGACCCGTTCGCCTCGTCCCCATCTCTGCGTGTTTTTTCTTTCGCTTGCTGCATGTCTACGAAATTCTGCTCGATATCGCCGAGCTTCATGCGCAGCGTGTCGGACTGTTTCTCGGCGTTTTCGTACTGATTACGGTACCTTTGGGCATCACTTTCGTATTGCTTGCGGCTGTTTTCCATCGACTGCAAGACTTGCGCGAGTTCCTTGTTCTGTGCCTTGAGCTCTTTGAGCTCGGCTACGTCGTGTTGCAGACTTTCGGCCTCGCGGATAGCCAGTGTAGCCTCGTGCCTTAGCTGCGCATTGTCGGCTTCAAGCGCGACAACCTTGGTTTCCAGTTTTTCCAGTCCCTCTAGCCTGACCTGCGCGGATAACAGCAGTTTGTTGACAGATTCGTGCTCCGATCGTGCAGCTGTCAGCAGATTGGTCAGTGATTCGTGTTCAAGGCGAGCGTCTGCGATCTTCCCTTCGAGCAGTTTCCGTTGCTCCACTGCGGATTGCAGCTGCGCCGTGTAGAACTCCTTGCTCTTGGTAAACTCGGTGAGGAGTTCCTTGATCTGTGTCTTCGTGGCGTGCAGTAGTTGCTGGTTACCGCCCAATTTGTCGTTTAGTTCGTCACGTTCGGCGCCGAGCGTAAAGATGTTCCTGGAAAGCGTGTTGGCCTTTTCGCGAAGCGACTCGAGTTCCGTTTGACCTTGTGCGGCAGCGTGTTTGAACTGCAGTCCGGTGTTTCGTTCGGATTCGACGGTCGTTTCAAGAGCCCTGTTCTGGGTCTGGAGATGCTGGATCTGGCGAACAGCCTTGTCGTATCGGGACTGCCAGTCCTCACCCAGCTGACCAATGCTGCGCTTGCCGCTTTGGGCACGAAACAACCACGCAATGATGCCGCCTGCGAGAGCGGCACCGATCAGAAGCGAAATTGTCTGTAAATCCAGGTTGCCCATAGCTGATTATGTCGTGTGCTGCGGGCAGTATATCGGTCCTGAAGTCCTCCGCCTGAACGTGGTTCACGAACTCGAAATTTCGGGCTTAACGCGGAAATCCGGCAAAAATCGTAGTGATCAGCCCGTTAACCGTCTCGTCGGCGTTGTCCTGCATCGCTTCGGTCACGCGGTCCCTCGCCGAAGCCTCCCAGACTAGGCGGTTGTTGCGGCGGTCCACGACATGGACGCCCAGCGTGCCTTCGGTGATGTTGTCGGCGGAAAAACTGGCCCGATAGCCGTTCCAGGCACCGTAGTTTCTAAGCGGCATAGCCGTGATGGGCATGTTGTGCGTCTGGAAACCGGTTTGCAGACCCGAGAAGAAATTCACGAGCAAATCCGGATTGTTGCTCACGAATTGCAGGCCGCGAGATTCGAGCTCCCCAGTGGTCGCAGCCATCAGGCGAGCGCTGAGCATGCTCCTGGACCCTCCCCTGTCAGTGCCAAGTTGTTGCACGAAGCCGAAAGTACCGAAAACGGAGAAATCGGCAGCCGGGTCCTGGTTGGTGGCGATCTCGGGGCCGCTGGCGCACGCACCGAGCATGCTTGCGACAAAAAATAAAGCAACACCCCGCAGTGCGGCACGGCAGTTATAACGCATCGTTATCTTCCTTGTGGCCTGTCGGATAAGCACGTGCAACTCGAATCGCATTCGTGGCCGTGAGAATAGTAGAATACCCGGTAGTTTTTCCAAAATGAAGAATAATGCGGGGATTGAGTCAATGCCTAAACTAAATACACGTGGCTTTGCTGCGATTGCAGGTCTGCTTCTCGTTACCACAGTATTGGGAGCCTGCTCCAGTGGGCCACGCATCATCACGAACAGTGCACCCGATTTCAGTCTTGTCAATTACAAGACGTTCGGATTTTTTAAACCGCTGTCGACGGATCGTGGCAATGTTCAGTCGCTGGAAAGCAAGCTGCTCATGGAATCGACGACCAGAGAACTAGAGATGTCCGGTCTCCGGCGTGTCGATAACAACGCTGACCTGCTCGTCAATTTTGTATTGTCGTCACGCGAGACGCTGGAAAGTCGGCCGTCAAGCGGCGCAAGTGTGCACCACGGCCGCGGCCGGTATGGAACCTGGGGTGGTTACAGCATGAGCATGTCCACCACGGAGGTAGTGCAACGCACCGAGGGAACGCTCGGCGTCGACATCGTCGACGTATCACGTAACCAGCTGGTCTGGGAAGGAGCTGCTACCGCTCGCGTCACAGACAGTATGCGGGAAAACAGGAACGAGGTGCTGGACAGCGCGATCGCGGATATTTTCGCCAAATTTCCCTAGGCGGACGCGAGCCTGGCTCCTGGCCTGAACGCGTCGACAACATAGACAGCGACGAAGCCATACAGTGTTGCCAGGCCGAACATGAGCAGCCGACTCCAGAACGCTACATCGGCACTGCTACCGCCAGTGCTATCCATGACGGCGGGCGCCAGAATGACAATCATCGTCAGGTAGCCATACGACCAGGTTCCGGCCTGCGGGTGCATCGCGCGCCCCCGGAATATCCGCGGGCCGATAACGAGTGCACCAAGCGCGATAATAAGTGCGTACATCGACAGAGTCGGGACGACGCGCAACACCTGCCAGCCGATGATTGCACCGACCCCGCCAATGAGCGTGGATACGATCAGCGAGCGTCCCGCCTGCCGAGCACCCTCGTTGGTCGCCTGCTGGCCCATGGATGCTACCTTGATGATCACCGGTACGTAGGCCGTGCTCGCACTCGAGAGCATGAACCAGAGGGCCACGGGAAATACGATCAGTAGCGAGCGAAACGCGCTCCATCTCGCCTCGGCGAGTTCGGGCTGCGGTTTTTCGGGGGGCTTGCCGGCAGGCTGACTCTCGTCGACGTATGCCATTGAATCAGAAATCGCTGCGTGTGCAATCCAGACGAAGATGACGCCAATCAGAACATTCATGCTCATGCCGCTGATCAGCATCAATGTTGCATCCACGCTAACAGAACCCACGGCGGTACTGAGTCCAATGCCGACCGTCGCAAAGGTCCCGAGAACGGCCGAGCCACCTTTCGCCGTGTAATAAAAGCTCCAGAACAAAGCGAGAATCAGTAACAGCACACCGGCCAATGGCTGATCCAGCAACATTGGCAACAGCAGAAGCCCCGCGTAAAGCGACAGCGTAAATACCGCCACGAAGGAGATACCCGATTTAAGCCTGGGTGCCGGGAACGGTAAGGCAAGGATGAACATGGTGATGATCGGCGCGATGAACGACATGTCCCATCCAACCGCTTGTGAAAACCACATTGATGAGCCGGTACCGAAAGCCAGGCGCAGGATGCGAATGTTAGCGATGTCCACTTCCTGAAACTCAGTAAATGTAAGTGAACACGCTGAGGAGGCGCATCTTGATCCAGGCAATCGAGTTGAACAGGAAGCCACCGCCCGTGTAGACCATGACCGATGCCTGTGCCCCGACGCGAATGCCCAGACGATCTGCGGCACTCGGTAATTCGAAATCAACCAGCACGGAGAAGCGCTGCGCGTCACGCAACCACTGCCGGTTGTTGTCGATGGTGGGTAGACTTCCCAGAGGCGCCGAGTCGACGTTGACGCCGAAACCAGTGGTCCTGATGGTTCCCTTGATGACTTTGCCGGGCAGTGCATCGAATACGATCTCGACCTTGTCGCCAGGCTTGATGTTGCCGAGATTATTCTCCGTAAAATCAGCTTGTACCCAAATGTCGTGAGACGCGACAAAGGTCATCAACGGTGCGCCAGCCTGGGCGAAATTGCCGCGATTGACTCGTACTTCCGTGACGACGCCCCGATCAGGAGCTATTACTGACGTCCTCACCAGGTTGAGTTCGGCCTGTTCGAGATCCGCCTGCGCCTGCAAGACTCGAAAGTTCTCGTCTCCCGTTTCGCCGAGGTCTTGTCGTGCTCTTTCGAGGTTTGCTTCGGCGGCCTTGACAGACGCCCTGCCGGCCGTATATGTGGCTTCGGCGAGTTCGATGCGCCGGTCGGAGATCGCACCCGGATCCTCTTTCTTTATGCGTCGCAAACGCACTATGTCCTGCTTCGCGCGCAGCCGAAGGGCGATCGCGGAAATCACCTGGGCCTCGGCCGCGGCAATATTGGCTGTTGATGCGCCGGTTGCCTGCCGTGCAGACTGCAGGTTCGCATTCGCAGTCTCGACTGCCAGTGCGTAGCGGTGGCGTTCGACCTGAAACATGAGCTCACCCGCCTCGACACCCTGGTTCCGCTCGACGACGACGTCAACTACGGTCCCCGACACTTCCGACGCTATCGGGATGACGAGAGCGTTGACTCTTGCCTGCGATGTGTAGGGCGTAATCCGGTCAGCGACGAGGTAGTAGATCATCAAAACCGCGCAAGCTGCGAGGATGATCAGTGTCCACTTCCGCACCGGATCCATCGGCGGTTTTCCGGTCGCTTCCGGGGTCTCGTCCGCTGTAGTCTGTTCCTGATTTTCGTCGTCAGTCATCTATATCTCTCATGGTTTTGTCGGAGGATTCTCCAACAGATCGCCCCAGTTGGTGCGCTCTTCCATCTCCTGCCGGTTTTCTTCATCGACAAACTCTGCTGGTGTAATCAATTGCCAGCCGCCCCCAAGGCCGCGGTACAGGGCAACAAAGCTGCGTACCACATTTCCACGGTTCGTGGCGTATCGTTGCTGCTGCGTGAACAGAGACTGTTGGGAATCGAGGACACGCTGGTAGTCGGCGAATCCTTCCTGGTAACGAAGCAGGGACAATTCGGCAGAACGCTGTGCTGTCCGGACGCCTTCGGCCAGTATCGCATCCTGCTTCTGAGTGCCAATGTACGACGCCATCGCATCTTCGACCTCACGTGCCGCCAGTATGACGGTCTCGCGATACGCGATCAGGGCTTGCTGCAACCTGGCATCCTGGACTCTGACGTTGTTACGGATTCTGCCGTAATTCAGAAACGGCCATACGAAGGTCGGGCCGAAACTGTAGGCGAGGCTGTCACTCTCGAACAGCTGGTCTGCGCCGCTTGTCGAACTGGTGCCCTCCACGGCCGAAAATCCCAGGTTGCCGGTCAGCGTGAAACTCGGATAGAGATCGGCTTGCGCAACCCCGACGAGAGCGTTTTGCGCCAGCGCCTGCAATTCCGCGCGACGAACGTCCGGTCGTTGTCGCAGCGTATTTGCGGGAATGCCGACTGCCAGCTGTTCCGGAAGGTCTGGCAACTTGCCCTCGCCCTTAAGTAGGTCATCAATGTTTCCTGGCGACCTGCCGAGCAAAACACTCATCGTATTCTTCAATCGACGCAAGGACACTTCGAGACTCGGTATGACGGCTTCAGTGCCAAGCAGCTGCGTTCTCGCCTGTAATGCGTCGAGTTCCGAGCTCGAGCCATTTTGAAACAGCACTTCGGTGATGTCGAAACTGCGCTGTTGAATATCCCGGCTGTCCCGCGCAAGTCGCAGCTGTTCCTCCGTAGCGCGGATGAGCGCGTAGATATCGGCAACCTGTGCAGTCAACAGCACCATCGCGTCATCGAAACTCGCAATGGACGCAAGCAGCTCGGCATCGGCAGCTTCAACGCCACGACGAAAACGACCCCAGAAATCGATTTCCCAAACAACGCTGGCAGCCACGTTCAACTCTGTGAACGAGGTATCGGTCGTACTTGTGTTTGCGGCATTCTCACTTGAATTTACCGCGGTGACATTGCCCGTCAATATCTGCTGTTGCGGGTACTGATTGCCAATAGCGATATTCAGGCGCGCCTGTGACTCGAGGACCCGCAATCCGGCAATTTTCAGATTGTTGTTCTCGCGGCGCGCCGTCGCGATAAGTTCATCGAGCACCGGATCATCGAGTGCTCGCCACCATTCGGCAAGTTCTGCCGGGTTGGTGTCGAACTGCTCCAGTTCGGCATCCAGCCACGCAGGATTGACCGGGACCTCCGGGCGGACGAAATCCGGGCCGACCGGTGCACAGGCCGACAACAGAGCTGCGGTGGCGAGCAATCCCAGCCGCATGCTACGAGTGAATCTGCCTGACTCAGGCTTCTGCGACGTCGGGCTCAGCTTCATCCGGCGCCATCCATGCGACCAATAGCTCGTAGCCGAGTGCAAGTACCACGGCGCCAATAAACAAACCCACGATGCCAGCTGATATGGCGCCACCGATTGCGCCGATCAAAATCACGAGCATCGGCGTTTCAACGCCTCGCCCGAGCAACATGGGTTTGAGAAAGGCATCACTCCCGCTGACGATCAACGCATAAACGAGAAAGATCGTCGCCGGAATCGGTTCCGCCACCGAAAAGACCCAGATCGCGATCGGACCCATGATGAGAAGTGGCGGTAACTGAATGATCGCGAGCACGAGTACAGCGCCGGCCCACAAGCCCGCAGCCGGGACACCGATCAGTACAAGTCCGACGGCAGAAAGAGCAGCCTGAATGACTGCGACACCGAGTACGCCTTTGACGACACTGCGAATCGTGAGTATCGACATGTCCGTAAACCTGTCACCGTTTCGGGTGCCGACGAGGCTCGCCATGATGTTGCGAGATGTCGTGTAGCCGCCCTTCGCGCTCATTAGCAGTACGCCGGCGATAATAGTGGAGAATACGAACTGGAATATGCCCACGAGCGTACCGGTCGCAAAACCGATTATGCGTTGACTGAATGCTTTCAGTTGATCCTCATACTGATTGAGTGTGGCTTCAAGATTGGAGGCAGCAGCGGACCAGATATCATGCGTTTTTTCGCCGATCAGCGGCCAGTTGGCGACGTCCGGGTTAGGCGGCGATACGCTTATCGAACCTTCCCTCAGGTTCTCACCGATCGTCTTTAGGCCTGTGATCGAGGAGTCGGCGAGTATCCAGGTGGGTACGAGAATTATCGCAAGACCGATCAGGACGAAGACGATCGCCGACGCTTTTTCGCGACCGCCGAGCTTGGCGGCCAGGGATACGTGCAGCGGGTACACGGCGACCGCAATGATCACTGCCCAAACGACAATACTCGTAAACGGCCTGATAATGTCGAAACACATCATCAAAAGCACGAGCAATGCGCCAATCTGAATGAAAGCTGCCATCGCGTTTGCGAGAAAGCCTTGATCTACTCTCGAACTGTCTGCACTGGTCATTGAACTCTCCTAAACCGTGTTCCTAAGTATTCTCAATTTCTTTTCTTTCGTCCAAGCCCCTGCCAGGTCCGTTGCACAACGGCAAATAGCAATGCTGTGGTCCAGCCGACGAGCAGGATACCGTTCAATGCCTCGATACCGCTTAAAACGCGCCACCCTTCACTCAACGTGATATCTCCGTATCCCAGTGTCGTGAACGTCACAAAGGAAAAGTAGAGGGCTTTCTCGAAGGTCGCGAGTTCTCCCACCGGAACCAGCGATCGGTATGCTATCGCCCAGACCCCTATCTGAACGGCGTGCAGGCTGATCAGCACGATGACGGTACTGGTCAGGGCTCTGAGCCCATTGGGTGAGCGCCAGATCCCGTCATCGTCGAGGTGACGATTCGCAAGGAACTTCACCCAGGCCGTCGTACCGATGGCATGAATCGCCACGGTTAGGGCGACCAGACCTGCGCCAATGAGACTAATCTTGAGCAATGTCAGTTCCGCAACAGGCGCCCGCTGTCATCCGGCCAGCCAGCCGAAGGTGCCGCCGGTCAGCAGTCCGTAGATCAATGCGTCGAATAGGTATTTCGCTGTAATGGGCCAGGGACGTCCGAACCAGATACTGTCCTGGATATAAGCGATGCCGTACGCGACAAACGCGACGGCTCCGGCGATCCGGAATGTGGCCAGGTAGCCGGCATCCGGAACGGCGGTCCTTGAAACGAAATATGCGCAGATGATCCCGACGAGAATGTAGTAGACGAACGACATTATAAGTTT
>Ga0255052_10002365_pt1 | contig 13667 bp, 12 predicted proteins | sample JV7_2_21_MG_FD_188632 | JGI IMG/M metagenome (GOLD analysis project Ga0255052, IMG submission 188632) | Seawater microbial communities from Jervis Inlet, British Columbia, Canada - JV7_2_21 | ecosystem: Environmental > Aquatic > Marine > Inlet | place: Canada: British Columbia | collected... | reverse complement strand
CTCCCTCCTCGCTCCTCAGGGACTCACCACCTGAGCGAAGGAGATACCCGTGTTGATGCATTGTTGCAGCATGGGTGCCACGTGATTCCCTGCCCTGTTCCGGACCCGCAATTCCGACACCCTGTTCGGTGCGGTACGTCACTCTTTGCGGTCCCCGAGGCTGATAGCCTGATCTTCTGGATGGCACTTCTCCTTATATGAGATTTCATGAGAATTCTGTGTCTCTTGGAGGTCAATAATGAAAGGGCTTTACCTGTGGCCGGACAACCCCGGTCCTTCGATTCTGGTCCTGATCGTCGCCGCCGTGATCTTTATGTACTTCGCGCGGGAGCCGATTCAGCGGGTCCTCAAAACTCTCGCTCAAGGTCTCTCGGGTGGGCTCCACCTCATCGCCGGCTGGTGCAACGAGACCGCCGAGCGGTTGCAGTCGCGCAGTCGCGAGCTGCTGCTCGAAGCCGGGCGCGACTCTCAGGAGCAGCACATCGAGCAGGAGTTCAGGAGACTCGAGTCGAACTACGCCCGGGACCTCGCGGAATACCCGAAGCTCCACCTCAAGCTGGACGAGAACATCACCCAGATCGACTCCGATTACCGAGACGCCGCCGAGGTGCCTCCCACGGCTCCAGGATGGGGCGATGTAGTTGAGGCGATTACGAACGTCAAAGGGATGAACACCGCCGCCGTCGAGAACCTGCTCGACGACATCCATGACTCGGCCGTCGAAGCGGAGAAAGATGCGCTTCAGCAGTACCGGGCCGCGGGCGCGAAGCGGCACAAGATCCTGGCGTCGATGGCTCCGCGCTGGAAGGAACTCAAAGGAGTCCTCGAACGGGTCGGCAAGTCTGTGAACGCACTCCTCGAATCGACGCGGCGCATCGACGGCTACATGGATCGCTACGAGCAGATCCAGAGCGGCGACGATCGGTCGGTGCGAAACCTTGCATCCTCGGCCGGCAAGCTGTTCATCATTTCCTTCATCGTCATCGGTATCGCGGTCGCAGCCGCCTTCATCAACTTCCAGCTGATCGCGCTGCCCATGTCCGAGCTCGTGCCGAGCGGAACTCGGCTCGTCGGCATGCCGGTTGCGTCTGTAGCCGCGCTGGTCATCGTCCTGATGGAGGTGGCAGCCGGGATCTTCCTCCTCGACGCCCTCGGGATCACCCATCTGTTCCCACAGATCGGCACGCTCTCGGCGTCGCGACGCCGCCTCGTTTTTTCAGTCGCGCTTGGAAGCCTGTTCCTCCTCGCCTCTATCGAAGCCTCACTCGCGGTTCTTCGGGAGCAGCTCGTCGAGGCCGAGATGTCGCTGATGGAATCGCTCGCCGGGGGTGGCCCCGGCGCGGTCGCGCGCGCCACCGGATCTCTCATCCCCGTCGTCGGGCAGGCGGTGCTCGGTTTCACGCTGCCGTGGATCCTGGCGATGATCGCGGTCCCGCTCGAGATGCTCATCGAAAGCGGCCGCCATGTCGTGAACCGGATCCTCGTTCTGCTCCTTCACGGATTCGGTCTGGTGGCTCGTTTCATGGCCTACGTGCTGCAGTACGCCATTCTCCTTATCGCCCACCTCTACGACGCGATCATCATGATCCCGATTCAGATTGAACGGTGGATCCGCGGCGACAACGCGCCGTCAAGACCCACCCTGACTGCCGAGGACATGATGCGGGAGGCCGCCGCCATACCCATACAGCCTTCCCAATCCCCCGCCAAAGGCCGAACCGTCAAGGAGGCCTCCGCACCCGCCTCTCGTCCCCGCGCTCGAAAGACCAGCACCAAGAAGAAGACACGCACAAGCGACACTAAGCGGTCCAAGGTCGGGGCAAAGTCCGAGGGCACAGCCTCCTCGACGACGACCGACAGCGACAACGCCGGAGCCGAGGCATCGTCCGAGGAACACTCCTATCAAGGGGAGGAGTGATGATGCGCCGCTGGCTCGTCGTGTTGTGTCTTCTGGCGTGTGTCGGATCGTGCAGCAAGCAGGGCGAGTACGCCCAGGCGGTGTGCGTCGCCGTCGACGTTTCGGGCACCTACGCGGATCAGGCTCCGGAGGTCACTAATATCATACGAACCGGCATCCTCCCCAACCTCCTCCCGGGGGACAGCCTGGTGGTCGTCAACATCGATAGCGACAGTTACGAGAAGGAGAACGTCGTCGGCAGGCTCACCCTCGATCACCGACCTTCCAACGCCAACGCCCAAAAGCTCGCGTTCGCCGATCGTCTCGACGAATTTGCCAACCTCGTGGAAGGATCCAGGTACACCGACATTGCCGGCGCCATGATGATGTGCACGGACCATCTTCGGGCACAGGACGCCGGCAGCAAAGCGATCATCATCTTCTCCGACCTACAGGAGGACCAGCCGGAGGGAACACGTCGGCAGATCCCGGCCGGCGAGTTCGAAGGCGTTTACGTGGCGGCGGTCAACGTCAAGCAGCTGCGGGACGACACGGAGAACCCTCACCTCTACCGACAGCGGCTCGATGCGTGGCAGCGGCGAGTCATCGAACTCGGCGCCGAGCAGTGGAAGCTGATTGTCGATCCGGCCGGGATGCCCGACTACCTGGAGAGCATTCGCCGCTGACGATGAGTACCACACTTCGCGTGCAATAATCCCGGGACGTGACTCGTACCGGGCGTCGCTCGTTCACGACACGGCTGATGGTCCGTGGCATTCGAACCGGTCGGGTGGTTAACCCGCATATCTCACCGGGTTTCGTCGCGAGGGCGGCGAGATGCCGTGCCCAGTGGGGTTTTCGACCTGAGGGGCGCGGAGCGCGTACTTGCGGTGCGTCGAGCACCCCGAGGCGAGAAAACACCGCTGGGTGCGCTAAATCGCCGACCGCAAAAGAAAGCTGGTGAGACATGCGGGTTATCGATCGATGGCCGGTAGGAGGAAGTCCCACAGCATCGACTCGGGCCAGCGCCCGTTGCTTTCATTCCATCCGGTGCAGGCGATCACCGTGTTGGCATATGGCAGGACCCACACGAACTGCCCTCCTCTTCCGACGGCGTAGTAAATGTCGTCGTGCCCCTCGAGGTGGTGTTGCGCCGCGACTTCGCTGTAGAGCCACCAGTTGTAGCCGTAGTCATTCCAACGGTTGGCGGTCCCGCGTGGGGTGATGGAAGCATCGACCCATGAGGCCGGCACGATCTGCTCACCCTGCCAGACGCCGCGCTGCAGATACAGCTGTCCCAGCTTGGCCATGTCCAGCGGGCGGAGGTAGAGGCCGGCCTCGCCGACGCTCGTCTGCCGGTCGTGGGCGCTCCATCGCCAGTCATCGATGCCGAGGGGCGAGAAGAGCCTGGTCTTGGCGTACTCGGCAGCCGACATTCCGGTGGCTCGCGTCAGGATGGACGACAGGACCTGGCTGAGGGGCGAGCTGTAGGTCACCCGCCGCCCGGGTTCGTGGCGTAAAGGTAGGCCGAGCGTGAAGGCGATGCGGTCGTCACTGCCAAGGTACTTCTGATAGTCGTTTCGACGATCGTCGTACGGGGTCGACAGCTCGTCCCACTCAAAACCAGCCGTCATCGCCAGGAGATGACCGATCGTGATCTTGAGCTTGCGCGGATCCTCCAAAGCGAGGCCCTGATACTCGGGGAACGAAATAAAGATCGAAGCGTCGACCGTCGAAATCGCGCCGTCTTCAATCGCGAGACCGATCAGAGCCGACAGAAAGCTCTTGGTCACCGAGTACAGAGGGGCCCGTTCGTCGGCTCTGTGACCACCGAAGTAGGCCTCGAGCACCGTTACCCCGTCCATGATGATCAGGGTGCTGTGAAGATCGCCGTACCGGCCGTCACCGACGGCTGCGAGGAACGCGTCGACAGCTTCGGCATACAGATCGGGATGCGGCTCGCGTTGGATTGTGGATCCGCCGCCGTGGCACCCAGCCGCCAAGATCAGGGCCACGACCAACAGGCCGGCTAAGGGCCTCGCCGCTGGCGAGCGGCGGTGCTGCCGCGAGCCTTCAGCCTGAAAAACCGTCGCTTTCATTCAGGTCAATCTTACTCTTGTGGAGGGCATGGGTGCCACGTATCACTTGATGACGCTGCAGGGGTGTTACGTTTTGTATCGTCGCCACGTTACGCATCGACGCACCGTGAGAGGGCTGCCCGGTGGTGGCGCCGTGCAGGTTAAGGCTCTACTGCCTTGGTGCACCCGCAGGCACGATCTTGACTGCACTGGATGCGATCTGTGCTGAAAGGGCCTTCTCACTGAAGCCACACAACACGCCGATGAGGATGGCGACTTCGGCGTCTCCGACAAATTGCGCCGTCGTGATCGTTCCGAGAGTCACTTCCATTGCACCGGTCGCAAAGATCAGCCCCATAATCAACGAGAGGAGCCCCGAAAAAATCAGGCGAACCAACGGCTCCAACCGGTCCTGTTCGAGGATATGAAGATCTTCGAATTGGAGCCGAACTTTCCTCGTTCCAAACGACAGCCACGCGCCGACCAGTGCTCCCACCCAAATAAACAGATAACCAGCAAACCGTGTCGCAGCGGGATTAAACATGAGCAGTGCAATCGAACCCACAAGCGCTGGAATCCCGAGCATCGCCGCAGCTACGCCTAGCCTTTTCATGTACTGATTCTTGATCCTGCCACCTTCTCTCGCGACAATCTGACTTTTCAGTGTCACCAGCGCACGTGACGCAACTTGCGGATTCGCATCGTCCCCAACTAATCCAGCCTGCGCGAGTGAGAGTAACTGACGAAAGAACTCCTCAAAACGGACTCCACCGTTCGGGAACATTCCTCTCAGGACTATTAAAGTCTGATCAACCTCGTCTCTGAGCGAAAGTTGATCTTCTGGAACGTTGCCGAGCGACCCGGAGACGAGTTCAAAATTGATGTCCAGGGGGTTATCTTTGTCACGGTATACGCGGAATGAACCGGTCGGCATCGTCCTTGTCCTTTCTGCCACAACACGGACAGGCTCCGCTGGGACCAGAGATAATCTTGAACATATAGTCGGGCATTGTCCCCGGCTTGGTCATCACAGGTCCGACTAATTCGTCTAACGCGCTGAGCTCTTCGAGCAATTCTTGTTCCGCATTTGACCGACTCGAGGTTGGTATTTTTTCAATCATTTCTCTGACTTGTTTGAGTCGAGATGGTAGCATCTTTCAACCCCTCACGTCTTCTCGATGTTCCTTGTCACTTTGGATAATCGAAATTAGTAACCAATAGAACTTCTGCTTCAACGTGTCACCAAACTACAACTTCCAGCCGGAAAAACCGAAAGGAACATCATCAGTTTTTGTGATTACAAAACTCTTTTTTGATCTCCACTGGATCGTGCTGTTTGCTGAAACAAAAATGTGATTGGCGATGTCGGCTCGAAGATCTGCACCTCCCGCGGTTTCGAAGGAGAACCTCACCTCGGTCGCGTAATACGTATAGTCCGCTACCCATTTATTGTTGAGTTCTCTATTCCATTTTCCCCTATGTTCCTGTCGGTAGTCGAACAACTCCGGAATCAAATCCATTTTGCTTCGATCCACCAAGATCTTTGCCTGTACATTTTGGAGGAAAAAATTGACCGATTTTGCTCGCTCCAGCCCGCCACCAATATTTACCCCGAATTCGTCGAGACGAGTCCTTGCATTGAGACTCAACGATCGTTCTACCGTTCCATAAATAAAGTTGGCAGGCTGCAGTTGAATTTGCCAACTGTTGTTGGTTCCCCCTAGAATTTTTTGTAGGTGTCCGTACTTGAAAAAACCACGTTTTCGTCGCTCAATGACTGCACCGGGCACGATATCTGGGGTGCTGGTGACAAGCATTTTGATTCCATACCTATTCAGAAACTGCGGAAACGATATTTGGGCCATGGATTCCTCCAAAATCTGATCGCGAGGATTCGACTCAGTGTTCGGGGCCGAAACCGATCTTCCGTCTTGATGTACAAGAGTTCCTACCGTGGAATATGGGTGTCGAGTGGACGGCTGTCAATCTGGGCTATCATGGCGAAGGTTAGTGATAGCCGAAAACGACGGTAGGGCAGTACCCCTGCCGTCTGGCCCTTTTTGTTCAATTCAGTCCTTGCGCTCACAGATCCCCGGCCACATATTGATACTGAGAAAACCTTTGTGAACAGGAACCGTTCGCGCAGGAGCGCTCGAGCTCCCCGGAAGGCGGATGATCGGCGAGACCCTCTCCCACTACGAGATCGTCGGCAAGATCGGCGCCGGTGGTATGGGCGAGGTGTACCGGGCGCGGGACCCGCGGCTCGGTCGCGATGTGGCGATCAAGGTCCTCCACTCCTCATTTACTCAGAACGCCAAACGCCTGGCGCGGTTCGAGCAGGAGGCGCGGGCGGCCGGCACTCTCAACCACCCGAACGTGCTTGCGATCTACGACGTTGGGCACGATCGGGGAATGCCCTTCCTGGTGACCGAGCTGCTCGAGGGTGAAACCCTCCGCGAAAGGATCGAGAGCGGCAGCCTGACGCGGCGCAAAGCGGTGGAGTACGCGGCCCAGATCGCCGATGGGCTGGCGGCGGCGCACGGGAAGAACATCGTCCACCGCGACCTCAAGCCAGACAACGTATTCATCACCCGTGACGGCCACCTCAAGATCCTCGACTTCGGGCTCGCCAAGCTGACCGAACGGGACCCCAAGAACCCTGTCTCGACGGAGAGCCCGACCGAGGCCCTCACCGACGCCAACGTCGTCGTCGGCACCCCCGGCTACATGTCGCCGGAGCAGCTCCACGGCGAGCCGGCGGACCCGCGCTCAGACATCTTCGCCTTCGGGGTGATCCTGTACGAGATGATCTCGGGGCGGCGGCCCTTTGTCGGCGACACCGCGGCCGAGATCTCCGCCTCGATCATGCGGGACGAACCGGCGCCGCTGTCCGACGCCAACCGCCCGGTGCCACCGACTCTCGACCGGGTGGTCCGTCAGTGTCTCGAGAAGAGTCCCGACGAACGATTCGAGTCGGCGCACGACCTGGGCCACCTGCTGCGGGCGGTGTCGGACACCGGCGAGGTCACGGCGACTCTTCCGACCAGGCCAAAGAAACGGCCGTGGCTGAGCGCGGCCGCGGCGTCTGCCGGCATTGCGGTGGCGGCAGTAGTCGGCTGGCAGCTGATGGATCTCGAACCGGCGCCGGACATCCCCGAGGTCAAGCACATCGCCGTGCTGCCATTCGAGGCGACCGGCGACGATCCCGAAGGCCCGTTTCTGGCAACCGGCCTGGCCGAAACGGTGGCCGACGGTCTCACCATTATGGAGCGGGAGACGCGGGGCGCGGCGTGGGTGGTACCGCCGTCGCCGGAGCTGACCCTCGAGCAAGCGCGGACGGAGCACAACGCGACCATCGGGATCCGGGGTGTGTTCAGACCCGGCGTGGAACGGGTCCGATTGGATCTCGAGCTGGTGGACGTCGCCAGCGGGCGGACACTCGTCCGCCGCACCCTGGACGAAAACGCACGCAACCTCACCGTCCTGCAGATGGAGCCGGTGCGCACGGTCTGGGAGATGCTCGGATTCGAGCCCACCCCGGCGGCGCTCGAAGATCTCGAAGACGGCTCGACCAACACCTTGACCGCCTGCCGGGCATTCATCTCGGGACGGGGCCGGCTGAGTACGGCCCGAGACGAGGCAGAGCTCGAGGCCGCGGTGGCGTCGCTCGAGCAGGCGGTCGTGGAGGACCCGGCCTACACACCCGCCCGGGTCGCCCTCGCACGGGCCTATGCCCGCCTCTTCGAGGAGACACGTGACGAGCAGTGGAAGGAGCGGGCCGTCGCGGAGGCCGAGTCCGCGATCGCTCTCGATGACGCGGCCGAGCCGTACCTGGTGCTCGGCAAGGTGTACGGCAACGGGGGGGAGAGCGAGCTCGAGCTCGAGGCCTATCGGCAGGCGGCGGCGCGCGCCAAGACCGCGGGGCCGTTCTACTCTCTAGGGATGGCCGCCACTGACGCCGGCGAGTTCGAGGAGGCGGAGCGCGCGCTGCAGACGGCCATCAACCTGCGCCCGGATTGTTTCGACGGGCACAATAAGCTCGCCTACCTCTACTGCAGCATGAACCGCTTCGACGCGGCCGCGAACCAGTTCCGGCACGCCACCCGGGCGGCGCCCAAGAACCCGGGGGCGCACGTCAACCTCGGCGCCGTCCTCTACTTCCAGGACCGGCGGGATGAGGCCAAGAAGGCGTTCGAGGATGCTCTGGCTCTCGGGCCACACGCGATCGCCTACTCGAACCTCGGCAGCCTCTATTTCGAGGAGGGCCGGTTCGGCGACGCGGCCGACATCTTCACGCGAGCGGTTGAACTCGCCGGTGAAGAGATCCCTCCGGATATGTACCACCTCGTCGGCAGCCTGGCCTCGGCTCAATATTGGGCCGGTGAACGGGACAGCGCAGCGACGAGTTTCGAGCGCGCCATCGTGCTCGGCGAGTCATATCTCGAAGAGGACAGCGACAACCAGTCGACGATGGCCGACCTCGCCGGTTATTACGGCATGGTCGGTCAGCACGATCGAGGGATCGAGCTGCTCGAGGCCGTCACCCGAACTGAGATCCGCGACCCCTACTTCATGGGCGCGATCGCCGAAAGCTACGAGGACCTCGGCGAACGGGACCGGGCGGTGGAGTGGATCGGAACGGCGCTCGACAGCGGGCTCGCCGTGGACTGGATCAAACGCAGGCCTTCATTCAACAGCCTGCGGCAGGATGATCGATACATGGATTTCGTTCGACAATCCACGAACCGAGGCTGAGCCGAGAGCTTGGCGCAAATCATGAGAAGGAGCGTGCCATGGCGAAGACCACTGCTATCAAGGTGTCAGCGAACCCAAAACCGAAGACGTACACCGTCGCGATCACGGCGATTACACCGGTGGCGTTCGTGGTACCGGGGATTCGAAAGGTACGCACCGGCGACACCATCATCTTCCACAACAAGATAGGCGGGCCGGCCAAGATCTCGGTGGCTGCGGACAAAGTGCTGAAGGGCGTGAAACCGCTCAAACCGCAGTTGATCAATAACGGGAAGAAGAGGGCGTTCGAAGTCGTGGCTGCTGATGGAACGCATGAGTTCTCGGTGCATTACAGCTACTGGGACAAACGGAAGAAAAGACGCCGCACCGGTTTCGCCATTGGCGCCTCGAGCCCCAAGATCATCATCGTGCGTTGATCAGCAGAGGTGCCACCCATCGCATCGTTGCATTGTGAAGTTAAGGTGCCTGCATTGGCACCACGTAACACTTCGTAAATTTGAATCGTCGAATTTGACAATGGAATGTGGCACCCTGGCTAGAACGATACGCGCCACCCTAAATCGGAAGGATGCGAATGGACTTCAAGGAGCGGGTGCCCTTCGGCAGGACAGGGCTGATGGTGAGCCGGATGGGGTTGGCGTCGGGCTACGGCGTACCCGCGGCGGCCATCGAGAAGGCCTTTCACGAGTACGGGATCAACTATCTCTACGTCTCCCCCATTCTCAACCTGGGCAACATGGTGCAGGCCATCCGCAACCTGGCGCCCAGCCACCGCGACGAGCTGTGTATCGTGCTGGCCAGGCCGATCTTTCGGAGCTTCCGTCTGGAAAGCTATCTAGAGCGCTGGTTGAAGAAGCTCGAGCTCGAGTGGGTCGATCTGCTGTTCCAGGACCTCAAGGCCCCGAGCCAGAAGCTCACCGACCGGGTTCAGCGGCTCAAGGACGGCGGCAAGGTGCGCTTCCTGGCGATGTCCAGCCACAACCGGCCCCTCCTCGGCAAGATCGCCAGCGGAGAGGTGAAGGCGCCGGTGGACTTCTTTCACGTCCGCTACAACGCCGTGCACACAGGAGCCGAACAGGAAGTCTTCCCGTACTTGCCGCAGGAAAACCGTCCGGGCACCGTGGTCTTCACCGCCACCTGCTGGCGCAAGCTCCTCAAACCCAAGCTCATGCCGGCGGGCGAGCGCCCGCTAGCTGCAGCCGACTGCTACCGCTTCGTTCTCTCCAATCCCGACGTGAACGTCTGTGTCACCGGCCCCTCAACCGCAGCGCAGATGGAGGACAATTTCAAAGCCCTTGACGCCGGGCCCCTCGACGAGGAGGAGATGGCCCGCGTCCGGCGCATCGGCAAGCACATCTACGGAAAAAATTAGAGGGTATTCGGCACGACGTCGGAGGCCGAATCCACCCGTCATGGGTACCACCCTTCGCGATGTCGCGACACCGACCATCATGGGTGCCATGGGTGCCCACATGGGTGCCACAATTCGCATTGTTGCATCGTGAGGGCGGCCGCGACGGCACCTTCATGCAGCCCTGAATACTGCTACCTTGGGGTGCGAGATGGAAGCAACTGTCGATGCTCTGTATCGCTGGATCAGTCCTGCTGCCGGCGCAAATAAGCTGATCCAGAGCCTCCTGGTGAGTCCAAATCCGACCATCGGTGAGATGAACTGCGTTCAGAGGTACCGAGACAACGGTGAGCTGAGGTACTCGCTACGATCGATATGTCAGCACGCTCCGTGGATTCGACGCATCCACATTCTCGGCGAGGGTGATCCGCCGGAATGGTTGCGCTTCGACGGGAAAGTCGCGTGGGTAGACTCGCTGCTTCTCATCAAGAGGCACGGGCAAGAGCCTCAGCCCAACTCGGAGATGCAGAAGCTGTACTTCACAGCCATTCCGGATCTGTCCGAGAAATTCATCTGCTTCGATGATGACTGGTTTCTTGGCGATGAAACTTCAGAGAGAGATTTCTATGCGGACGGTGATGTGCCGATCCAGCCTCAGGATCTGTATCTCCATGGGTTGCACGCGCCGACTGCATGGACAAAGACTCTGTATGCGCTCGGGCTCCAGAAACTGCCTTCGGGCCTCGTGGATTCAGTACGTTCCGGAGGAGTATCTCGGACAGATCCGATCAGGCACATGCGTGCGCTCTTGAGGGAGGCCGGGCTGGTTGTCACCTCGAGTCTTCGAGACGCGCAGGTATGGCTCCGCGACACGAATGTTGGTGATTTCCGCAGCGTCCTGCGGACCATCCTGGAGACGCGACCCCAGACATATTGCGTGAACGACGACTGGAGTGATGATCCGTCTGAATATTGCGAGCAAATGACGGTCCTTCAGGGCTTCTTCGAGGAGATGTATCCGGAGCGTGCGCCGTGGGAGCTCCCCCTTTGATTGCGCTTCGCTGAAATGACCGGCGCGAAACCGCATGACCCGGTTCACGGCGACCCTCAGTTGAGGATACTCATGGCTCGGGTCGAGGTCGCCATGTCCAGGATTCGCTATCCATCGAAAAAGGGTGGTATATTTTGAGGGAAGACAGCGGTTCATTTACGACTGATATCCGGAGGTGCGGAGATGGCAGCCCGAAAAAACTCAGACGAACTGATTGAGGCGATCGACGAGAGCCGGCGGGATCTGATCAAGAAAATCCTGCTCGGTGGAACCGTGGCGTATGTAGCGCCCGTGATCGCGTCGTTTCACCTGAACCCGGCCACCGTCCTGGCAAACGATGGACTGGCCGGCGGCAGTAACATGGGCAATCCGCTTGGCAGCAACATGAGCCAGCCGCTCGGCAGCAATATGAGAATGGCGAGCCACCCCCTCGGGAGCAACCAACGGGCGTAGCCGCACCCGGCCGACTTCCCACCCAACGCCTTCGAGTCCCATGGCATCAGACAAGGTGATGCTGTCGGCGGCCATGATCGTGCGGGATGAGGAACATCATCTCGATGTGTGTTTGCGTTCAATCCACGATCTCGTCGACGAGATCGTGGTGGTCGACACCGGTTCGGAGGACCAGTCGGTGGCGATCGCACAGCGCTTCGGAGCCCGGGTCTTCGAATTCCCCTGGTGCGACGACTTCGCGGCAGCCCGCAATCATGGCCTGGAACGTTGCCGTGGAGATTGGATTCTCTACATCGACGCCGACGAACGGGCGCGGCCCTACCCACGGACCGATCTGGAAAAGGCACTCAACAATCCTGACAGCATCGGCTGCTCGGTGCTCCTGCACGCCCGCTCCGGCTACACCCCATATCGCGAGATGCGTCTCTTCCGAAATGAACCCGGGATCCGTTTCGAGGGGCTCATGCACGAGACGATCTGGCCGGGGATCAGCCGGTATCTCGAGGATGTAGGCGGAGAGATCGGGGAGTGCGGTCTGGTGCTCGACCACGTGGGGTACGACGGCCCCCAGGACCACAAGCACGAGCGCAACCTGCCCCTGCTCGAGAAGGCACTTGCCGAGGACCCCGATCACGTCTATTGCTGGTACCACCTCGGGATGGTGCACTTCGGGCTGGGACGGCCGGAGTCAGCCCACGAGGCGTGGAGGTCCGGCATCGAGGCGGTCCGCAGGAAGAAACAACGGTGGGCCACCGACAGCCTGCCCTTCGTCGAACTGATCCAGCACCTGCTCGCCACCGGCCAGGAGGTTGGCGGGCTGCTCGAGGAGGCACGACGGCTCTTCCCGGAAGAGCAACAACTCGTCTGGCTGAACGGTCATCAGTTGGTTCGGGACGGCCATCTGGAAGATGCCGTGGATCTCTTCGAGGAGCTCCTCCACGAACGCGAAAGCGGACGCATCGACACCGACCTCGGCTACGATCAACGGCAGTTCACATCATCGACCTATGCAACCGTCGCGTCATGTTGTTTTCAGCTTAAAAGATATGGCGACGCACGGTGCTACTTCGCGATGGCCGAAGAGTACGACTCGGAAAACCTCGAGTACCGCACCAAACGCCGATTGTGCGAACACCTGGTGGAAACGTCCCGCTGACCCGGGATCGGGGCAGCCCCGGCAACGTCTACGGACCGTACCGATCGAGGAGTGATCGCTGAACGCGATCACTGTTCTCAGTGGCAAGCACCTCTTCGATGACCTCGATGAGCTCGGAAAGGACCGCCTCCCAGGAGTACCGGGCGCGGATCTTGGGACCGGCGGTCCGAACCTTCCGGTACTCCTCCCCCCAGTTGGCGTGGGCGTGGTGCAGCAGCTCGACCAGATGAGCCTCGTCGATCGTGAAGTAGGTTCCCGCCTGGTTGCCGCCCAGAACGCCCGCGGTGCGGCCAGCCGTTAGCAGGCACATCGCGTTGTCTTCGTCCAGGTAGTCGGCCATGCCGGTGACCGCCGGTGCGATCACCGGCGTCTCGCACGCGATGGATTGAAGGGGCACGAGGCCGAACCCCTCCCCTCTCGAAGGGTGGACGGTGCAGTGGACCTCGGAGTAGATCCGCGCGAAGGCAGCGGTGTCCCGCTGATCGGGGATGTCGAGCAGAATCGCCCTTCCGAAGTCGTGCCGCTGACGGATATCCACCAGGCCGGATGAGAGCCCCGTTCGGAGGCGAAGCACACACTCCTCGCCGCTCGGACCAAAGGCGTCGAGGAAACACCGGATCAGCTCCTCGGCGTTTTTCCGTTCCAGAAGGGATCCTTCGTCAAAGACGTTGTAGAAGATCAACGGTTCCGATCGTCGTTTCTCCACCAGAGGTCGGTACTCGGGCTCGAGCCCGTGTGGGACGACCATCACCGGGACACTGACGCCCGAGTCGTGAAATGCCCTCCTACAAAAGGCCGAAGGCACGATGACCAGGTTGAGCGAGTTGCAGGCTTCGACCCAGCTCGGGGCGATCCGATCGGTTTCGCAGACAAAACCGCCGATCCGAAAAGGGTGCTCGTTGAAGGCCTCGGGGACTTCGTGTGGG
>Ga0255052_10002364_pt1 | contig 13681 bp, 15 predicted proteins | sample JV7_2_21_MG_FD_188632 | JGI IMG/M metagenome (GOLD analysis project Ga0255052, IMG submission 188632) | Seawater microbial communities from Jervis Inlet, British Columbia, Canada - JV7_2_21 | ecosystem: Environmental > Aquatic > Marine > Inlet | place: Canada: British Columbia | collected... | reverse complement strand
AGCTTTTTGGTGTCAAGATCCTCAATTATCCCTGAAGCCTTTGTTACCTTGATTTTCATGGTGGTTTGTTCTTTGGTGTCCTGTACAAGCTGGTGCCGGGCTTACCGGGATACTCCGGCGTTTCAGCCGGCATTATTTATCATTGCAAGTTGAGAGAGAGCCTTTATCATAAGAGTTTTTTTGTTTCCTTAATATCCCGCATACCTCCTCTGCTTCATCAACGATTGATATAAGGTCCATATCCTCCGGTGAGATGGTTTTGTGGGATATGAGGTTTGATTTAATCCACTTAATGAGGCCGTCCCAGTAATCACTGCCGAACAGGATTATGGGGAATGAATCTATCTTCCTGGTCTGTCTTAGCGTTAGCGCTTCAAACAGCTCGTCAATAGTTCCGAACCCGCCCGGGAAAATAACAAAGGCAAGGGCGTACTTTACAAACATGAGCTTCCGCACAAAAAAGTACCTGAAAGTCAGGGAAATATTCTGATATTTGTTGGGGACCTGCTCCTCGGGTATTTCGATATTAAGCCCCACGGACTTCCCATTGCCTTCTTTTGCGCCCTTGTTTGCACCCTCCATAATGCCGGGCCCCCCGCCTGTAATAACGGCAAAGCCTTGAGAAGTCAGCATTCTGCCCAGTTCAACAGCTTTTTCATAATGGTATGAACCCGGTCCCATCCTTGAACTTCCGAATATGGTTACAGCAGGCCCGAGGTCGTGCAGCGCCTCAAAGCCGTCAATAATCTCTGACTGGATTCTGAATACGCGCCACGGTTCTGATTTTTTAAAATCTTCCATGATTGGTTCCTTTATTTAAGGGTTTATCGGGTATAACATTCAAATAATTATAACAATTTTTTGGATTAAGATTTCATATAAAGGTTTTTTAGATTAACGGAGAGATTAAAAGATAATTAGATTTTTGTTAATCTTGTTTCGGGTATCATGAACCTTGCATCTTTTATTCAGATACTTCCAAGGCCTGAGCGCAGGGCATCAACAACGGTTTTTACCTTGTAAACGCCCCTGATAATCAGCCGGCGCCCGCCTTTTAAAGGGGCAAGGATGAGACAGCCAATGCCAAAGGGGGTTTCAATCAGGTTCTGCCTGAACGAAACCTCGTAAAAATCCGTAACAGGGGAAAAGCTCTCTTTTCTGCTGAGGCTGCCTGTCAGCAGGCGGATATCGGTTGAGCTGAACTCATACCTGCTCATGATGTTCCACAGCAGCCTGTAGATTCCGTAGATTATAAAAGGGACAGAAAAAATTATTCCGTAGGGCAGGTTACGGACAGGCACTGAATTAAGTATGCCCGGCCCGGTGATAATTCTTGAAGTGATTTCTTTTGAAATCAAAGTGGAATTATCTATTAACAAATAGGAAATACCAAAGCAAACCAGGTAAACAGGCAGAAAAGATATAAAAGACGGTTTTCGTCTGTAATTAAATGGAGGTTTTTCCATTTGACCCAGCTCCCTTAATAAGGCAAAAGGTTTTTACAGGCTGTTTTTTATTGGCCTGTTTTGTACAAACCTTATCCAAGTATAGCAAAAAACGAGGAAAAATCAATAAGTGGTTAAAAAACAGGAGATAAACAGGTTTACCTTCAAACAATTTCTTAAAAAGGCATGTAAGAAACATGTTAATTTTCAATATCCAGAAAGGACCTGGATAATAAACCATAAACCCCCTTGTTAACTTTTCATGTAAAAATCAAAAATGTTACAGGTCTTTTCAATGAACAAGTTTTTAAAACGGACTAAGGCATTACAGAGCTTTCTGGTTAAAAAATTGATAAAACAATGTAGCTTACAGGCAATGTAGTATGTTAAGGTTATATATGGGCAGACGTTATAAACAGATTTTAGTTGTTTTATTCCTGGTTATTGCATCATCAACAGGGCTGATAGCCTGTAGGAATTCAACCCCTGAGTACACCTTCATAAATGAGGACGATGTCCTGGAAATCATGGACAATGTGGAGGCTGCCACTAATAACAAAGACATGGACAGTGTCATTAAGTACATGGCGCCTTCTGTTGAAATAAACATGACCATGGAAACACCTAAAGGGAAGCAGAAAAAGCAGTTCTCGCGGGAACAGTTCAAGGCAAATGCAGAAAATACATTGTCTATGGTGTCCGGTTATAAATATAAACGCGAAAATGACAGGATTTCCATCAGCGATGACGGCCAGAGCGCTAACTTTGAGGCAGACATTATTGAGGAACTGGAGACACAGGGAAAGAAAATAAAGGCAATAACCCGTGAAAAAGTGGTAATGGAGATCATAGATGGGAAAATACTTGTGACAAAGATGGACGGTGATACGAGGATGTTACCCCGGTGAAGTTAAAAAATTACAGGTCGCTTTTTTTGTAATTTCTAATTTTTATGAGAAATAGTTAACCACAAAAAATAAGCCGGGCATTTCTTAATAAATAAGCAGTCTATCTCACATGATACTCCACTATGTCCCTGTCCTTGAGTATGTAGTCTTTCTGAACCCTCTGGCCGTCAAATTTTGTTGAGCCCCATATGCAGGCATATTTGAAATTCCTGATAAAGTCCTTATGAATCATCTCTGCAAGGTCAATAACGGCAGAGCCCGCGGCAAGGGTAAACGGGGTTTTCATGTCTGGCGGCTTACCGGGCTGTTTTGAGTATGTCCTTATAATGCGGGAGCTCTCAAAGACAGACATTTGTAACTCCTCAATTCCTTTTTTTTGTACAGCCGAAATACCTGTGACAGGAAAGGCAGCCCCGTACTTCTGCCTTAAAGTTTTAAGTCTTTCTTCTGCACCGGCCAGGTCGGATTTGTTTGCTACGAGGATAGCCGGCTTGTGTTCGGGTTCTTTATTTTCAATCATGGTTTCATCTTTTTTTAGAATCGGTATCCTCAAACCTTTAATGTGCTCAATAAGGAGTTCAGCCTGGGTATCGGGGTCATCAGACAGGTCAATGACCAGCATTAGAACATTCGTGTTCCTGAGGATTGATGAAACCCGGCCGTCTGTGGATTCGTTTCCCACCGGAGGAAGGTCAACAAGCTGAAACTGTATGTCCTCAAACGGCATCATTCCTGAAAGGGGCGTAATAGTGGTAATCGGATAGTCAGCAATAAAAGGGCGGGCATTGGTGAGCATAGCCAGCACAGATGATTTGCCGGAATTAGGGAACCCGGCAAGGGCTGCCTGTGCAGCGCCCTGTTTTTCAACTGTAAAAGGGTCAACCCTTCCTGATTTTCTTTTCCTGACAGTCTCCTCTCTGAGCCTGGAGAGCTTTCTTCTCAGGTCTGCCCTGAGTTTGTCCGTGCCTTTGTGCTTTGGGACAGTGGCAATCAGTTCTTCAAGTGCAGCAGCCTTTTCCCGGGGAGTTGTTGCCTGTTTAAATTTTTTTTCTGCCTCAAAGTATTCTGGCGGTAGGTTAGCCGGCATACTAAAATATACCATAAGACCGTCAGGTCCATGAATATATAACGTGAATTGTGCAGGAACGCTGTTTTGTTTAAGCGCTTTGCTTAAGGGTGGATGGTGTGCACAGCCTGAGCTTAAGCCGCAGGATGCGTATTTAAAAAAAGAGCACAGGGAGCGTTACCGCTTAACTTTTATCTTCCTCTTATTAAATGCCCCCCTGCAGGCACATTTAAGATTAAAAAGGTTTTAACTGTATATAACTAAAGAATATTTAGCATTTTTTAATTTTTTTTAAACCTTTTGTCATTTCAGGGGTCTAAAAAGTTAAAGGAGGTGCAAAATGAAAAAAATGATTTTAACAGGGATTGCCTTTGTTGTTATAGTTTTCCTGCCGCGCACAGAAAGCCTGGCCGGAGGTTTTTCAGTATCCCCGAATATAAGTCTGGAGATAGGCTGGGGACAGCCTTATTATGACGATATATGGGTAGACGGCTACTGGACGCGCAGGCGCGGTCACTGGGTATGGATAGAAGGATATAGGGAAAGAAAAATGTCAAAGGCCTACTGGAAGCCGAGAAAATGGAGAAAAAACCCCGGGTATAGGGGAGACAGAGGTAGGCACAGAGATAGAGACAGAGACAGGGACAGACATAGGAACAGGGACCGCAGGTGGGATACCCGCTACAGGGACAGGTGGTAAAAAATAATCAGGGTTTGGAATTATCTCCCGCACCCCACTCCCCCCGGAGGCTCATCTGAAAAATAAAAGAGTCAGGCATTCCGGGGGGTTTTTATATTTTAATTAAGCGATAAATTGTTTTTTCAATGCTTCAGGGATGACAGCGCTGTCCTTGCCGGCTATGAAAAGGCGGGCCGTTTTAACTCCGGGTTTTTTAAGTCACAATCCCGCTCTGTTTTTGCTACAATTATAAAATGAAGATAATAATGTTTTATGCACCATCGTTCTGGTTCAGGACGTATGAGAAGGTGCTTGAAGATGTGCCGGAGCAGGACGTGGAAAATATTGCGGAAAATGCTGTGGTTGTATTTTACCATGCTGAAGCCGGGGACATGGGCCGTGAGGCCGGCATAATTACAAAACTTGTAAAGAATATAAAATGGCTGGCCGGAAAGTTTAAGAGCAGAAACGTGGTGCTCCATTCGTTTAATCACTTATCCGCTTCAAAGGCCCCGCCTGGGTTTACCGGCAGGCTGATTGCAGATGCAAAGGACCGCCTTGCCCGTACAGGCTATACTGTTGTTGAAACTCCCTTTGGCTATCTTAATGAATGGAAGATACACGTGGCCGGCGATTCATTGGCCAAGGTATTCAAGGAACTATAGCAGTAAACCCCGTTAGAAGGCCTGCATGCCTGAGGCATGTAAACCTGCAGGCAGGCCTTAGCTCTTCTAATGTGGTAAACGGAAAACGGGCATATCCCCTGTGTTCTGCTGGGGAAGCGATTTTTCATGGGTCAAGTCTTTCTTATAAGCAGTGCCTGTGGAGGAAATGCTTGATATCATAAAAAATACCCCGGCTGCAAACAGGGCAATAAAAAAGACAATAAGGAAGAACTTGGTGTATCTGTAAGCCACAACAGCAAGCAGGAGCGCGGCTACAGCGGCAAAGAGGAGATTGTCCTGTATGTAGGCAATAAGACTGTTAGTGACATCAAAGAAATTCATGCAGGAATCCCCTTTTTTTATTATATCATTTTCTGTCAGGGCTGAATACCTTTTTCAGCTGTCTTTTCCTGATTCCACGGCGCAAATTTCAGAAGCAGGAGCATGCCGGGAATTGCAATCAGTGCGCATAAGATAAAGAAAGTTTCCCATCCCATGTGTTTGGCAAAAAAACCGGTTGGTGCAGAGGCCATGACCCTTGGAACACCCATAAGGCTGGTCAGCAGCGCGTACTGTGTTGCGGTAAACTTCTTATTTGTAATGCTTGCCATAAAGGCCATGTAAGCGGCTGTGCCCATACCGCTGCTCAGGTTCTCAAAGCCGATAACTGCAGACAGGGCAGGAATGTTATAACCTATCCGTGCAAGCACGGCAAAACCTGCAGTTGATATTGCCTGAAGGAATCCAAAGATCCAGAGGGCGCGGTTAATGCCCATGCGCAGCATAATCACACCTCCTGTAAGGGCGCCTATTACAGTGGCCCAGAACCCGAACAGTTTAACGACAGTGCCTATTTCTGTTTTTGAAAAACCTATATCAAGATAAAAAGGCGTTGTCATGGCGCTTGCCATTGTGTCGCCTATTTTGTACATGAGAATAAAGGCCAGCATCCATAATGCCCCGTTACGGGTGAAGTAATCCACAAGCGGATCAAACACAGCATGTTTCATTGTCCTTGGGGTTCCTGCAGAAACTTCCGGTTCACGCGCCAGCAGGGTTGTTAAAATGCCCGGCAGCATACAGGCCGACATTATCAGATAGACCATTGAAAAAGGCATGTAATCTGCCATTATCAGGCCGCCGCCTGAAGCCAGCAGCATGCCCATTCGGTAGCCGTTAACATACATTGAGGAGCCGAGACCCAGTTCTTCATCAGAGAGGTCTTCCCTCCGGTAGGCATCAACAACAATATCCTGGGAGGCGCTGAAAAAGGTCACGAGGAAAGCGGCAAACGCCAGAACCCACGGTGCATTTACCGGGTCTGAAAAACCCAGGCCTGCAATTGAAAGCGTAAGGGCTATTTGCGCAATTAAAAGCCACCCTCTTCTTCTGCCAAGAAAGGGCAGGGTGAAGCGGTCAAAAAGAGGTGCCCAGAGAAATTTTACTGTATAGGGAAGGCCTACAAGGGCCATCAGCCCTATAACTGTCAGGTCAACGCCCTCCTCTTTCATCCAGGCCTGAAGCACTGTTATTGTGAGAAGAAGGGGAAGTCCGCAGGCAAAACCCATGACCATGGCCACGAGCATGTACCCGCTTAATATTATCTTGAGAACGGGTTTCTTTTTTTCAGGCTGCAATTATCCCCTCAGCTCTTTTGGCCTTAAAACAATTAAGCCGGGCTTGTCATAAATATATTTTTTAAAGTCCTGGTCCACTACTTTTTTATGTTTTTTTTCTGAGGAGGCGTGCCTTAAATAAATTGCCCCCCCCTGTTTGATGATAATACCCACGTGCGAGACGTCCAGGCCCTGTGATGCTGAATATATCCCTGCATAATCCCCTGTTTTGAGCTTATCAAGAACAGTGCCTTCAACAGCGCGTGAAGGTATATGATTGATTTCCTTCTGAACAGGCTGAATGCCGTTAATGAAATATGTGCCGTCTTCCCTGTAGTTAAGGAGCTTTGTGGTTTTTTTGGTTTTTTGAGCGCCGATTTCCACGGTCACATCCCGGACGGATTTTGAATTAGATTCTATCCAGTCAGTGAAAAAGTGGTTTCTGTTTTTAAAGCTGACAATGCCTGACCTGTACCTTATTGTTTTCACATTTGCTTTAAATTCAGAGTAAGAGCCTGACAGGCGCATAGCCTCGATGTAGTCAATATACGTAAAGCAGTCAGCACCTTTAAGGTTAATTACAAAGACCTCAGGGGTATCTGCATCCCCGATCAGGGTTGACTCTTTATAATCAGTGCCAAGAAAAAGTCCTGAAAGAAAATTTATGCGTGCACCGGCGTCCCTGAACTTAGAGGCTTCACTTATTAGGCTGTCTAATTTATCCTGAGTCCATTTACCCAATATTATCTGCATGTTCACCCTGAAAATTCAGTTAACACTTAAGAAAATTATCAGATATATGGTTTAAATAGCAAGGATTACAAATGAAGTTTAAAAAAATGCGCATCTAAGGGATTAGAGGTAAAACCCGTGAGAAGACCTGTCTGCTTGCTTCGATTTGGCGAAGCTGGCCGGCAGGTTTACATGCCGTAGGCATGCAGCTGCTTCTTTACCCCGTTAGAAGAGCTTCGCCCTTCTAACGGGGTTTACCTGATGTCAGCGTGGTAATTCTGCAGGGATTTAACCATGGACTCTCCTTTTCTCCTGGCAGCAATGCCTCTGGCAGCAGCAAGCGCGGCAGCCGGCGTTGTTATTGACAGGACCTTGTGCGCTATGGCTGCCTTGCGGATATAGGAGTCGTCCTCCTGGCTGGTTTTTCCGCTTGGAGAGTTAATGACCAGGTTGATCTCACCGTTCTTTATTGCATCCACAATATCAGGCCTGCCGTGCCCTAATTTGTGAATGGGCTGTGACTCAATGCCGTTACGGGCAAGGAATTTGGATGTGTTCTCTGTTGACATTATCTTAAAACCCATTTCCATGAAAAGCCTTGCCGCTTCGATTATGCTTGGCTTGTCCCTGTCAGCCATGGTAATCAGAATGGTTCCTTCAAGCGGCAGTGACAGCTGTGTTGCTTCCTGGGATTTGTAAAAGGCCATCCCGAATGAATCAGCCATTCCCAGAACCTCGCCGGTTGACCTCATCTCGGGCCCCAGGACCGGGTCTACCTCGGGAAACATGTTAAACGGGAAGACAGCCTCTTTAACACCGAAATGCGGAATAACTTTTTTATTGAGGCCGAGCGCAGAAAGTCTTTTACCCAGGATGACTTGTGTGGCAAGCCGCGCCATTGGTATATTACAGACCTTGGAAACAATGGGCACGGTGCGTGAGGCCCTTGGGTTGGCCTCCAGGATGTAAACTATATCATTGGCAATGGCATACTGGATGTTCATCAGGCCGGCCACCTTGAGTTCGATTGCAATTTTCCGTGTATATTCGTAGATAGTTTTTATATGTTTCTCCGGGATACTGACTGGTGGTATCACGCAGGCAGAGTCACCTGAATGTACGCCGGCCAGTTCAATGTGTTCCATCACAGCAGGCACAAAGGCGTCGGTTCCGTCGGCAATTGCATCAGCCTCAGCCTCAATAGCGTTTTCAAGGAACTTGTCAATCAGGATAGGCCTTTCAGGCGAGACATCCACTGCTGCTGCCACATAGTGTCCAAGCATTTCCTCGTTCTGTATTACCTCCATTGCACGCCCGCCCAGAACATAGGAAGGACGGACCATCAGCGGGTACCCGATAGTATTTGCAATTTCCAGTGCCTCGTCCAGTGTGCTTGCCATTCCTGATTGCGGCTGGGGAATGCCGAGCTTGCGCATCATCTTGCGGAAGCGGTCACGGTCCTCTGCAAGGTCTATGGTTTCAGGGGATGTGCCCAGTATCCTGACCCCTGCCCCGGCCAGCTCATTGGCGATATTAAGCGGGGTCTGCCCGCCGAACTGGACAATAACACCCTCTGGTTTTTCCTTTTCATAAATACTCAAAATGTCCTCAACAGTCAAAGGCTCAAAATAAAGTTTATCCGAAGTATCATAGTCCGTGGATACTGTTTCAGGGTTGCAGTTGACCATAATTGATTCATACCCCTCGTCACGGATTGCAAAAGCTGCATGCACGCAGCAATAGTCAAACTCGATTCCCTGCCCTATCCGGTTCGGCCCTCCGCCAAGCACCATAATTTTTTTACGGCTGCTTACTTCTACCTTGTCCGGCGCATTATAGGTGGAGTAGTAATAAGCGGCGTTGAGAACGCCGCTGACCGGGACAGGCTCCCAGGCCTCAACCACCTTTAGCGAAGTACGCTTTGAGCGAATATCCTTCTCAGGGATATTTAAGAGCATGGCAAGGTACTTGTCTGCAAAACCGTCTTTCTTTGCCCGGGTGAGCAGGTCATCAGGGGGTATCCTGCCCCTGTAAGATAGTATTTCTTCTTCCAGTGTAAGCAATTCTTTCATCTGCTCAATGAACCATGGTTTTATATGAGTTTTTTCGTAAAGCTCCTGTATATCAGCGCCCTTGCGCAGGGCCTCGTACAGGAGGAACTGTCGCTCGCTTGTCGGTTCGCTCAGCATATCCATCAGTTCATCAAGGGGCTTTTCGTTGAAGTCTTTGGCAAAGCCGAGGCCATAGCGGTTAATCTCAAGCGAACGGATAGATTTCTGGAAGGCCTCCTTGTATGTTTTTCCTATGCTCATTACCTCTCCGACTGCACGCATCTGGGTGCCGAGCCTGTCCTCAACACCCTGGAATTTTTCAAAGGCCCAGCGGGGGAATTTCACAACAACATAATCTCCTGACGGAGTGTACTTTTCAAGGGTGCCGTCCCGCCAGTAAGGAATCTCGTCCATGGTCATTCCGCCGGCCAGGAGCGAGGAAACAAACGCTATGGGAAAGCCTGTTGCCTTGGAGGCCAGTGCTGAGGAGCGCGAGGTGCGGGGGTTGATCTCTATGACTACCACCTTCCCTGTCTTTGGGTCGTGTGCGAACTGGATATTTGTACCGCCGATAACCTCGATGGCCGCCACAATATCGTAAGAGTATTTCTGAAGACGCTCCTGCAGTTCAGGAGCAATAGTCAGCATTGGCGCAGTGCAGTAGGAGTCGCCGGTGTGAACACCCATGGCATCGACATTTTCAATAAAGCAGACAGTTATCATCTGGTTTTTGGCATCGCGGACAACCTCTAACTCAAGTTCTTCCCAGCCCAGTACCGACTCTTCGACAAGAACCTGGCTGACAAGGCTGGCAGATAGCCCCCTCGCTGCTATTGTCTGAAGCTCCTCGACATTGTAGACCAGGCCGCCGCCTGTTCCACCCATGGTGTATGCAGGACGAAGAACAACAGGGTAGCCAAGTTCCTCAGCGACCTTTTTGGCATCCTCGACGCTGTTTACAGCCCGGCTCTTTGGCATTTCAATCCCGAGCCGGTTCATGGTCTCTTTAAATGCTGTCCGGTCCTCCCCGCGTTTAATTGCATCAATATTAACGCCGATAACCTGCACGCCGTATTTTTTCAATACCCCGGTTCTTGCAAGTTCGGATGACAGGTTCAGGCCGGTCTGGCCTCCCAGGTTAGGCAGCAGCGCATCAGGGCGCTCAACCGCAATAATCTCTGTTAGCGAATGGAGATTCAGCGGTTCAATATAAGTTACGTCTGCCGTGCCGGGGTCTGTCATGATCGTAGCCGGGTTAGAGTTAACCAGCAGGATTTTGTAGCCGAGCGAGCGCAGGGCCTTGCAGGCCTGTGTGCCTGAATAATCAAACTCGCAGGCCTGTCCGATTATTATGGGGCCTGACCCGATAATCATCACTTTCTTGATGTCATCACGTTTGGGCATAAAATTTCTCTCCTGAATCTTTCAAGTACTATACGGCAGGGTTTTAAAGCCTGTAATTAAAAGCCTAAGAAAAGATACCACAAAAAGAAGATAATTACACCTTAATTTTATGTTTTCGATTAGCAGGTCATGGGACGGTTTGATGGATTTTAGTATCAGACTGTCCAAGTTTGACACAATTGACATTAATTTATATACTATTGTGCAGAAATCCCTCCCTTTTTGTTTATAATTAAAGCTTTTAGTTTGGCACATTTTTTGCTCATTTAGTACGCGTGCTTAGTGAATCCTTAAAAGAGGCCTGAATTTATGAATTTGCTGAAAGGAAAATCCCGGGAGATATCCGGGCACAGGATAAGCCGCAGGAGGTTTCTCTCCCTTGGGCTGGTAACCGTTGCCTCGGGTATTTTCCCTTTACATACATTGGCTGCGGCAGATGACTTTCTCTCGCCTGAAAGAAGTCTTTCCATACATAATCTTTTCACAGGTGAGGAGCTTAATTCTGTTTACTGGAGCCGCGGTAAATACATACCTGAGTCTCTGGATAAGTTAAACTTCATATTCCGTGATTTCCACAACGGAATTATCAAGCCCATAGACAAGAGGCTTCTGGACTTTTTGTTTGCCCTTCAGCAGAAGCTCAGGAACGAAGGGCCTCTCCACATCATTTCCGGTTATCGTTCGCCAAAGACAAACGCCTTTCTCAAAAAACAGGGCAAAGGGGTGGCAAGGAACAGCCTGCATATGTACGGTAAGGCCGTGGACATGCGTCTGCCCGGATATAAACTAAGGGTTTTAAGGCGCACTGCCATCGAGCTTCAGGGAGGCGGAGTTGGCTACTATCCCCGGGCCGATTTTGTTCACCTTGATGTAGGAAGGGTGCGCTACTGGTCGAACACCAAAAGAAGTTAACCTGTTCATTATGTTCAGGTAAAGGGACCATTGCTTCTGAGCAAGGCCTTTTATTCAAGAAAATTCCTGCTTTACTTGATTTATCCGCATGTTGTGATACAATTAAGTTTAATTATATAATAACAGTTACCTGTTAGTGCCGGACGATAAATGCTCCCGGCGAAAAAAGCTTTTCTTTTATTGATTAAAAGATATGGATTGCCCGGACAGATTTCCAGGCATGAAAATTTAAAAAAGGGGGAAACTATGGCGAGTACACCATCCAGGAGAAAGCCTGCCTCAAAAACTGCCGGGGCGGGTAAAACAAGCAAAAGTAAAAGGCAGCCTAAAAAATCCACAGACAGCGAGGCAAAAGAAATCTTTACCAATATATCAGATGCAACACGGGGGCAGTACAGAAAAATGATGGATAAATTGGGTAAAGAAGTAGAAGGCATGCCTCATATGTCTGATGAGACACGGGAACAGCTCAAGAGATTGGGGGATAAATTGAGTGTAGCTGCTGACAAAGGAATGCACGTGGCCAAGGATGTGGCAGAAAGAGTCCGTCACTTTGCAACCGAGGCTACTGAACTTACAAAACTTAAGATTGAAATACATAAACTGAAAAGTGACCGGGACAGGCTTTTGTTGAAAATGGGCGAAAGATTATGGAATTTAAATAAATCCAAAAAACTCAAGGACATCGGCTCTGTTTTTAAGAATGACTTCAAAAAGCTGGACGGGTTTAAGGCAGATATAGCCAGCAAAGAAAAAGAAGCTGGAAAAATCTCTCTTTAAAATCATGTGCCGGATGTGTGTTTATTAAAGTATTTCAGAGATATAGTTAAACTTTTTTGTTTTTTTTTATCTAAATAAAAAAAATCATAAAAAGGAGCAGTACAGTGAAAAAGAAATCTTTATCATGGATTATTTCTGCAGTAATAGCCTTCTCAATGTTGACAGGTTGTGTTTATCATGTTCGTACCCCGCCTCCTCAACCAAAAGTAGAGGTAAGGCCGGCACAGCCTTATGAAAGGGCAGTGTGGATAGAGGGGTACTGGACGCGCACGCGCGGTGACTGGGCATGGGTACAGGGTCACTGGGAAAGTACCCCGGGGCCTGAATCTGTATGGGTGCGCGGGCACTGGAAAAAGACCTGGCGGGGTTGGAAAAGAGTTCCCGGCCACTGGAGACGGGTACGGTAGCGTACCTCACCAGACAATAAAAAACGGGCTGCATTACATACAGCCCTTTTTTTGCAAGTTTTTGCTCTATTTTTTGTTAATTATTATTTTTTGCTCCACTTGCCTTCTGAATCCTGAACCCACCAGCCTTTCTTTGCCTGGTTGATCCAGCTTTTGGCAAATATTTTTTTGATGTCAGAAACCCTGTCCGGAAAGTTATTCGCCTTGGCAATTTCAGAGTAAAGCGCATTCCTGTCAGAGTTCTCTGCATTGATGAGACGGGTAAGCATTGCCTTTTCTTTCAAGTTTAATCCTTCGGTGGAACGGATTGTCAGGAGTCCGTCATTGGACAGGCCGGCATTCCCCTTGTCCATAAAAGGCTTGATAGCTTCGGCCCGCTCCTTGATGGAATCTTTAAGTGCCCTTATTGCAGGGGTGGTTACGTTAATATCAGCTTCCTGGGCAAAGGCCTGTTCAGGCCCGATAATTTCTAAGGCAAATCTCATCCATTTGGGAATAAAGCTCTCTGGTTTTTCTTTTTGCGGTTCTTCAGGTTTGGTTCCGTCCTCGCCCCATACTTCGTCTACAATTCTGTCTGCAGCCTTTTCAACTGCTGCAGCAGGGAAATAAATATTTATGGTTACACATGCCTGTATTACGATGAGAGATAAAAAAATAATGGCTGTTCCGGGTAAAAGTTTTTTCATGGTGTCCTCCCTTACTGGTTGGTATATGTATTCGGGCCCTTATAGATAAAAGATACAGCATGATGAATATAGATGTAAAGGGCTATTGTGTACCGTGCACTGCGTTTCGTTTAGCTGTATAATATCATTAGGCATTTAAGCAGTTTTTATCCCTGTTTGAATTATTATTTTTAGCCTTTTTAGTTTTTAAAGCAATGAAAAACAGCTTTGATTACGACATTATTGTTATCGGTGCAGGACATGCAGGCTGTGAAGCAGGACTTGCTTCAGCGAGGATGGGCCTCAGTGTTGCGGTGTTTACTATGAATCTCGACAGCATCGGCCAGATGT
>Ga0255052_10002362_pt1 | contig 13683 bp, 11 predicted proteins | sample JV7_2_21_MG_FD_188632 | JGI IMG/M metagenome (GOLD analysis project Ga0255052, IMG submission 188632) | Seawater microbial communities from Jervis Inlet, British Columbia, Canada - JV7_2_21 | ecosystem: Environmental > Aquatic > Marine > Inlet | place: Canada: British Columbia | collected... | reverse complement strand
TTGGTTGGTGCCCGACTTGGTGACGACGTTGAAGACCGTCCCCAGCATTTGGCCGTACTCGGCGGAGGCGCCGGTGCCGACCACCGCGTACTCCTCGACCAACTCTTCGTTGAACGTCCACGCGAGATAGCCGGCTCCCGGCGTGGTCCGGTTTACGCCGTCGATGTTCCACAGGCTCGACTTCGCGTCAGCGCCGAAGGCGTTGATGAAATTCGATCCCTCCGATGGCTGGGTAATGCCGGGGGTTATAGCCATAAGGTCGTAGAAGTTCCCCCTGGTCGGCAGATCGACGACCTCATCGAAATCGAGCCTGGTATTGAAGGTGGGGCTCGCCAGGTCGATGATCGGCGCCTCGGAGGTCACCACGATCTCGTCGGAGAACGTCTCCGGCATGCTGAAGTCGAGCGAGACCACCTTGCCGATCGCGACTCGCACCTCCTCGGCTGCCTGGGTTTGGTGGCCTTCGAGGGTGGCCGTGACCTTGAAGGTGCCGATCGGCATCGCCGGGAAACTGAAACCGCCGGAAGCGCTCGTCACCGCCATCCGCTGGGCCGAGCCGAGAATCTCGCCGGTTACCACGATCGTGACCCCCGGCAGGGCCTGCCCATCGGCGTCGACGGTCCTTCCGCGAATGCTGCCGGTGGTCTGGGCCGATACGGAGAGCGCCGAGAGCAGGATCACCGCGCTCAGGAGCGCTACGGTTGTTTGACACCTTGCCATTTCACACCTCCTAAGTAGTCCCCAAACTGACTAAGTACTCCTCGGCGTAATTACGGTCACGTATTTCGGCCGCTCGCCCTGAGGTTGGCGAGGACCGACGGGTCGGCGCCGGTATCGCCGACCATGAGATCCGCACACGGGATGCCCCCACGAAGGCCGAGGCGATGCTGTGACAGAAACCAGCGTTGGCTTTGCGGGCGCCGTGGTCTTCCAGTTCCAACATCTGGGAGCCAGCTCCGGCATTTTGGGATCCTCCAAGGATCATAACACGAGCGGAGAATCGATCCAAAGGAGAGAGGGGATCGGTGGTCCCCGACCGTGCCCGGCGAGATATCCAGGCCGACCCGTACTTGTTTTCGAACTTCTGTTCCTGGAATCCCGGGAGCACTGCAGCGACGGTGTAGGTCTCGACGGCCATCGAGGGCAGAGCGTAGGCGCCAGTCTCGCCAGTGACCACCGTGCGGGAGGTTCCCCGGCCCTGGCTGGTCACGGTCACTGTTACGCCTGGCAAGGGGTCGCCGTCCGCATCTTTGATCTGGCCTCGGATCGTGCCCGTGGTCTGGGCCAGCACTGGCGTACAGACAACGCAAAGAACTACCACTCCAGCCAAGGTACTGAGGAACAGTGTCCGCAAGCGAGCCTCCTTCCGGGAGTCAGAGCCGTATCTTGCCAGAGCATAGAATGGCTCTTTCAAGTCTAAGAGGTGACAGGATTATGGGTCAGGTCAGCCAGCGAGTCAAGTCGGTGGCTGATTCTCTTGAACAACCATTCAGAGTAGTTGACGCTCTGATGCTCCAGATAACAAACTATTTTGGGGTTTTCTTATGCAGCTTATCGATATAGTCTCATCCAGACTGAACGGCCAGTCAGCCTTTGTGAGGCCATCGCCCACCGCTGTCCGAAGGACTGATGCTCTCAAGGCGCGGGCCCGAGGAACAACCCCGATGACCCAGCCCCAAACGCAGCGTGCGCCCCTTTCGGCAATGCTCGAAGCGAGGTCGGTGGCTGTGGTAGGGGCCAGCCGTCGCCCCGGATCGGCGGGCGAGACCATGGTCTCCCAGCTGCAGGTCGGTGGCTACGAAGGCCCGATCTATCCAGTCAATCCAGGCTATGAAGAGGTTCTCGGCCTACCCTGCTTCCCGTCGCTGGCCGAGCTCCCGGAGCCTGTCGACCTGGTCATTCTGGGTGTAAAGAACGCGCTGCTCGAAGGCCAGCTCGAGCTGGCCGCCAAGAGTGGCGCGCGGGCCGCCGTCATCTTCGCCAGCTGCGTCGAGGAAGAGCCGCAGGAGAGGTCCCTGGCCCAACGTCTGACCGCGGTAGCCGACACCAACGGGATCGCGCTCTGTGGCGGCAGCGGCATGGGATTTCTCAACCTGGAGAACAACCTGCGGGCTCTCGCCTTTCCGGAGCGCGACGACTTGCGGCCTGGGCCGATCACCTGGCTGAGCCACTCGGGATCGGTCTTCACCGCGCTGTTGCACAATCAAAGAGGCTTGCGCTTCAACTTCGCCGTGTCCTCCGGCATGGAGCTCAACACGACTGTCGCGGACTACCTGCGCTACTCCCTCGAGTTCGATTCGACTCGATTGGTGGGGATGTTCCTGGAGACTGTCCGCGACCCGGATGGCTTCAGGGAAGGACTTCGTTTGGCCAACGAGAGGGACGTGCCCGTCGTGGTCCTCAAGATCGGCAGGGAGGCCAAGGCCCGCGAGTTGGTCGTCGCTCACTCCGGGGCACTGGCCGGGGTCGACGGGGCCTACGAGGCCCTGTTTCGTGAGTATGGTGTGATCCGGGTCGCCAACCTGGACGAGATGGTGGATACGCTCGAGCTACTCGGGGCCGGCCGCCGCGCCTCCAGCGGTGGGCTGTCCGCAATCCATGACTCGGGCGGCGAGCGAGCACACCTGATCGATGTGGCGGCAGAGGTGGGGACGCCGTTCGCGGAGATCTCCGCGGCGACGGTGGAGCGGATGGCAGAGGCTCTGGATCCTGGACTGCCAGCGGTGAACCCGCTCGACGCCTGGGGTACGGGCCACGACTCCGAGCAGATCTTCGTGGAGTGTATGCGGGCGCTACTGGATGACGGAAACACGGCCGCCCTGGCTCTGGTCATGGATCTCGCCGATGAAATGCACGACGAAGGCTTCGGCACCGGCGAGATGGCCAAGCAGATCTTCGGCGAGACCGACAAGCCGTTTGCGGTGCTGAGCAATCTGGGCTGCGCGATCCCCGAGAAGAGTGCCGTCGCTCTGCGCGAGGCCGGCGTGCCCGTGCTCGAGGGGACGGCCACCGGCCTGGCGGCGTTCCGCAATCTCTTCGCGCACGCTGCCTTTGCCGCACTGCCCGAAAAGGAGAAGCAGCCGGCCGATCTCGTTGTTCCGGAGGTTCGCGAGCGTTGGCTCACCCGGCTGGCCTCCGGCGAGGCGTGGGGCGAGCACGATGGATTGGCGCTGCTGCGAGACTATGGCATCCCGACGGCCAGCTGCGAGGTCGCCGAGAGCGCAATCGCAGCCGCGGAGATCGCCGAGCGTTTCGGCTGGCCCGTGGTCATCAAGACCGCTGAGGGCATCTCCCACAAGTCCGATCGCGGCGGGGTCGTCGTCGGAATCGAGGATGCCTCCACCCTCGAGTCGGCGTATGACGACCTGGCAAACCGACTCGGCCCCCGCGTTCTCGTGCAGGAGACGGCCCCCGCGGGTGTCGAGTTGGCGCTGGGCACAGTTCTGGATCCTCAATTCGGCCCCATGGTCATGGTGGCCGCAGGTGGAATATGGGTCGAGATCCTCGAAGACCGGGTGTTCGCACTACCGCCCCTCGACAAGGTACGGGCCGAGAAGCTCCTGGCGGAGCTCGCCATCAACAAGCTGCTCGCGGGAGTGCGCGGTGCCGAGCCTGCGGACGTCGCTTCGATCGTCGAGGCAGTCGTACGCTTGTCGATGCTTGCCCTCGACATGGGCGATCGCCTAGCCGCGTTGGATGTGAACCCGCTGATCGCCAGCTCGCAGGGCTGTGTGGCGGTGGACGCCTTGGTAGTGCCACACGAGTCGGCTGCAGCTGACCAGCCCGGGGCCTGACGCGGGCAACAAAAGGAGACGCACGGAATGATACCCACACCGTTTCACGCGAGAACCGAACCGATCTGCTACAGCTGGGCCTGGGAGGAGTGGGCTGGGTATATCGCGGCTCAGATGTACGAACTGGAACACACACACGAGTACCACGCGATCCGCACCGCCACGGCCATGTTCGATTTCACCCCGCTGCAGAAGTACCACGTGCGGGGCCCCGACGCCGAGAAGCTGCTCGATCGGGTGCTGACACGCAACGTCAAGAAATGCCAGGTCGGGCAGATCGTGTATACGGTCTGGTGCGATGACGAAGGCAAGATCCTCAACGACGGCACCTTGTCTCGCCTCGGTAAGGATTCCTATCGACTCGCGGCGAACGATCCCAGCCTTGCCTGGATCCGAGACAACGCCTACGGGATGGACGCCCAGATCGAGGATGTCACCGAGGAGATTGCAGTCCTCTCGCTTCAGGGCCCCACATCACGCGACGTAGTGAACGCCGTCATCGCCGAGGACATCTCAGATCTGCCCTTCTTCCGGTCTACCGAGGCCACGATCGACGGTTCCCCGGTCACGGTCGGTCGCGCCGGCTTCACCGGCGACCTGGGGTACGAGATCTGGCTCAACCCGGACGACGCCGAGAGGATCTGGGACATCTTCATCGACAGGGGAAGGTCCTACGCCATCAAGCCATCCGGAACCCATGCGCTCGATGTCGCCAGGATCGAGGCCTGTCTCCTCGTGGCGGACATCGATTACATCCCTGCGAACAAGACGATGTTCGAGGTCCAGAAGTCGAGCCCCCTGGAGTTGGGGTTCAACTGGTTGGTGCATCTGAAGAAACCCTACTTCGTGGGCCAGCAGGCGCTGCGGGAGGAGAAAGCCCGTGGCCCTGCAGAGATTCTGGTCGGGCTCGATATCGATCTCGTGGGCCTCGAGACCATCTACGCCGAGTTCGGCATGCCGATGCATCTGCCACACGAGGCCTGGAGCGATCACACGCCCATCTACAGCGAGGGCAAGCAGATCGGCAAGGCGACCAGCGGGACCTGGTCGCCGCTGCTCAAGAAGTACATCGCGCTTGCGAGGGTGAAACCGGAGTTCGCTGCCCCGGGCTCTGTGGTCGACCTCGAGGAGACCGTCGAGGCGACTCATCGCCGGGTCAAGGCAACCGTCGTCAAGACACCATTCTTCGACCCAGAAAGGAAGCGGGCATGAAAGCTTCGTACGACGTCATCGTGGTCGGCGGCGGCCACAACGGTCTGACGACCGCGGCCTATCTGGCCAAAGCCGGCCGTTCGGTCCTGGTTCTGGAGCGGCGCCATCTCGTCGGCGGCGCTTCAGTCAGCGAAGAGATCTTCCCAGGGTTCATCTACAGCGTTTGCTCCTACGTCATCAGCCTTCTCAGACCCGAGGTCATCCAGGAGCTGAACCTGGCGCAGCACGGCCTCCAGATTATTCCCCTGGAAGGCACCTTCATCCCGATGGAGAACAATGACTACCTGGCGCTATGGCCAGACGAAGGTGACACCCGGGAGGACATCAAGCGCCACTCGCGACGCGACGCCGAGCGCTACTTCGAGTTCGAGGAAATGATGTACGAGATGGCCTACGCGGTCAAGCCCATCCTCGGCATGGTGCCGCCCGACCTGGTCTCGCCGAGCCTGCGCGACCTGGGAACGCTGCGCGATCTGGCGAAGCACCTGAAAGGACTCGACCGGCGCAAGCTCCACTACCTCACCAAAATCATGACCATGAGCGCAGCCGACTTCCTTGCGGAGTGGTTCGAGAGCGACGTGCTGAGCGCAACGATCGCGGGCAGCAGCATCATCGGGACGATGCTGGGCCCCTACTCACCGGGCACCGCATATGTGCTCCTGCATCACTTCATGGGGGAGCTCGACGGAGCATTTACCGCCTGGGGCTCGCAGAAAGGCGGCACCGGCGCGTTCAGCGAAACGCTCGCCAGCGCCGCCCGCAGTTACGGTGCTGAAATACGCGTCAGCGCTCCCGTCGACCACGTGATCGTCAAGAACGGACGCGCCAAGGGCGTGGTCCTCGAGGACGGCAGTGAGATCGAGGGCCGTATCGTCGTCTCGGGCTGCGATCCGAGGATCACCTTCGAGAAATTCGTCGACAGCAAGGACCTGCCCGACGACCTGGTGGCGTCGATCAAGAAGTTCAAATTCCGCGGTTCCTCGGGCAAGGTCAACCTGGCCCTCGACGGACTGCCCGAGTTCCCTTCGGCGCCTGATCCTTCGATCAACGACGGCATGTACTCGATCGGACCTTCCATGGAGTTCATCGAGCGCGCCTACGACGAGGCGAAGTACGGCTGGTACTCGAGTCGCCCCTTCATGGACGCGGTCGTGCCCACGGTGCGCGACCCTTCGATGGCTCCACCGGGCAAGCACGTCCTTTCGCTCTTCGTGCAGTACGCGAGCTACGATCTCGAGAAGAGCAATTGGGAGGACGAACGCGAGAACTTTGGCGATGCCGTGGTCGATACATTCTGCGAGTTCGCCCCCAACGTCAAGGACATGATCCTCCACCGGCAGGTGGTCACACCATGGGATATGGAGCAGGAGTTCAGCCTCACCGAGGGCAACATCTTCCAGGGTGAGCTGACGCTCGATCAGCTCTTCTTCCAGCGACCTGCCGCGGGCTGGGCGCAGTACCGCACGCCCATCCGCAATTACTACCACTGCGGCTCAGCGGCCCACCCGGGTGGCGGCATCACCTGCGGACCAGGCCGGTTGGCGGCACTTGAAATCCTGAGGAACGAGAGATGAGCGACAATTACGACGTCATCGTCATCGGAGCCGGACCCAATGGTCTGGTTGCCGCCACCTATCTGGCTCGGGCAGGTCGCCGAGTCCTCGTCCTCGAAGGCAAGGAATCCGTGGGAGGAATTGCCGTTACCGAGGAACTGATTCCTGGTTACCACTTCTCTGCCTGCTCGGACGCGGTATCCAGCTATCTGGCGCCCGAGATCGCCGCGGATCTCAGGCTCGCCGATCGCGGCCTCGAGGTCGTCGATGTCGATCCGCTATTGGCTTCGCCGCAACCCGACGGACGCTGCCTGACAATCTGGCGTGACCCGGCGAGAACCGCCTCGGAGATCGAGCCGTTCAGCGCCGCCGATGCGACTCGCTATCCCGAGTTTGTCGACTACATTTCCGGCCTCGCAAGCGTCGTTGGCAAGTTGATGAGGATCACGCCGCCCGACGTCCCCCACGTGAACTTCCAGGATCTACGAAACCTCTATGGCTTGGCCAAGCCACTACGGTCGACCAACCGAAAGCTACTCATGGAATTCGGTCGTGTGCTACCGATGCCCGCAGCTGACTTGTTGAATGAGTGGTTCGAATCACCGGAGTTGAAGGGTGCCATCGCGGCCAACGGGGTGCGCGGCATGACCTGGGGGCCTCAGGAGGCCGGAACCGCGTATCTGCTCCTGCATCGATGGGCGGCCACCGGAGGCTTTCCCCGATCAGGGAGCGTCGTCAAGGGTGGTATCGGCCGAGTCACAGAAGCCCTCGCGGATGCCGCCCGCAGTGCGGGTTGTGAGATCCGCACCGGCGCGACCGTTGCAAGCGTGGCGGTGACCGCCACTCGTGCCACCGGGGTGACCCTGGATGACGGGACACTCGAGTCGGCCAATATCGTGGTCTCGGGTGCCGATCCGCGCTCCACCTTCTCCGATCTCGTCGACCCGGGACTGCTGCCCGCGTCCTTTGTCCAGCACGTTCGCAACATCAAGTTTCGCGGCTCCGCCGCCCGCGTTCACCTGGCACTTCGCTCGGCACCCTCGTTCACCGCGGTCGGTGCCGGCGATGGCTTACAAGGTGCCGGGCACATCCAGATCGCGCCTTCAATGAACTACATCCAGAAGGCATACGACCCCATCAAATACGGGGGGATGTCGGAGCATCCCTACCTGGACATCTCGATCCCTTCACTCGTCGATCCGTCATTGACCCCTGAGGGGCGGCACACGCTGTCGGCGACCGTTCAGTATGCTCCCTACCACATCGATGGTGGCTGGGATGCCGACAAACGCTCTCGTCTGCTTGAGACGGTGCTGAGGACTCTGAGCGGGTACGCTCCCACACTGAGGGAGACGGTCGTTGACAGCGTGGTGTTCACACCCGCCGACCTCGAGACGCGATACGGCCTGCCGGAAGGAAATCTGCACCATGGCGAGATGACCCTCGACCAGGTGAACTTCATGCGGCCGATTCCAGGATACGCCCGTTACGCCACACCCATCGAGAATCTCTATCTCTGTGGGGCTGGGTCGCATCCCGGAGGCTGCCTGACCGGGCTTCCCGGCAGCAATGCAGCCCGCCAGATCCTGTCAGGGCGGCCATAAGCCGACCATGACGAGATCTCGTTATCGATCCCATGGTTTCTGGCTAGACACCACGCCTGACCCGCTCGAGCCGCGGCCGGCTCTCACCTGCGAGACCGATGTCGATGTGGCCATCATCGGCGCGGGCTACACGGGTCTGTGGACCGCCTACTATCTGAAGGAGCTCGAGCCCGGTCTGCGCGTCGCGGTCGTCGAGGCCGAGATCGCCGGGTTCGGCGCCTCTGGGCGCAATGGCGGCTGGTGTCTCGGCACCATGTACGGAATGGGCAGCCTCTTCGGGGCGAACCCGGAGGGCGCGATCCGATTGCAGCGTGAGCTGTTCGACACAGTCGACGAGGTTGCCCGCATCACCGTCCAGGAGGGCATCGAGTGCCATTGGGAGAAGAGCGGCAATGTCACGGTCGCCACGTCGGAGCCCTTCCGTGAACAGCTCCTCGAGAATCTCGAGCCTTGGCGCCGGATCGGAGCTGAAGAAAAGGACTTGCGCTGGCTGGAGCCCGAGGAGTGTGCCGAATTGGTGCGCACCGAGACCAACCTCGGTGGCCTCTATCTCGCGCATGTCGCGGCGTTGCACCCGGCGCGGCTGGTACGCGGTCTGGCCGGGGCCATCGAGAGGCGAGGTGTGTCGATTTACGAGCGCTCTCCCGCGATCGAGTTGCAGCCAAGACGCGTCGTCACGCCGGCCGGTGAGCTGACAGCCGATACGATCGTGCTGGCGACCGAAGCCTACACACGCACGATTCGGGGACACGAGCGCGCGCTGATTCCGGCCCACTCGATGATGGTCGCCACGGAGCCACTGCCCGACAGCGTTTGGGACGAGATTGGCTTCCCAAGTCGGGTGACGTTTGGTGATCCACGGCGCAAGATCACTTACGGTCAACGGACCGCGGATGGGCGCATGGCGTTCGGATGCCGAGGCTCGTACTTCTACGGCTCGAAGATCAAGAATCGATTCTCACCGGACGATCCGGTATTCCAGGAGGTCCGCGACGTGCTCGTAAGCTTCTTTCCCGTGCTCTCGGAGCATGCGATCACCCACAAATGGGGTGGCGCCCTGGGCATCCCCAGGACCTGGACTCCATCGGTCGGCCTCGACCGCCGATCCGGCTTCGGTTGGGCGGGCGGCTACGTTGGGGAAGGGGTCGGTGCCGCGAACCTGGCTGGTCGCACCCTCGCCGACCTGATCCTGGAGCAGAAGACTCACCGGACGAGCCTGCCGTTGGTCGGAAAGCCGTTTCTGAATTGGGAGCCGGAGCCGCTGCGCTTCATGGGGTACGCCGCCCTGACTCGCTTCGCCGAGGAGCTCGACGCTGCGAATCTGCGGGGTCGTCCCACGCCTCGCCTGCGTGGTGCCATCTACAACCACTTCGTCCGCAAGTAGCGCACGGAAGAATCACTCAGGAGAGCTCATGCTGCCCGACACTCTCATCTCCTCACTCGACATCGCCATAGTGGTCGGCTACCTGGCTCTCATGATCGGTATCGGGATCTTCATCTATCGCAAGGCCCCGAGCTTCGAGGAATTCGTCGTCGCGGGACGGTCGATGACAACCCCGATCCTGGTCTGCACCCTGGCCTCGACCTACTATGGTCTCGAGGACCTGTTCGGAACGTCGGAGTTCGCCTACAACGATGGCATCGTGGCGTATTTCGGCTACACGTTGCTTTCCCTGGGTATCTACGTCTTCGCGGCCTTCACGCTGGCGAAGCGCCTGCGCAGAGAGAAGTTCATCTCTCTGCCCGAGATCCTGGAGCGGTACTACGGCCGAGACGCCGGCATCCTGGGGGCCGTCGCCTCGTTCTCGTACTCGATCCCGGCGCTGAGCCTGTTCGCGCTGGGTCGCATCTGCGAGGTGACGCTCGGCGTGGACGCCTGGAAAGGAGCTCTCGTGCTCGGTCTAGTGGCCTTGGTCTACACGCTCCTCGGCGGCCTCTGGGCGGTCGCGATCACCGACACGATCCAATTCGTCCTCATGATGGTGACGGTCGCCATCGGTATCGTTCTCCTGATGGGCGATGTCGGAGGGTTCGCCGCAGTCCAGGAGATCGCCGCGGAGGGCTATTTCAAGCCGCTCGGAGGCATGCCGATCTGGCTCCTGATCGCCTACGTCGCCTCGCTGATCAGCGTCCTGGTCGATCCCGGCTTCTATCAGCGCATCTTCGCTGCCCGTAGCGCTCGCCAAGCTCGCAACGCCATCTTCATCGCCATCGGAATCTGGCTCGCCTATGACTGGCTGGTCACTGCCGGCGGCATGCTGGCGAAGGCGGCAGTCCACCAAGGAATGCTCCCGGCCGGCCTGCACTCGAACGACGCCCTTCTGTCGGGGGTCATTATGGCGCTGCCGGCAGGCTTGGTGGGTGTCTTCCTGGCAGGGGTCCTGGCGACCGCGATGTCGACGATGGATTCCTACTCCCTGGTCGCCGGTACCAATCTCGCTTACGACGTCTACCGACCGTTGCGGAATCCCGACGCTACCGACGCCGAGCTGATGCGCCATACGAAGATCGGAATCGTCATCTCGTGGATCGCCGGTTTCGCGCTCGCCTTCGTCTTCGACCGCCTCATGGCGCTGTGGGTCTTCACGGCCACGCTCTTGACTTCGATGGTGCTCGTGCCGATCATGGCGGCCATCTTCTGGAAGGGAAAGAGAGCGCCACTCGCCGGCACTCTCAGCTGCCTCACCGGGCTGGTGGCAACGATCGCCTTCTACCTGGCGATCGCCTGGCTGGGAGTCGAGAACGAGACCTACGGCACCTACATCTGGTCCTTCTCGATCGGAGGCGTCCCATACGAGGTGTGGCAGGAGTACGCGCTCTACTTCACCCTCCCGATAAGCCTGCTCGGGTTCCTGGTCGGCATCCTGTTCGGCAACGAATCACAGCCACCCGCGAAGGAGGTCTCCACATGAACGGATGGGACGTCTTTACCTGGTTCAACGCCGTCGTTCTCGTCACGGCCACGAGCGTGATCTTCCTCTTCTTTCTCCGCGATGCGGGCAAAGTACTCAAGGGAGGAATGAGGGAGGAATGAGCGATCTCGACGCTCGAGTTGTCTCGGTACACTCCGGAGACCACGAGGACCTTCATAAGGACGCCTTCGACAGTGTCGAGGTCGATTTCGAGGGCTTCCCCGGAGACAGACATCGGGGCTTCACCCGCGTCGCCTGGCAGGGCGACAAAGATCCGGAAGGGACCGTGCGCCGCAACGAGCGGCAATGGTCGGGCGTCTCCAGTGAGGAGTTGGCGATCATCACCAAGCGCATGGATCTGGCCAGACCGCTCGAAGCCTCGACCCTGGGTGCCAACCTCTGCGTGTTGGGGATACCGGACTTTTCGCGATTTCCACGGGGTACTCGCCTCCTCTTCCCATCGGGCGCGGCCCTCGTAATAGAGGAATCGAATCCTCCGTGCAAAGACATGGGTATGCAGATCGCGGCAGCCTACGAGACGCGCGCTGGAGAGCCTGCGGACTACAAGCTGTTCCCGAAGCACTCGATCGGGCTGCGAGGCGTCGTGGGTGCCGTCGACGTTCCGGGCTTGATCCGTGCTGGCGATCGCGTGGTCGTGGAGATTCCGAAGTCGACTCCACCCGTATCGGATACGCCATGATCGAAGGAGGAGACTGACGATGAGATCGAATGCGATTCCGCTGGCAGCGTTCCTGCTCTGCGCGGCGGTGGCCGTGGCCGAGGAGGAGAAGATCGGTGCGCCGGCTCCCGTACGTCTCGACGCCGAGAAGCTTGCCGGGCTCGGCCTCGAGGAGTTCGAGCCCTTTCCGAAGGAGATCGTGCTCTCGGGCCATTCGAAGCACAGCTACCACACATTCTTCAGTGGCGAGGAGGTCGTCGTCGAGGTGTACGCAGCGGAGCCCGCCGAGCTCAAGATCGACGATCCCTGGCCGTACGACGAGTTCATCTACCTGTTGAGCGGCAAGCTCATCCTCACCGACGCGAACGGAGAGGTGACGCAGTACGAGGCCGGCGAATCCCTGGTTGTTCCCAAGGGCTTTCTTGGAATCTGGGAGATGCAAGGGGACTTCCGTGAGCTCGTCGTAATCGAGAAGAAGGCCTACGTGCGCTCAGAGGAATCCGAGTAACCGTCAGGCGGCGAGCGCGGCGGGACGGTAGGATCTGAGCGTGCGAATCAGTCGACGAACACTCTTGTGGGGTACCGCGGCTGCACCTGCGGGATTGGTCGGTTATGGGGGGCTGCGATTCGGTCGTCGGCGAGCTGGCGACAACCATTGCTGGCGACATCCCGGTTCGCCTGTTTCGAGAATGATGCGAACGAGGCGGCGCAGAGACTCCTCTACCATGAGAGGGCCGACTGCTATCGCGCACCCCTGGTGCTGGAGGGTGGATCGATTCACTCCGATGGCCTGGGGACCATCCTGACCACCGAAGAGTGCCTGCTCGAGGAATTCGAATGGACCAACGGTCGGCTGGCAGGCTCGTATGTGAATTTCGTCCTGACGAACCGGCGTGTCGTGTTCCCACTCCTGGATCCCAAAACCGATCCTGACGCCCTGCTTGACGCGATTCTAGTTGTGGGCACGCCACATGAGATGCTTGGCTGGCCATGTTTGATCTGCCGTTTAGCACAACCTTGCTGGTGTTCGGGTTCCCCGCCTTCTGGATTCTCTACACCCTCGTATTTCTGCTGGTCACGAGGCACTGGGAAGAGGACTCACCGGACGAGGAGAACCGCCCGTGAATATCACCATTGTGATGTTCCTGGTGCTCTACTACGTCGTGGTGCTAGGTATCGGGTTCTGGGCCATGCGCCGGGGGGCGGGGCGGGATCTCGAGGGGTTCCTCCTGGGGGGCCGCAAGATCGGACCGCTGGTCACCGCCCTGACCCTGCAGAGTACCTCCATGAGCGGCTTCATGTTTTTGGGTGCCGGGGCGCTGGGCTTTACCGAGGGCTACTGGGCGCTGTGGTACGCGGCGGGCGACATCGGTGGCGGGGTCGTGAATCTCTCGGTGATCGGCCGTCGGATGAGGAAGCTCTCGCAGCTGACCGGGGCCCTGACCTCGATCGAATACCTCGAGACGCGCTACCCCTCCCCCGCCATCCGCCTCGTCGCCGGTGGACTGACGGTCTTTCTGCTCGGCGTCTACGTGCTCGCTCAGTTCATCGCCGGGGGAAAGGGGATGGCGCTGGTCACGGGGCTGCCGTATTCGTTGGCACTGCTCATCGCGGTCTGCGTGATCCTGCTCTACACCTTCCTGGGCGGCTATCTGGCGGTGGCCTTCACCGATTTCTTCCAGAGCCTGGTGATGATCGTGGGAGTGGTGTGGATCGCGATCGCCGCACTGGTCGAAGTCGGTGGGCTGGGAGCTGCCAACCGGGCCATCGCGGAGCTGGATCCGACGCTGTTGTCGGTGTGGGGCCGGGGGCTGGGCTACGAAGGCCAGTGGGGTATCGCGCTGGGGGCGGTGTTGATCTTTTCCATCGGCTACATGGGGTGGCCCCACGTGGTGACTCGTCACATGGCGATGGAACGACCGGCAACCG
>Ga0255052_10002361_pt1 | contig 13685 bp, 15 predicted proteins | sample JV7_2_21_MG_FD_188632 | JGI IMG/M metagenome (GOLD analysis project Ga0255052, IMG submission 188632) | Seawater microbial communities from Jervis Inlet, British Columbia, Canada - JV7_2_21 | ecosystem: Environmental > Aquatic > Marine > Inlet | place: Canada: British Columbia | collected... | reverse complement strand
CTGGCACCGATATCCTGATGACAGCTGGTGCATCCGAAGTTGCTGTGTACGGATTCCGCGAAATCGGCAGCCGGCACATGCAAGGAGAGCTTGCCACCATCTTCCAGCGACTTTTTAAGCTTCATGGAGTGACAGGTAAGGCACTTCACATCGCTGTCGGATGTTGCTGCAGCAGCTTTGCTGGCGGCCACCGGCACAAACTGTAGCGCTATGGCGACCATCACGGCGGAGGCGAGCAGGGCAGCAAAAGCAGGTGCTGCCCCTCGGTCCCTTTCTGTTGAGCTGCCTGTTCTGCTCTTATTCAACATGCCGGTCTCCTCCGCTTATGTCGCCGTTTGTGTCACTTCTCCACGCGCGGCTTCAATCGGATGCCCGCTTCTCCTCGATAGCCTCTTTGCTAAGCTTCACGATCATGTAAACGCCTACGAACGGCAACGCAATCACGTAACCGAGGGCAATGAACGGTGCCGCAAAGAACAGGCCGATGTTTTTGGCGATAATTCCGACCTTTCTAATGCCGCTGATTGTTGCTTCGGCAGTGATCTCTGGTGTTGCTTCAGCCTCGTTGGCTGCCTGCATGGCCTCACCAGGTTCTTCCAGCGCCTTCAGCGTGATGCTCTCAATGATCTCAGGGGTGAGCGGCTTATGAACAAATCCGTTGACGCCCAGTAACGAGGCTTCGGCTTCATTCTCTTCCGTGCCGTAGCCTGTGATCACGACCACCGGTGTCCAGGGACACTTGGCCTTGATGCGCTCGGCGACTTCGAGGCCATCCATTCCCGGCATTTTGATGTCGGTGAAGACGACGTCATATTCAGTGGATTCGATGTTTTTCAGACCTTCCTCACCGGTCAGCGCAGTGCTGACTTCATAACCTTTCCCGGAGAGGACCCGGTCGAAACTGCGACCGACCACTGCATCATCATCGATGACTAGTACTTGTGGTTTGGTATTCATGATTTAACTCCTGACCTTGTTGGATGGGTTGCTTCCTGGTTCGTGGGCTGATGCGTGACGAGGTCTGCCGCTTCCCGATTTTTCAGGTTGCTGCGCAACGCCCAGCGTTTCTGGATAATGGCGTCATTTGCCGCCTTGACGATGTCAACCGGGCCTACCGGCTTGGCGAGATAGTCGTATGCTCCCAGCCTGACCGCTTCTTTGGCGGACTCAATACTCGGGTAGCCCGTAATAATGACGACTTCACTGTCGGGCCATCGGTCCTTGATGATCTTGAGGACGTCCATGCCGTCCAGGTCCGGCATGCGAAGGTCGAGCAGGATGACATCGAAAGGATGTTGCTCCATGACGCGCAACGCCTCGTTGCCACTCTCGGCGACCTGCGCATTGCAATTGGTGCCGAGGAGACTCCTAAGAAGGCTGAGGCGGACCACTTCTTCATCATCTACGATGAGAATGCTGGCTCTGTCGTTCATGTAATCACCTCATAGTGTTGTCTTACTACTAGTAATGCAATGAACATGCCAGAAAGGGTCCGATCGGAATTCTGAGTTTTATATTTAAAAAAATCAGTGTGTTAGGTGATCCCCAGGTTTATCGGCGCGAGCACGGCCGGGCTCTCAAATCCGTATTAGTACTTTTTTTCTGTACAGTTTTTCCTCATTTCGATCGAAATGATTATATTTTTCAAGCCACTGGGGGTATTTACAGACTGTATATTTTTTATATACAGCAGTAACAGAGCGGGCGACTGCGTCGAGCTGATTTGCTCTTAAACACGATGAGAAAAAGCCCGTGAAACCACGAGCTTTACTGTTGCGGCCAGACTCGTTGTGCGGACAGGCCCTATTTTTCCGGAACGGCTTCGTGGCAGTTCAGGCAATCGACTCCTCGTTCAACCTCGGCACGGTGAGGAATTTCACTAATGTCCTTGTGGCAGTCCGTGCAGGAAAACATTTCATGCACCTGCTGGATGAAAGTTCCATCGTCGTTGTGGTTCCGCGGTCGGTCACTGTTTTCGGGAGCGGTCCATTCAAAAGCCGCATGGCACATCATGCAAGTTTCGTTGTCGCTCAGATCCTGGGCATACACCAGTACGCCGAAGCCAAGACCCAGCAAGGCCACGACAACGGCGCTGACTACAGGAAATGGGAGGCTACGTATTTCTGAGAGTTTTATCTTTTTCATTCCAGTATTGTGCCGCAACTGCTCGATTTAGAGAAGCCTTTTTCAAGGTTGGATCGCCTTGCACCTCCACCGCAGAAGATTCCCCTCTTTACTACTGTTTGTGGAATTGCCGGCTCAGACAGAAAAATGATTTTTCAATGGTAACTCTCGCACTCGTTGTCCGGTTGCAGCAAATACGGCATTGCAGATTGCCGGGGCGACGGGTGGTAATGGCGGTTCGCCGAGGCCTCTGGGTGCTGAGTCGCTCTTGATAAAATGGACGTCAATGGGCGGGACCTGGTGCATTCTGGCGATGGGGTAATCGTGGAAGTTGCTTTGCTGGACGATGCCGTCTTTAACGGTAATTTCGCCCAGGAGTGCGGCACTGATGCCTTCGATGATGCCGCCCTGTACTTGTAACTCGGCGGCCTGTGGATTGATGATGAGGCCGGTGTCGATGGCGGCGGTAATTCTGTCGATCTGTAGTTTTCCGTTGTTTACGGTGACCTCGGCGACTTCGGCGACCCAGGCGCCCTGGTTGTAGCTGGTGGCGATGCCTTGGCCTCGTCCTTTGGGTAGCGGGGTGCCCCAATTGGCTTCTTTTGCGGCTTTGTTGATGACACCTATTAACCGACTGGCATCAAATCTGAAGTCTTCTCTTACCTGAACATATTGCTCGTCACCGACCAGTTGTTTAAGGAAGGCGAGTGGATCTGTACTTGTCTTATGCGCCAGTTCATCGATGGCGCTGGCGACGACGAACACATTGGCTGAGTGTTCAACTGCGCGCCATTGGCCGAGTGGTACACGTGCTGGTACGTGCACATACTCATAAAGAAGATTGGGTACAAATGCAGCGGGGAACTCGTAGTTGGCGAGCTCGGCGGGAACGCCTTCGCGCTCAAGGAATGCGTCTCTGGAATAGTTGGCCATCTTGTGGTGCCAGGAGACGATGTTGCCGACGTTGTCTGCGGCTGCTCTTACCCGGTGAACACTTGCAGGTCTGAAATAGTCATGCCGTACGTCGTCTTTCCGGGTCCAGACGACTTTTACGGGTCGTTTGGTCTCTTGGGAGAGGAGGGCAGCATCTATCGCGAAGTCTGCGTAAAAACGACGACCGAAAGCGCCGCCGGATCTCATGACATGCACGGTGATGGCATCTTGTTCAGTGTTTAGTGCAGCTGCGACTGTCTCGGCGAGCAGGGAAGGGTTTTGCGTTGGTGCCCAGATTTTTATTTGTTTGCCGCGGGCGTCGGCGGTGCAGTTCATCGGCTCCATGGCGACATGTGCAAGGAACGGTAGCTGGTAGATCGCTTCGATTTTTTGGCTTGAGTTCGCGGCCGCTTCTTCTATATCTCCATCCTTGCGGATTTCGTTGCCATTCGTATCGAGAGCATCTTCAAATTTATTGATCAGCGTGTTCGAGTTGTCCAGAGAGTCTGGACGTTGCCATTCTACGTTCAGAAGTTGCGCAGCTTTCATTGCTGCCCAGGTGTTGTCGGCCAGTACGGCGACACCGGAGACAAAATTGGGACTATTGGGCAGGACGACCCGGCCGCCGTGCTGGTCGTTTCTTATTTGTTCGAAGCCTATGACGCCTTCGACCTGCTTTGCTTTGCCGCTGTCGAATGACTTTGGCTGCCCATCGCTGTATGGACTGCGCTTGACGACCGCATAAAGCATGTTCGGTAATTTGATGTCCAGGCTATAGGCTTGAGTGCCGGCGACGATTTCGGGTGTATCGACATCTCCGAATGATTGTCCGATGACTTTGAAATCTGCGATTGGCTTTAGTTGCGGGTCCTCGGGGACTGGTAGTTCCGCTGCGGCTTCTGCGAGTTCTCCATAGCTGAGTTGTCTATTGGAGTTCTTGTGATGGATTTGGCTGTTGTTAGTGCTGAGCTCATTGACAGGCACTTGCCAATGATTTGCTGCGGCTAGCAGTAGCATTTGTCTTGCACTGGCGCCGGCCTGGCGCATGGGGGTGAAGTTTATTCGAATGCTTAAGCTTCCGCCGGAGAACTGATTCTCAAGACGCTCGTCCCAGCCTGCCTGCTCTATCGTGATGTCTGCCCAGTCAACATCGAGTTCCTCGGCGATGATCATGGGCAGGGCCGTTTTGACGCCCTGTCCCAATTCCGGGTTTTGCGCAAAGAGTGTGATGTTGTTATCGCTACCGATGCGGATCAGGGGATGCAGGGATGTGGTGGTGTTCGGCTCTTGTGCGTTAGCCTCGATTGGTATGCCGATCAAGAGGCCGAGGCTGCTCATTGCGCTCAACTGCACGAATTCGCGTCGGGTGACTTCGGTCATTTCAGCGCTCCTTTTTCTGGGTTGGCAGTAATGAAGACAAGGGCCGAGCGCAGCTGGTTCATTTTAGGCGGATCGTGGTCGGATAGCAGGGAAATTGCAATTCGACCTGGACTAGCCGCTGATTAGTCAAAGGTTGCGTGACATTCATCACTGCCGGCACAGGAATTATCTACTGACGCCTTGCTTTCAGTGCGGCAATCGATGCGCTGATGAAGTGATAAGCAATCACGATCCAGATGATAAACAGCAGGCCGCCGGGCTCGAAACTGCGAGCGGCGATCATTGCAATCAGGAACTTTGCGAGCGCGGCGAGTGCCACTACGCTCATAATGCTATTGAAAGTCAGCGTCTCGAAGATATTCGCGAGCTTACCCAAGTCAATTCACTTGCCCATCACTATCGGGAATTATTTCAAATTTGCAGAATTGCATAATGGCAAGTGTCAGCAATGGTGGAGCAACCAATATCACCGGCAACAAAACCCACCAACCGAGCACGAATGCCGGCCATATCAACAAGACGAAAGCAATCGCAGCAATCCCAATCCGTTCTCTGCTCGAAATGGTCGCATGACCATGGCACTCGGGGCAGCGATAAGGCGCAGACCAGCTGGTCATCCAAAACAGCTGCCAGAATCGTAATCGGGCACTGCAGCGAGGGCAGCGTTTCATCACTGCCCCTGTCGTTTCATACCTAATATGCCGACCACTAGAAAAGCCAGGGCAGCTATGGCGAAGATGATAACCGCAGCAATATCTACTGTAGTCAAGCCTTCCGGAGTCAGTCTGGATGGATAGATGGCAAACAATGCCATCAGCAGTGCCAGTGCGAAGTGCCTACTTGGTTTTCGCTGCATAGTGGCCTCCAGACCGTAATACGAATCACGGTCAGGGATATTTGCAGGGCCCGGACATATTGCCATACACATTTATTTTGAACGTCTGGGAATGTACTTATATCCAGGTATTGATAACCGGAGTCTAACCGAGGATTGCATGGAAGCCTCGGTTCGACCCCGGTTTTTGTTCGTCCTGCGGTCCAGGAGTAAGATTGTGTGTCGGCGATAAACGGTTTTGGGAGAGTATGAACAAGAAGAGTCGATTTATAACGGGGATCTCGCTGATTTTGATGGTCGGTGCCTGTGGCGGTGGAAGTCCGACGGGGGCGCCTGCTCCGGTTGCTGTGCAACCGCCTGTCTGCGATGGATTCGGGACCTGGGATCAGTCTCCGTTCGTGCTGCCTTACACCGTCGGTGAGTCGTATCGGGTCAATCAGGGAAACTGCTCGGGGTTTGGCCATTCCGATTTCTGGCTGTATGGTTATGATGTCGAGATGCCGATAGGAACAGTCGTCACAGCCGCAAGAGCCGGTGTCGTGGCACACGCGCAGGACGGTGCCCAGGATGGAGACCGATCCAGAACGAACCTGATCACGATACGGCACGACGATGGGACGGTTGCTCTCTACTCACACCTTACACTGAATGGCGTACAGGTCACCATTGGGCAGACAGTTATCGCGGGAGACGCTATTGGTTTGTCAGGTGATACCGGCAATACGGGTGGCCTGCCGCATCTGCATTTTTCTCTGCACCCGTGCGGGGCGCTGCCCGGCCTTCCCGGCACCGGAGACTGTCCATCGATGCCTGTGAATTTCCGGAATACCGATGCAAATCCCGAAGGGCTCGTTGCGGGAAGGAGCTACGAAGCTCTGCCTCTTTCCTAGATCGGAATCCTGCCTTGGAGAGCAGTTGAAATCTTTCTCAAAATCGCAGCGACCGTAGAGGAAAAAGGTGTCAGAGGAAAAAAGTGTCAGACACCGTTTTCCCTTAATTGTCGGCAGTGAGGATGTTGAACTCCATATCGCTGCCAGCTGCTGCTTCGTCTTCCTGTGGTGTAAGCCCGAACTCAAGGGTCAAAAAGCGAATCGCGGCGTTGGCTTCGCTAGCGCCCTTGAATCCTTCACCAACGATGATTTTTTGGCCATTGCGATCTTCGGCAAAGATGGAATAGTGCACGACATGCTTATTGCCGGATTGTGATTTGAATGAGGTGTCCTTGGAGAATCGAACGAGTTCATTGCAGCGAATGCTAGCGCGTTTTATCGGAATACCAAGGATGCGGCGCACTGCTCTTATTTCGGTGGCATCTTTGATGACCTGCAGGGAGTTCAGGACGGAATAAAGACTCCCCAGTATGGCTAGCAGGCCAACACCGGCGAAGATGGCGGCAAAAATATTTCCGAAGATGCCTTGCTCTTCCAAAACAATCATGTACCAGCCGATGGCGCTGAATACTGCACCGACGATCAGGCCGGCCAGTGCCGGCCCGATATTGCGGCCGGCAGGATAGAGCATCTCCTTGCCACCGATGCCGGATTGCAACTGCACGGCATTTCTGACCGCCAGGTCATCCATTTGATCTGTCAGGTTGCGTGCGCTTTCAATGGCGCGCGAAGAGATATGACGGGATTCTTCGCCGGTCGCGTAGACAGGGATCTCGTAGTTCCGGTCGATATCGACACCGGGCAGATCGGCTTTGAGGTTCAGACGCCAGAGATGGTAAGCATCAGCGCTTTGATCGGCGTCGGATTCGGTAAGTCCTGCCGGCACGTCGAAGCGGAAGCTGAGTCGCGTGCCTTTGGGCCCTGATTCGGTGTGGGCGACCTGCTTATCCTGCCATTTCGCTTTCTCTTGCCGGCTGCGGTTCTTGCCGGTGCCGGTGACATAGCTGTGGACGTTGGTTAGCGTCAACATGATGTTAGCGCTCGAGTCGTAAGGCAGATTGACTTCGATCGTGCCGCCGACATGGCCATCGAGGGCGCCCGGGTATGGATCGAGTGTTACTGGCGCTGGACCGAAGCGCCTCCATTCCAGCGTACTGCGAACTGCCCAGACAACGAGCCAGATACCGACCAACGGAAATAGAAGCCCAAGGAGCGCGGCGTAGTTCTCTTTCTCGACGACTTCATCGAACATGAGGAAAGGCAACGGGGCCGATACGAGGTTCCAGAATGCGGCGAAACCCCAGGTGAAATACATCGTCTTTTTCGAATTCGATCTTACAGTCGGCGTTTGCCACTCGTCGTTGACCAGCCAGGGCTGGTCGCGGTAGACAGGAGCGGATGTGTCTTTCTGCTTTGTCGCTCGAAAAGCCCAGATAATCAAGCCGAGGCCGGCACCGCCGAACACAAAAAGAAATATGGACTTGAAACCGATCAAGCCCCAGCGCAGATCGCGGTCAATGATGGCTTCGCGCGGATCATCTGGGTCAACGTAGATGGTGATTGCTTCGCCACGGCTGAATGCGGCGCTGAGGTTTCGACCCATGTCCTGCTGATAGTCACCGATATTATCGGCGCCGGCGGTAATGGAAACGCGATCGCTGGTGAATTCCTGCCCGCCGATGTTGTAGGCATAAGTGGCATATGCCTCGTAGGTATAAGAGTCATCGCCGGAGTGGGAGTTATAACCAGCCTGAATAAGGCGTGCCTCCATTGGCTGCCAGCTCTGCATTTGCCAGGCGTCGGTGAAAGCACTGCCTATGGACCACAGCATCCATACGCCGATCCCGAAGAAGGGGAGGCCAAACAAAATGAGGAAAATTCTTCCTTTCATGTCGAACCTAATGCTTGCGGTGAATGAAAATTCTTGATTGGCGGGCTACATCCAGGCCGCTTGGCCCTTCCGACTGAGGCGACGTATCCCCGCATTATCATGGTTCCTGACTTTCAAGTCGTCGTGCAAATCGGAATACAGCGTAACAATCCACAGCTTTTCAGGGTGTGAGGTTTGTCGCACAAGCTCGTGCTCTACTTCTTTATCGGGAATGAGGCAAAAACCACGCGTTTTGCACATGTAGATGTTCTCAAATTAGCTACAATCGTAGCGAATCTTAGAGCAGTTGGGCTGTGGAGTGACAAAACAAGCGATTGAGCTGATGTTCGGTGCCTATCGTCGCGAATTGCTGGCGCTATTACTACTCAGGCCCGATGAAGACTTCCATGTCAGGAAGCTTGCGCGCATGACGGGCATCCCAGCAGGCTCGTTGCACAGAGAGCTGAAGGCCGTTTCTGAGGCTGGGCTGCTATTGAAAGAGCGGCAGGGAAACCAGGTTCGGTACCAGGCAAACCGGGCTTGCCCGGTTTATGAGGAGCTGGCCGGCATATTCCGCAAAACCATGGGCTCGGCTGGCGTATTGCGTGATGCATTAGCCGATATGGCTGATGGGATCGAACTTGCCCTTGTTTTCGGTTCTATGGCAGCGGGCCGTCAAAAAGCTGGCAGCGATGTGGATTTGTTCATTATTGGAGGTATTTCACTGCTGGAAGTAGTCAAAGCGTTGTCGGAGGCTCAGGGTCAGTTGGGTCGTGAGATAAATCCGGTCGTCATGACGGCGGAAGAGTTCATTGCCCAGTAGGAGAAAGAAGATCGTTTTGTTCGTCGTGTGCTTGATGAGCCGAAGATTTTCCTGATGGGCAATGCCGATGACCTTGCAAGACTTGCTGAACACCGGGCAGCTGACTGAGCATGAAACCGACGCAATCCAGGTCAGCCAATTGCTGGGATCCGCGCGGCGAAGTATCGATGATGCCAAAGCAGAGACGGTAAGCTCGGAAACAAGGCGGGATGCTGCTTATCGGGCGATCATGCAAATTTCGATGGTTGCGCTGTGGGCGAATGGCTATAGGCCTGCCAGAAATTCACCTGGTCATCACATGACACTGATTCGATCGCTGCCTACCTCAATCGGCTTGGAGAGGGATCAAATGCTCTTGCTGGAGACTTTTCGCGTGAAACGCAATGCAAAAAATTATTCAGGAGCAGCCGTGGACGCGGTTTCCATAGAATCTTGCATCGTAGCGGCGGAACGGCTGCTTGAACACTTGCGCCATTGGTTAACGCAACACAGACCTGAATTGATTTAGAAAACAAGCTATCGAACATCCCAATTGCAATAGCTCAGATCCAACCATACAGGCACCGTCCGATCAGTTCGAGCTCGGTAGGCTGCGTTCGCCTGAGTAGCGGTCAGTCAACCGACTGGAAAAATGACGTCGTGACACGCAGAGAACGGGCTATTCTGTTGAAAAACTCCGTATTACGATAATCATAAAATTCAAAGGAATATTTCAATCACCTGGTGCGCGAATCACAGATCAATTGTGCCGTTCTGAGTTGCGTCAGGCCGGATTTTCATGCGACTTCTGCTACCCCCTCGTACATACAGTACGCAATGGCGCTCAGATCGCAAATAAAATCGCCGCTCTTTTTAGAACGGAGTTTTTCAACAGAATAGGATGCGAAGCGGCAGTTCGGCAAGAATTTCTCAACCATTGAAATCTGACAGGCAGCTTACACCCGTAGCAGTCATTCAAACTGCTGAAAAAACTGGGCGGCGAAGGGCGGGAGTCGGCCATAAGGAGACCCTCGGCCTTTAATTTTGAACGTCTGCTTTAGGGAAGTCAGGTACGTCATCAGCTTGGGAAGCTGATGTTCTACCATTGAACTACACCCGCAAGATGCCTGGTTTCCGGAGATTCTACAGTCGAACGGTGTGACGAGTCACGGTCGAGTGGTAGAGGAATGGTGTCGAACGGAAGCTACTGTGCTGGTTCCAAAGCTCCCGAGATATTCCCGACAAGATCTGGATCTTTGGGATCTACCACACTTTTGCCACTACCTTCAGAAAAATCGATTTCCTCGAGATCAACCCACACGATATTTGCCGATTTCGTCCCAGAAGCGTAGATTTGGCCACGGTAGGCTGACGAAGCGGATAATAAGGACAATAATTAAGAGGAACAATCAGTCAGAGCATTGGCAGGAGTTTCAAATGATTCGATATCGATGTTTCGTCATATGCCAGTCAGTAGCCCGGTGTCTCAGCATTGTAACTGCGGCGACTATTGCCATCTCTTTGCCGCAAGTATCGGATGCTTGCTCTCGTGTCTGCTGGATTACTGAGAACCACGGTGTTTTTTCAGCAAGGTCAATGGATTGGGGGCATTCGTTTGATGACGTGCTGTTTATCAATCCTCGTGGCAGAAAAATGAACGGAGGCGATATAGCAAATAACCTCGAGTGGACTTCCAGGTACGGTAGCGTAGTCGCGAGCATTTATCCTTTCGCAAGTACGAAAGGATTCCGAATAGACGACGGCGCTGCAAGACCGGGCTGATGGAACTGGAGGAGTTACTGCAGCAAAAATAGCGCCTGACGGGGCGAACACACTTTCCGGGTTAGTCTGGCAGCAAAGCTTCGGTGGACCGCCCCCGACAAAAACGAAACACGCCGGCCGCAGCAAGATGCGGTCCTTCCATAAAGTACTCTAGGGCGTGATTTCGACAACGAGCTTCCCCGTCACCGAGGACCCATTCTCCATTACGACTTTCGTGCCGGCCAGCTTCACGTCCCCGAGGGCTCCGACGCTGAAGCCGTTCTTGGTCGTCACTTGTCCACAAGCGGTGTGTGCGATTTTCGCGTCGTGGGCGTAGTCGATCTCGATGTCGTCGCAGGCCAGCACGGGGTTAAAGTACCAGGTGACGGCCGTGGGGTTGTATCTAAATGTGCCGGTTGTGATGCCGACGTGGGTGGCGCTCAGAAAGGTCCCACCAAACCCACAGCTCGCAAAGCCTGTGGCCGCCGATTCGACCACGATGTCGCACGCAGTGGTCAGGCCCGCATAGACCAGCTTGATAGTGTAGTCGTCGGTGCCTCCGACCGTCTCATCGAGGCCCGTTCCGCCATACATCAGAGTCGCAACGTCGTCGCTTTGCAACGCCCGCTGGTCTTCGTCGCTGCCCTGGCCCTGCTGCATTACTGCCTCCGTGTCGGCGACCGCGGGTACCTGCAGAGGTCCGACGGCTCGGCCCGCGTTTGCCGGGTACAGGTCCCCAGCCGCCATATTGGTCAGGCCGCGTGTGTAATTCGCAGCGTCGGCTTTTGCCGGGAGCACAAAGGGATTGTTGACGAGGTTCTCGTAATAATGGAGATTGTCGTCGTCGCCCCGGATGTCGTCGTTCGAGCCGGGCACGGTGTCGATGCCGGAGTTGAAGTTGAAGATGTTGTCAACGCCGTCGGTCGACTGGGTGGCGTTCGTATCTGCTCCCGAGACCCCCGTCTTCACACCCTGGTTCGGGTGGTGTAGCGACAGACAATGTCCGAACTCGTGCAACGTCAGCGACTCGAAATCGAATTCGCCGACCGGTATGTCATTGGCTACGCCGAAAATTAGATTGGGCGATTTCGGTACGAAGGCGTTGATTGTCGAAACGATGTTCTTGACCGGAGTCTCCATCGCGACGGCGTTTGTGGCGGCCGGATCGATGCAGACGCTGACCGTGACTTCCCCTCCCGCGCCTGTGTAGTTGGGAGGATGGGTGACAACGTCCACACCGAATGTCTCACCGGCGAATACGAATGCGCCAGCTTCGACTTTCACCGAGCCCACCAGCGCTAGCGACAGGAAGAGCATTGGCGGCAGAAACAGGAAAACGAAGGCCCTGTGAAATCTGTTGTCTCCGTATAATCTGTTCATCATGGGACCCTCCTCAGGTCGGCTCGCTCGAGCAGTGTCCGGAGCTCGAGCTCTGCGGCGCGCAGCTGCTGAATGGGCTCGATATCGGGGTACCTTTCGGCATCGGTGCCGAGGCCCCGCCAGGAGAGAGACCGGTCGACCGTCGCGCTAGCGGCCAGAGAGTTGCCCGCAGGGCGGTAGCCTGTCAGATGGAGCTCGAAGACAGTCGTTGAGTCGTCAGCGACCATGAAGAGCTCGGGCGTGCGGTCCCGCACCGGCACTCCCAACAATTCCTCGGACCGGGCGGCGTCCCGAGCGGCAGAACGAAGAAGTTGCTCCTCCGAAGATTTCAAACCCTGCGCTGCTTGTAGGTCGACGGTCGCCAGACCCTTGGCCGCCATTGACGTCAGCAGGCTTTCGAGCTCTTGGGGTCCGAGCCGCAGCTCATACTCGCCCGCCTTTGGTGTGTAAACAGGGTAGTGGACCAAAACCCGGCCATCGCCAAAGATCCTGATCAATGGGGTCGGATCCTGGTTGGCTAGCTCGGCCCAGACGTCTCGATACGAGACCAACAACGTGTCTGGATCCGAATCCCAAATTACGGAGGGCGCGGAGCCGGTTTGCGCCAGGGAAAGCGTGGCGGTGACCATGACGCTGCAAGCAAAAATCCAGAGCGCCGTACGCTTCAAACCCCTGGATCTCATCACGGCGTCTTCCTCTCGATGTTCTTTTGAACGAGTGTACACCCAGGGCGTCGCAGATTCACATGGCGTTATGTTAAAACTCAATACACGGGGGGTCTTTTTCCGACGGTTATTTTGTCTGCTCCACCCAGAAAAGGTCGCAACACCGCCGGCACCCGCACACTGCCGTCTTTCTGCTGAAAATTTTCCATCACGGCAATCAATGCGCGACCCGCGGCGACGCCGGACCCGTTGAGGGTGTGGATCAACTCGGGCTTGCCGGTGTCGGGATTTCGCCAACGCGCCTGCATGCGGCGTGCCTGAAAGTCCAGGTAGTTGCTGCAGGATGAGATTTCGCGATAAGCGTTTTGCCCGGGCAGCCAGACTTCCAGGTCATAGGTCTTCGAGGAACCAAAACCGATGTCACCAGAGCACAAAATCACCTTGCGATACGGCAATTCCAGGCGCTCCAGGATAATCTCGACCGTGACTCGTCACACCGTTCGACTGTAGAATCTGCGGAAACCAGGCATCTTGCGGGTGTAGTTCAATGGTAGAACATCAGCTTCCCAAGCTGATGACGTACCTACAATCAGAAATTTCTTGCCCCGTCGCTCGAAAGTGGACGTTCAGCTGGTCAGACACTTCGTATGGGTCGACAGCGGCATCTCGCCATCGTATCACTTGATTGGCAGCTCCTGCGGGCATACCGGACGCTCGACAAGAATTTTTGGGAACCAAAATCTGAACGGCAGTTATTGTCAGAAGCAGCCGTTCAAACGACTACAAAAATCCCGCTACGAAGGGCTCAAAACGGCCAGAAGGAGACATTCGACAGACCAGATTATTGGCTATGCTCTCGCCTGCCTAATCTGATCAATATAAGAATCTGGGAGACCCAATCTGTTCGCGACCTTCAACAGCGATTCCGCATAGTCTTTGTTGGTCCCGGTGACTTTGGCGCTGGGCAAGTTGTAGCAAGTTGCCTCGACTTGCGTGCCGTCCATGAGTTCGACAGTTACAGGTTCGGGCAGGTAGTCCGCGACGC
>Ga0255052_10002360_pt1 | contig 13695 bp, 10 predicted proteins | sample JV7_2_21_MG_FD_188632 | JGI IMG/M metagenome (GOLD analysis project Ga0255052, IMG submission 188632) | Seawater microbial communities from Jervis Inlet, British Columbia, Canada - JV7_2_21 | ecosystem: Environmental > Aquatic > Marine > Inlet | place: Canada: British Columbia | collected... | reverse complement strand
CCTGCGGCGTCGGCGTATCGAAGAAAACTGCAATAGAATCAGAAACCTGCGGAGTCACAACCATTCGCCTATCTCATCCGCACTTTGCAGTCTGTCGTCCGGTTTCTTGGCGAGCATCAGGTTCATGATTGCCTGGTAACGTGCCAGCCGCAGTGGCAGCAGGGGAACGGGCGCGTTGCTATGCTTGTAGATGATGCCCATGGCATTGTCGGCCAGAAATGGTTTTTCGCCCGTGAGCATCTCGTAAAAAATAACACCGAGACTGTAGATGTCACTTCGGGCATCCGCCTCGTTCGCATGTCCCTGTTCGGGACTCATGTAGTAAGGCGTGCCGAAGATCTCGCCGTGATCGGTCATTTCAAGCTTCAGGCGCATGCGTTTGGCCAGCCCGAAATCGATCAACGCGATGCTGCCATCATCGCGCAACATGATGTTGCCGGGCTTCAGGTCGCGATGCAGGACACCAACCTTGTGTACTTTCGCGAGCGCGCCACCTATCTGCTGGATGTAATCAACGGCCTCTTTCTCGTTGATGCCTTCCTGAATTTTTCGTTTCAGGTCGCCGCCAGAAAGATACTCCATGGCGATGTGTGCGTGGTCATCACTAACGCCGAGGTCGTAAATTTTGACGATATTCGGGTGTTCGAGCTCGGCGATCAACTCATATTCCTGCAGGAACCGATCAAATGCGCCGATGCCATCGGAGCCGTCGGGTACCTGGCGCAAAACTTTCAATACGACCTTGATGCCCTCTGATTCTTTCTCGGCCAAATAAACTGCAGAATGCTCACTGACCGCGAGCTTATCGATGAATCGGTAGCCTTTGACCAGGGGATGCATCCCGGTAGCCAGATCGCCGACAAAAAGTGAATCTGTCGATGAGATGCGACGTTGGCTGACGAGAATACGACCGAGCGCAATGATCAGGGCATCGTGATTGATATCTTTGCGTCCGAAAAATCCGTCCGCCCCAAGCCGCCTGGCGTCGGCCTTCTCCTCTTGTCCATCGCCGGTACTGAAAAACACGACCGGCGGAAATCCCGGTGTCCCGAGAAAGCGCTGCAGCGTCTGCAGGCCTTTTTTTTTGCTGTATTCGTTGCCAAGCTCATCGCCGAGAAGAACGATATCGTTGCCGGCGCCGGAGAATTCTGCCGGGAGTTGTCCGCTCACGATTGGGTCGTAGTCGGAGACAACAGCGTCAGGCCAGTGGGTCGTGATGTGATGCGTGAGCAGTTTGCGGAATGCAGCCTGTCCGTCAATTATCATGACTTTGATGCTCATGGCATTTGTCTTGCGGGCGTTCCTTGCGCGGCTGTCGTCGCCTACATACCGACGGCGGTGCCGGGATCGCTCATCGATTCCTCGTCTGCTTTCGCACCGGCATCCTGCTCACTGTAATCGATGATGTCGAGGTTTCCGAGTCCATTCTGGCGCGCGTCACGCAAAGTCTTGGCCTGATCATTGCGAACTTGCTCGAGCTCGGAGAGATACTCTTTCGTGACATCCCCGGTGACGTATTCGCCTGAGAAGCAGGAAGTATCGAATTTCCTTATGTCCGAGTGGTCATGCCGGACAGAACGAATGAGTCCATGGAGGTCCTGGTAGATAAGGCGGTCCGCACCGATGATTTCCTGAATCTCATCCACCGTTCTGCCGTTCGCGATTAGCTCGGACGCGGCTGGCATATCGATGCCGTAGACATTTGGATAGCGGACCGGTGGTGCCGCCGATGCGAAATACACTTTGCGTGCGCCGGCTTCCCTGGCGAGGCGGATGATCTGCCGTGATGTCGTGCCGCGAACGATGGAGTCGTCGACGAGCAGCACGTTCTTGTTGCGAAATTCAAGGTCGATGGCATTGAGTTTGCGTCGGACTGACTTCCTGCGCTCTTCCTGCCCGGGCATGATGAAAGTTCTGCCGATGTAACGATTCTTGACAAATCCTTCCCGGTATTTCACGCCGAGGTGATAGGCAACCGGTACAGCGGAAGTCCGACTCGTGTCGGGGATCGGAATGACGACATCGATGTCGTGATCTGGCCACTCACGCACTATCTTGCCGGCCAATTCCTGTCCCATGCGCAGTCGCGCCTTATAAACGGAGAGCTTGTCGATGACAGAGTCGGGCCGCGCGAAGTAAACGTACTCGAATATGCACGGTGAATAACCGGTCTTGCCGCTGTACTGGTGGCTGTGGAAATTGCCATCGTTATCAACAAATACGGCTTCCCCGGGCCGGATATCCCTTATCTTGCCGAACTGAAGTACATTCAAAGCTACGCTTTCCGAGGCCACCATGTATTCGGCGCCGGCCTCGGTCTCTCTTTCGCCGAGCACCAACGGGCGAATGCCGTTCGGGTCTCTGAACGCAACGATGCCGTGGCCGATGATCATCGCAACCACAGCGTACCCTCCGCGACAACGTCTGTGCACGGCCTCTACAGCATCAAAAACCTGTTCCGGCGCTGGTCGGCCGTTTGCGCTGTTTTGTAACTCGTGCGCCAGAACGTTAAGCAACACTTCAGAGTCCGAGCCCGTGCTCAGATGACGGCGATCCTGACGCGTCAGGAGTTCGGCAAGTTCGTCGTAGTTGGTGAGATTGCCGTTGTGAGCCAGGCAAATACCGTAAGGTGAGTTGACGTAAAAGGGCTGTGCTTCGGCGCTCTGCGAACCTCCGGCGGTCGGATAGCGAATGTGTCCTATGCCGATATTGCCCGTCAGGCGCACCATGTGCCTGGTGTGAAAGACGTCGCGAACGAGGCCATTGCCCTTTCTGACATGAAGGCCATCGTCGTCGTAGGTAACGATGCCGGCGGCATCCTGGCCCCGGTGCTGCAATACTGTCAGGGCATCATAAACTGCCTGATTGACAGGCTTTTTGCCCAAGATCCCGACGATCCCGCACATCCTAGAGGTCCTTCCCGCTTAGTCGCACTGTTTGTTCCGGTAGTTCGTCCGACTTCATCAACTCTACACCCTTGGGTGCCATTACTCTTATCCAGTCGGCGACGTAATTGCCGTATGGTATCAGTCTGGACTTCATCCACCAGTTGTCATTATCGAATCCGGCGAATTGTCCGCCGATTATGAAGACCGCGATCAAAACGACGCCGCGGCAAACGCCAAAAAATGCGCCGAATATTCGATCCGTTCCGCTAAGCGCGGACATCCGAATTATTTTCGAGAGGCTCCAGCCAAGCAAGCCACCGATCGCCAGGATTACGATAAATATCAGGATGCGGCCGAACCATATCTGAAGCTCCGGAGAACTCAACCAGCCCTCTGAAATTCCTCCGACTGCATGGCCGAAATGTAAGGATGTCCAGATGGCTATCAACAGCGATGTGATCGAGATAGCTTCCTTGACGAACCCCCGCATAATGCCGACAACAATTGATATCGCTATGGCAACAGCAATGACTATGTCGGCGATCGGCATCAGAAATCAGTTCTTGTTCTCGTAGCCGGCACGGTTCCGGTATAGCGTTTGGCGGGATTCTATCAGAAGACCTGTGTGACTCATCCGAAATCTTTTCCCGCACCTGGTATGGTCACGGATGGGTCACTACCTGACCTTTATGGCCGGCGGAATTTAGTTTGGCGGCGATCGCATCGGCGCTGTCCCGATTGTTTTGCGGGCCGATTCTCACCCGGTGCAGAGCACCAGAATTCGTTTGCAGCTTGCTCAGGAAGGCCGCATAGCCTTTCTTTCGAAGATCCGCTGCAAGACGTTCCGCGTTAGCCTGATTGGAGAAACTACCGAGCTGCACAGCCCACATACCGGTCGGTGATGTCTCAGGCGCCTTGTTGTCGGCAGGCTTGGCCTGGCTTTTGACAGCGGTGGTCGTCGGCTTTTTCGCAGCAACCGTCCGGGTTTTATTTGCTTCGGTAACTGCTGCCTTGTTGTCGGCACTGCTATTGCCGGACGCGGCCGGCACAGGTTTGTCGCGGTCACGCTCGAGCACGATCGTCTGAGATTTTCTTGTCTGCTCATTCTGGCCGGGCAGTGAGACGGACTCAGTGATGATCTCGGCATCCGTAGACGGGCCGTTGAGGAATACGGGGACCACCAAGACTGCGAAAAACACGAGCACGGCAGCGCCAACGATGCGTTCTTTCAGCGCTCTGTCCATCAGTGGTTTCAATGCTTCAGCCCTCTCCGTGCGGCGCGAGTATATCCTAACGAAGACGACGAATCTTCCGTCGCAAATCGGCGTCACTACGGCCCTGCTTTGGTCTCAGAGAACGAGCCACTTAAGTGCCGGACCGACCACATAAAAAGAGCCGGTCACCAGAATCAGGTCATCGGCTGAGCTGTGGTCATGTGCATATCGCATGGCACCGGGCAGGTTCTCCGAAACGAGACAAGGCTTGCCGCAGAGGTTCGCTATGCCGGCAGCCAGCTTCCTGGCCGGCAGAGCGCGATTGCCATCGGCCGTTACTGCAATCCAGGTATTGATCTGTTCACGTAGTGGTGAAACGATCCCTGTCTGGTCCTTGTCACTCAGCATGCCAATGATGGCGATTTTCTTTCCGCCAACCGGCATTTCCGCCAGCTGCTCGCTCAGTACGCCGGCTGCTTCCGCGTTATGCGCCACATCGAAAAGCCAGGTCCTGTCCGTCTCTATCAGCTGGCAACGACCGGCCAGTTCGAGTCGGGCGAATGCGGCATTGATCAATTCATTGTCCAGTAAGTAATCGAGATGCATGGCCTCAATCAAGGCCAGGACCGCTGCTGCATTCTGTAACTGAATTTTGCCGGCCAGTGCCGGCATTTCGAGTGGAGCAAGACTCATTCGGCGACCAGACCATGCCCAGGTATCGCGCGAAGCAGAATCTATCGTGAAATCGAAATCACGCCCGAGCTGATGCAGATCAGTACCGAGTTTTTCGGCCTGCGTGAGGATGCTCTCCGCTATATTCTTCGAACCGAAAACAAATGGCTTGTCGCCACGCATTATGCCGGCCTTCTCGGACGCGATACTTTCGATGTCCTCACCAAGCCAGTCGCAATGATCGAGAGAAACGTTGGTGATGATGCCGGCATCGGGCTCGATCGCATTTACGGCGTCGAGGCGTCCACCCATGCCTACCTCGAGTATGACCGTGTCAGTCTTGTGCGATTCAAAAATCAAGATCGCTGCCAAAGCACCGAACTCGAAATAGGTCAGCGGCAAGTCCTGTCTTGCTTCCTCTACGCGCTCGAATGCGGAAATGATTTCGGCATCGGAGACCGGCGCCGCATCGATCCTGATTCTTTCGTTGTACTGATGAATATGCGGCGATGTAAATGCGCCGACGCACTCGCCCGTACTGATGAACAATGCTTCGAGCATTGCCACGCACGAGCCCTTGCCATTGGTGCCGGCCACATGGATGACACGATCCGGTCGGGCTGGTTGCAAGCGATCCAGTACTTTCGTTACCCGCTCGAGCCCGAGAACGATCTCAGAGGGCGAGAGGGTCTCCAGCCAGGCGAGCCAGTCATTGAGCCCGCAATCTGCGCCAGTGAGTAGGGAACCGGCTTGGTTCATGGTGATCCGCTGCTGGCTGACTTAACTGACAGGGCTGGGACGATTTTCGAATTTCGCAAGTAAATCAGCAACTTGTTCTCGAATCTGGCGACGATCGATGATCATGTCGACGGCGCCGTGATCAAGCAGGAATTCGCTTCGCTGAAATCCTTCCGGCAGTTTCTGCCGCACCGTCTGCTCGATCACACGCGGACCGGCGAAGCCGATCAGGGCTTTCGGCTCGGCGATGTTTACATCACCCAGCATCGCCAGACTCGCTGACACGCCACCAGTGGTGGGATCGGTCAGGACAGAAATAAAAGGTATCTGCATTTTGCCGAGGACCGCCAACGCTGCCGATGTTTTTGCCATTTGCAGCAGGGAAAAAAGTGCCTCCTGCATTCGCGCACCGCCGCTTGCAGAAAAACAAATCAGGGGCTTGTTGTTCTCGGCACTGTGTTTCGCCGCACGGCAAAATCGTTCACCGACCACCGACCCCATCGAGCCGCCCATAAATTTGAACTCGAAAGCACAGACGACGACCGGCCGACCGAACAAAGTACCGGATGCAGCAACAAGCGCGTCTTTTTCACCGGTGTTTTTCTGCGCCTGAGATATCCTGTCGCGGTACTTTTTGCTGTCCCGAAATCGCAATGGGTCCTGAGGCTCGAGCATTGCCCCAATCTCCTGTTGTGAATCCGGATCGAGAAAATAATCGAGCCGACGGCGCGCACCGATACGCATGTGATGATCGCACTTGGGGCAGACATACAGATTGCGTTCGAGTTCGGTGCGATAAAGCTGAGCATCGCATTTCGGGCACTTGATCCATACGCCTTCGGGCACCGAGCGCGTCCGCTTCTCGGTACTAATGCGCGATGGCATCAGTTTTTCAAACCAGCTCATAGCTCGGCATCATAAACGAAAAAGAAAAAGGGGTCAGAGCCCTTTTGTTTAAAAGGGCTCTGACCCCTTTTTTATAAACGATAGACAGGCAAATTAAAGTGTTCCGGGTATTCGACCCTCATCAGGGTCAGGCCGTGTGCCGGCGCCGCTATTCCTCCTCTGGTTCGGTCGCGGCGTTCGAGCACCTCTTCCGCCCAGTCCGGGTCTTCGTCGCCCTGGCCGATCGCAACCAGCACACCCGCGATGTTGCGAACCATGTGTTGCAGGAATGCGTTCGCGGTAATGTCGATCGTGATCCAGTCTCCATCACGGACAACGCTGACTTCGCGAACCTCGCGAACCGGGGTCGACGCCTGACAGCCAGCGGCCCGGAATGCCGAAAAATCATGCTGGCCGAGCAGGCAGGCAGCGGCATGTTGCATGTCTTTTTCGTTAAGAGGCTGGTGAACCCACCATGCCCGGTGCCGGTACAGCGCTGAGCGCACCAGCCTGTTCAGAATCAGGTAGCGGTAACTGCGAGATATCGCTGAGAAGCGAGCGTTAAATGTAATGTCGACCTGCCTGGCCCAGCGGGCATTGACGTCGTCGGGAAGATTGCTGTTGGCGCCGAGCACCCAGCCACGCTCCGAACGTTGGGCGGTCGTATCGATGTGCATGACCTGCCCTTCGGCATGCACACCGGTATCGGTTCGACCGGCACAGCATGCTTCAATTGGCTCATCCGCCACCTCGGACAAGGCGTGTTCAACGAGGCTCTGGACGCCCACACCATTGCGTTGACGCTGCCAGCCGTTATAGGCCGTGCCGTCGTACTCGATGCCGAGCGCTATGCGAAGAATTTTTTTGTTGGCGCTTATGCTTAACCGGGAAGCGAATCAAGCAACTGTTGTGCCTGTTGCTTCTGGCTGTCGTCGCCTTCGTCGAGCACCTCTTCGAGGATGCTGCGCGCGCCGCCAGGATCGCCCATGTCGACGTAAGCGCGTGCAAGATCGAGCTTCGTGCCTACTTCGGTCATCGTACGGGCGTCATTCAGATCGCCCGACACGTCCTCGGGTGCCAGTCTGGTCGTCGGATCCGAGTCCTCGTCAAAGTCGCTGTCGCCAACGTCCAGGTCGACGTCATTGCCCGAGGGTCTCGGGTGCTCGACCGTCGCGTCGTCTCGCGGCTGGTCGACCGTGTCGCCCACTTCACTGACCCGTAGCGCCGCAGTCAGATCATCGAGATCGAGGTCCATGTCGGTCCCGGCGATCCCTGGTAGCTCGCCGGTGTCATCGATCGGATCATTGCCCGTGAACACGTCTTTGGGCAGAGCTTCGGTCTTCGCGAAGTCGAAGTCTTCATCGGAGGCGGCAAGAACCGTCGATTCGTCGCCGCCTTCTTCGTCATCCAGCGGTGCGAGAAGCGTCTCTGCGTCCTCCTGCAGGCCGTCCACGGTATCGTCATCGTCGTAACCCGGCGCCAGCAGGGTCCTGTCCTGGTCGGAAATGACATCTTCGATTTCACTCGCGGTTTCGACCGCCAGATCGTCGGTTAATACTTGTGTCTGGCCAGTCGCATCGAGCAGGCTCGTGTCGATCTCGACGCCGACGTCGGTGTCTTCGTCGTTCAGCACGAGGTTTCTGGCGGTCTCGTCTGTCGCGTCAAGGTCAACCTCATTGCTTGCAGCCAGTGCGTCCTCGATGTCCAACGCCTCGTGCATGCCGGTCCCGCCCTCGTCAGCCAGCGCCTGATTCCTGCCGGTCGCCTCGGCCAATTCCTCGAGGGCCGTATTCGTTCCGGTCTCGGCAAGATCATCATTCAGCGCTACGACCTCCCGTTCGGCCGTGTCATCGAGATCGGAAGTAAGACCCGGTTCGGCAAGATCGTCCAGATCCAGGCCCAGGTCATCGATTTCGATTTCACTCGTTGCATCCGTTGCTCTTTCGCCTTCGTCTTCGTCATCGAGCGATGCAAGTTTCGTCATTTCATCGTCGCCGATCGACGGCATCTCGCCCGTATCGTCAAGCGATGCGAGCCGGGTTGCCTCGTCGTCCGACAGCGCCGGCAATTCGCCGGTTTCTTCGAGAACCTTGAACTGTTCTTCAATGGTTGGCGTCTGGCCCGTGGCGTCCGTAGTGGTCATGGGCTTCTCGGCTGTCGGCATTTCTGCGGTGAGACCGGTCTCTTCGACTGCCGGTAACTCTCCTGAAGCATCAAGCGCCGGAACTTCACCGGTGGTATCGGAGAGGTCCGTCTCGGCCGTCGGCATTTCCGCTGTCAGGCCCGTTTCCTCAGGTGGCGTCGCCACTTCTTCCTCTGGCTCCGGCGGCGTCTCGACAGTGTCCTGGAGGTCCGCTGGGGCTTCTGTTTCCGCGGTGTCGAAAAGCATATCCAGGCCTTCATCATCGCTGCCTGAATCGTCCCCGCCCTCGCCGAGATCGATAATCTCGCTCTCGCCTGTGCCCGCGGCGAGGTCCATATCCAGGTCGCTTTCCTCGTCCAGAGCACCTTCAAAGGATAGATCGACCTCGCGTGTCGGCGCCGGACCGGCGCCTGAAAACATCTCGTGATCGGCGGCGATCTGTTGTCCCATGATGACGATCTTGTCCCAGTCGGCGCTTGAATCCGAGCCCACGGCCGAGCGCATGCGGCTGGCGGCATCGATGAATGCATCCCGGTTGCCCCAGACGAAATAGATCTCGCAAAGTTTGGACAGCAGGTCCTGCCGTTCAGGCTCGACGGCAAGCGCACCATTGATCAGATCTGCCGCCTGGTCGTAAAGGCCGTAAGCCATGTGGAAATCGGCCTCGGCAACCGGATCGGACTGATCCAGATTGATTGCAGTCTCGCTGCTGAAAGTGTCCTCAAGTTCAACGCTTTCACCAGTCGTCTCAAGTAATTCCTCTTCCCCGATCACTTCTGCGGCCGGCTCCTGCGGCGGCGCCGGCGCCTCGATTGTCTCGCCAATCGATGGCTCTGGTGCCGGCGTGGGAGCGCTCTCCTGTTCGACGACAACTATCGCTGTGTCCTCTTCCCGCGCCAGAGCGCGAAGTCTCTCGGTCGATGCCAGTGATTCTCCGTCGAGGTCGTCGGCATCGAGTGCGTCCCATACACCTGTTGATTCTTCGTCATCACGACCGGCCGCTCGCCGCGCAAACCAGACCAGCACGCCGAGGACGACCAACAGACCACCGATCAGGATGCCCCAGAATCCTGTTACCGTCTCGATGACCTGATCGACGAGACTCTTCTCGGGTTGGGTTCGTGTTCTGATGACAGGCGGTGGCTCAGTCGTCGTGGTATCTGCGTCTGCATCATCGGTCGCGTCCGTATCCTCCACGCCCGGTTCTTCGGTATCACCGTCTGCGGCGATCGTATCGTCGTCTATCAGATCCGGATCGAGAGTCGTATCGATCGTGGCATCATCCTCAATCGGCGCCGGCTCGATATATTCCTCGCCTCGGAGGCGGGCCAGTTCGGCACGAAGTGCGGCAAGTTCGTTGTCCGTAATTTCGATCAGGGAATCCTGATGCGCGGCCAGCGTGTCTTCGATGTCCTGGATACGCTGCTCCGCGAGGTCTGAGACGGCATCGGCATCCGGATCCGGCGAAGTGCTGACACCGCCGTCGTAACCGGTCTGCTCGTCATCGGGTGGTACGAGCGTGAGACTGGGTTCAGTGTCGACGCCGACATCCGGCGCAACGCCACCACTCCATTCGGCGTTTTGCCGCCGTGCCTCGTTGAACGCATCAGACCGATTGATGCGGAAAATTTCGTCAGCGCTGGGAATTCTGAGAGAGGCACCCGCCGACATGATGTTGATATTGCCGGCAAACGCTTCGGGATTGGCCTCGAATATCGCCAACATTGTCTGATTCATTGTCAGGCGGCTGTCCGGCCGCACGCGTTGCGCGATTTGCCATAGTGTATCGCCACGTTGCACGGGATAATTATCGCCTACGGTCGTGTCGAACGATGCCTGAGGCGGCGGATCGGAGCGGGACGGAGCAGATTGTGTCGGCATGGACACCTGCGGTTGCGGCGGTTCGGCTTGTTGTGGTTGCGGCTCTGGTGCGCGCTCGATCCTGCCGCTGTCAGCCGGCGTCGATCGTTGCGGTGCGGTAAGTGCAGTCGTCGATTCGGCGACCGGAGGCGGTGCGAACGTCGGCGGATCGAGCAATAGTGTGTATTCGCGAAGCAAGCGACCACGTGACCAGGTTGCCTCTACGAGGAATGTGATAAACGGTTCCGTAACCGGATCCGGAGACCTTATCGAGACGACATTGCCTTCAATTCCGCCACTTCTGATGATTCTGAACTCGATGCCCTGCAGAAATACGGGGCGATCGAGTCCGTATCTGTCAAAAGTGTCGGCAGAAGCGAGCACGACGCTCAAATTGTCCAGTTCTTCGGGTGTTACCGAGAGTAATTCGATTTCTGCTCTGAGCGGCTCGTTTAGAGCAGAACTCAGCCGTATATCTCCCAGGCCCAGTGCCCAGACCTCGCTTGCAAAGACCAACACAAGCAGTGGCCATACACGGGTGAGACTTCGCGACATAGTGTTTTTCTCCGGCTCCCAAGTTACCTGGTCAAATTGATTGTCCGCAGCCTTACCTCGGGCTGGCAGAAACACCGCTCAGGTTTGCTGGTGAACTATAGCTTATAAATAGTTTTTCGCCAATATTTCAGCTATTTGGACGCTATTTAGAGCAGCCCCCTTACGTATGTTATCGGACACGACCCAGAGGTTGATCCCGAGTGGATGGCTGATGTCTTCACGAACCCGACCGACGTATACAGAATCGTTGCCGGCGCTCTCAGTGACGGCCGTCGGGTATTCGCCGGTGTCGGTGCCGTCCATGAGCTCGATTCCGGGTGCTTTTCGCAGCAATTCGCAGACTTCCCCGGCCGAAATCTTGGTGCCGGTCTCGATATGCACTGCCTCGGAATGTCCGAAAAATATCGGTATGCGAACCGCGGTCGGATTCACTGCAATATTTTCGTCGCCGAGAATTTTTTGCGTCTCCCACACCATTTTCATTTCTTCCTTGGTGTAGCGATTGTCCTGAAACTGATCGATATGAGGAACGGCGTTGAAGGCAATCTGCTTCGCATTGCCTTCAATCTCGAGGGGTCGTCCGTTCAGGAGCAGCGAGGTCTGACGAACGAGTTCTTCGACGGCACTTCTTCCGGCACCGGACACAGCCTGATAGGTCGACACATTGATTCGTTTGATGCCGACAGCGTCGTAGATCGGCTTTAGCGCAACGACCATCTGAATCGTCGAACAATTCGGATTCGCAATGATACCGGTTGCTTTGTAATCGGAAATCCTTTCCGAATTCACTTCCGGAACGACCAGGGGAATGTCGTCTTCGTAACGGAAACGCGAAGTGTTGTCGATGACGATACAGCCACTTTCGGCTGCTTTGGGTGCGTACTCGTCCGACACCGACGCGCCGGCCGAGAAGAGTCCTATTTGTGCCTGCGAAAAATCGAAGTCTGCAAGGTTTGAAACCTTCAAGGTCCGGTTACCGAAACTGACATCCTTGCCAACCGAGCGCTCGCTTGCCAATGCATGCACCTTGCCGACCGGGAATTTTCTTTGCAACAGGATTTCCAGCATGCTCTCGCCGACCATGCCGGTCGCGCCAACGACTGCGATATCGAATTTCCCGGGCATGTTACTTCGCTTTCCGTGTAATAACTGGCGTGTCCGATTGAACATCGGCGTTTTGCGCCCGATGCCTGAGATAGTGATCCATCAGCACCAGGGCCATCATCGCCTCGGCTATCGGTGTCGCGCGCAAGCCCACGCAGGGGTCGTGCCTGCCAGTCGTTACGATCTCGGTCGCTTTGCCTTCCTTGTCTACGGTGCTGCCTGGCACAGAGATACTCGACGTCGGCTTCAGGGCGATGCTTGCGAGCAGATCCTGGCCGGAAGAGATGCCTCCGAGCGTTCCGCCGGCGTCATTCTTATCAAAGCCGTCCGCTGACATCTCGTCGCGATGCTGACTGCCACGTTGAGTGACGGCGGTGAATCCGGCACCCATCTCGACGCCTTTGACGGCGTTAACACTCATCAATCCCCGCGCGATGTCTGCCTCGAGCTTGTCGAAGACCGGCTCGCCGAGCCCGGGAGGTATGCCAGTTGCCAGGACGCTAATCCTGGCGCCGATCGAATCGCCCTCTTCCCGCAGCTGGTCCATGAATTTCTCGAGTTCGGGAATCTTGTCGGGGTCTGCACAGAAAAACGGGTTCTCGTTGACGGCCGACAAATCCTTTGCCTCGAGTTTGATCGGACCGAGCTGGGAAACGTAACCGTGGATCTCCACGCCGAGCCGCTCACGCAGGTACTTGCGGGCAATGGCGCCGGCGGCGACGCGCATGGTCGTTTCTCTAGCCGAGGAACGGCCGCCACCGCGGTAGTCGCGTATGCCGTACTTCTGGTGATAGGTGTAATCCGCATGGCCCGGTCGGAACTTGTCCTTGATCGCGCTGTAGTCTTTCGACCGCTGGTCCTTGTTCTCGATAATAAGACCGATCGGCGTCCCCGTCGTCTGTCCTTCGAAGACCCCGGACAGGATCTGTACCTGATCGGGCTCCTTGCGCTGAGTCGTGTGTCTGGATTTTCCCGGTCGTCGCCTTTCGAGGTCGAACTGAATGTCCGACTCCTCGAGCGCCATACCCGGCGGGCAGCCGTCAACGATGCAGCCAAGCGCGCGGCCATGGCTCTCACCGTAGGTCGTGACCGTGAATATTTTCCCGAAGCTGTTGCCCGACATACTTTAAATCCGCTCGGATGCCGCTTTGTCTATAGCACCCTGATGACGATCGATCTCGTCTTTGGTCAGCAGGAACACGCCGCTGCCGCCCCGTTCAAATTCCAGCCAGACGAATGCTACTTCGGGAAACAATTCCTCGAGTGCCGCCTGACTCGCCCCGACCTCGACGACGAGTATTCCATCGTCGCTGAGGAAACGTGAAGCATCATGCAGGATCGTTATGACCGAATCCAGACCATCGTCGCCTGCGGCCAGCCCGCTTGACGGCTCGTGCCGAAATTCTTCGGGCAGATGCGCCATGTCATGCCGATCGACGTAGGGCGGGTTACTGACAATCAGCTCGTAGCGCTCCTGCCCCAGTTCGTCGAAAAATCCGGATTGAACGAGCCGGACACGCCCCTGCAGCGAATGCCTGTCAACGTTGATCGCAGCCACCGCAAGTGCATCGGCCGAGTTATCGATCGCATCGATAAGCGCTTCAGGAAAGGCGAAAGCCATTGCAATGGCAATGCA
>Ga0255052_10002359_pt1 | contig 13695 bp, 16 predicted proteins | sample JV7_2_21_MG_FD_188632 | JGI IMG/M metagenome (GOLD analysis project Ga0255052, IMG submission 188632) | Seawater microbial communities from Jervis Inlet, British Columbia, Canada - JV7_2_21 | ecosystem: Environmental > Aquatic > Marine > Inlet | place: Canada: British Columbia | collected... | reverse complement strand
ACCTGACCGTGAACTTCCGTTTGCAATAGGTACCGGCACGGAGCTTGCATCTGCCTCTTGCAACTTCAAGGAAAGCAACCATGATGAATCGCGCCACTACCACACTTGCTCTGGCCGTTCTCCTGGTGACCTCCGCCGCCGTGGTGGAAGCCGGTTGGGAAGAGGGAGTGGCCGCCTTCAAGAGCGGGAATTATCAGCAGGCAGCCAAGGAATTCCAAGGGTTTGTAGACGAGCGCCCCGATGTCTATCAGGGGCACTACATGCTCGGTCAGTGCCTCGCCAAGCTGGGCCGTGACCAGGAGGCCATCACCCACTTGAGAAAGGCTCTCGAGCTCGACTCCGGCAACGTGGGCGTCCAGCTCGCACTCGGCAAAGTCTATCTGGAGGTTAGGCGGTATTCCGACGCCGCAGCCCTGTTGGGCAAGATCGATGTCTCATCGTTGCCTGCAAAACAGCAGCCGGTGTTGCATCAGATGATGGCCCTGGCCCTGGAGAAGAGTGGGGACAGCGACCGAGCGCTTGCCCAGCTGGCTCAGGCCGCACGATCCAGTCCCAACAATGCCACCATCCAGTATCAGTACGGCACGGCTGCTTTGCGTGATGGTGACACTGCCGCCGCGGTCTCTGCCCTTGGCAAGGCTGTGCAACTCGATGGCAGCGACCCGGCAAAACTGAACGCCTATTCCCAGGCACTGATAAGGAAAGGTCGCTCCAGCACCGGCCAGGCCAAGACTCAGGCCTACCGGCAAGCTTCCTCGACCGCCAAGAAGCTGGTGGCTGCCGATCCCAGCTATGACAACCTGATGCTCATGGCGGGGGCACAGCTCGGCGCCAAGCAGTACGACGGAGCCCTGTCGACCTTGCAGCAAGCTGCTCGCAAGAACCCCAGCGACTGGCTGCCGCTCTTCTACCAGGGACAGGCCATGACGCAAAAGGACCAGTTCCGGTCAGCGGAATCGGCTCTCAAAAAGGCCCTCGACAAAGCCAGTCCAGGCAGGGACCAGGTCACGATCTGGAAGCAGCTCGGCTTTGTCTACGAGAAACAGAAGAGCTACCAGGCAGCCATCGGTGCCTATCAGAAGGCTGGTGACTCGGCCGCGGTAGCCAGGGTTCAGGAGAATCAGAAGACGGCCCAGTACAACCTGGACGTGGAGGCCGAGGCCGAGCGCATTCGGGCTATCGAGGAAGAGCAGGAGAAGCTCAAGAAGGAGCTCGAGCAACTGCCCGGCGGACCGCCACCGAACAACTGAATCTGACGGAATTCTCCGTTTCGCTCCAGGGGACCCCGACCGGGTCCCCTTTCTTTTTGCCCACACCCTAGTTTGTAGGGGAGGGGCTTGCCCCCTCCCACCTGCCGTGCCATTGTGCCGGCCAAGTGTTGTTCTCCAGGATGAGCCGGTCCATCCTCAGGCCCTATGGCCCGACAGGGCACTGACACGGAGGCGGCCCTGCGGTCCTACGGACCTCCGGGCCGCCTCCCAGCCACTGCTAGAGTGTTACCCATGTCCTGAGGCCAATCTGTTACCCATGTGGTGAGGCCATACATGCAGAGGCTGGCCGCTTCAGTCCGAGGCCAGGGATTCGCGGCGCAGCGAGAGGATCGCACCCAGGCAGCCGGCCAGGGTGGCAACACCAAGCATCGCCAGTATGGCTTGCCAGGGCAGAAATCGATCCACAAGGACCGTTCCGAGGAGAACGGTGGAACTCTTGGGGTTGAGCCCCAAAAAGACGCTGAAGAGGCCCAGAAGGGCCACTGCACCGCCCAGGAAGCCCTGTATGAGTCCTTCGAAGAAGAACGGACCTCGAATGTAAAGCTCCGTGGCCCCTACAAGCCGCATTACCGCGATCTCATCGCGATAGAGGTAGGCAGTCAAGCGGATTACGCTGGCGATGGTGACTACGGCAGCTCCCAACAATGCCGCGCCAACCACTGCACCGAGTCCTCTGAGAATGGCGATGAAGGCGTCCAGCTGGTGCAACCAATCGCGATCGTCATCGACCATGATCACCGCCGGGTCCTGGCGCAAACTGGCTAGCCAGGTATCGAAACCCCCCTGCCCTTCCGGCACCGGCAGAAAACTGAGCTCCAGCGAGGCGGGCAATGGCTCGTCCTCCCAGCTCTTCAGCAGATCCTGCACGCTGGGGAAGGTCTCGCGAAAGCGCGAGCTGGCCTGCGAGCCCGACACCTCTTCGACGGCGGTCACCCAATCGGCCTCCGCGGCAAGAGATCGGACCCGCTCGATCTCTGTTGGCGTTGACTGGCTGTGGAGATAGACGATGATCTTCGCCTCCTGCCGCCAGTTCTCCACCACACGGCTCAAATTGCCGCTCAGAAGCAGAAATGTCCCACCGATGAAGATGCTCATGGCGATGGTCAAGATCGCCAGCAGACTGACCTTCCAGCTACGCCAGAGGCTGACGACAGCCTCGCCCATGAAGTAGCCAAAGATGCGGAACAAGCTCATGAGGACTGCTCACCAGACGACGTGTCCGTCTCCATGCTCGACAGCTCTCCGTCTATCGAGTCATCTGTGAGGAGACGGCTCTGTCTCTCGATTTTCTTGTCCCCCACCAGACGACCCCTGTCCAAGGACAGGACCCGGCCACCGATAGCCCGGACATAACTCGGTTCGTGAGTGGCCAGCAGTACTGTCGTCCCCTTGCCGTTGATCTCGACAAAGAGCCGCATGATCTCCCATGACAGATCCGGATCGAGATTGCCGGTCGGTTCGTCAGCGATCAGGATCTCGGGCTGGTTGATCAAGGCTCGGGCGATGGCAACCCGCTGCTGCTCACCGCCTGAAAGCTGTTGAGGAAACGAGTTCATCCGATGGGCCAGACCCACCCGGCGCAGGGTCTGGTAGGCGAGTCGTTTTCTCTCCTGGATTCCCATGCCCAGGATCTGTGGTAGATAACTGATGTTCTCGAAGATGGTGCGGCGTGAAATCAACCTGAAGTCCTGAAATACCACTCCAATGGTCCGCCTCAAGTACGGCACCTTCTTTCTCGGAATGGAAGAGACATTGCGGCCGTTCACCAGAATCTGACCCGATGTGGGCTCGATCTCCCGATAGATCAGTTTGAGCAGGGTCGACTTGCCTGCCCCGCTGGCCCCGCGCAGGAAGGAAAAATCACCCTTCTCGAGCTTGAAGCTCACCTCGCGCAGCGCCGCCGTGCCTCCCGCGAACTTCTTGCTGACACCGAGAAATTGAATCAAAGCTTCACCTGGTTCTCTGCACGGTCGGACAAGATCATCCAGAGGCCAGCGCTAGTTTACCGAATGGTAGCGTCAACCTCAGTGACTTCTAAACGTCTGCCGGGGGTAGAATCAGCGCCGATCATGCGCGTTCCCGATCTCGTTGCCGGCCACTGGATCTGGTCTTTCCAGGGACTCGAGAGCGACATCCTATTCGTTGGCAAAGGTCCACAGAACGACCGTACTCGGGCATTTCAGAAGATCGTATCGAAACCCCGACTGCAGCTGTCGTGGCCTCGTCAGATCCACTCGGCACAGGTACTCAGGGCAGAGCATGAGGGCCTCTGCGGTGACGGGGATTCCCTGATCACAGAAAGAAGCGGATTGTCCCTCTCCGTTGTCACCGCCGACTGCGTTCCTATCGTGATCGAGAGCAATTCCCATCTCGCCACGATCCACGCGGGTTGGCGAGGATTGGCAGATGGGCTCATCGCGACAACCCTCGAGGGAGTAGGTGGCGATCCGAGCAGCGCCAGAGCCTGGATCGGACCCGCGATCGGTGTCTGCTGCTACGAAGTCGGCCCGGAGGTGGCCGACCGGGTCGTCGCAACCAGCGCGCCGGATGTGCTGTCGGATCGCCAACCCCGGCCCCACCTCGACCTGCCCCGGGCGGCGAGGGTTCAATTGGCCCAAGGCGGTGTGGAAGACGTACGGATCGTGCCGGTCTGCACCCGATGCTCGTCCGACTGGTTGTGGAGCTATCGACGCGACGGCGTCCGAGCCGGTCGCAATTGGACGTTTGCCTGGAGACGCTAGCGTTGCCGAGAGTCGGCGGTGCTGGTGGAGCTTACCGGCGACGACGCACCCGGCGAGTGGGGTCGATGCCGACGGATTTCAGGAACGACAGATCGGTTCTGTTGATCCGAAAGGTGGGCTCGTAGTGGTCGGAATCTTCGCCGGTCAACTCGATCCCTTCCGGGGTCTCGTCTTCTCGCTTGCGGTCGATCACCAGGTAGACCGACCACCCTTCGTCGCGGATTTGATCCATGGAGCGGGTCACATCCGAGGAGTCGGTGAGCGCCTCCGTAATGGCACCCCTCAGATCCTGCAACAGTCGGCGAAGCTTGGCGTCCAGTGCGAGTCTCCTTCCTCATCCGAATCGAAGCCCAGGCGATTATGTTCTCGGGACCTGCAACTGTCAATTGGCTGTGCTAGCGTGGCGGCGCCGATGACCAGCGCCCCCTCTGCAAACATCGATGAGCGAGAGGTCTCCTCGTGGCTGAACCAGCAGGGACTGGCGGCAAAGAGCCTGACTACACTCCCAGGGGATGTCTCTCGGCGCCGGTACCTGCGGGTCGAGCTCGATGATGACGAGGTCATCGTGGCCATATACCCGCCGGAGATTCGACTCTCCTGTCGCAACTTCGTCGACACCACCCAGCTGCTGTCGGCGGCCGGCGTCCGTGTCCCGCAGGTGATGGTGAGCGACTGCGAGCGAGGGCTCATGGTTCTGGAAGATGTGGGTTCGAAAACTCTCTACCAACAGCGCGCGATCGACTGGTCCACCCTCATCCCCCACTTCTGGCAGGCCACTGCCGATCTCGAGCGAATTCGATCGCTCCCCGCCAACAAGGTGGGCAGGCTCAATCCACCCCTGGACGCAGAGCTGCTCTGGCGGGAGCTCGAGCAGACTTGGAAGGTCCTGTTCGAGCCGTGGGGCATCGTCACCGAACAGACCTTCTCCGACGCCCTGCGCAGCGGCTTGCGACAGCTCTGCGTGCACCTCGGCGCCGATCTGCCGGTTCCCTGTCATCGGGATTTCATGGCCCGAAATCTCGTCCCTGTGGCACCCTATCCCGTCCTTGCCGTTCTCGATCACCAGGACCTGCGGCTCGGTCCTCGACACTACGATCTGGCGTCGCTTCTGAATGACAGTCTTTTCCCGACAGCGGAGCTCGAAGAAGAGATTCTCAGCCGGTGTATCGATGAACCGGGAGAGCAGCGGATCATGTATCACCGGGCCGCCGCACAGCGCACTCTGAAAGCCACCGGCACCTACGAGAACTTTGCGCAACGGGGTGTCGAGCGTCATCGGGTCCTTATCCCGACCACTCTGAAGCGTTCTCTACAGCATCTTCGAGAGCTGCCCGAGGTCGTCGTGCTCTGTGACGAGCTCGAGCAGCGATTGCTGCCTCTCCTTGCAGCTGCAGACGGCGAGTAGGCCCCTGTCCTATCTGCTAGACTTGTTGCTCGAGAGATACCACAGGAGGCTCAGATCGATGCCAGGATTTCAGGAGCTACTCATCATTCTCCTCATCGTCATCATCATTTTTGGCGCGTCGAAGCTCCCCCAGCTCGGCAAGGGCCTCGGCGAAGGGATTCGCAACTTCAAGAAGGGTCTGAAGTCGGATCAGGAGCCGCCTCTCCCGGAAGAGAGCGAGAACTCTTCGACCAAAACGGAATAATCAGAACAGTAGTTCGCTAGCGCCCGACGTCTGCCACAGACTTCTCTGCAGACGGACGTAGCGTGTGAGCACCCGATCGACGTAGTGACGGGTCTCTGGGAAGGGTGGCAGGCCACCGTAGCGCTTCACCATGGCGGGACCGGCATTGTAGCTGGCCAAGGCCAGGGCCACATCGCCATCGAATTGATCCAGCAGGCGTACAAAATAGCGGGCGCCTACTTCGATGTTGACAGCCGGCTCGAGCAAGTCTTCGACCGTGTAGCGCTCGGCGGTCGCCGGCATCACCTGCATCAGGCCCAGGGCGCCCTGCGATGAAATGGCATAGGGATTGAAGCCCGACTCCGCCTCCATGATCGAGGCCAGCAGCAGGCTGTCGATTCTGACTCGAGCCGCCACCCCGTCGATGAGCTCGCCAAAGGGAAGTTCCTGCACCAGATCCCGACGATCCGAATCCGCACCATACACGCGAAACAGATCGAAGCTCTGCCGGCGCCTCTGCACGGCGCCCGCCAGGTCCGCGTGCTCGAAGACCCGGAACTCGTCCGACAAGGAGCGCCCCAGAACCCACTCGGCCAGCTCTTCGAGAATGTAGATCTCTGCCGGTGAAGGCGGAGCCGGCCGGTCATCGGGGACAGACGGCAGCGTCGGCGGTGAGCTGAACGTCACAACGACAAACAGGGCCGTGGCGATGGCCACCCTGGAGATACGACTGCGAGCTTGCTTGCTCATCCCTAACGATTCCCAATCTGCTGCGATAGCGGTGCCTGGGAGGCATTGTCCCCCATCGGGGTACATCTAGCTGAATTATTCTCTTTAAGATAACAACGCAGCCGGAGAAGCCGGCCGCACATCAATTGTACCACGGGTCGGGGATAGGTGCTGGATCTAATGCCGCTGAACGCGTCGGCGACGAGCTGAAGCCATACCGATGTCTCGCGCCGCGATACCCAGGTCGCTTACCTTGTTTCTGAGAGTGTTCCGGTGTACTCCAAGCGATTGTGCCGATCGTGACAGATTACCTTCGTTTGTTCGCAGTGTGGCGACGATGAACTGCTTCTCGAATTCACGTCTAGCTTGATCCAGAGGGACCCCGCGACGCACCAATTCATCCACAATCTGGACCAGACGCCCGTTCAGGTTTTGCTTCGTCACCACGCCCCCTCGTTGTCCCAGAGGCCGCTCACGTTACCACAGTTGTGGACCGGTCGAAAGACCTATCTCGGCGGCAGAAGGTCCCTGATGAGAAAAATCCGGAGCAGGAGTGATTCTGCTCCGGATGGCAAGGTGGGCTCAGCTCTAGTTCGGTTTTGGATCGAGCCGGTCGCCCAGGAATACCGTGTATCGGGACTCCAAGATCTTCCCCAGGGCAGCCTGCTCGGTCACCGACAGGACCGCTAGTTCACCCACCATCAGCGGCGGCAGCCCGGAGGGAGTCTCGCGATAAATCGTGAAGAGATCGCCGGGAGCGACGTCATCGACAGATCCGCGATCGAGGTAGACGACATGGCCTTGTCCCAGAGAGATGATTTGGTCATCGGAGTGGATGATGTAGGGGGCATCGACCAGTGCTTCGGCTTCCACCGGATCATTGACGCCCATAAGACCCGAACGCCGTGCCAGCGGCACCGGTTGCGGAGTAAACGGTCGCAGGAGATCTCCAAGCTGGACAGGGTTGCAGGCATCGACGATCTCGGCAATGGCTGAATTCTCCTGGACCGAGAGGATTCGCGCTCGCCCGAGATAGCGATAGAAGTACCCGACGGTCTTCTGGCTCGCCGGATGGTTCACCGCCACTCCCGGCCGCATGATGGTGTAGACGCTGCCTGCCATCTGGCCCGAATCCCGCCCACCGTCGATATAGATGACATCGCCGATGGATAGATTCATCAAGAGGCTGGACGTGCCTGAATACTCGAGGTGGGATCCGGCAACGTTACCGGCACTGATGGCGTACTCGCTGCCGATAACCGTGCTGTCGTAGGGGGCGTTCTTCTCACCAATGAAGCCGCTGCAGTAGATGTCGGCCTCGCTGCCCAAGGGCACCGGCGCCGAGCTAGACCTGTCCAGGAGCATGCCCTCGCCCTCGTCCGCAGCGGCCATCTCGCCCTCACCTTCGCCGGCATCGGCGATCTCGTCGATAGAGGTGACTTCGACCCCGATCACCAGGGGATCGTCTGGATAGATCCAGTGCGCATCCAGGATGTACTGGTTGCGCTCCCACAATTGGGGCCAGAGATAAGGGTCGCCATAGTACTGATTGGAGAGATCCCAGAGGGTGTCGCCCTTCTGGATGATGTAGACCTCGGCACCGTCGGGGAATTCGGATGGCGGTTCCCATGCGGTCCAATGATCTCCAACAACATGGAGGTTCGTTGGCGGGTTTTCGTCCGCCACTAGCCACCCGGCCCCGAGCACTGAAATGGCCAGTGCCAGGAAAGCGAATTTACGCGGTGTCATACCTGGACCTCCTATGCAACCTGAGCGGTCATAAGTCTATAAATATGCATCAGATATGCATTTCTAGCGATCGACAAACAACGTACACGCAAAATTTCGGACTGTCAAGGAGGTGGTTCACCCACCCGGGGCACTCAACCGTCCAGAGCGGACAGGCGGTCATCGGCCACAACCGCCGCACCCGAGTCGGGAAATCGACGCTTGACCTCGTCATATCGGTCCCGGGCCCCATCCCGATCGCCCAGTTTTGCCAGGCAATCGCCCTCCTTTATCAGGGCATCGGGTATCTTGTTGCCCTCGGGGTACTTCTGGAGGACTTCGCGAAATGCAGCCAGGGCGCCCCGGATGTCCCCCCGCGCATAGCGGCTCTCACCGATCCAGAACTGGGCGTTATCTGACAGCTCGGTGGTGGGATAGGCCTGGAGAAAGCGCTGAAAGCTGGCTTCGGCGTCCAGATACTTTCCCTGGTGGTACAGGGTATATCCCCTGTCATACAGCGCCTGCGCTGCCGGTTCCACCGGTTGCAGGCTCTGTGACTGCTCCGTGGGGGCACCGCCAGAGCCGGTCGGAGCGCTCACCTCTCCACTGGACGACGCTGCTGGCGAATCCGTCAGGGGTTCGATCTCGAGATCCGACTCTTCCACGGCCACGACTGCTGTGTTGCCGATGGGAGGCGGAGGCTCATCGGGAGTAGGCATGGCGGCTGGTGTCTCGGCAGCTGCCACGGGGCGAGCCATTTCTGCCCCGGCCGAGCGCTGTTCGAGCTCGCTTACCTGGGCCCGCAGCCGGTCCAACTCCACTTCGGCCATGGCGGCCCGCTCCTGCAGCTCCAAGATGCGCTCCTTCATCTCGGCAAGATCCTTGGAAGTATCGACCTGTGCGGGGGACCGGCCAGAGGAGGCGCAGCCTGCGGCCACCAGAAGTACAACGGCAAGGCACATTTTCAATGTTCGACTCATGTCTGCTTCTTCTTCTCTTTGAGATTCTTCTGCGGGATTTTCCTGACAAAACGGCTGTCCGGATACTCGGTGCGGAGTCGCTCGAATGTGGCGCTCGCATCCTCGGCACGCCTACTCTTGCGCTGGGACATCCCCAGGAAAAAGTAGACCTTGTCCATGTCCTCAAAATCCGGGAATTCTTCGACGATGCCTTCCAATCTCCAGATCGCAGACGTGTAGAGTCGCCGCCTGAAATTGTAATGACCGACCTTGTACTCGTGCTCGCCCAGCCGCTGGCGGATCTCGACGATGCGTGCCTTGACTTGCTCGACATGGTTGCTGGTCGGATAGAGCTGCAGGACCCCTTCGAAGGCAGTCAGAGCTTTTATCGTGGCGCTCTGGTCCCGGTCGGGCCTCAGCATCTGCTCAGCAAGGCAGTTGGCAATCTGCAGCTGCACGTAGTCGGACCGATCACTGGTGGGAAACCGGTTCAGGAAGTCCCGGTACTTGGCCTCGGCTTTGACGAAGTTGGCAGTGCCACCGTTGAGGAAGTAGGAATCCGCCGAGAGGAGGAGTGCCTCACGACCGATGGTCGAGTTAGGTGCCACCTCGAAGGCGTGGTCCAGATACTGGTTCGCCTGCGTGAATTTTTCCCTGGCCATGAGATCTTTGCCCTTCTCGAAGGCTTCCTCTGCCGACAGACGCAGAATCGGATCCTCTTTGACCCCTCCCTTACAGGCTACCGAAACCAATGCCACCAGCACCAGTAGTGCCGCCAGAGAGAATCTCAACTTGCTCATGGCGACGCCACCTCCGCCAGCCGGCGAAGCTCTCTCATGGCAGCGATCGGATCCTCCTGGCCAAACACAGCAGATCCAGCGACACATAGATCCACACCGGACTCGACGACCTGCCCGATGTTGTCGGCACCGACTCCTCCATCCATGGCAATAGTGATCTCGGTCTCTCCTTGCCGCGCCATCTCTCGAAGTCGGCTGGCCTTGGTCATGACATAGGGCAGAAACGGCTGTCCCGAAAAACCGGGATTGACCGACATCAACATCACGTAATCCACCGCCGGCAGAATATCCGCCAGCACCTCCACCGGAGTCGCCGGGTTCAGGGCCACTCCGGCGCGGGCTCCTGCATCCCGAATCCGGTTCAGAGTTCGGTCGAGATGTGTGCTCGCCTCCCAGTGAACCGACAGCCAGGCTGCTCCGGCCTGCAGATACTCATCCAGCAGACGATCCGGATTCGAGACCATCAGATGCACTTCTAGCGGCAATCTCGTGACCGCCGCCAAGGCCTCGATCACCGGCAACCCGATCGTCAGGTTGGGTACGAAGTGACCGTCCATGACGTCCACATGGATGAAATCCGCGCCTCCCCGCAGGCAAAGCTCCGCAGCACTCTTGAGATCTGCTAGATCGGCGGCGAGAATCGAAGGTGACAACAGCATGGCAGTCTTCTTAGTTTGTTGTCGTCACCACGAGTGAGATCACGTCTTGTCGGCCCAACAGGTGGCCCGGAAGGGGATATTGCCTCAAAATCACCCCCGGTGAAAAGCCCTCGTAGGGCTCGAACTTGATGCTGCCCAGCCGAAATCCCCTTCTGTCGAAGAAATGCCGCACGATTTCGAGGTTGCGGTAGGCCAGATCGGGCATGACGTAGCTATCGGAGCGACTGGCTGCTGACAGAAAAAGGGCCACCGAGGTGCCCCGACCGACGAGCGAATTGGCGGCTGGCGCCTGCTCGACGATTGTGCCCGGCAACACACCATGGCTGTAAATGTTGACGATTCTGCCGATCCCCAGCCCAGCAGAGGTCAAAGTGACCTGGGCAGCCTGCAGGGCTCTGCCCTCCACATCAGGAACCGTGAGTCGCTCCGGGCCCAATGAGACCACCACCTCGACCGCGGCGCCACGTTTCATCAAGCTGCCCGAACCGGGTGACTGCTCCAACACATGTCCGGCAGCTATCTCCTCGTCGAAACGATCCGAGTTGTATTGCCTGCGCAGCCGTAGGCCCTGATCGGTCAGCAGACCATCGACCTCCGATTCCGGCAATCCGACGAGGTCGGGGACCGAAGTTACACCGCTGCGCACGAACAGACCAAAGGAGAAGTAGCCCACAATCGTAAAGGTAGTGATCAGCACGACCCCATAGGCCAGCCAGCCAAGAACGCGAGCAACCCTCCCCAACATGCGCGGCAGTGTAGCAGCCAGCCGGCACTCACCCAAGCTGGCACCGAGGCCCGGAACCATTGGTGATTGTGGAAAGATACATCCTGCCATGACTGCCCCACTAGGTGCCCATATCTCCATCGCTGGCGGTGTCAGCCGCGCCATTGAGCGCGGTACCGAGCTGGCCTGCGACTCGATTCAGGTATTCGTCAAAAACGCCAGCCAATGGCAGGGCAAACCCCTCGCAGAGGACGAGATCCAGCGATTTCGCCAGGCCCACACCGAGAGCGACATCGGGCCCCTGGTGGCCCACGCCACGTATCTCATCAACCTGGCGGCCACCAACCCTGACAATCTGGAGAAATCACGGGCGGCCCTGGCTGACGAGCTCGATCGCTGCGATCTTCTGGGAATCCCCTCTTTGGTGGTCCATCCCGGTGCCCACCTGGGCACCGGTATCGAGGCCGGCCTGCAGCGGGTAGCCGAGTCGCTACAGACGGTCCTCGAGGGCCTGCCCGAGGGCAAGACCCGGATTCTGCTGGAGAATACTGCCGGCCAAGGTACCCTTGTAGGGCATCGACTGGACCAGCTGGCCGTTATTCGCCAACTGGCGGATCAAGACTCCCGTATCGGCATCTGCATCGATACCTGCCACGCGTTCGCCGCTGGTTACCCCCTCGACGATCGCCAGGCCTATGGTGAGTTCCTGGCGGAGCTCAGAGAACTCTTCGGCACTCAGGAGCCGAGCTGTCTCCACCTCAACGACTCTCGCCACGAGCTCGGGGCCCGCCGAGATCGCCACGCCAATCTGGGACAAGGAAAGATGTCACTGGCGGTCTTCGAGTGGCTGGTCCACGAGCCACACCTACAGCAGGTGCCGATGATTCTGGAGACACCCATGGGAGACGAGGCAGAAGGCCACCGCCGCGATCTCGAGATTCTGCGCTCTTTCTAGAAGATCAAGCGGTACGGGGCCGAACTCTGTTCACCCACCAGTTGACCACCCGATTCACCACCTTGGCGGGATAGTGGTACGTCTGGGAGGGTTGGTTCTGCAAAACACCAGAGACCTCTTCCAGGGCCTTCCCTATCGATTGCAGGGGATTCGCCATCCAGGCCACCTTCTGATCACGGTCGATGACGAAGAGCGCCGGCTCCGGCTCTCCCTCTTCAGGGGCCTCGATCCCGTAGCTGGCTGAGAAATCTCGATCGTCGTAGAGCAGCGGGAATCGTAGGTTCATCTCCCGTTGCGCCTGCTTCAGCGGGATGAGCTTGGTGCGCGACACACCAAGAATCACCGCCCGCTTCTCGGCCAGGGAATGCTGGGCAGCCGCCAGGGCCGTGAGATCCTGGCGGACCCTTTCACTGCCGGGATCGGCAAAGAAGTACAGCATCACGGCCATTCTGGGCACCTCGTCACAGAGCATCAGAACGACCTCCTCGGTCGAGGATAGATCAAAATTGGGAGCCTCGATCCCTACAGAGAGCTTATTCGCCACGATTGGTTCCCCTTCTCCATTCACCTCTCGGATCCTGGCAGCAGACCCGGTGGGATGTTCTTGACGAGGTCGAAATATACCACCACGACCATCAGCAGCACGATCATCAACAGACCGACCTGGTTGATTCTCTCCTTGATCTGCAGGGACAGATCCCGACGCCGTAGGCTCTCGAAGAGAAGAACGGTGATCTGACCTCCATCCAGAACTGGAATCGGCAGCAGATTCAGGATGGCAATGCTTATGCTGATGAGGCCCATGAGCTGAATCAGGTGCTTGAATCCGGAACGGGCTGCGGCGCCACTGAGGGCGGCGATCTCGATGGGACCCGACAGAGCACTCTTGGCGGCTAGCTGGCCGGTGAAAATCTTACCCAGCACCGTCAGTGTCTGCCGTGTCATATCCCAGTTGAAACGGATACTTTCCACCAACGCCAGATGGGGTGGCAGCCTCTGGAAGTAGCCGTGCATGACCCCGATCTTGCCCTGACCGTTCTCGTCGGCTGGGGTGACACTGATCTCCACACGTTGATCACTGCGCAGTACCGTAACGACAACCGGCTGCTCGGGTCTCGCCTCGATGTAGTCGACGAAGTCCTGCCACTTGGTGAGCTCACGACCGTCGACTCCAACGATCTCATCACCGGGCTCGAACCCGGCCGCCTCGGCCGGCGTATTGGGCATCACTTGCGCGATTCGCGGCAGCACGGTGGGAAATGCGCCGGTCATCCCCATCTCATATTTGGGGATCTTGGCCGGTGTGATGGCAAGCTCCAGCACCTCGCCCTCGCGTTCGACGGTCAGAGTCAGACGCCGCTCGGGAGACGTGATGAAGACAAACAGGACATCATCCCACTTGCTAACCTCGCTGCCATCTACCTCCAGGACGCGGTCACCGACTTCCAGACCCGCCTCTGCCGCCGGGGAGACTGCCTCGATCTGACCAATGACCGGCGGA
>Ga0255052_10002358_pt1 | contig 13704 bp, 10 predicted proteins | sample JV7_2_21_MG_FD_188632 | JGI IMG/M metagenome (GOLD analysis project Ga0255052, IMG submission 188632) | Seawater microbial communities from Jervis Inlet, British Columbia, Canada - JV7_2_21 | ecosystem: Environmental > Aquatic > Marine > Inlet | place: Canada: British Columbia | collected... | reverse complement strand
CAATGGGTCTATGGTCGGACATCGCGGAGTCCGCCACGGCCATTACGAGCATCCACGTCTCCGATCGGGGCCGCTTCGGGTTCTCTCATATTGATGCAAAAGAGCAGGGCGTCGAGGCGCTCGGCTATGTCGTCATTAACCGCACTTTCGGGGACGTGTTGCAAAAGGCGCTTGGCGAATTGCAGGGAGTCGATCTGATTTGCCCGGGAAAGATCAGCGCCGTCGATCTTCAGCCTGAGTTGGTCGCCGTCACAATTGATGAGCCGGAAGGAAATGGACGTGAATTGACCTGTAAACTTCTCGTTGCGGCGGACGGCGCGAATTCTGCGGTCCGCGGGATGGTCGGCATCAGTGCTTCCAAGATCGATTACGAGCAATACGCCGTAATCGGAAATCTCGAACCGGAAAAACCGCCCGAAAATCGCGCGTTCGAGCGATTCACGGATAGCGGGCCCATTGCCTTCCTGCCGGTGGCCGATAATCGGGCTGCATTCGTATGGACGCTGTCGCCGGCACGGACCGATGAGGTCATGCAACTATCGGATGAGGAATTCACGCGCGAATTACAGGATGCGTTCGGTCATCGACTCGGGCAGTTCTCGCGAGTCGGCAAACGCGCCGCATACCCGCTGGTCCTCAGCAATACAAGCCGGCTGGTTGCCGGACGTTGCGTGCTGATTGGCAATGCCGCACACGGTCTGCATCCGGTGGCCGCACAGGGCTTCAATCTGGGATTGCGCGATGTTGCTGCACTATCGGACTGTATTGCAGACTCAGATTCGGCCGATGTCGGCGACGCCGAGATTCTCGAGGAATATGCGCAATGGCGACGCGCCGATCAGCGAAAACTCGTTCGCATTACCGACGGCATTATTCGCCTTTTTGGCAGTGCCAGGGCGCCGGTTCGCGCGTTGCGAAACCTCGGCATGCTGGGATTCGATCTGGTACCCGGCGTGCGATCGCTTTTCGCGAAACACATGATGGGTCTCGCTGGGCGGCTGCAGAGATTATCTCGCGGGGTGCCGCTCGAGTGAATCGAACCTACGATATCGTCGTCGCTGGAGGCGGCATTGCCGGCCTGACCGTGGCCGCCTTGCTGGCAAGGTGCGAGCACCGCCAAAATCTGAATATAACGGTCGTCGACGCAGGCAAGAGGCCATGCTTCGACGTCGGCGACGATGTCTCATTGCGTGTCTCTGCAATTTCGTCCGGGTCCGCCGGAATTTTTTCCTCGATCGACGCCTGGCGGCACATAGAGAATCAACGCGCCTGCCCGTACCGCGACATGCGCGTCTGGGATTCGAGTGGTTTCGCCGAAGGTCCCGATACGCTTCGATTCGAAGCGGCCGAGTTTGCGGTATCCGAACTTGGATTCATCGTAGAGAATTCTTTGATACAGCATGCGCTGCTGATCGAACTGGACGCGATGAATCTGTCCGTAGGCTTTGATACGCCGATCGAGTCGATGACGATTGCGGATGACAGGTATCGTGTCGAGTTTGCGAATGGAGAGTCGTTGACGGCCGACCTCCTGATCGGTGCGGACGGCGCCGGATCATTTGTCAGGACAAATGCCGGTATTTCCATTGACGCCTGGCACTACCCGCAGTCCGCATTCGTGACACATCTGCGACCCGAGAAGAGCCATCAGCACACAGCCTGGCAGAGGTTCCTCAAGAACGGCCCGGTCGCGTTGCTGCCGCTCGCCGATGGCCGCGTATCGACTGTCTGGTCGACCACGCCCGATGAGGCAGAAGAGGCGATCAATTCGTCAGATGATGAACTGTCCCGAATGTTGAGCGAAGCGACAGATCGTGTGCTCGGTACATTGACACCCGAAGGACCGCGTGGCGCTTTCCCTTTAAAAGCGCAGCATGCGGGTAAGTATGTATTACCGGGTCTCGCCCTTATCGGAGATGCGGCGCACGCCGTGCATCCGCTTGCCGGTCAGGGTGCGAATCTCGGCCTGGCCGACGCGGCCAGGCTCGTCAGCGTTATCGATGAGGCAATCGGAAATGCCGAGAACCCGGGCGACCTGCCGGCGCTGCGCCGATACGAGCGCGCCCGCAAAGGCGCGAACCAGACGATGCTCTATTTCATCGATAGTTTGAATCGACTGTTCTTGTCCGACTCTTCATCGCTTGCCAGGCTCAGGGGCAGCGGAATGCGACTTTTTAACCGCAGTGGGCCAATAAGAGAACAGGCAGTTTATGTCGCGTTAGGCCTAAATGCACAGTGACAGACGGTGTAAACTGCGCTGACTTTTCACGCATAAAGGGTACGCAAGAATGACCCTTCGCTACGTGTACGCACTGGTCGCCCTGCTCACGGCGATCGGCCTCTCGATGTTTGTTTATAAGTGGCAGGTGCTGGGCTTTCCTGTTACCGATAAGCAGAAGACGCCGATATGGACGATCGAGACAGCCATTCGTTTCGACAGCGGGCCGGGATCGATCAAGGCGAACCTGCAGATCCCCACACTGACGCCAGGCTTTCGCACACTTCGTGAATACAACGTCTCGAAAGGCTACGGCTTCAGCCTCAACTACGCCAGCGGTGGACGGGAAGCACAGTGGGCCATACGCCGGTCCGATGGTCCCCAGACACTCTATTATCGGCGCGTGGTGTATGAGGACGCCGGCAGCGATCAGTCCGATACAACACCGCCATTCCCACCGCCACCAGTGATCAATGAACCGTTCAAGACCGCGGTCGAAGTCATCGTCTCCGATGTGCAGGAACATTCGGCGGATGCCGCATCATTTGCCACTGAACTATTGCGCCTGGCGAACGATCCATCGCCCGACGCGAACGTCGAACTCCTGCTCACAGAAGCCGACTCGTCGGCCGATTTCGTTCAGACCATTACGACCATTCTTGCCGCTGCGAGAATTCCGGCGCGCATGATTCGCGGCATCGTCCTCGCCGACCAGCAGCGAACGGTCGCGCCACTACCCTGGCTCGAGATCCACGACGGCGACCGCTGGCGTTACTTCAATCCAAACACCGGCGAGGAGAGTCTTCCGGATCGCTATCTGATCTGGTGGCGGGGTAGCGAGCCGCTCGTCAAGGTCGAGGGCGGCAGCAAAGTCGAAGTGAATTTCGCCGTGCAAAAAAACCATCTCGATTCGATTGCCGTCGCCGAACAGCGCGCGGCGCTTCAGCAGTCAAGGCTCATCGACTTTTCCCTGTTCAGCCTGCCGATCCGCACACAGGCAGTCTACAGCGTGTTGTTGATGATTCCGATCGGCGCACTGGTCATGGTGTTGCTGCGCAATGTCGTCGGTATCGATGCATTCGGTACGTTCATGCCGGTCCTGATCGCCTTGTCGTTCCGGGAGACACAACTTTTCTGGGGCGTAATCCTGTTTACGCTTCTCGTTACGCTGGGCCTGAGCATACGTTTCCTGCTCGAACGGCTGAGGTTGCTCCTGGTCCCTCGCCTTGGCGCCGTCCTCATCGTCGTAGTCATGCTGATGCTCATCATCAGCATCGTCTCGCACAAGCTGGGTATGGAAACAGGACTGTCTGTTGCGCTGTTCCCGATGGTCATCATCGCAATGACGATCGAGCGCATGTCCGTCGTCTGGGAGGAGCGTGGTCCGACTGACGCAATGCGTGCCGGCGCCGGCAGTCTTGTCGTCGCGATCTTTGCCTACCTCGCAATGGGCATGAACTGGCTCGAGCATCTGATATTCACGTTCCCGGAACTGCTCTTGCTCGTACTTTCCGCCGTCATTTTGCTCGGCCGCTACACAGGATACCGACTGGTCGAGCTTAGCCGCTTCAAGGCACTGGCAGGCAACTGACATGCTCGCAACCGGCAAAGAAATGACCGAGGCTGGCGTGTTGGGACTCAATCAACGCAGCGCCGAGTTCATCATGAAGCTCAATCCGCGGCGCCTGTATCCACGGGTCGATGACAAGGTCCTGACAAAGAGACTCGCGCTCGACGCCGGCATGGCAGTGCCGGAGCTGTATGGCCTGATCAGCAGCCAGGGCGAAGTCAGAAACCTCGCAGATATCGTCAGGGAGCGCGAGAGCTTCGTTATCAAACCGGCGCACGGATCCGGCGGCGACGGCATTCTCGTGGTCGCCGCACAGAGCCATCGGCGGCGCGGCAGTTATCGGATGATCAACGGATTGTTGATGACCGAGTCCGAACTCAAACACCATGTCTCGAACATCGTCAGCGGCCAGTACAGCCTGAGCGGCAATCCGGACACGGCGCTGATCGAATACTGCGTCAAGTTCGATCCGCTCTTCTCAGACCTAAGTTACCTGGGCGTTCCCGATATCCGCGTCATCGTTTATCGCGGCTACCCGATCATGGCGATGGTCCGCCTGCCAACCAGAGCCTCCGAGGGCAAAGCGAACCTTCACCAGGGCGCGGTAGGGGCCGGAGTGGATTTGAATTCCGGCGAAACTTTGAAAGGTGTCTTGGGCAACGATGTCGTGGACGAACACCCCGATACGGGCGCATTAATTGCAGGCCTTTATGTTCCGCACTGGGATTTCATTCTGCAATCTGCCGCAAAAGGATACGAAGTCACCGGACTCGGCTATCTCGGCGTCGACATCGTCATCGACCGCGAAAGAGGTCCATTGATCCTCGAGATGAATGCAAGGCCCGGACTCAATATTCAAATCGCAAACTGCGCAGGGCTCGCTCACAGGCTGAAGCGAATTGACGAAATCTACGACAAAAGAGCGAATCCGAATACACGCGCAAGAATCGCCCGCCGCGAATTCGCGGCCGAGCGCCAAATTGCATTTCCGCTCGACGAACAAGCAGTTTAGTCCAAAGTGATCACCGCATTTGCTGAGTTAGCCAGCGGGTCATCTTTGTCTCGAGGACTTCAAGCGGAATCGCGCCCGCGCCGAGCAGTTCATCATGGAATGCGCGGATGTCGAAATCATTGCCCAACGCCCGTTCAGCTTTTTTTCTGAGTTCGAGCATCTTCAGCTGCCCGATTTTATAAGCGAGTGCCTGGCCCGGCATGATCAGGTAACGGTCAATCTCGTTGATGATGTCGAGTTCGGTTTTTGCCGCATTGTCTTTGAAGAAGTCAATCGCCTGCTGTCTCGTCCAGCCTTTGTAATGCATGCCGGTGTCGACGACGAGGCGAACGGCGCGCCACATCTCGTAGGTCAGCGCGCCAAATCGCGAGTAAGGGTCTTTATAGAGTCCGAGGTCATAGCCGAGCGCTTCGCTATAGAGGCCCCAGCCCTCGATGAAAGCCGTGAAACCAGAGTACTTCCTGAAATTCGGCATGTTTTCGAGTTCCTGCGCCAGCGCGATCTGCAAATGATGACCGGGCATGGCCTCGTGCACGCTTAATACCTCGATTTCATACTTCGGTCGCACTTCCGGCTTGTACAGATTGACGTAGTAGTAACCGGCCCGGCTGCCGTCCGCGGCCGGCCGGTTGTAATAAGCCGTGGTTGTATCCGGCGCGATGTTGTCGGGAATCGGCCTGAGCCCGTAAGGCATGCGCGGCAGTTTGCCGAACAGTTTCACGAGTTCGGGATCGATGCGCTTGCAGGTCGCAAGATAAGCCTCGTAGAGGTCGTCCGGGTCTTCGAAGTAGAACTGCGGATCGGTGCGAAGAAAATGCAGGAAGTCCGCGAAGTCACCGTCGAACTCCAGATCATCGATGATCAGCTGCATCTCGTCGCGGATGCGTTTTACTTCGTTCAGACCCAATCGGTGGATCTCGTCCGGCGTCATCCGGGTCGTTGTGTAAAGGTGTACGCGGTACTCATAGAACGCTTCGCCGTTCGGCAGTTCCGAGACACCGATGCTGTCGCGGCTCGCCGGTAGATACGTGTTGTTGAAATATCGGCTGAATTCCCGGTAGGCCGGCACGATCGCATCATCGATGATTTCTTTTGCCGATGCCTGCAAGCGCGATCTGTCTTCCTCCGAAATCGTGTCCGGGAAGGTTTCGAATGCTTTGAAAAACGGACTGTCTTCCGGGTTCTCGACCGTCTGCTTCGCGATCTGATCGGGGATGCGCTCCATCAGGATCTTGGGTGGCATGTAGCCGGTCTTTCTCCCCTGTTCCTGCAGCGCCATCGTTTGTTCGATCACGTCCGGAACGGCGGCCATGCGCGCAAGCCAGTCCTCGTAATCTTTTGTCGATTGCAGCCTGACTTGCTCGGCGGTCGATTCGAGCGATTGCACGCCGCCGCGCTGACTGATCGGTATCAGGTGCCATTTGTACTGATGTCGGTCGATGCTGTTCTGCAGCTGCCAGCGAAACAGATCGTAATTGAGCTGATCGTTTTCACCCAAGCCTGACGGGTCGATCGCGCGCAGCCGATCGAGAAAGTCCTGTCGTTGCGCGTGGCGCGCGTCAATCGCGTCGAGACTCTGGTCGGACCATTTATCGTTGAAGCGGCGATCGCCGAGATAGGATGCCTGCACCGGGTTCTGGACCATCTGCCATTCCCAGGCCTCATCCAGCAAGGCCTGGAAGTCCTCCGCCGGGCCGGCATGGACAGGCAGATTAATCAGCATTATCAAAGTGATAGGGAAAAGGAGGGTTCTTGGCATTGCTATTCTCCGGGTAAGCTCACGGCATTGTTGCGGGCTTCGGCGCTGCTGGCAACCGCTACCTGACTTGGCTATGATTGCGCCCACTGATCCATAGGGTATGCAGAAGAGACCCCATTCGAAAATGGGGCGCCGAAGGCGCAACTCGCTCGGAAACGCTCAGGCACACGGACTGCATATCCTGATTGGCTCTGGAGAGAGGCCGTAAGGCCCACCGAAGGGGTATGCGGCCGAACGATGCGCGATCTCTCAGGTTACCGGACAGAGGGGCGGCAGATTGAATTTTTTGGAGATTCATTCTGTCGCCTTTTTTGTAGGTAAACCGTGGAGCAGCGATGGGACTAAAAACGCCACTCTATTCGAAGCACGTCGAGGCGGGCGCACGCATTGTAGACTTTGGTGGCTGGGACATGCCTCTGCATTACGGCTCGCAGATCGAAGAGCACCACGCCGTAAGGAATCATGCGGGCGCGTTCGACGTCTCCCACATGACCGTCGTCGATCTGCAGGGCGACAGGACGACCGATTTCCTTCGCTATTTAATTGCTAATGATGTCGGCAAGCTGAAGGAACCAGGCAAGGCGCTCTACACCTGCATGCTCAATCCCGACGGCGGCGTAATCGATGACCTCATCGTTTATTTTCTGGAGCCCACACGCTTTCGACTGATCGTCAATGCGGCGACGCGTGAGAAGGACGTTGCGTGGATTTCGGAGCAGGCAAAGGCGTTTGAGGTCGATGTCGCGGAGAGGCCGGAACTTGCGATGATCGCAGTGCAGGGGCCGAAAGCACGCGAATTGGCGGGCGGCGTCCTGCCTGAGAAACATCGGGAAGCAGCGTTGGCGCTAAGGCCGTTTTATGGGCTCGAAGCAGCAGACCTGTTTATTGCACGTACAGGTTATACCGGCGAGGATGGCTGGGAGATCGTCATGCCGGCCCAGGACGCGGAGGCGATGTGGCAGGCCCTGCTGGATGCCGGGGTCGCGCCCTGTGGCCTGGGTGCGCGGGATACGCTGCGTCTCGAGGCCGGCATGAATCTCTATGGGACGGATATGGATGAGAGCAGTTCGCCACTCGAGTCGGGCCTCGGCTGGACAATCGCATGGGATCCCGACGATCGTGATTTTATCGGCAGGAAAGCTCTGGCCGAAGTTCGTGAAAATAAGGACCGGCAAAAATTTGCGGGACTGCTGCTCGAGGATCGTGGCGTCCTGCGAAACCATCAGCGAGTCGTCGTTGATGGCGTTGGCGACGGCGAGATTACAAGTGGCGGTTTTTCGCCGACAATGCAGCGCTCGATCGCGCTCGCGCGCTTGCCCGCCGGAAATTACCTAGAGGCTGCGGTCGAGGTCAGGGGTAAACTGCTTGCCGTCCGTGTAGTAAATCCGCCGTTTGTGCGTAACGGGAAAACTTGCATCGAATTATGAGTAACAGGGGAGGGAAACAATGAGCGAATTGCCAGGCGATCTTCTTTACACGAGTGAGCATGAGTGGCTGCGCCAGGAAGAGGATGGCAGTGTAACCATCGGCATCACCGATCACGCGCAGACGGCGTTGGGAGATCTCGTCTATGTCGAGTTGCCGGAGGTCGGTCAGGATCTCGAACCCGGTGGCGAGATGGCCGTCGTCGAGTCGGTGAAAGCCGCGTCGGATGTCTATGCGCCGGTCGCTGGCTCGGTCCTCGCCGTTAACGAAGAGCTTGCAGACGATCCGGAGAAGATCAACGCAGACCCGTACGGAGATGGCTGGATCGTTCGCTTGCAGCCATCCGGCGTTGCGGACGAGACGATGAGCCCGGATACCTATCAGGCCTTTCTGGATGAGTTAGAGGAGTAGTGCTCCTGCGCGGCGATATTAATGTATTCAGAGCCACCCAGATGATTCAAGACAAGGCGCAGTCCGAAGAGAATGGCAGGGTCCTTTTCAAGGACTGCAACGCCGTATTGGGTCATCTGGGTGGCTCCCTTCGGGCGAACCGTGAAGCAGTCGTCCGCTGTGTTGCGCCTCTCGGCAAGGGCGCGCCATTCCCTTCGAGGCGCGCCTCGCGGTCAACTGCTTCACGACTCGCTGAATTCATTGATATTGCCTTGCAGGAGCACTGACATGCCTTTCATACCGCACACCCGGGAAGACGTAGCCGACATGCTCGAGGCGATCGGCGAGCAGGATCTGGACAGTCTGTTCGACGAAATACCGGCCGAACTCATGATCGACGAACTTGGGGGCGTGCCCGAAGCGATGACCGAAATGGAAGTCACACGGTTGATGCATGCGCGCGCAGCAAAGGATGGTTCGCCGCTCTCGTTCATCGGCGCCGGCGCTTATGAACATCACATTCCCGCGGCGATCTGGGATATCGCGACTCGGGGTGAGTTCTATAGCGCGTACACGCCGTATCAGGCGGAGGCGAGCCAGGGCACACTGCAGACGATTTACGAATATCAAACGATGATTACGGCCCTTACGGGTCTCGATGCGAGTAACGCATCGCTCTATGACGGCGCGTCGGCGCTCGCCGAAGCTGCGTTAATGGCCGTCAGGGCGAATCGCAAGCTGACGTCGAAGCGCGTATTGCTCGCAAGCGGCGTCAATCCCGTATATCAAAATGTGGCGACCGCAATCGCCGGCAGCCAGGAGCTGACATTCGATCGCCTGCCACTGGATACCGCAACTGGTACGACAAGGCTTGACGACCTCGATGAACAGGAGAGTCCGGTCGCGGTCGTCATTCAGCAACCGTCATTTTTTGGCACGCTCGAGCAGATGGATCAACTGACGGACTGGGCGCACACACAAGGCGCATTGGTCATCGCCATCGTCAATCCGACATCGCTTGCAATTCTCAAGGCGCCGGGCGAGTGGGGCGAAGAAGGCGCGGATATCGCATGCGGAGAAGGGCAGCCGCTGGGCGTGCCATTGTCCTCGGGGGGGCCCTATTTCGGCATCATGGCTTGCAAACAAAAGATTGTGCGGCAGATGCCGGGGCGCATCGTCGGCAGGACGACCGATCTCGACGACAATCCGGGCTTCACATTGACCCTGCAGGCCCGTGAGCAACACATAAGGCGCAGCAAAGCGACGTCAAATATATGTACAAATCAAGGACTTATGGTGACTGCGGCAACGATCTACTTGTCGCTCCTGGGATCCCGGGGTCTCGCTCGAGTCGCCCTTGCTTGTCATGGCAAGAGCCGGCAACTCGTCGATCTGCTGACCCGGATCGACGGCGTGGAGCCCCTGTTTGAGGGGTCGCACTTTCATGAGGCAGGCATCGTTCTGGATCGTCCGGTCGCGCCGGTACTGAAAGCCCTGGCCGCGCGAAACATCCTTGGCGGTTACGATCTTTCCGGGGATTTCCCGGAGTTGGGCAATGCGCTGCTGGTTTGTGCCACTGAAACCAAAATACAGGATGATCTCGAAGCCTATGCGAGCGTTCTGCAGGAAATAATGGACACGGGCAATGTAAGGAGCGCCTGATCGATGGCAAAAATTCAACATGAGGGAGGCACTTATCGCACGCACGGCGAATTGCCGTCGGTCGGCAGCCGGGCACCGGACTTTTCCCTCGTCAACACGGAACTCAAGGACGTCACCCTGGCGAACTGGCTTGGCATGCGCAAGATTTTCAACATCTTTCCGAGCATCGACACGCCTGTGTGTGCGAATTCGGTCATTGCTTTCGATAAGTATTCCAAGGACTACGATGACGTTGCCGAGTTGATGATTTCCTATGACTTGCCGTTCGCGCACAGGCGTTTTTGCGAGAAGCATTCTCTGGAACGAGTCGTGGGCCTGTCCGCGATTCGGCACATGGGCTTTGGCGAAAATTACGGAGTGCAGATCGTCGAAGGTCCACTTGCCGGCATGTTCTCGCGAGCGGTCGTCGTGCTCGACGAAAACAATACGGTCGTGCACCAGGAACAGATCGAAGACCTGGCGAAAGAGCCGAATTACAAAGCGGCGTATCAGGCGCTTGGCATTCAAATTGAAGATTGAGGCGATATGAGTGGACCACTGATTTTTGAGAAATCGCGAGCTGGCCGTTGGGCCTTCGCCCAGGCGCCAGCAGTGAAAGGCGACGCGGACATTCCGGAGGCGTTCTTGCGTAACGAGCCCGCCAGGCTGCCCGAAGTCTCGGAGCTGCAGGTCGTCAGGCATTTCACGCGCCTGTCGCAGGAAAATTTTTCGATAGATACGCATTTTTATCCGCTCGGCTCATGCACAATGAAATACAACCCGAGAGTCTGCAATTCGCTGGCATTGCTGCCGGGCTTCATGCACCGGCACCCGCTCGGACCGGCGAATCACGGCCAGGGATTTCTCGAATGCATGTTTGAGCTCCAGGAAATGCTGAAGGCGGTCACCGGCATGAATGCTGTTTCCCTGACGCCGATGGCGGGCGCCCAGGGCGAACTTGCGGGCGTGGCGATGATTCGTGCCTATCATCTGGCGCGCGGAGACAAGGAACGAATCGAAATCATCGTGCCGGATGCGGCTCACGGCACGAATCCGGCGACGGCGACGATGTGCGGCTGTATCGTCCGCGAGGTGCCGACAGACAAGGACGGTGATGTCGATATCGACGCGCTCAAGGATGTGCTCGGACCGAACACGGCCGGCATCATGCTTACCAATCCATCCACGCTCGGCGTGTTCGAGCGCCGGATCATGGAAATCTCCACGCTCGTTCATGACGCTGGCGGACTGCTGTATTATGACGGCGCCAATCTGAACGCGATTCTCGGCAAGGTCTTGCCTGGTGACATGGGCTTCGATGTCATGCACCTGAACCTGCACAAGACTTTTTCGACGCCGCATGGCGGTGGCGGTCCGGGATCTGGCGCTGTGGGAGTTGGCGAACGCCTGCTGCCCTATATTCCGGTGCCGGTTGTCGGCAAGACGGAAAAAGATGGTGAGGCCTTTTACGACTGGCTGACGGAGGACGACGTGCCCGACAGCATAGGCCGCTTGTCGGGCTTCATGGGCAACGCCGGCGTGCTGTTGCGCGCCTATGTCTATATGCGCATGGTCGGGCAGGACGGCATGCGGCGAATCGCCGAGTTCGCCACGCTGAATGCGAATTATCTACAGGCGCGCCTGCGGCAGGCAGGCTTCGAGCTGGCGTTTCCCGCAAGGCGGGCCAGCCACGAGTTCATCGTTACCCTGAAGTCGGAATCGCGATCCATCGACCTGACGGCGATGGACGTTGCCAAGGCCCTGCTGGATCATGGCTTCCATGCGCCGACAACCTATTTCCCCCTGCTGGTGCCGGAATGCCTGCTGATCGAGCCGACGGAGACTGAAAGTAAGGAAACCCTCGACCGATTCGTTGACGCGATGGTCGTGATCGCGGAGGATGCGAGAAACCAGGAGGCGGGTCACAAGGAAGCGCCGTATACGATGCCCGTTCGACGCCTGGATGATGTGAAAGCGGCGAGAAATCTCGACCTCGCCTACCGGCCACAGCCGGAATAGGCGGATAATTCAGCAACAGAGGGAACCGCCATGGTTTCCTCCAGTCCAGAGATCTTATGAAAGGCAGAGTCGTTCTCATATTTCTTGCGGTGTGTCTCGCGTCACCCGCGATCTCCGAGGAGCCGGCATGGGTCGGCACACTCGAAAGAATCTCCTCGGGCGTTGTTTCGATTCGTGTAGACAGCACAAGAGCATTTGATACTGACTGGAATTCTTCGTCCCAGGCGACCGGTTTCGTTGTCGATGCCGAGCGCGGGCTGATTCTGACGAATCGTCACGTCGTGACACCCGGCCCGGTCGTCGCCGAGGCTATCTTCCTGAATAACGAGGAGGTGGCGCTGACGCCGATATATCGCGATCCGGTGCATGACTTCGGCTTCTTCAGTTACGACCCGGCTGAACTACGCTATATCGAGCCGACGGAGTTACCGCTGGTGCCCGGTGCCGCCAGCATCGGCCGCGAGATTCGCGTCATCGGCAATGACGCCGGCGAACAACTCTCGATTCTGTCCGGGACGATTGCCCGGCTGGACCGAAAAGCACCCGACTACGGCCGCGGCAAATACAACGACTTCAATACTTTTTATTTTCAGGCAGCGTCGGGCACGTCCGGCGGCTCATCCGGTTCGCCAGTGGTCAATATCGACGGTGAGGTTGTCGCGTTGAACGCCGGCGCGAACAATTCAGCAGCAAGCAGTTTTTTTCTGCCGCTTGATCGCATCGAGCGTGTTCTCGGACTCCTGCAGGAAGGAAAGCCCGTGCCCCGGGGTACCTTGCAGACGATGTTCGAGCTCAAAGCTTATGATGAGTTGGGCAGACTCGGGCTGACCGAGAAATCCGAACAGCTGGTCCGCTCGGCTAATCCGGAACAGACTGGCATGCTGACGGTGGAGCAGGTGATCCCCGAATCTGACGCGGCAGACAAACTGGCGCCCGGCGACATTCTGCTTCGAATCAACGGCAAACTCGTTACTGAATTCGTGCCGCTGGCTGCAATTCTCGACGACAATGTAGGCAACGAGATTGCAATCGAGCTGGAACGCGGCGGGCAACGCCTTACCGAAACGGTGCTGGTCGGAGATCTTCATGCAATATCGCCTGACGAGTATCTTGAGTTTGGCGATGCGATCGTTCACAACCTCTCCTACCAGCAGGCACGCCATTACAATCGCCCGCCGAGCGGCGTCTACGTGGCAAACCCGGGCTATGCCCTGTCACGGTCAGCGATCCCGAGGGGTGCGGTGATCAACGAAGTTGGCGGCGAGCCCGTGGAAAACATCTCGGACCTCGAAAGAATTATCGACAACCTGGGCGATCGTGAGCGGACCACGTTTAGATTCAAGACGATCGAAGATCCGCGCAACAGCATCGTTCGCTCGATCGAGATGGACAGGCAGTGGTTTCCGACGCGTCGTTGTAAACGGAATGATGCGACGGGTATCTGGCCGTGCCGCGATCTCGCACCCGGCCCCGGCAGGTCCGAAATTCCGAAGGGGAGCACGCGCTTCAACGGTCACAGCGACCCGCGCGTCCGCAAGATCGTGCCTTCACTCGTCGTCGTTAATTTCGATCTGCCCTATACAATTTCCGGCGTCGCGGATCGCCACTACTACGGCACCGGTTTGATTGTCGATACCGAGCGCGGTTTGGTTGTTGTGGACAGAAATACC
>Ga0255052_10002356_pt1 | contig 13710 bp, 2 predicted proteins | sample JV7_2_21_MG_FD_188632 | JGI IMG/M metagenome (GOLD analysis project Ga0255052, IMG submission 188632) | Seawater microbial communities from Jervis Inlet, British Columbia, Canada - JV7_2_21 | ecosystem: Environmental > Aquatic > Marine > Inlet | place: Canada: British Columbia | collected... | reverse complement strand
AGAGTATGCTTCTTGTGAGACTAGAGGAGCCTCAGATCACATCACAGAGAAAAGAATCTGGTGGTATAGAGAGCATTTCGGCCGAGGAGATCACTTGGGTCAAGTGCAATAATCCGAACTGCAAAGCTGAGTATGAGATGGGTTTGAAAGAATACCACCAAACCATAGAAGAACGCCTCGAGCCCATGTCGATGACAGCACCGCCGCTTATCTGCAAGGAGTGCGGCGAACCAAATGTTTTCAGGGCTGAAAAGTGCCAAAATTCGGATTGTGGGCTTGTATTCTTCAGGGGTTCTGTCCCTAACGATTATGCAGACCGCTGCCCCGATTGCGGCATCAGCGCAACAGAAGAAATCAGAAAGAGAAGGGCAGCCGGGCGGCCCTTACGGCCCAGGGCTTCGCAGGGCTTCGCAGAGGGCTTCGCAGGGTCGGGCTTCGCAGGAGATTTGCTAATCTTAACATGTCGTGATTTTCAGGATAAAAAGCCCGTTGACGTCACCGATGTCTTTGAACCCACCGATAAGAGAGTATATGTGTACATAAAATTCACGAACGTCCCGTCAAATACACGGTATCAAGTAGATGTGACGTGGCGTGATCCTGATGACGACGTATACTGGAATTACGATATAACTATCCGCCAACACGCAGAAGCTGGGCGGTATTACTGGTACTACAAATGGAAACGGATCAAAGGAGATAGAGCTGCGGATCTACCTGGGAAATGGACTGTCGAGCTTCGTATACAAACCTATGTCAACGGTGAGCATACAGCAACTAATCATGAGCGTGCCAACTTCTTTATGAGACCTAAGGCCACCCTCTTGCAGTTTGCCGACATGACGAAAGTCACAGGGCTGGCAGGTGAAACCGGCGGCGAATGCGTCGCTGTCGGCGATTATGATGGCGATGGCGACGCTGACCTGTACACTGGAAACCTCTATCGAAACAACGGCGATGGGACATTTACTGACGCAACTGACGCGGCAGGAATGCAGGGATTCGCCGACGCCATCAGCGCGACCTCTGGCGACGTGGACGGGGATGATGACCTGGATTTGCTCGTTATCAATACCCGGGCGATGGCGCTGTATCAAAATAATGGTGACGGCATCTTCACCGATATGACTTCCGAAGCAGGGATACAAAGCGCGGTAGGCGCGCGGGAGGTTATCCTTGCTGACTATGATGGCGATGGGGCGCCGGATATTTACATTGCCGGTGTTGGGGCAAATCGCCTATACCACAACAACAGCAATGGCACATTCCAGGATGTCACAGAAGAGGCCAGCGTGGGCGATGCTGGTTGGAGCGAAGCCGCCGCCTTTGGCGACTACGATGGTGATGACAGACCTGATCTGTACGTAGCCAACTGGGGCGGCGCGAATGTGCTGTATCGCAACAACGGGAATGGGACGTTTACAGACGTCACCCAAACCGCCGGCGTGGGCCATGATGGCAGCGCCAAAGCCGCGGCATGGCTGGACTATGACGCGGACGGCGTTCTGGACCTCTTTGTTGTCAATTCCTACGAACAGCCAGACGTCCTGTACCGCAACAACGGGAATAGTACGTTTACCGACGTTACCGAGACGGCGGGGTTAGACGGCAAGACATGGGGAGAAGCATTCGCTTTCTCTGACTACGGCGGAGACGGCGACATTGACATCTATCTGGTCACGTCCAGAGGCGCGGACGTATTCTACGCCAATAACGGAGACGGCACTTTCGCCGGCAACGGAATTGTGGGTGAAAACGCGGACGCGGCTTTCTTTGACATGGATTCCGGCGGCGGTTTGGACCTATACGTCGTTCAGAAGGATGGACAAAACGTGCTCTATCGCAGTTTCAGAACATACGACGAGGCTGTAACAGCATACCAAAAAATAGTTGAGGCGGATCCAGAAGACGTGGCTGCTCACGAGCATCTAGCCAGAGCATATCGGCGGAAGGGCGACCTGGAAAAGGCAATAGCGGGGTATGAGGAGATAGCGAAACTGAGACCTGACGACGTGGGAGCTTTTGAGACCCTGGGCGATATGTGTGAAAAACAGGGCGATTCGGGGAAGGCCATAGCTTATTACAAGGAAGCCATAGAGCTTGCTCCGAATGACAGCGACCTGTGCGAGAAGTTGGGAGATGTCTACCGGGATATAGGAATGCTGGACGAAGCCCTCGCCGAATACGACGCGTCGCAAGCAGAGCCAAGAACAGAGATTGAACAAGGCTCAACGAATTCTTGCGTCTACAATAAGCTTGCGTGGTTCTACGTGGACAAGGAGATAAGGCCAGAGGAGATGCTATCTCTGGCAAAGAAGGCGGTGGAACTGGCTCCGGACACTTTCAAGCGCTCGCACTTAAACGTGCATCTGGGCACGCTAGGGTGGGCGTATTTCAGAAACGGTCAGCTTGATGAAGCCCTGAAGACGTTCTTTCAGGTACTCTCCACCGACCTGGATTCTCAAAGCGGCCAAAGTAGTTGGGAAGGAGTTTCCGAGATCGCTCAGTCTGCTGTGAAGCCTGAGATATTTCTCTGGTTCTATAATGAGATGACTACTGCTTTGGGAGAATCCGGGGAGAATATGGTATTACAGGCCCGACTCCACTCAGCGATGGCCCAGTTTTATGAACACCGGGAAGAAAGAGAGAAAGCTCAAAAAGAATGGGTAAAAACGGGCTTCGCACGAGATGCGGATTGGCTGGTGCTTGGACCATTCGGCAATACTGGTGGTGCCGATTCCTCCAACGTCTACCTACCTGAACAATCGATCGACGTGCGCGCCACTTATCAGGGAAAGGACAGGAAGATCTCCTGGACAGCGGCGAAGGACGAACTTGCCGACGCATACGTTGATCTTTACGAGATGTTTGACGAAAGTGAGTGGTCAGTCGCTTTCGCTCTGGCACAGGCAAATTCGCCTGAACAGCGGGAAGCTCAACTGAGAGTGGGAAGTTCCGGCGACGTCAAAGTCTGGATCAACGGGCAGGAAGTTCTTAGCCAGAATACAAGTCGATCTGCGGCGATAGACCAGGATATAATCCCTGTGAGTTTGAAAAATGGCGCAAACGAGATCCTGGTGAAAGTTTGCAGTCACAGCGATGATTGGGGTTTCTATCTGAGGATAACTGATATGGAAGGGACGCCCTACGATGACCTGAACTATACTCCCGCGACTGATCTATACGACCACGAGCCTTGATTATGTGAAAAGGAGGTGCCAGTATTCTCTATATAGCAGCAGAAACTCTGAACGAGTCTCAATCAACCGTAGAAAATACTCCTGTTTCATCGGCGTTCATCAGCGTTACGAAGTCAGCGCAAATCTGCGGAAATCTTCAGAGATTTGAGCGAAAGGTGAGTATTATGATTAAGTCAGTAGCCAGCGCAACAATATGTCTGCTTCTGTTATTAGTGAACTTTAGCCATTTCAACACTGACTACCTTCGTTATTGAGTTGTTTTGTTGAATTTCACGCAACTCGACCTTTTGAGAGGAAATTGTGTTTATTGCTTAAGTACTTGTGCATAAAGAGTTAGGGGTCACTATTTTTGGCTAAACCCCACTTATTAGTGTGCCCCTGTTTTGCACAGCCCGAACCCGGTAGTACTGATGAGGCGGAATTGTACGCTATCATCAAAGAACTGGTCGAAAAGATGAAAAGTGACGATATTGAGACGGCGAATTCAGCGACTGAAGACATCGTCCGCATGACGCGTGATTTCATCGAACTGGTCTCAACATCGGCAGAAAAGGCGGCTAATCCGGAGACGAGGAAGAATCTGATGAGTATCCTGGACAGGACTTCCATGTCATTGAGAGGGCAGCTTTTCGTCCTCAGAATGTACCTTGATTCCAGGTCGAAGGTCGAGGAATTGTCCAGAAGTATGCCCGACATCTATGACAGGATAGGCGATAGCCACTGGAAAAACAGGCAGGAGCTTGTGGTAGAACTGACGGAGAAGGACGATCCAGACGCCGTCCCGATCCTCCCAATAAACTCAATAGGCAAATGAGCTAACAACTCAAGAACGAAAGGAGATTACAATGACAACAAAATTTTCCCTCCCGATTCTCGTTTCAACCCTTCTCATCGTCTTTGCTGGAACAACCCATGCGGTCGAGTCGCAAGAATCACTGACAGCGGAACAGATTCTTGTGAAGATGGAATCTGCATCGAATCAGATCCAGGATACCGAACTAACGATTGAACACTACGATGCAAATGGCAAACTGGTGCGGAGGGAACTCAAGGCGTTTAAGAAGCCAAATAAGCATAGAGTAAAAACCACTATTATTCAGGGGATGGAACGAGCCACAATCGTTGTCTCGGATGGTGAGAAACACTGGTCGTATTCCCCAGATGAACAGGTGGTAACGGTGTCTAAGATCAAGACCGAAGACGTAATCCTTCCTAGTGTAGGCGTGCTTCACCGCTTTTCGAGCGCTGAGATTATAGAGAAGTACAGGGTTGAGTTGAAAGGCGTTGAGGAGGTGGATGAGAGGAAAATTTACGTCTTTCGTTTCATACTGAAACCGGGCAAAGGAGGCACGATTACTTATGATTCATTCAATGTAGAGGGCATCTTGCCGCCTATCGGCTTCGGAGATGGCATTGCCACTTATGCTGTCTGGAGGGATACTGAGCCAACACGCATGCTCAGGCAGCATACCAAGTTAGGCGTAGATGTTCATACCTTCAGCGTGCTCTTTTCCGAAAGCCATGATGGCACAAGAACAACTCAGAGGACGGTAGCGACGAACACCGAAAAATTCGACGACGGCATCCTCTTCCCGACGGAAGTGGTCAGCTACGATGCCAGTGGCAAGGTGAGCGGCAAGACCGTCTACACGCACATCCGATTCAACAGTGGCATTGCCGATGAGCGGTTCGTTTTTGTCCCACCCACCGACGCGATACTCTTGGACGAGCAATCCTTTTCCAAAAGGGACGAGACTATCTTGCAACTCGAAAAGAAAGTAAAAGCAGAGCCGGAGAAAGCGGCGCTACGTTATGCGCTGCTTCAACTCTACCAGCGCGGACCGTATCCGCAGAATCGGCAGAATAGTTTGAAGCACCTGAAGAAGCTGGTTGCGCTGAAACCGGACGTGGCAGAGCTACATTCCCGATTGGGAAGCGCCTATCTTGTGGCTAACAGAGCAAAAGAATCTTTGGCTGCATTTCAAAAAGCGCTTGCGCTGAATCCTGACTTGAAGTTGAGTCATTCCCTCGCGCAGGCTTACGACATAGCCGGACAAAAGGAGAAAGCCATCGAGCAATATAAGTTGACTCTGGAAACACAAACGCCCGGCATTATAGGCTTTGACTACGCCCGAGAACATGTCGCTGAAAGGTTAGTGCAACTGGTCCAGAATAGGGGCAACCTGGCTGAATTGATACAAGAAACCCAAACCAAGCTGGAAGCGCATCCTGATAACCTCTATTTTCACAAGCTGATGGGGGATGCTTATGCGGCATCGCAGGAGAAAGAAAAGGCCATCGCCGAATATCGAAAACTCCTGGCAAAGATGTTGGAGATTTCCCCTAGGCGAGGTTATGAGACGCAAACCTATCAGGAACTTTTTGGGCTATATGTCAAAAAGAAGGATGTGCAGATGCTGATTTCGACGTACGAGAAGTTCATCGAATACCGACCAACGTCCATCGGTCAATTGTACAACGTTCGAGAAAGCATCGGCCAAGCGGAACTGGTCGAATTGATTGAAAAGGGACTTGAAGAGAGTCCAGAGAACGTCACTCTGTACCTATTGTTGAGCGCAGCGTATTCAGGTGCATACTACGAGCAGCGCGATTTGAACAAAGCGGCTTCGATGCTCGAACACGCTGTCGAGCTTGCACCCGATGACCTGAAGGTTCAGATGGCCATGGCGAAGCTATCCGTTCAGCGAAAGGCCTATGATGAAGCGCTCAAAGCCTATCAGAGGGCGATAGAACTTAACCCCAGACAACCCTACTACCGTGCCCATCTGGCTTATGTTTACAACCGCCAGGGAGACCACGAAAAGGCGATACAAATCGCCAAGGAGGTGGTGCAAGAGCATCCGAACGATGTCGCATCACAGGGCGTGTTGGCAACAGTGCATCTCAATGCGGGGATGGTTGAAGACGCCATCTCGCAATACGAAAAGGCAATAGAATTAGCAGGAGACGCCACGAATACCCAATTCTTCCACAAATGCATCGCCAGAGCTTATGAAACGATAGAGAATTATTCGAAAGCAGATGCAATATACGAAAAGCTGGACAGGGCCATACAACCCCACGAGCTTGTGAGAATCTACAAGGCTCGCGGGGATATGGAAAAGCTCATTGCATACGGGTTAAAGGTTCTGAGGACAAGCCCCGCTCGATATCAACTCAGAGAGATTGTGGATGCGCTTTCAGATAGTGGCATGGTAAGCGAGCTGGTGGCTGCCTTTGAGAAAGAGTTGCAGTCAGACCCTGAGAATCCGGAGATATACAGGGCATTGGCACAGGCCTATTCCCACCATCGGGTGCGTGATACGCAGAAGGCAATCGAGATGTATGAGAAGGTTATCGAATTGGCACCTACCGATGCCGATGCCACCATTCAACTCGGTGGGCTGTATAGCAATCAAGGGATGCACGATAAAGCTATTACGGTGTACGAGAAAGCGATGCGGTTGCAGCCTGAACGTCCATACATCTATCCCTCGCTGGCAAGAGCTTACGTGAGTGTGGGAAGGAATGAGGACGCACTCAAACTGGCAGATGCGCTGAAAAAGCGAGTTGGCTATGATGCTAATGCTTACATGCAACTGGGGGAAGTTTACTCAGCCTGCAAACTTCACGATAAAGCGATAGAAGCCTACAAGAAGGCCATCGAATTAGCACCAGGTGAATCTTGGTACAGGCGGAGATTAACCGCTGCTTATGAAGCTGCCGGAAAGGTTGAAGAGGCAGATGCTCTGTACGAGAAGACCACAGACTCGAGCAGGATATACGAACGGATGCGGGCGTATCAGCAGCGAGGCGATTTGGATAAGCTCCTTGAATTCGTTAGGCAAGTGATGAAAAGCAGCGTGCATGAAGGGATGAAGCGCTCTGCACAATCCCAACTCGTCCGAGCTTCCCAACAGCAGGGAAAATCAGGTGAGCTTATCACGCTTTTGCAGGAAGACATCAAAGAAAGACCTGATGATACTGTCTCCTACAAGATGCTCGGTCAGGTCTACTCGCGGAAGAACAGTCGGGCGGAAGCCATCGAGATGTATGAGAAAGTCATTGAACTCACCCCTGACGACGGTGATGCCTACAGAGAACTGGGACAATTGTATAGCAGGCAGCGAATGCACAATGAGGCTATCTCAACCTACAAAAAAGCGATAGAGCTAAAACCCGACGAGTCCTATCTCTACTCGAGTCTCGCCCGAGCCTATGCCAATACGGGTCAAACGGACGAGATTCTGAAACTCGCCGATGCGCTGAAAGAGCGGAGTCGCGATGGCTATTCCTACTCTCAGTTGGGAGAAGTTTATATGGCGGCTCGGCTTTACGACGAAGCGATAGAGGCGTATAGAAAGGCGGTCAAATTGTCGCCGGAATCTCATTACAGGTCGCGATTGGCACAAGCCTATGAACAAGCGGGAAAGCCTGAAGAGGCCGAGACAATGTATGAGAAGACGACGGACCCGGACATGCTCCGTCAGCGGATGCGAACGCTCAGCCAACAGGGCAACTTGGAAACGTTGCTTGAAATTGGCAAACGCATTCTGTCGTCGGGTGCGCAGCCACGGCAGAAACGAAACACCATTCAACAACTGGTTCAGGGCTACTCACGTCAGAACAAGCTCGCTGAGTTAGCCACTGTTTTCCAAGAGCGGCTCGCAGAAAACCCACAGGATGCCAGCACCTATAGTGCCCTCGGTCAGATTTACATGCGACAGCGGAATCAACCAAAGGCGACCGAGATGTACGAAAAGGCAACCATATTAGCTCCCAATGATGACGATGCACAAAGCAATCTGGGGCAACTGTATCAGTCGCAGCGGATGTATCAAAAGGCAATTGCGGCCTACAGGAAGGCCCTCAAGCTTCAGCCCGGCCTGACTCACCTCTATTCGCAGATGGCGAACGCCTACGCGAGCATAGGTAAGGCTGATGAAGCACTTAAGCTCGTCGATGAGTTGAAGCAGCACATGCGAAGCCAGAGGTTCGGGGGCAATCAAGGTTTTATGCAAGCGACGCTGGGTGATATCTATGTTGCCGCCAAGCATTATGAGGAAGCGATAGAGGCGTTCAAGAAGGCGATAGAGCTGGAACCAAGAAATGATCGCTATTTCAAAGATAAGCTAGCGCGGGCGTATGAGCAGGCAGGGAAGCCAGACCCGGCCACAAAGATACGCAAGGAAGCCGACCCCGGAGCTGCGATGGTTGGCAAAGAAGCTCCTGCCTTCACCTTGAAGGATCTTTCTGGCAAAACCGTCAGCCTGTCGGACTTCAGGGGCAAAGTAGTATTACTCGACTTCTGGGCGACCTGGTGCGGTCCCTGTCGGCAAACGATACCTCATCTGGAAGCACTTCACAGGAAATATAAGGGCCAAGGTTTAGCGGTAATTGGGATAAATCACGAAAGAGACCATGACAAGGTGAAGGAGTTCGCTAAAGGGCAGATATCTTACGTCGTCCTTTTGGATGCGGATGAACAATTCACGCAGTATCACATCAGCGGCATCCCCACGGCATTTTACATTGACAGAGAGGGAAAGATACGTTATCGCGACGTCGGCTTTGGACCCGGAAAAGAAAAGCTGGTAGAGCGGAAAGTAAACGAAATGCTCGCCGGCAAGGAAGATCCCGAGACAGTAGCCGAGCCTGTAGGAAAAGCGCTCGAGCAAGAGGCAAAAGTATTGGCGTTCGATAATTTTGACGGCAAGTTGAGCCTCGATTGGGAGATACTCCACGCCGATCCCTCACACTTTTCATTAACCGACAAACCCGGCTGTCTGACGATTACCACTCAGCCGGGTACGTTCAGAAATTCCAATAAAAAGTATAAGAATCTGTTTCTGATAGAGTGTCCGGCTCCGGGCGAAGATGTGCAGGTCACTACAGACCTAACATCTTTCAAACCTGTGGCTGCGTTCAATAAGGCAGGTTTGGTCTTCTATAACGACGACGATAGCTTTCTGCGGTGGAACTACACATGGCAGCGGTCGAGGCGCCGTTTTAATGTTGCCCGGGAAACAAAAGGAAAACCAGTCGGCAGGGGATTTAACGCACCTGCGGAAGTGGAGAATCTCTGGCTTCGCGTGACCAAGCGAGCAAATCGCTATACAGTTTCGACAAGCCTTGACGGCAAGAGATTCCGCGACCATGGGGAGTTTGCATGGGGTGATGGATCGCCAAAGTTTGTAGGCCTTTTCGCCGAGAATGGTCCGGGCAGCAAGGCCCCGGAAATCGATGCACCGTTCGATTTCTTTGAGGTTAGAGCTCTACCTGCCAAACCGCCAGAAACAGCGGACGCGGCTGCCAAGCTTGTTATTCCCAAGGAGAATCTGCAAATACCCGAGGAGATGCAGGCCTGCGCAGCAAACTTACAAGAAATCCATACCGCGATCAAAGACTACGAGGAGGACAAAGGTAGGCTACCTTACTGGCTTTCCGACTTGGTTCCTGACTATCTCAGCAATGGCGTCTTGTTTTGCCCGAGCGATACTGAGCATGTGGCGCAATATTCGCCCGACCCGAAGCTTCCATGCAGCTACTCCTGGCAGTTCTCGGCAAAGGATTGGAAAGCCCAACAAATCAAACTCTTTGGTGATGTTGTCCCGATGGTTCGCTGTCGTCATCACGGCTCAGAGCGTGTTCTCAATCTGTCGGTGGGCGGCCAAATCTATTGGGGTCGAGGGAGCTGGGAAAAGATGTTTATACCCGATTACACTCGTGGTATTGAACTATCCAGGAGGCCTATGCGTGAAGCCCGGCCTGTCCTTGCTAAACCGGCGGCTGCTAAGTATGTGATTCAGAAGGAGAATCTGGAAATACCGGAGGAGATGGAGGGCTGTACGGACAACCTGAAAAAAAATTATGCAGCTATCAAGAAATACGAGAAGGACAAAGGCGAGCTGCCTAAGTGGCTTTCTGACCTGGTTTCCGATTACCTGAACAAAGAAGATCTGTTGTGCCTGAATGATCCCATGCATAAAGCGAAATATTCGCCGGACCCGAAGCTTCCCTGCAGCTACGCCTGGGAATTCTCGTCAGCCCGGATTCCCAGCGGCTGGGATCCGACCCGCAGAACACTGTATCGAGACTGGAAAACACAACAGGTAAAACTTTTCGGCGATGTTGTGCCTATGGTTCGCTGTCATCATCACGGCTCCAATAGAGTTCTAAATCTATCGACAGGTGGCCAAATCTACTGGGGTAAGCTGGATTGGGAAAAGATGTTTAAGGCTGACTATCGCTTTGGTGACGAATCACCCCGGCAGCAGCAGCGTGAAATTCAGCCTGCCAGGCAGTTGAGAATTGCGGGTGTCGCGCGGGATGAAGCTGGTAAGCCTCTTGCGGGTGTGAGACTACAAGCTCTGCCCATGAGTCGTGGAGAGGCCACTTCGGATTCGCAGGGTAGATTCGAGATCGGCTGGGACCCTCGTCGTTTAGGATCTCGGCAAACAGTTCACTATCTTGTAGCCCGGCACGAGAGACGCAATTTGGCCGTTGCTGTTGAGATCGAGGAAGAGACAAAAACGCTTGATCTGAAGCTCAAGCCCGGTGTGACTTTCACCGGAGAAGTTGTCGACCCTGACGGCAGAGGAATTGACAATGCCCGTATCATGACCATGCTGCGAGTATCTAATTGGGGTTCGAGCCTTGGACGGGGTCGGGTGGTAACGAATGCGACGGGGAAATTTGAAGTCAGGGCCATACCGCGAGACCACAAGTACAGCGTAACTGCGAGCGCCGAAGGATTCGGCCAGAACGAAATACAAATCCATGCCGACAATGCAGAATATAATCATCTGGACGTGGGGAAACTGACCCTGGCAGTGGCGAATCTTGCCGTATCGGGCGTGGTGGTTGACGCAGATGACAAGCCGGTGGCTGGGGCCAGGGTTTACTGTTATGGCGAAGGACAGACGCCTGGCAGTACCCAAACGGATGCAGAGGGCAAATTCACGATTGAGAAGATCTGTGCCGGAACGATTCGAATCAGTGCCAGCGTCAGTGGCGAAACGCGTTTATCAGGGTACGTCCAGACCGACGGCGGAGCGACAGATTTAAAGATCGTGGCGACCGAAAGACCCTCATCTGTTCGCTACATGCCGAGGCCACCGCTTTCCTTAGGGAATAAGCCCTTACCTGATCTAAGAGACTTAGGAATTGAGCTGTCGCCGGCAGACGCCACTGATAAGATGATTCTAGTTTGCTTCTGGGACATGGAGCAGCGGCCGTCGCGGCATTGCATGAGAGAACTTATCAAGCAAGCAGAGGAACTGAAAGCAAAAGGTGTGATTGTCGTTGCCGTTCAGGCCTCTCAGATCGACAGAGGCGCACTCGACAAATGGATAAAGGAGAACAACACGCCTTTTCCGGTGGGGATGATTCATGAAGACGCGGAAAGAGTCCGCTTGGCTTGGGGCGTGAAATCACTTCCATGGTTGATTCTTACTGATCGCAAGCACGTCATCAGGGTAGAGAATTTTGGCTTGGCCGAACTTGACGAGAAGATAGAGACAGTCATTAGTCAGCCTGTTCAGGAGTTGTCGGCTGCCTCCGACGAATGGAAACCGCCTGAAAACCCCGATCCACAGAAGATCCTCCGCGAAGCACAGGCCGATGCGAGGGCACACCGCTACGAAGATGCATTGGCGAAGCACGTTTGGTTCCATCGAAACGCGCTCAAGTATAGACCGTCGCTCAGCGGCGTTCGTTCATCATTTGCGCTCAGTTATTGGAGTAGGCTCGGAAAGATGTATCCTCCCGCTCTCGTTAAACTCAAGGAAATACGCGACGAAGCAGAAGAAGACGTCAAGAATGGAAAGGACATTCGAGAATCATTTCGAGACTTAAGAGCGATCAATCGGACAGTTGGCGAAGAATCTCGTACAAAGGACATATTCATCTTGCTCGATGCTCAGAACTCAGATGCCGCAAAGAGGGTCTTTCACTATGCGCAACCTGCCTTGATTAAGGCCAAGGAATACAAATTATGCGGAAAGTACATTGATCCAGAACGGTCATTTCGACGCATCATTGAGGGCTTTCGAGCAGACAGACGACTAGCCGAGAACCCGCGATTTGGGGCAGACCATCTCGAATTTGCCAACAAGAAGTTCACGAATGATGCTGCAACGCTCGTCGCGCTTCTCGTTGTCAATGGACGGAAAGCGGAGGCTGAAGAGATTGCAGGCGATGCCAAAAAAGAGTGGAACAACACATCGTTTCATGTAGAAATTGATAAGGCGCTGCAAGGAAAGCTTCCGAAACCATGGCCGTAGCTGTACCGTGCCTAACAAATCGTTGCACCGGAACTGGTTCGTTTCGCGGTTTTTCAGCGTGGTTTCCTTCGTTCAAGGTTCTTGGTTTTTCAACGTTCACTCGTGTTGGTCCGCTAAAACAATGATTAAGCATTTTACAAAATGTTTCGTTGCAGGCATTGTGGCAATATTACCTGTACCTTAAAGGGAGTTCCGGATGAAGCGAAGCTACAAAAATGGTCCTTTTTCCGCATTCTTTACCCACTGATCATTCAAGAGAGCCAACTTTACCTATACAAAATAGCTGGCCTGCGCCTAAGGATCCAATTGCTTTTCTCCTTTTTCCTTCCGATATGGACCATTCATTGGAGATAGTCAGTTGGATTGTTTCGCAAAATTCGGAACTCTCCAAAGCCAAATTGAACGCTTGACAGTTAAGGTAGAAGCGCTTACTATCAACAGCAGGTAGAACCAACAATTAAGAGGGCGAATTATGGCATATACAATCGGCCTGGACTACGGAACGAATTCGGTACGATGCTTGATTGTTGATGTGGCTAACGGCGATGAGGTAGGCAGTTGCGTTTACGAATACGAAACAGGCGAAGCCGGCATCATTCTCGACCCGGCCGATCATAATCTGGCAAGGCAAAACCCGGCTGACTACTTGAAGGGCATCGAAGTCACCGTCAAGGCGGCAATCGCCGAGGCGAAAAGCAACGTCGAGGCCTTCGAGGCGAACCGGATCATCGGGATCGGTATCGACACAACCGGCTCGACGCCAATTCCCGTCGATGCCGACGGCACACCCCTGGGCATGTTGGACAAATTCAAGGACAATCCGAATGCCTGCGCCTGGCTCTGGAAAGACCACACGGGCCACGCCGAGGCTGCCGAGATTACCGAATTGGCCGAGAAGGATCATCCGGAATACCTTGCCAGATGCGGCGGGACATATTCTTCGGAATGGTTCTTCAGCAAAGTTCTTCATTGCCTGCGAACGGACCCTGCGGTTTTCGATGCCGCTTACAGTTGGGTCGAATGTTGCGACTACATCCCAGCCGTCCTGACCGGCACTGAGAAACCTGAGAAGATCAAGCCGAGCCGATGCGCCGCGGGGCATAAGGCAATGTTCGCCGACCAGTGGGGAGGATTGCCCGCCAGGGACTTTCTGGCGAAGCTCGACCCCAAGCTCGGCGAACTCCGCGATCGGCTCTACGAAAAAACCTACACCGTCCAAACCGAGG
>Ga0255052_10002355_pt1 | contig 13710 bp, 10 predicted proteins | sample JV7_2_21_MG_FD_188632 | JGI IMG/M metagenome (GOLD analysis project Ga0255052, IMG submission 188632) | Seawater microbial communities from Jervis Inlet, British Columbia, Canada - JV7_2_21 | ecosystem: Environmental > Aquatic > Marine > Inlet | place: Canada: British Columbia | collected... | reverse complement strand
TCAAAGCACTGAAGTATCTGGCAACGATCAAGAACAATGTCACTCTTGATTTCGATAGTTCGAGGCAAGAAGATCGGAGCAACCCCCTGAGCCAACTGATAGGGCAAAGTTATACGATAGAGATCACGCCTTCGGGGGAGGTTTCAAAGGTCGCCGATACGGGTGACGCTCTCGCAGCCGTCAAGGGTGACTCGGCGGCCAACAACGTGGCTGTCAGATTGCTTTCGGCCGACGCCATCAAGGAACAACACACAATTCGAACTCTGCCCGCTGTGGGCAAGAACCAACTGCGCAAAGGTGACAACTGGAGTAACGTGAAGAAGGTCTCCTTCGATCTGATGGGAACAAAATCGTACGAGAAGGTCTATACGCTCAGAGAGATTACAGATGTGGGCAATCGCCGGGTTGCGGTCGCCGAGATGGAAGCCGTTGCCTCGGCGGAAAATGCAAAGCAATTGCACAAGGAACAGGCGACGGGCATCTTTTCAAATATGTTCGACAATACCGAGACGTATGCCGGTGAGTTGAGGCTGAATTTGACCGAGGGTAAAGTGGAGAAATGTCGCGAAAAACTCCTGGTGGAATGGTTCATTGTCAACCCCAATCCGAAGGCCGATGAACCTCCCGCCGCCCTGAGAATGGCCGCGACTCGTCTCTACAGCATCGAAAGAATTGATTAGAAGGGAGCAAACTTGAAACGCACACCAGTAGTTATAACGGTTGTGTTAATGACTGTCCTGGCAGGATGTGAGCCTGGCAGAGGGCGGAAAGGACCGTTGGGTGAGGGCAGGGAGTTTTTGACCGTAGATTTCGAGAAGGGCCGGACCCTGCGCTACAAGTTTGTCTCAAGCAGAGACATAACGATCGGCTGGGACGCACCGGAAACAACCGCGCGACCGGCCGGGCGCGCCGGCGACAAGTCCTCCGAGTCGATGGAGGTGGTCATGCTCTACAGAGCGCTTGAGGTCAACCACTATGGACTCACAAATATCGAGGCAATCTGCGAATCGGTGAAAGTCTCACGAAGCAAAGGTTCGCGAAAAGATGCCGTGCAGTCTCTGGCGGGTAAGACGTTCACGCTCGCCGTCGGACCGACGGGCAGGATAGAGGATCATTCACAACTGGACAAACTGCTCAAGCAGATTGGCGAAAAAGCGTTCCGCACCGAAACCGAGGGAGGCAGGATCAAAGAGCCCGACATGATTGGGGACTTTGTTGCCTGGCAGTGGTTCCTGTGGGACGCAATCTCGAGTATAGAAAAACCGTCCAAAGGCGTAACGGCCGGACAGAGCTGGAAATCGAAACTGTCCGTGCCGGCGCCTATGGTCATGCGAAAAGCCAGGGACGTCACCTACAGGCTTTCTGAAATCCGCCCGAGCGAGAAGGGGAAGCTTGCGGTGATTGCCAGTTCATATCAACAGGCGGACTCGGTCCCGCAGGGCTGGCCGATACCTTACTGGGGCAGCTTTCAGATGGCCGGTCCGTTCGGCTTCTACCGAAATTACAAAATCCTGAGTTTGCGGGGCCGGGGCGAAGAGCTTTTCAACATCGACGCCGGCAGAACCGAGCGATACAGGCAGCAGTACGAGCTGCAATTGAGCGCCTCGTTGCTCCTGCCTCTGCCCGGGGCAAACCCGAAGATAACTATCAATCAAAGTCTGACAATGGAGTTGCTTGACGATTGAATTTACGCGCCTCGCAGATCGCCGGGCAGGAGACGTCAAAACGAGAGAAAATTATGGAACGCAAAAATTTATGGGCGCCGTGGCGAATCGGATATGTACAGGGCCTGGGTACCGAGCCCAACGCTGCAGATGACAACAAGATAGCACCGAGTGAAGACTGCGGCTGTTTCATCTGCCACAACCTGAAGCACCCGGAGGACGACGACAAGAATCTTGTGCTGTGGCGCACGGACAACCATCTCGCAATCCTGAATCTCTACCCATATAATAACGGGCATCTGCTGATAGCGCCGGTCAGGCACATCCCCGACCTCGGTGATGTGAGCGACGAAGAATTGCTGGAAATGACCAAGCTCATCCGAGAATCGCAGAGGGCCCTGTCGCTGGCGATAAAGCCGCACGGTTTCAACGTCGGCATGAACTTCGGCCGATGCGGCGGGGCGGGGCTCCCCGGGCATTTACATATCCATGTTGTGCCGCGATGGGACGGTGACACGAATTTCATGCACGTATGCAGCGATACGGACGTCATCAGCCAGAGCCTGACCGAGCTTCTCGGTCTGCTCAAGCAAGTAAGCAAAGAACAGAACCTTCCCGCCTTGTGAAGGGGTGTCTCACGGGATACGAAACATGTCGGAAGAATTTAGCCTTTACGCCGTTACTGCCGAAAGCAGCCGGGGCCGTGCTCATTTGGACAAGCCGCACTCCTATCGTTCGGATTTCGAGCGTGACCGCGATCGCATTATCCACTGTTCGGCATTTCGCCGACTCGAAGGCAAGTCGCAGGTTTTCACCCCCGGCCTGGATGATTATTACAGGACACGTCTGACCCACAGCATCGAGGTGGCGCAGATCGCAAGGACCATCGCGAAAGAACTTGGTCTCAACGAAAGCCTTACCGAGGCGATATGTCTGGCGCACGACCTGGGGCACTCGCCATTCGGGCACAACGGCGAAAAGATACTCAACGATCTGCTGAGTGAGTTCGGTGGATTTGAGCATAACCACCAGACGCTACGGATCGTCGACTTGCTCGAGCATCCGTACCCTGGGTTCATGGGGCTGAACCTGATGTACGAGACCCGGCTGGGTTTGGCAAAGCACAGGAGCACGTATGACCAGCCGCAGGGCGATGCTTTCAGCGAGGAGAACTGCTCGCTCGAAGGGCAGATCGCCGATCTCGCGGATCGCATAGCCTATAACTGTCACGATCTCGAAGACGGTATGCGCGCCCGACTGATCGACGCAGAGCGATTGAAAAGTGTCAAGATCTTTGCTGAAGCACAAAGCTCAATCGACGCCGAGACGATTGGCGACCGGACTATTCGCAGAACAAGAACGGCAAAGGCGATCATCGACAAGCTTGTCAGTGACTGTCTCGACGCAAGCAAGAGAACACTTGCAGAGACCGACCCGAAGACAGTGGATGAAGTTTACGCGCGGCGTGAAAACCTGATCGTTCTGTCGGCCGAGCGTGATGCCGAGCTCGCCGAACTTGAAGAATTTCTGATGCAGAACTTCTATTTGCACAAAACTCTGATGCGCACGGCAGGTAAGGTCAAGGACTGGCTCGAGCAACTTTTTGAAAAGCTGTCCCAGGAGCCTGAACTCATGCCGGGTTATTTCAGGCGGTTCATACCCGAGCAAGGTCTGCAAAGGGCCGTATGCGACTACATCGCAGGCATGACCGACAGGTTCGCACTCAAAACGCTCAAAGAAACCCAGCCGGAAACCGGTGACTGGCTCTAGCGATCTGCTCGTCAATAGGTCAGTCAAGTTTGGTCAGACAAATATTTCGAAACCGGTATTGCCCGCCTCCGGGCACCTCGGCCTGAATAGCGATGAAACCCTCTTCGGGATCACCCAGACCGTCTGCTTGCCAGGCGCTTTTGCCGTTTATCTCCAACGAGGCTTTCGCAGCCTGCACCGTGAGCTTGAACTTGTTCCACTCGCCGTCCTTGACAAGCTCCTCGCTTTTGGCTTCTTCCAGAGCGCCCACGTTGCCCTCCATACCCTGTCGCAGATTGACTTGGTAGCGCTTTGGCCAGGGTCGTCCCTCCGGCACGGTATCGTAGCGGAAATAGACACCGCTGTCCCACTTGTTGTCCCGAAGGGCCTTGCATTCGAACTCGAGAATAAAATTGCCGTACTTCTTCTCGGTTTGTATCAACCCATTGCCCGCTACGAGCAGAATATCTCCGCCGTCGACGGTCGCTTCGCATGTGATGATCGTCCAGCCGTTGAGGGTTTTTCCGTCAAACAGCGCAACGCGCTTGCCTTCGCCCTCAAAAACCGCGCATGATGTCAACAATGCCGCCGCAATCACTATGCTGCATAAAGTAATCGATGCCTTCATTAGATCTCCAATATTGCTTTCCTGACCATTTTGCAAGTCTAATTGTTCACGCACGATTGATTTGGCAGCTATTAAACTGCATCTCGCCACGGATTTCAAGTGAGATCACCTTTAGTTTCTCGATTCGTTGGTCTCGGCGATGTAGATGCTCGCAAGCCTCTTGCGATCACCTCACAGGTCCTTCAAACAGGCGATGGTGGAAGGTCCATAGCAGAAAGCATGTTGCCACAACAAAAAGAAACTCCGTAGACTCTTCCCAGAAGACAAACCACATCAAGTCTTGACTGTACATCGCGGTCAAGAGACTCCTGTTATTTGGGAGCAGCCGATTTAAATGAGACGACCACGGCCTGCTTGACGTATTCTACCGCTGAGGCAAGCGTCACGACGATCACGACCCAGGCGCCTAGAGATGTCAGCCAGGAACCGAGCAATGGTCTGTATACAGGCTCGCCTACAATCACCATGGCTGTTACTCCCTGGACGAGAGCTTTTACTTTGCCGCTCCAGTTGGCGGCGACTGTGTGCCCGGCGCGCGCCAGAAAGATTCGGCAGTACGCGACTGTGACATCTCGCAGAGCCATAACCAGAGGTACAAGTGGCAGAATAAGTCCTGCGCAAGCTAATGTCCAATAAACCGTAAGCCGGGAGAAGCTATCCATGTACGGATCGAGAGCGGCGCCCCATTCGGTGACAACGCCGAAACGCCGGGCAACAAGTCCGTCCAGCAGATCTGTCAGCTCCATTGCCGCGAGCAGGAAAAGACCCAGTACGATGCGCGTCGGCCCCGGCCCTGCGGTTAAAAACAGGGCTGCAAAGAAGATCGCCAGCGGGCCGCGCGATATGGTCAACAGGAACACAACAAAGAAACGAAATCTGTTTGTGCCAGTGACATCGTCAGTCATGGTCTTGCCTGCTGCAAAACTGTGCCTTTTCGCGTTTACGCTTGATGATACAAGGCAGGGACAACGTTCTCAAACTAAAATTGCTCCGATCTATCAGGATCAGTTAGTAATTGCTGCTCTGGTTGCTCTCTTATAGCAGGCCTCATGTTACAACTGAACTGCCTTAAGGAAAGGGCACCCTTGTACCCGCAGGCAAGAATACAACAGGAGAAACCGGCAACTCATTAGTGATGGGCAAAAGTTTCAAAACCCATCAACCCTTGAGCCCTTTGACTTCTTGCCAGAGGAATTCGCTAAGCTCTTTCATTCCGGAACCGGTTACGGCGGAGATGGCGTGGACTTCGGTGTTCAGTTTCTTTTTGAGTTCTTCGACTGCTTCTCCATCCGGGTCGAGATCTATTTTGTTGGCGACGATGATCTCCTGTTTTTGCGCCAGGATATTGCTGTGTTGTTCAAGCTCGCTGCGAATGGCTTTGTAATTTTCCGCCGGGTCGGAGCCGTCGGTCGGCATTATGTCGAGGATGTGGACGATCAGTGTTGTTCTTTCTATGTGCTTTAGAAAATCGTGGCCGAGCCCTGCGCCGGCGTGGGCGCCTTCGATCAGGCCGGGGATGTCGGCCATAACGAACCGGCGAAAATCGCTCAGCTCGATGATGCCGAGCACCGGCTCGATCGTGGTGAAGGGATAGTCGGCGATCTTGGGTCTTGCCGCCGAGCAGCGGGAGATGAGCGTGCTCTTGCCCGCATTGGGCTTGCCGACAAGACCGACGTCGGCGATGAGCTTGAGTTCGAGTCGGAGGTTTCGCTGCCCGCCGGGTTTGCCCGGTTTGGCGTTTCTCGGGGTTTGATTGGTCGCAGTTGCAAAGGACTTGTTGCCCCGGCCGCCTCTTCCGCCGCGACAGACGCGCACTTTCACGTCAATCTCGTTGAGATCCTTGAGCAGCAGATCGAGATCGGTATCATAGATGAGCGTGCCCGGCGGGACTTTGATAACAAGATCGTCGCCGTTTGCTCCGTGCTTGTTGTTGCTCGAGCCGGGCTGGCCTCTTTGCGCCTGCCAGTGATGCTTGCCGGCGAAGTCTATCAATGTATCGAGATCATCGACGGCCTGGAAATAGACATTACCGCCATCGCCGCCGTCACCGCCGTCGGGGCCGCCTTTGGGGATGAATTTCTCCCGCCTGAAGCTGACGCAGCCGTGGCCGCCATCTCCAGCCTTAATCCAGATTTGTGCCTCGTCGACAAACATTGCGTTCTATCTAGGCTATCGTATCTCGTCGGCATAAAAAAAAGGATGGTGATTGCACCATCCTGATTCTGCCGGATATTCTCTTTCTTGTCAGACTACGTGGATTCTTCTGCCCTGAAAAGTGACTTTCCCGTCCGCAGTGGCGAAAAGCGTATAGTCCTTGCCCATGCCGACGTTGTTGCCGGCAAAGAACTTCGTCCCGCATTGCCTGACGATAATCGCCCCGGGTTTGGCCGTCTGGCCGCCGTACAGCTTTACACCCCGGTACTGCGGATTGCTGTCTCTGCCGTTTCTCGAAGAGCCTTGTCCCTTCTTATGTGCCATAGTTAAGTACCTCTAATTAATGTCTACTTCTTGCCAATTTCTCAAAACCACAATTCTAACAGTCGGTTGCGGTATTGTCCAGAGAATTTTCTGCGATTTGTCGTTTACCGGCTAACACCCATGTCATGATACTCGTTCTCCTTCACGTGCCAATTGCTCGAAATGGCAGCAAAATAGCCATGGTTGCAAGAATTTTTCACCATTCTTTCGAGGTTCCTTCCCGGTTTCCTCCAGGTCGCTCTAGCAGTCTTGTTTACCGCTCATTGCCCGCCACCCAATTCGGATGCGCGAGGCAAAGACGCCCCATCAACATTGAAAATGCAGTTTCGGCATCGCTCCGGATCTCTTGGATGGCGGCACCAACCCGGTCGGCGGCTGATCGCGGTCACAAGGGCGATCTGTCTCGCTGGAGGCCGCCGGAGGCGACACCCTCTGCTGAGGCAAGAGCAGGCCCGGATTTCTGTGGATGTTGTCGAAGACATTATCAGTGTTGGCAGCGAGTTCTCCAAATCAGGCCGAGTATTCTCTGCTTCTTGGCCGCTTCTTTTATCGGTCGTATTGTTGTTGGGCTGCCCCGCATCGCTTCTCCGGCGACCTCTAAATTGGTCCTGCGGCGCGGCGATATTATCGGCGAAACCCGGCTTCGGTCGTCCCATAAAAGGCCAAAGATTTTCAATTGTTTCTGCCGATTGACATTAGTGGTCAATGGAAGGTTAGATCCACAATACGGTGCTGAGGGGTTTGTCCGAAGCTCAACTTAACAAGGAACAGAATAATGAAGATTGTAAGCAAGATCCTGAAGAGAAGTTATCTTTCAAGGAGCCTCATATACTTTCTCACGTGGTGCATGGTCATCAACACAACGCTGCCGCTGGCGATTGCTCTCGAGGCTGTCGACGTTACCGGTTCTACCGGTGTTATAGGCACGACGTGGGGCGACCACACTATCATAGACACGGATCACGGCGCGATCGTCGACTGGAGCAATTTCAACACAAACTCGACCCAAAGTATTACATTTAACCAGTATTTGGGCGGCGATCTCAGCAGCGTTTCGGCAGTGCTCAACAGGGTAAGCTCCGGGGCGGTTCCTACGCAGTTCAACGGCGCGCTCAACGCCAACGGTCGCGTCTTCGTCGTCAACCCGGCCGGAGTGATATTCGGTGCCGGCTCACTCGTCAATGTGTCACAGTTAGTTGCTTCCGGCCTCAATATGTCGGACGATGCGTTCGGCGCCGTGCTGGCTGACTCTTCCAATCGAATGGCATTCGAGGGGGGCCAGGGAGAAGTTCGAAACCTAGGATCGATCTCGGCCGACAGCGTCTACCTTATCGGCAAGAAGGTTACAAATCTCGGCTCGATCAAAGCGCCCGACGGATTGGTCGTAATGGCTGCCGGCGACAACGTGTATCTCGGCCAGGACGGCAGCAACCTTGTGGTTGAGCTTAACGCCGAAGCTCTCGATCCGGGCGCCGATGTCCGGAATAGCGGCCTGGTCAGCGCCGACAACGGTAAGATCGTGCTCGCTGCCGGTGACAGCTTCTCCGGAGCCGTCAGCAATGTCGGCGTTCTTGCAGCCTCTGCGGGTGAGGTGACCGTCGATGCCGCCCGGGTGGAAAGCAGCGGCCTGATCACGGCCGGTGCCGCCGATGGCGATGGGGGCAATATCAATATAACAGCAGCCGAAGAAATCGTGCTCGGAGCCGACAGTCGGACGACTGCCAATGCCGGGCTGAACGGCAGCGGCGGCAATGTAATCCTCAAGTCCGAGGGTACTACCGTTGTCAGTCAGGGCGCGGCGATCGAAGCCCGGGGCGGCAGCGAGTCGGGCGATGGTGGCTTCGTGGAAGTGAGTGGAGAACACTTTGTCCTTGCCGGAGACATCGATACATCTGCCCAAAACGGTGCGCCGGGCACTGTATTCATAGACCCTCTGGATGTTACTATTGCAGGCGGCGCCAATGTCGGAGCAATGGATACGGTTTACGAAGACGATATTCAAGATCACTCACAGGCCGGGATGAATGTTCTTGTGGAAGCCCAAAACAGTATCACCGTGGAAGATATATCTGACGGTGAAATAACCGGAGGCGCAGGGGACATCAGTCTTCGCACGACAGGCGCCGACAGCTCCATCATCTTCGTCGACAAGGACGATGCCATAACAACGACCCTCGGCGACATTGTCATCGAGGCCGGCGGAGACGGCATAGATATCGGTAGCCTGATGACTGGCAGCGGCCTGTCGGGTGAAAGAGTCACGCCCGGTAGGATAACAGTTACAACCGTTGATGATGGCGACATAATAACGAAGGATCTGTTCATCAGTCCCGGGGCCGGCCGGGCCAGAATCTACGTCGACGCCTCCGGGAATCTGACGATCGAGGGTGACGTTTCGATTGGAACGCCGGGAGATCCGATACTTGACATTCCAGGTGGATTGGCGGCTGAGGCCACAATCCATCTGAGCGCCGATGATAACGTGATTCTCGATGGTGACGTCGGTGCATATGCCGACGGCAGACAGGACTATACAACGGGCGCCGTAACCAGGGCCTATATCAAGATCTTCGCCGGTGAGAATGGAACTCCGAGCCGGGACGTTACTATCAGGGCCGATCTCGCTGCCTACTCAAAAGCTTTAGGCGATGGAGAGTCCCAGGCGCATATAGAAATAGGTGCGACGGATAACGTCTACTTCGGACCGGATGCCGCTGCTCCTGTGGCGGATGCCGGCAATCCTCATGCAGAAGGATACACGGGTGATAAAGATTCAAAAGGCGGGAAAATTGCACAGATAATAATAAAGTGCTCCAACGTCGGACCGGAACCTCAATCCAAACATGAGCATGGTCATGAGCCTCATCCTGAGAATAAGCATGAGCCTCATCTAATAATAGATAGCCGCGTCGATCAACCCAAGCATAAGCATGATCATGATCCTCATCCTGATCATAAGCCTGATCCTGATCCCGATCCCGATGTCGGCACGGGAGCCGGGATTCTTGAAGATGGGCCTGAATTGCCGACTAAGAATCTTCAGCGGTTGTGGCAGCAGGGGGGCAAGCGCAGATACCAGACCGAAGATGAGACTGCCGAAGCGACCACGGAGCAGCCGGCTCTGTTGGCACCGGTGGCACCAATTGGTGAGGAAGTAGAATTAGAATATTCGGGTTGTCCTGCTCTGACGAAGTGGGCGGCGGCAGAACTTGGCGTTGATGAGAAGAAGATCGAAATCGCCATGACAAACAGCCTGGCCTCCGCCAGGGGCATACAACCGTGCGATACGTGTGCCCGGCTCAAAGAGGCGGCCACGGTTTTGCGGGACAACAGCGGGCTTCGCGTCGCCGCTCTGGCGCGGGTGATCAGTGAGTTCACCTCGAGCGCGGCTCCACCGTCCGAGGAACAGGACGCATCGATTATTGCCGCGATATTGAACAACGACGACGCCAACAGCCACTATGTAATGGCCGGAGAATACCTCGATTCTCTTACCGCGTATGTTGGTACCCTGAGCAGTGAAATGGACTTTTCCATAACCGAATCGGTGATATTTGCCGCAGACCGATATGTTGCGCCGTTGGCTGAAAGGAACAGTGACAATGTCGGTCTCACCGCTTTTCTGGTTGCAAGACTGACTGCCCTGAGCGAATCGTAGCATCCGGGACCGAACTCTATTGGTGCCGGTAGACTTCCCAGCCCATATAGTTGTCGAGTGCCTCGGCGATCGCATCGGCTTTCTCGGTGAGGCCTACGGCGACATGGTGCTCGAAACCCATCCGGCAGATGTACTGGCACAGAAGCGGGAGGTTCGGGATCTTCATTACGCCGTAGCCGCCGAAAGTGTCGAGTTTGTCATTCGTAAACTCACCCTCGCCGACATAGGCGCTGATGATGCCGGCCGCGTCGTCGGTGGTCGGCCTGCAGAATGTCGCCTTGTTCGCCGCTATGCGACCGACAATTGTGCCGTAAGTATTTTCCTTGCCCACAAACCCGGCGATAATCTCCTGGTAGTCCATCTTCGAACTCTTGAAAAATGATTTCGGCAGATTGCTGCAGTGGAACAGGACTGTTTTGTCGCAGTCGCCGCCGTAGTTGTTGTTCCAGTCGAGAAGCGCAGCTTGCGTGCCGCCGGCCAACTGGAGGATGTACATACCCAGCAACCCCGTGACGTCGACCTCGCATGCGCTGGGCACGGACGATTCGCTCATCATGCTCATGAGTGTGCAGGGGACTATGCCGAAAAATTCCTCCAGGGCGGTCCAGCATTGAATTGCGGTGCCGTCGAGTTCCGCGTCCTTGACCCACCGGTCTATTGCGTAACCGAACTTGGCCATCTTCAGGAGCTTGTCGGCGGGAATTGACTCTGTCGGCGTATACTTTCTGATAGCGTCCAGCTTTTTCTTGACTGCCCTGTTGTTGTCGGCGAGCAGCGCAACTTTGCCGAGGATTTCCGACAGGTCTATCGTTTCTACTGAGATGCCCGAAAGTTCGAGGAGTTTCTCGCTGTAACGGACGGTGTTAAACGCTCCCGTGCGGGCGCCAATGGCGCCAAATCTGGCGTTCTCCAGGCCCCTGACGATCCTGCACACCGATGCGAAATCGTCCAGCTCCTTCTTGAATTGCCCCGAGGTGACACCGATGGTGTGAGAGGCGGTCAGCGTAAATGGAATACCCGCCTGTCTGAGATTGTTGCAGACGCTGATCTTGCCGCAGAAAGAATCCCGCCTGTCGGCAATCGTCATTTTATCTTGTACATCAGGCTCGGCTTGGATCAGAATCGGCACGTTGAGTCCCGAGCGTTTGATCGTCTCGGCAACGGCTTTTTCATCACCGAAGTTTGGCAGTGTGACGATTATGCCGTCGATCCTGGCGGCTTTCGCCGCAAAGAGAGCGGCGCATTTCTTCGCATCGTCGAAAGTTTCAACCGCCCCGTATTTGGTCTCCTTCATCGACAGAGCAACCGAGCCGAATCCGTTTGTCTTGAGCACTTCGAGTATGTTCTTTCTTCCCTGCCTGGCCAACATGTCGGGGAAGAATCCGCGGTTTCCGACGATGACGCCGAATGTGGTCTTTTTCATTCTTCTCTCCTTGGAAAAGGTTCAAGCCTGAGATTGGCCGTAATAGGCATTCTTGCCGTGTTTGCGTAGATAGTGTTTGTCCAGAAGGGCGTCACTGACCGCACCGCTGTCCGGGCTTATCGTTATCGTCCCAAGAGCCGTGGCGGCGATATGCTCGAGCACGACCATCGCCTCGATGGCGGTGGCGGGGCCGTCACCCCATGTAAAGGGTCCGTGGTTTGCCACGAGAACCGCGGGCATTTGTATCGGATCGGTTCCGGTGAATCGCTCGACAATTATCTTGCCCGTGTTCAGCTCATAGTCACTTTGTATCTGTTCTTTCGTCATCACGTTGGTGACCGGCACATCCCCGTAGAAATAGTCGGCGTGCGTAGTCCCGAAGCACGGGATTGCTCTGCATGCCTGTGCCCACATAGTCGCGTTGGGTGAATGCGTGTGGCAAATACCGCTGACGGCGTCGAAACTCCTGTACAATTCCAGATGTGTCGGCGTATCGGACGAAGGATTGAGATTTCCTTCTACCACGCTGCCGTCCAGATCGACCAGGACGATCTTGTCGACCGCAAGCTCTTCGTACGGGACCCCGCTTGGCTTGATTGCAACAATGCCCGTCGCGCGGTCTATTCCGCTGACGTTGCCCCAGCTGCAAATGACAAGCTGTCGTCTTTGCAGTTCAAGATTTGCATCGAGGACGGCCTTCTTGAGTTCTTCGTGCATACATGATCCTCAACACTGAACGCTGTCTTTGATGTTCAGTAACTCTTTCATGACATTGGCCAGCTTCCCGGACCAGTCCTGGATGCCGAAAGCGTCGTGGAGTTGCTTGTACAGCGTATAGAGTCTTTGATAGACCTTGTGGTTTTCGGCGATGGGCTTGTACGTGACATCCTTGATCCCGCACATGGCGGCTTGAGCCTCGGCGAAACCATCGTGTCCTCCAGCCCCAGTGCCCGCCACAACCGCGCCGGCGATTGCCGCACCCAGGGCGCAGCTCTGGGCCGAACGCGATATCTGCATCTGCCTGCCGGTCACGTCGGCGTAAATCCGCATGAGCAAAGGGTTCTTCTCGGCGATGCCGCCGCAATTTATGACCTCCGAGACCTTGACGCCGTACTCCTCGAACCGGTTGATGATGGTCAGGGCGCCGAAGGCGGTTGCCTCGATCAGCGCTCGGTAAATCTCTTGTGGTTTTGTGTGCAGCGTCTGACCGACCAGCAGTCCCGTCAGCCTCTGGTCGACGAGCACGGTTCTGTTGCCGTTGTTCCAGTCGAGCGCGAGCAAACCTGACTGGCCCGGCTTGAGCTTCGCTGCTCTTTCGGTGAGTGCCTCATGAGAGCCTGCGTTTTTGCCCCCCGGCTCGATGTAGTTGACGAACCAGTTGAAAATATCGCCCACGGCGGACTGGCCCGCCTCGAGGCCGAAGTAGCCGGGCAGGATCGACCCGTCAACGATTCCGCATATTCCGGGGATGTCCGCCAGCTCCTTGCCCGATTCGGATACGAGCATGTCACATGTGCTGGTGCCGATTATTTTGACGAGTTTGCCCGGTGCGATGCCGGAACCCACGGCGCCTAAGTGCGCATCGAAAGCGCCGACCGCGACGGGAATGCCGGCGGCCAATCCGAGCTTCTGCGTCCACTGTTGTGTGAGTTTTCCCGCCTCGGTTTGGACGGTGTAGGTTTCTTCGTAGAGCCGATCGCGGAGTTCGCCGAGCTTGGGGTCGAGCTTCGCCAGAAAGTCCCTGGCGGGCAATCCTCCCCACTGGTCGGCGAACATTGCCTTATGCCCCGCAGCGCATCGGCTCGGCTTGATCTTCTCAGGTTTCTCAGTTCCGGTCAGAACGGCGGGGATGTAGTCGCAACATTCGACCCAACTGTACGCCGCATCGAAAACCGCCGGGTCCGTTCGCAGGCAATGAAGAACCTTGCTGAAAAACCATTCCGAAGAATATGTCCCGCCGCACCTGGCGAGGTATTCCGGATGTTCCTTCTCGGCCAACTCGGTAATCTCAGCGGCCTCGGCGTGGCCCGTGTGGTCTTTCCAGAGCCAGGCATGAGCATTTGGATTGTCCTTGAATTCGTCCAGCATGCTCAGGGGTGTGCCGTCGGCA
>Ga0255052_10002354_pt1 | contig 13712 bp, 11 predicted proteins | sample JV7_2_21_MG_FD_188632 | JGI IMG/M metagenome (GOLD analysis project Ga0255052, IMG submission 188632) | Seawater microbial communities from Jervis Inlet, British Columbia, Canada - JV7_2_21 | ecosystem: Environmental > Aquatic > Marine > Inlet | place: Canada: British Columbia | collected... | reverse complement strand
TGACCTGTTGTTCCGAGCTCAAATCGCTTCCTCGCAACGAACGACGATTGTCCTGTCGTCCGTTTCCGGTGCAACTCGAAATTCGAGCCGCACATCACGAAATCCGGGCCGGCTACCTACAGCGACGTACGTGCCCGGCCGCAAACTCAGCTCGCGTGTTGCGAAACTGCCAAGTCTACCAATTTTGAATATCGAGACATCGGTAGCGTTGTCCGATACCAGCTGCACCGTTAGCGGCGTCGCGGCGCGTTTCAGCAATCGCGATAACTGGTCACGCCGATCGCCAAGACGTGGACCGATTTGCGGCATGCGTGTGATATCAACTACTAGCGATGTCGCGGCCTGCATTGTCGACGGGACGCTCAACCGGTCGGGTTCGGCAATGTACCCTTGCAACTGTTTGTGAACAGCACCCATGGTTTCGGCGCGCGCAAGTCCTTGCTGTGCAAACTCAAGATTGCCATCCAGTTCAAGGATGCTCGCGAACGTCTCGGCCGCCGCAGTCCACTGTTCCTCTTGCTCTTGCGACATTGCAGTTTGTTCCAACCCTGCAATTCGACCAAGCCGGATACCCTGATCGACTTGCAGCAAGCCGTCAACAGGGTCGCGAGACCCGGGCTGCAGAGCCTGCGCCATGCGAAATGCAGCACGTGCTGCGTGGTAATCACTATCGTTCAAGGCACGCAAACCCTCGCTCATACGCTGATCAAATTCCCGTTGGTTCATTGCAGCAAGCACGCGCTGCAGGCCCTTCTGTGCCGCTTCCCACTCTGGATCGATGTCTATTGCACTGGCGAAACTCTGCCGCGCAGCTTCAAGTTCGAGATTGCGTTCGTGTGTCAAGCCCTGATCCGTCAATGACAGGACAGTGCCGAGATGCCTGGCTCGACCGAGACCCGCTCGCGCCCCCGCATGACTCGGGCTGATCGCAACCGCGAGTTCGAACAGGTGCAGTGCCTCCGACACGTCGGCAGCCTGCAGGGCCGCTCCTGCGTCGGAATACGACCTCGCGAAATTGTCATCGACTTCATCCAGCAACGGCTCAACAATCGCTATTGCTTCACGATATTTGTCGGCGGCGGACGCATAGTCCCTGGCGAGATAAGCTTCATCGCCTTCTGCGTAGACCGCCTCAGCCTGTTTGTAACGCAAGCCTGCCCAGCGCTGCACCGCACGTTGTTCGAGCGTCTCCATCTTGGCCAATAGTTCGCCGAGTACCTTTTCAGTGCGGTTGCGCGCCTGCACCCGCTCGTCGCGCCCTGTCAGATCATCGACATTCTCGCTGAAACTGACTCCTTGACGCTGCGTGATTTCCTGCGCATTCTCAGCGGCACCCGGGTCCGGTGTGACAAGCGTAGAAGTCTCGTTTTTCGAAACAGTATCAGGCAGAAAAAACACAACACCGATGAGCGCTGCAAACGACGCCAGCAAGCCAATGCCAAGCACGCGCCGGCTAATGCCCGGTTCAGCACTTGTGTTCGATAATGTACTTGCCGGTACGAAGTGGCGGTTAGCGGTACGAGACGCTGCTTTGGCCTCGATAACTTCATCGGTGAGTGCTTGCCGGCGGCCGACATAATGACTCGGTGCCGGGCCCGGGGCAAAGCCCGCCGCCTCCAATCCGGTGGCCACAGACTCGGCGCCTGGACGTGCCTCCGCGTCCTTATCGAGCATCGTTGCAACCAGTTGCCGGACCGCCGCGGGGACGACGGAACCATCCGCAGCCTGTAGTGGTGGCGGCACAGCGTTACGAATGTCGTCAGCTGTCGCAGCTGAGGAGTATGGCGAACGACCGCTGATCAGTTCATAAATCAGCCCACCAAGAGCGAAAATATCGTCGGCAGGCTGCGGCGCAATACCGGCAAGCCGCTGCGGGCTGGTCGCAATCAATGCACCGCCACCTGTTTCTGGCACGCCAGCGGACGCGACGCCAAAATCGATCAGAAGAGGCGCCCCATTTTGATCCAGCAGTACATTGCTGGCCTTGACATCGCAATGTACGACGCCTTTGCCATGTGCATACCGCAGTGCGTCGGCGATCAAGCCAACAGGAGCCAGAACATGATTCGGTGGCGCGCTACTCAGGGCGCCCATATCGACACCGTCAATGTACTGCAGGCTGTAAAACGCACCGCCAGGATCATCATGAAATTCGAACACACGCACAATGTGCGCATGCATCAGTCGAATACTCGTTTGCCATTCCTGACGTAACTGGTCGGCGGACAGGCGATCAGTCGCAAGAATCTTTAATGCGACACTCGCGTGCGTCAGGCGGTCAGACGCGACCCAGATTTCGGCTGCACCACCAGTTCCGAGCTTGCGAATCAGCGTATAACGATTGGCAAGCTGAATCCCTGCACTAAGTTCGCGCATCGAATCCCTGTCGCTCATCCCGCCGGTGGTTCGGCTGCCCGTACCGGCACGCCGAGGTCGAGTGTTTCCGGGAATCCTGTATCTGCCTCGTATATTTGCTTGAGCAGTCGACGCCAACTCTCATATTGCGCCGCAGCAGTCCCCGTCAGATTGCGCGTTTCACCTTCGACCGTGACTACCATGGGCGCCGCTTCCGCGCCAAAAGACTCAGACAACTCCTTGATGGACTCAAGGTGCATGTTTGCCTCTGAACGGCGAGAGAATCCTTGCTTTATTGAGTTGAAACCTTGTGAAATACCTATGTTTTGCAGACTTCGGTTAACGTTCCTGGTTTGTCGGCTGCCGCTGTCAGTATCCATCGCCAATGACCCGGCCAGAACCACTGCACCGATCAGAGACTGCATCGCCGCCGAGCGCCGGACCTGACGATAATTGACGGACTCCTCGCGTGCGATCTTGCGCCAGGAGTGATACGGAATCGCAATTCCATAATAAAAGTTGGCGTAATGCTCATTCAATGTATCCACAACGAGTCGATCGCGCTCACGAATTTGACGCAGGCGAGCGGCAGTTGGGTCATTCTCTGCTGGCAGCCGTTCGATCGTCACCCTGCCGTCTTTGTCATTTTTCAGGTGACTCCCGTAAGCATCCGGCGACATATCCGCGAAAAATTGTAGTTCGGAGGTTTGCCGAACCTGACGGATGTCCTCCGCAGGGATTTGTGCGACGTATTCACTCAGGTCGTTGGCGATATCATTGAAAACCTTCTGGTAAGGGTCGAGCCGACGATCGCGGTTCTCGGAAAACGAAGAAATGCCCGTCTGCGTGCTATATGGCTTCTCATACCAGCGGTGTCCGGTTGCATCGGCAACGCGTATTTTCAGGGTTACGTACTCGCCATCTGACTTGACAATTTCGCCACTGACAATGACATCGGTAAATGCGTTGCGAGACGGGATAACGCGCACCGCACCCCAGTGCCCTGTTCCCTGCAATGTTGTTTTCAGGTGGTAAGGAAGATACCGGGCCTCGGCTGAACGAATGTCTTCGTAAATTTCTGCCTCAGCCGCATCCCTGTCGTCTGCCAAACCATCTTCGAACTGAATGATTCCGATATCGAGCAACAACGCATCATCGGGGACCGCCGTTGCAACAACCAGTTCCGTTTCTTCGGCCGTCACGACGTCGTTGACGGAACAACCAGCACCGGCCAACCCGGCCGAGACCAACAGCAGCGTCAAGCTATTAATAATATGCAACTCGATTTCCTACAGACCGCTGTACTTCCGATACTCTTCCCAGAGCCGCTCCCGCAACTGTGGGTCGTCTTCGGCGAGCGCCGCTTCGCGCAGTTGTTTTGCGATGATGTCGTCGTCAACCATCACGGCGATATCCTCTGGTGTGCGCTGTCGAACTTCCTCCGCACTCATAGCGTCTATCGGCGACTCTCGCTTCACACCCGTATTGACAACTGCGACCGAGCCACCGGAACCGGATGACTGCTCACCGAGACTGATGCCGCCACCGCCACCGCGGGAACCGTCACCAAACCCTTCCGTATTGCGGCCCGCAGCGGCAACTTCACGCTGCTCTTCCATCAAGACCTCGTCAAACCCCTCGACCGATTCGTCAAGCTCCCTTCCGAGGCGCTCCGCTCTTTCCGCATCGCTTTCCTCGGGAAATTGTCCGACACTGCCAGCGCCACCGGTGCCTGCGACGGTACCATCAGGGCTCGCGGCTGCGTCACTATCAGAGTTCGCTGAACCACCACCCAGGCACTCACCAGCCTGGCCCATGCCGCCGACGCCACCCGGGAGTGACCCGGTTTCGCCACATTCACTGGCGCTATCGCCGTCACCGTCACTACCGGTATCACCATCGCCGTCACCATCGGACCCGTCACTTTCGGCACCCGGTATTCCCGGGACACCGCCCGGCATTTCGATCGACGGCATGCTACCAACATCGCCACCTCCTCCGGAACTGCCTGTTGTACCGTCCGTTGAGCCACCGCCGGGAGGACTCGGTAAACCGCCACCCGGAGGACTTGGTATCCCGCCACCCGGAGGACTTGGTATCCCGCCACCCGGAGGACTTGGCACCCCACCGCCCGGAGGACTTGGCATACCACCACCCGGAGGACTTGGCATACCACCACCCGGAGGACTTGGCATCCCGCCACCCGGAGGACTTGGCATACCACCACCTGACGAGGGAGGCGGGGAAGACGAACCACCCGAGGAGCTTTCTTCCTTGCACGCGCTCGTCACAATGGCGGCAAAGGCGACCAGCAGTAATGGTTTGACCCATCCGGAAACTGGCGTGAACGACTGACTATGCTTCATTGTCATGACCCTCTTCTTACGAGGCTAAGCTGTGGGGCGACACCGGGTACCCCACTTAAGGCCCGGAGTTACTGATATCCATGGTTTTGAGCGATAACGAGGCGTCTGAGTTCCATCCAATAGATACCACGGCACGCTCGCGACCGGCCTAACCGTTCAGCACGACGATAATACGCGCTGTGCGAACGATCAACACGTGCAGCGAGATTCCGGCTCACAATCATCGATCTACGCCTGGCCGCCTGTAACTTATTGATATTATTGTCAATAAATCCAACCAGCACTCCGTCACACCTGGTTTGACGGATTTTGCGAGTCATGCGGCTGTTGACGGCCCCTGCCTCATTCACATTAGCCGCCGTGCCGTGACCGTTGGTAGTTCTTGCGAAACAAGATTACCGACAAGTCGTCAGGCTTGCTCGGCTGGCTCGGGTTCGTACCTGCCATGCGACTTTTCGCGAGTTCGGTTGCCAAATCCAGCGCCAGGTTCAGCGGTCCCTTGCGAATCAACTCGATGATTTCATCGATATGCACGTTATCCATAAGCCCGTCGCTCGCTAACAAAATCGTATCCCTGGGCTTGAGTTCCACCAGCGCCCCGACATCGATACGCATCTCACTGGTCCCGAGAAAATTTGACACCAGGTGCCGCTCCGCATGATGCAATGCCGCCCGTTGGTCCAGGAATCCCGCCTCGACCGCGAAACCAGTCGGCGAGTGGGCGGTCGTCTGAAATTTCATAGCACCGCGTTGCCCAACAATTATCGCTTCGGAATCTCCGATCTGGTACGCGCGGGCGCAAAGTCCCTCAAGGGTGATCACGGTCATTGTCGTCGCCGACCCGTTAGCCAGTTCCTGCACGGCGGCGTTCGCGGCCTCGATACCGTCGAGAATCGCTGTTCGCAACAGCATCGTTTCACGCGTTGCTATTTGCAACGACTCGATGAGCGTCGTGACCGCCGTATACGACGCCCGTTTACCGGCTGGCAGCCCACCAGCACCATCGGCTACCACCAGCACGGCCGCTTGTGGTCCATACGGTATGACCGCGACCGTGTCCTCGTTCTCAGTATCCTTGTCTGGCGAGCGCTTCGTGTACGCAATCGCGGTGCCGCCAGCAACACAGGCATGTTGTAAGTCCGGCTCATTGGCGCCATCAAGCAACACGGTGTCAGACCGCAACTTCAGCATCATCGCGATTCCCGATTCGAGAGATTATTCACGTCGCACGGGCTCACGACACCAGGCGCAGAAATTCCAGAATTCTTTGGCGATTCCCCACTTGCAAGCCGCGCAGGCATGCTTATTGCCTTTGAGCTTCCAGGGTCGCCGCACTTTCGTCCTGCACCAGGGACAATAACGCATGAACGGTATCAGTTTACCGCGGCAGCGCTGGTTGCTGCATCTGGCGGTATAGCGTTTGTCGGGATAGTGCCGAGTCGTCTCCTCCACGAAACCCGGTCCGTAGCACCACGGACAATAATCCCATTCATTCTTGACGCCGCGCTCACACCGGGGACAACTGGATGCCATCGCAGACTCGGAACCACGTGCCGGGTTGTCAAATCCACACCATGGGCAGTCTTGCATACTCTCAGCTACCGGGCCTTCGCAACGCCGACATTGGTGCCTCGTATCAAGCACGTTGCGGAACTGGCGCTGAAATTCGCGCCACTGCAGAGCCCGCCACGATGAACCGCTGCGGTTGCCGTTCCGGGCTTTGGCACGCTTTTGCTTGCGAGCATTACTGTGTAACCGTTCGAATGCGGCTTTCATCTGGCTCGCATTCTTGTATCGCTTCGCGGGATCAAGCTGAATCGCTCGTTTGAGCATTTCTACCAGCTCGAGGCGAACTCTTCCTGTAAGGCGCTCATGCCCGGGCATCGGCCACGCAAACGGCCACTCCGGCAACTTTCCGGAAAACAGGCGATATAGCACCAGGCCCAGAGAGAACACATCCGACTGAAATTTCGGCCGACCCATGGCCTGCTCCGGCGCAATATAATCGATGGTTCCTGACCCGGACGCCTTCAAGGTACGCAGGCTTATTTTTGCAAACCCGAAATCAGCAAGCCGCAGCTGATTTTCCGGAAACAAAATGAAGTTTTCTGGCTTGATGTCGCAGTGAATGACCTTGTGCTCGTGCGCATGAGCCAACGCTGTAATTGCCTGACCGGCAAGATCGAGCGCGCGAGCCGTCGATATTCGTCGTTCGAGACGATCTGCGAGAGACTCGTCGCCCAACTCCATCGCAATAACGAAATGATCGCCGAGGTAGCTGGCGTTCAGTACTGACAGAATATTCTTGTGCTTCAGCTTTGTCGCAACGTGTACTTCGTGCAGAAAATCTTCGTGCGCCGTATCACCCAAGGCCTTCGGAATTTTCAACGCTACCCGGGTCTTGTGAATCGTGTCATAGGCACGATAGACATCGGCGAGCGGCCCGGACGCCACTCTGCTCAGAATTCGATATTTGCCGATTTTTTGTCTGGCTTTGAGCAAGGCGCGCTTCGCTCCATCATTGGCGACAGGATTCAGCTTTGAGTGGTTGCAGCACAATCATTGGTTGTCGTGGGTTGGGAGTCAAGCAATGGGGACAGGCCCGCAGGCGAGCTGAAGGTCGTTACGCGGTCCGGCAAAGTTCATTTACAATGCCGTTTTCCGGTGCGGGGATGAATAGTGGCAAAACCAGGCAACACAGGCTTTCGCAGAATTCTCCGTGCAGCGCGCTTTTCGGCGCAGGGTTTTGTGCACGCGTGGCGACATGAAGCCGCTTTTCGACAGGAACTTGGATTGACGTTAGTCCTGATTCCGGCAGCCTTGTGGCTCGGCCAGACCGCTCTGGAACGAGTGCTATTAATTGCCTGCTGCCTGCTCGTGTTGATTATCGAACTAATAAATTCCGCCATCGAAGCAACCGTCGACCGCTTTGGCAGTGAACAACATGAGCTTTCGGGCCGCGCGAAGGATCTCGGCTCCGCAGCCGTGTTCGTCAGCCTCGCTATTGTCGTTCTGGTGTGGGCCACAGTTGCCTGGCATCGGTTGGTTGTCTGGCCTGTTGAATAAAGCCATCCCAGGCAATTTCAGCATCGCTATTCAAGAGAACGCGATCGATTGAAAAGCAAATTTTGTCAACCAGCAGCGCGTTAATCTGCCAGGTCCGTCACTCGTTCGTGCGCACGCATCGAATTGCGGCCGCCCAGCCCGCGAGCAAATGTTCGCGTTGATCAGATGACATGGTTGGCAGGAACTCAGCCTCCCGTCGCCACAGCAACCCCAGGTCTTTCACGGAGCTGAATATGCCGCTCTGATAGCCTGCCAGATAGGCCGCTCCGAGCACGGTCGACTCGACGTTTCCGGGTCGCTCAACAGGAATATTGAGAATGTCGGCCAGGAATTGAAGAAACCAGTTGTTGGCAACCATACCGCCGTCGACACGTATAACGCTCGGTGCCATACCGTCGTCCGCCATCGCATCGATCAGGTCACGAGTCTGGTAGGCCACCGACTGCAATGTTGCAGTAACAATGTCTTCGCGACCGCTGCCACGCGTCAACCCGAGTATCGCACCGCGCGCGCGCGCGTCCCAATAGGGCGCTCCGAGCCCCGCAAAAGCGGGCACAACATGGACTTCGTCGACGATACCAGTTTTTTGCGCGATCGCTTCAGACTCCGTCGCCGAATCGATTACCCCGAGTTCGTCGCGCAGCCACTGCATCGCGGAGCCCGCGACAAACACGCTGCCTTCAAGCCCGTAAGTGGTTTTTCCAGCGAGGCGACTGGCAACGGTGGTCAGCAATTTGTTTTTCGAAGAGAGCGCCTCGTCGCCTGTATTCGCAATAACGAAACATCCGGTTCCGTAGGTGCTTTTCGTCATGCCACGGTCGAATCCGGCCTGCCCTATCAGGGCCGCTTGCTGGTCACCCGCCACACCACAAACCGGTACGGCAGCGCCGAGCAAGTCCTCGTCTGTTACGCCGAAATCGGCCGCACAGTCGAAAACGTCGGGTAGCAGCGCGCGTGGAATATTAAAAAGCCTGAGTAATTCGTCGTCCCACTGTTGCGTATGAATATTGAACAAGAGAGTCCGGGACGCGTTTGTCGCGTCCGTTGCGTGCGTTCGGCCGCCAGTAAGCCGCCAGAGCACAAAACTGTCCACCGTGCCGAATGCGAGATCGCCACTTTCTGCCAACTCGCGACTGCCTGCGACGTTATCCAATATCCAGACGATCTTGGTCGCCGAAAAATACGGGTCCAGTCTCAGACCTGTCTTGTCGATGACCATCGATTCGACGTTGTCCGCCTTTAAGGCGTCGCAGTACGTAGCGGTTCGACGATCCTGCCAGACGATCGCGTTGTGAATACATTTCCCCGATCGCCGGTCCCAGATCAGCGTTGTTTCCCGCTGATTAGTGACCCCGATCGCTGTGATGTCCAGGGGATTCGCGGACGCATCGTGCATTGACTTGCGCGTAACATCTTGAACCGAGGCCCAGATCGTCTCAGGGTCGTGCTCTACCCAACCGGCTCGAGGATAGATCTGCGCAAATTCCTGCTGCGCACTCGCAACGACGCCAGCCTCATGATCGTAGATCACGGCGCGGCTACTGCTGGTGCCCTGATCTATTGCCAACAGAAATCGACCGCCCATCATGTCGGCCCGTCCGTGTCAAAAAGTGGTTTATTCAACTGCATTTTTCGCCCTGCCTCATGCGGCCTGATCACTTCGCCCTGAGCGATCGCACAGGCTCGAATTCGTTCGAGAATACTGGCTGGCCAGGGCGCGACCCGACGGGTCTTCATGTCGACATGCAGGTGCAGCCACTCACACGTCGCTGCCAGATAGTGTTCTTCGACGTGGTACATTCGCTGGAACTGGTGGATCCCCTTCTCGCTGAACGCCATTACCTGCGCGGTAATCAGGTACGGCTCGCTTTGCCTGAGCTCCCTGCGGTAGGTAACGTGCGATTCCAAAGTGAAGGTCGAGCTGTTCGCATCCCGAACGTGGTCCGTCGTCATGCCGAATCGGTCCCAAAGTGCGTCGACCGCCAGATCGAACGCGAGCGCGTAGTAAGCTACATTCATGTGGGCGTTGTTGTCGATCCACTCGGGCAACACAACGCCGCGGCTTACTTCTTTTCCCAGGACATTTGTTGCGGATGCCAAAGGTCTCTCCTATTCGTCCTGGAGTTCCGCTATGTCGCGGAAATTTTCGAGTGCCTCGGGGTTCGCCAGTGCTTCCGTATTTCTGACCGTCTCGTCGTGCACAACAGAACGCACAGCGAGTTCGACAATTTTACCGCTCTTCGTTCTGGGAATGTCCGCAACCGCGACGATCTTCTCCGGCACATGCCTCGGCGTCGTGTTACTGCGTATGAGCTGGCGAATTCGGTCGCGTAACGCATCGTCAAGTTCAATGCCCGACCGCAACACGACAAACAGGACGATTCTTACGTCTTCCTGCCAGTTTTGACCAATCGCTATACTTTCTATGACCTCCTGGAGTTTTTCGACCTGGCGGTAGATTTCGGCTGTACCGATACGAACACCACCCGGATTGAGTATCGCGTCGGAGCGGCCATAGATGACCAGGCCTCCACTTTTCTTTAGCTCGGCGAAGTCACCTTGGGTCCAGGACCCTGGAAATCTCTCAAAATATGCTCTGCGATAGCGGACATTGCCCTCATCGTTCCAAAAACTGACAGGCGCGGATGGAAACGGCTGTGTGCACACCAGTTCGCCGTGCTCTTCAATGACTGATATTCCCGACTCATCGAATATATGCACAGCCATGCCGAGGCCCCGGCACTGCAACTCGCCGCGGCGCACCGGCAGGATCGGGTTGCCAATCACGAAGCAACTCAATAAATCGGTTCCACCGGCTATGGACGATAGCTGCAAGTCTTCGCCTATGGCGTCGTACACATAGTTAAAACTCTCGGGTGCGAGCGGCGAGCCAGTCGACAAGATCGCGCGCAAGTGTGGCAACCGGAACTCATCTCCTGGACGAATGCCCGCCTTTTCGAGGGCAGAGAGGTACTTTGCGCTGGTGCCAAAAATTGTTGCGCATTCCCGTTCCGCCATTTCCCAAAGGACGCGCCCGTCGTTGAAAAAGGGTGAGCCGTCGTACAGCAGGAGCGTCGCCCCGGACGCAAGACCACTGACGAGCCAGTTCCACATCATCCAGCCGCACGTCGTGAAGTAGAACATTCGATCATTGTCATCAATATCGCAATGCAGGACGTGCTCTTTGAGATGTTGCAGCAGAGAACCGCCGTGGCCATGCACGATACATTTCGGAACACCTGTCGTCCCGGACGAGTACATGATGTACAAGGGGTGATTGAACTCGACCGGAACGAATGACGAATCCGCACCTGCAATAGCGAACTCATCCCACGAAATCGAATTCGCGATTAGCGTTGAATCTGAATCGCCGCCGGCAAAAGGCACGACCACCACTGATTCCACACTTGGCATAGCGTGCGCCACCGCCGCCAATGTCGGCAGGGAGTCGATTCGTTTGCCGTTATAGAAGTAGCCGTTCGCGGCAAACAGTACTTTTGGTTCGATCTGGCCAAAGCGATCAACGACTCCCGCCACCCCAAAATCCGGAGAACAAGATGACCAGATCGCTCCAATGCTAGCGGCTGCCAGCATTGCAATAATGGCCTCAGGACAGTTGGGCAAGTACCCGGCCACACGGTCGCCCTTTAGGACGCCTGCCGCCAGCAGGCCCGCGGCCACGCCCGCAACCGCCGCGCGCAGCTCGTCAAAACTCAATTCTCGGCGAGTTCCGTCCTCACCACAAAATATGAGTGCCGCCCTGTCACCTTTGGTGCGCAGCATGTGGGCGGCGAAATTAATTTCGCCGCCGGCGAACCAGCCAGCGTCCATAATGTTGTCTGGTCGTGACAGCGTTTTCGTCGCCGGTTTGCTAAAGCTAACGTCGCAGAAAATGCAAAGTGATTCCCAGAACGCCGCAGGCTCGCTGATCGACCACTGATACAGCTGGTCATAATCACTGAATCCGTGTTGCCGCATGAAGCGAAACATTGCTGACGCCTGCAATCGTGCTTCATCGGGTTTCCATAGAATTGGGTTTTGCGTCATCGCTCGCGTCAATCATCAACAGGCATACGGTCAGTATCCACATAACACCCCTTGTGTCTACGTCCGGTCAAAGGAGATACTAATCAGGCGATATGCCTGTGGGATCGAAGCTGAAATGGCCGTTCGAGTTCCAAAGGCAATGCGCAACAGGCTGACAAAGCAACTGATAAATAAGGGTTCAACATCGCGGCCTCAGCCCGGTGACGAGGAAGCGGCTATTGCAAATAGTTAGCACTGATCGTGCTGGTGCTGCTTGAATCGGGCAGGTCAAACCCGATATTTATGCCTGTAATTCACCAGGCATATGCCGCCACAACGCACGAAGTGGTGGAAAGCAATCGTCACATGGGAGACATTGTTCTTGTCGTCAGCGAAAAATCATGACTAACGAAACCTACATCCTGGCTCTCATTGTGATACTTGTCCTAGGTATCACGTGGTTTTTGCGTCGATCGAGGACGGGCCGACGAACGCCGGATGTCTTGCGCCCTGGCCAGCCCTTACCCGACTTTCTGGCGACCGATGAGAGCGGCAACACCGTCCGATCCACGGAACTGGTCGGCGTGGCAACCGTAATGCTATTCGTGCGCGGCAACTGGTGCCCGTTCTGCAACTCGCAGGTCGAGAGTCTCACCTCGCACTACAAGACCATTGTCGACCTGGGTGGCCAGTTGATATTCGTGACACCGAAACCGCTGGAAACAACTCGGCGCGTTGCCGAGTTTTTCGAGGTCAAGTTCGATTTCTGGCTCGACGAATCACTCGCGGTTGTCAGGCAACTGGGTCTGCTGGATGAGGCCAGCGTGCCCGACGAGCAGCGTAGGGAATACGGCCCTGACACAGTCTGGCCAACGGCACTCGTCGTTGACCGCGCCGGAATTATCCGTTTTACCGAGCTTTCCAAACACGTCTCGGATCGTCCGGATCCGCATGTGTTGTTGCGCGAGTTGCGTCGCGCGATTGATTAGCCGGCATAACACATATGGTGTGCAGGACGTTGTAAAACAATTCGAGGGAAGATCCCCATCGATCAATCGGTTCCGAAGAGCTGGCCGCCGCGCTGGTTAGATATGCGGTCTAAAACGGCACCCCGACAGACTTACACAGGAACCGCATCAACGGCTCCGACGCCTTGAATGCCGTTTCGATCTTGCGCTGAAACCGAGAATTCGTGCATTCGCTTGTCGCCATGTCCTTGACGGCGATGAAGCTCTTGCGCTTGATGTCGTCAATGAGTTCCTGCTCTTTGCTAAAGCCACGTGGCGGTCGGGTCAGGGACTCACCGCCAAGATGAAAATGACGCCTGAATTCCTTGTCAGCCATTACCCTTTTCCACTCACCGGGTTTTGCCGCGATCCGCTCACGGATTCGCCGCAACGCGTCGGGATCCGGCCGCCACATTCCGACTCCGACAAAAACCTGTTGCGGATCAATGTGCACGTAGTACCCGGGCGAATGCACGTCTTTCGCCTGCTCGTGTCGAAACTGGATACCGATGTTGGTCTTGTACGGAGTTTTGATCTTTGAAAAACGCGTATCCCGATATACGCGCATCAACGACCCACCTACCCGTGTTGGTGCGGCGACAAAATGCGGCGCAATGTCGGCAAGCGGGTCCTGCATTGACTGAATGAATCGCAGCGCAACATCGAGAACCTGTTCTTCGTAGCGGATCTTGTTCGCTTTAAACCAGTCTCGATTATTGTTGTCGGACAGTTGTTGAAGAAAAGTGATCGTCGCCGCCGTAAAACCCGCGTATCGGGCTGACGACATCAGCAGCGTCCTTTTATGATGTGTGCGTCGGGATGTGGATACATGTCCGACTCATCTTCACCTTCGCGCTGTGTAAGACACACGAAATCTTTCTCGACGAGGATG
>Ga0255052_10002353_pt1 | contig 13712 bp, 9 predicted proteins | sample JV7_2_21_MG_FD_188632 | JGI IMG/M metagenome (GOLD analysis project Ga0255052, IMG submission 188632) | Seawater microbial communities from Jervis Inlet, British Columbia, Canada - JV7_2_21 | ecosystem: Environmental > Aquatic > Marine > Inlet | place: Canada: British Columbia | collected... | reverse complement strand
ACGACGCCAGTGAAGCGTCGGATCAAAGCAAGCAGCTGCTCGATACTCTCGACAAGCTTGCGGGTCCGGAAGTCGACATTGAGGACACGGGTACTGAGTGGCGCGTACTCGAACAGCCCGACGATCAAGACGCTGAGGAAAAAGCTACCGAAACAACTCCTGTGCATGGCAGGGAGAGCGATCTGCCACATCCGGTACCCGACGAACAGGAATCCTTTGACCTCCCTGAAACGGAGCCGCAGAAGAAGAAATCGGGCGAACGCCGATACGACGACAACACGGTACTTCCCGACGACTTTGACGATGAAGATGATCTTGATGAACTGCCGTTTCTGGAACCCGAACCGCCGAAACGGCGCGTCGACGACCGGGAAGAAGCTCTGGACACATCTGAATTTACAGATACTCAGGCCGACCTGGCCCTGGGCGAACCCGGTGAGTGGATGGACCTTCTCGCCGAGGTCGGTGACGAGGAGCCGGAGGCTGAAGTCACCGCCGAGGCATCTGCTGAGGAAGAGCCTGAACTTGCTGAGGAAGAGCCTGAACTTGCTGAGGAAGAGCCACAGGGCGCCGAGGAGGAAGCTGCCGACGGCGAACCACCGGGCGAAGAAATGCCCAGTGATATAAACACACAGTTTCTCCTGCAGGCCGAAGAAATGGGCCTGGATACCGGCGGCTATCCGGTTCTCGAAGTTGAAGACGACGAGGACGATGATGAGCCAGCCAGAGAAGATGAAGAATCTGAGGCCGCCGACCTTGTCGAGACTGATATAGCTGATGCTGGCGCTGAGGAGGAAAAGGAAGCAGCCGGCGAAGAATACGACCATACCGAGATTAGTCTCGAGGAAATGGAAGCTCTCTCAGAACTCGACATAGAAAAGGCACTGACCGCATCAGATAGCAAGGACGAGGCCGCAACCGAAGAATCCAGCGAAGCCGACGACGAAATTGCCGCGCCGGACGAGGACATCAAAAAGCCGTTCAGCGAAGAATCACCGATGGTCGAAGCGATCGTCATGGAAGGGGAGTTGATCGGCGACTCGACCAATCAGAAACAGTTGGTGGATACCGCAGCTGCCGGTCAGCTACAAGATATCGGAAAATTGCAGGATACGTATTCGCTAAACCGGGGCACTGTTCGCGACGGCCGAATCGCCAAACTGGCGGGTAATGCCATCGCACCCATCGTCGTGGTTCTGGCTTTGCTCCTGATCGTGCAGATCGTACATCAGTCCCGCCAATCACTGGCGACATACAGTGCATTCAACAACACGATCGGGACGATCTATCGGGCACTGGGTAATCCGGTGACTCCTGAATGGGATATCCGGGGCTGGCGGTTCGAGGCGACCAACGGCAAAGTCGACGAAAAGGAAGACCTGCTGACGATATATTCGCGCATCGCCAACAAGTCGAACCAGGCGCTGCCTTACCCGCTCTTACACATTTCGCTGACAGATCGTTGGGAGGACGTTATCGGCAGCCGCGCATTGGACCCTAACGAATACCTGGCCGGAGACCTGGATTCGCGAAAGCCGGTTCCCTCGGGTGAGAACTTCACAGCCGTAATCACGATAGAATCGCCTTCTGTTGACGCCACGGGATTCAGACTAACAGCCTGTTATCGAATCTCGCCCGGCCGCGTCCGCTGCGCTGATGAACATTTCAAAAATTAGAAACAACTTCAAAATCGGACCATATCAATTCGCCAGCCCGTTTTTACTGGCGCCGATGACCGGCATCAGCGATGCACCATTTCGCCGCGTCTGCCGTTACTTCGGCGCCGGCATGACGACATCGGAGATGACGACTGCCGATATCAGTCTCTGGAACAGACCCAAATCGAAACAACGCCTGGATATCGACAGCGATGTGGAGCCCAGGGTCGTTCAGATTGCCGGATCCGAGCCTGAGCAGATGGCGGTCGCGGCAAAATCGTGCGTAGAACGCGGTGCCCAGATCATTGATATCAACATGGGATGCCCGGCCAAAAACGTCTGCAGGAAGCAGGCGGGATCGGCGTTATTGCAGGATGAAAGCCTCGTCGCCCAAATTCTTGATGCAGTCGTCGCCTCTGTCGATGTACCGGTCACACTCAAAATTCGTACCGGCTGGGATCCGGAACACAGGAACGGTATCACCATAGCCAGGCTCGCCGAGAGCTGTGGCATACAGGCGCTTGCCGTTCACGGGCGGACTCGCGCATGCCGATTCAAGGGTGAGGCCGAATACGAAACAATTGCGCAAATAAAAAAAGCGATAAGCATTCCGGTCATTGCCAATGGCGACATACGAACAGTGGAGAAGTCGCTTGAAGTTTTTCGCGTAAGCTCCGCTGACGCCTTGATGATTGGCCGCGGCGCGCAGGGTCGTCCGTGGATTTTTCGCGACTTGAATTTCTTTTATGAAACCGGCAAAGCGGCTCAGCCTTTAGCAAAAACTGAATTGCGTGATATTATGCTCGGCCATCTTAACGACATGCACAGGTTCTATGGGGACAGAACCGGCGTTAGGGTGGCTCGCAAGCACCTTGCCTGGTATTGCACCAGTCTGGAAAAATCAGAAGAGTTTCGCAGTCAGGTGGTGCGTGTTGATAGTGCTTCCGAGCAAATTCGTCTTACGCGGGAATACTTTAGCCGTAGCGCAGAAAAGATTTCTAAGGCCGCATAGCGACGTGATCGGGAGTCGGATGAGTCAGCTCTCTTGAAGGAACATTTAACAGTGGCCAACCATAACTCTCAGAAAAATAAACCAATTTCGGCCTTAAAGAACAGCAAGCCGCTACGCAAACACACAGAAGAAGCACTCCACAAATACTTTGACAGTCTCAATGGCGACCGGCCTGGAGATCTTTATGATCTTGTCCTTGGGGAGGTCGAAGAGCCGCTGTTCAGGGCGGTGATGGATTACACGCATGGCAATCAGAGTCAGGCGGCCGGAATTCTCGGCATCAATCGGGGTACGCTGCGTAAAAAGCTCAAAACCTATTCTCTGCTCCAGTAAAGGCCATTCATGCTGACAGTACGTCGCGCGCTTGTCAGCGTATCTGATAAGCGTGACCTCATTTCATTTGCATCCGGACTCGCTGAGATGGGCATCGAGATTCTGTCTACGGGTGGCACCTGCCAGCAACTGAAAGAAGCGGGCATCGGGGCGATCGAGGTATCCGAAAAGACCGGGTTTCCGGAAATCATGGGTGGCCGCGTCAAAACATTGCACCCTGTGATCCACGGCGGGCTGTTGGGCCGGCGTGGTTCCGATGCAGCCGTCATGGCAGAACATGGGATCGAACCGATCGATCTCCTGGCCGTCAACCTCTATCCTTTCGAAAAGACCATCGCCGACCCGAAAGCAACATTGGAAGACGCGATCGAGAACATCGATATTGGCGGACCGGCAATGATCCGTGCCGCGTCAAAGAACCACGACGCTGTCGCGGTGGTCGTCGATCCGGGCGACTACGACGAGGTGTTGCAAGCACTCCGCACCGACAAGATGTCGGCAGAATACCGGCGGCGCCTGGCAGCCAAAGCCTATGCACATACCGCGTCCTATGACACGGCGATAACGAAATATCTGTCGCAATCATTAAACGACGATCCGATTGGGGAGAGATTTCTGCACGCCGGGACGCTCATCGAGAGGCTTCGTTACGGCGAGAACCCTCATCAGAATGCCGCTTTTTATCTCGATCAGGGGCATGTCGATGGCGCACTCGCGACGGCAAAGCAGCTTCAGGGAAAAGCACTTTCATATAACAATATTGCGGACAGCGATGCTGCGCTCGAATGCGTCAGGCAATTCATGGCTCCGGCCTGCGTAATAGTCAAGCATGCAAATCCCTGTGGTGTCGCAATCTCGAGCGACATACAGTCGGCCTACGAGAGAGCGTTTACGACTGATCCAACATCTGCTTTTGGCGGCATCATCGCATTCAACCGGCCGCTCGATGCCGGTACCGCAAGAGCGATCATCGACAAGCAGTTCGTTGAAGTCATTGTGGCTCCGGGCATCGACAAAGAAGCCCTTGCCGTCACGGCCGAAAAGAAGAACGTCCGCGTCCTCGAGACTGGCGAGTGGAGCGCTGAATCCCGATCCGGGCTGGATTACAAGAAGGTCTCCGGAGGGCTGCTGGTACAGAGTACCGACACCGGAGTTGTATCAGAGAGCGATTTGAAGGTCGTCACCAAAAAATTGCCGAATGCCAAACAGATAGCCGATCTCCTGTTCGCCTGGCAGGTTGCAAAGTTCGTAAAATCGAACGCCATCGTCTTTTGCAAAGACGGCATGACCATAGGCGTCGGCGCAGGTCAGATGAGCCGCGTCTACAGCACGAAGATCGCCGCGATAAAAGCGACAGACGAAGGGCTCACGACCGAAGGCTCGGTCCTGGCGTCAGATGCATTCTTTCCGTTCCGCGACGGCATCGATGCCGCCGCCGAACACGGCATATCGGCGATAATCCAGCCGGGCGGCTCAATGCGGGACAACGAAGTTATCGCCGCCGCAAACGAACACGGTCTGGCAATGGTCTTTACCGGCATGCGGCATTTCAGGCACTAGAGGTTATTCATGAAAGTATTGGTAGTCGGTAGTGGTGGTCGCGAACATGCGCTGGCATGGAAATGCGCCCAGTCTGAAAACGTCACTGAAGTCATCGTGGCACCCGGCAATGCCGGCACAGCACTGGAGCCAAAAATGCGTAACGTCGCAGTCGGCGCAGAGGACATCGACGGCCTCCTCGATCTGGCGAAATCTGAATCAGCCGACCTCACGATTATCGGACCAGAAGTACCGCTCGTCGCAGGCATCGTCGACCAATTCAAGGAACAGGGGCTTGCCTGCTTCGGCCCGACGGCCGATGCGGCACAACTCGAGGGATCCAAGACATTTACCAAGGAATTTCTCGAACGCCACAACATTCCGACCGCGGCGTACGAGAGTTTCACCGAGCTAGAACCCGCACTCGAATATATTCGCGAACAGGGAGCGCCAATCGTCGTCAAAGCCGATGGGCTGGCAGCCGGCAAAGGCGTCATCGTCGCTTCAACTGTCGGTGAAGCAGAGCAGGCTGCGATCGACATGCTCGGCGCAAATACATTCGGTGATGCCGGCAATCTGATCGTTGTCGAGGAATTTCTGCAGGGTGAGGAAGCCAGTTTCATCGTCATGACCGACGGCAGCACGATCCTGCCGCTTGCGACCTCACAAGACCACAAAGCCAGGGACGAAGGGGATACCGGCCCGAACACAGGCGGCATGGGCGCCTACTCCCCTGCCCCCGTCGTCACACCCGAACTCGAAAGGCGCATCATGGCAGAAGTCATTCAGCCGACACTGGACGGACTGAGAGCGGACGGCATCGATTATCTCGGCTTTCTCTACGCCGGCTTGATGATCACCGCCGATGGAACGCCCAAAGTACTCGAGTTCAATTGCCGTTTTGGCGACCCGGAAACTCAGCCGATCATGGCCAGACTGAGAAGCGATCTGGCCGAACTCTGTCTGGCCGCAGTCGAGGAAAGGCTGGCTACGCAATCAATAAGTTGGGACCCAAGGGCCGCGCTCGGCGTCGTCATGGCCGCCGGAGGATATCCGGCAAGCTATCGCAAGGGCGACACGATCAACGGATTACCGGAAGTGATCGGCATCGAAGGCAAGGTCTTTCACGCCGGTACTGCTATCGACGGTGACAACGTCGTAACAAGTGGCGGTCGTGTCCTATGTGTTGTTGGTCTCGGTGACACAGTCGCCGAGGCCAGAGACGCAGCCTACGCACAGGCGGACAACATTAGTTGGGACGACCATTTCGTCCGCCGTGATATCGGACATCGCGCGATCGCCCGGGAAGAGTGATTTGCAATCGGGCCAGACTGTCACGGCGCTTGCATAGGCAACACCAGCACCAGATACTGGCAGCAGGTGAACTGAACCAATATAAAGCACGTCGAGATTTCAGTGGAATTTAACAGTTCTCTCCTTTTGGCAGTATTTCTAGGCATGTTGATTCTGCTGATGATCCTGGCGTTCGGAGTAATGATTGCCCGAGCATTGGCGCCAAAACGTTCTCCCGGTACGCCATTGGTCGCTTCCGACGCCGGCCATTATGAAGTGGCAGGGAAACGTATCTCTTGCTCTCATTGTGGATGTACGGAGTTCAACTCAAATCAAGTTTTGCTGAACACGTGGCTTCTTTCACTGTTGAGAATCGACTGGCTGGACGCGAGTGCCACTGTTCTGACATGTGAGAAATGCGGAAGACTTACGTGGTTCAGTCAAGAATCGGCCGACGCTCGGAAATGAAAGCGGGCCAACAATTTGCCGCACTGACTGACTGTCGATAAACAATGTTTACGACCCAGGAAGCCAGCAGGGCCATCGCGGAGTCATTGGCATCATTCGATACGGAGGATGTTGGGCTTGCCGATGCCGCCGGGCGAATACTTCGCCAGAAGGTTTTGGCCGAGCGCGACCAGCCACCATTCGATCGCGTCACGATGGATGGAATCGCCCTCGACTATGCATCACTGAACAACGGCGCCCGACGATTCAGGATTCAGGGAACTCAACAAGCAGGCGATCCGGTCCAGACTCTCAATGACGGTGATCATTGCATCGAGATCATGACCGGCGCGGTCATGCCGAAAAATGCAGATTGTGTTATCCCGGTTGAGCGCATCAGCGTGCATGATGGCAGTGCCGAAATCGAAGCGGATTACACGGCCAAACAAAACCAGTTCATTCATTCGCAGGGTTCCGACCACAGGAAAGGCACCGAAGTTATTGTTGAAGGCACGACGATATCTGCGATGGAGATCGCAATAATTGCTTCGTGCGGTTTGGAGACGGTCAGCGTCAGCAAGCTGCCAGTCACCAGCATTATTTCCACCGGCAATGAACTCGTGCCGCCCGGCCAGCCCATCGAACATCACCAGGTCCGACTGTCCAATGGCCCGGCGCTGGTCGCGATGTTGCAGGATCAGGGTTTCAATCGAAGCGAGCATGAGCATTTGGTAGATGAACCGGAAGCCCTTGAGCAAAGCTTAGCGGCGCATCTCGAGCAATCGGACGTTTTGATACTGAGCGGCGGCGTATCGATGGGCAAAGCCGACTACGTGCCGCAGGTGTTGGCAAGCCTCGGTGTCGAGATGGTATTCCACAAGATTTCTCAACGCCCGGGTTTGCCGATGTGGTTCGGCATAGGTTCCGAAAGTCAGGCCGTGTTTGCTTTGCCCGGTAACCCGGTATCGACGCTGGTCTGCTGCCGACAGTATGTTCTGCCGGCTTTATTCCTGGCGAGCGGCCGCTCACATCGCGGTCCGGAAACTGCGTTGCTATCCGAAGACGTGACCTTCAGTCCGAAACTGACTTGTTTCCTGCCGGTACGCCTTGTCGGTGACAGCGCCGGCAGACAGATCGCACAACCGGCGCCAACAAATACATCCGGTGACTTTACGTCCTTGAGCGGCACCGACGGCTATGTGGAGCTGGAGCGCGAAACGAAAGAGTTTCCGAAGGACACGGTCGTTCCGCTACATCGCTGGAAAACACCCTAGCCCGAATACTGCACGAGATTCCGGCTAGTTCAACAAGTCGAAAATCCGGCTGTACTTGATAATAATTTCTCGTCCTGCGTCTGGTGGTGCATTGATACCGCGTTCATCGACTTCGTTATAGACGATGAAAAGACCGGCGTTGGCGGATTGCAACCAGGAAAAGCGCAGGTTTGTCGCGGTGGTGTCCTCGACGTCGTCATATTGAATCAGCGCCTGAAGCAGTATCTTCGGCGTAAACGAATAGGAAACCCGCAATCGCGCAAGATTGATTTCGAAGTCGCCGTTGGCAACCGGCAGCTCGATATCGTTGTAATCCCAGGAGAATTCGGTGCTGAATGTCTCGCCGGCGCGATAGACAATTGTCGGTTCCAGACTTGTCCGGTCGCCACCAAAAAATCCACCAATGACGGCACGAAACCTGAAACTCAGCGGCGCAGCTTCGTCCGTGCGAAATACGAGCTGTGCCTCTCCATTCTTGTACGTGCCCGGTTCGACGGGCACACCATCGATAATATCGAATTCTTCCTTCACGCCTTCATGCGTGAAATTGTAGCCCGTGTGAATCTCCAGCCCACTTTCCCATTCCCAGTGACTATCGAGATGCAGAAACCCGGTTTCCTGGAAGCCGTCGAAGTCCCAGTATCCACGATATGAAGCATGAGGGCGTATTTCGTGCAAGCCCCACAGGTCGTCGGGCCTGATACGACGAAAAACCAAACCATTGTATTTGCGATAGTTGTTGCGCTCCAGGAAGCCGACTTCCGGATTGAAGTCTTCACCAACCTGGGTATAGGCGAGAATGTTTGTCCACTTCGCTGAGCTGTAGTTCGCTGAGATCGAGAACGCGTCGTCGCTGCCTGTAAAGCCAGGCGTCTCTGTTTTTGCCGCCCAGGCATCGACGTCGAGAAATTCGCCTATTCCCCACCGTCCGTCTATCGCGTAGGTACGGTTATAGTCGTCGCTGCCCGGAGTCAGGAAACTGCCGTCGCCGTTACGGCTAACGAACATTGCGCCGATCGAAGAACGGTTTGCAAGCTCCTGATTAACCCGGGCGACAGCAAAATCATTGCCGGGGGCGACTCCCGGTACAGCCTCGGTGCTCATGTACAAGAGGCCAATGTTGGTGGCATTGCCTACCCTTCCCGACAGGCGAAGTCCGGCATCGATCGGAATGGGATCTCCATCCTCACTGATGCCGATTCGCCGGCTGAAGAACATCTCGACCTCTCCACCGTCACCTACGGCAAACTGACCGGCGTTTTCCAGGAAGAAAGGTCTTTTCTCCGGGAAAAACAGGCTAAAGCGATTGAGGTTGACCTGCTGGTCGTCGGCTTCGACCTGAGCAAAGTCGGTGTTGTAGGTAGCGTCAAGTGTGAGACTCGGTGTTAGCGAGTACTTGATATCGAAGCCGAACTCCTCGTCATATTGGGTGCCTGGCGGCAGGTCACCGCCGCGTGATGCCTGGCCCAGCAGATATGGCGTGATTTTCAGGTTTCTTTGGCCGGGTACCTCGAGGCTCTCGATAGTTCCGGCGTCTGCAACGCGATAGAGATCATGCTGTCGAGACAGTGGCGACCAGTATACGACCTCATTGTTGCGGCGAATGTTGCGTTGAAAATTTATTCCCCAAGTCTGCACGGATTCGGAACCATAACGCAACGATCTGAACGGTATCTCAAACTCCGCGCTCCAGCCGACCCCGGACTCGGACGTTGCTACTCGCCAGCTTGTATCCCAGTTGCGATTAAAACCACCGCCACCGGAGCCAAAAATGTCTGTTGCCTGCTTTATGACCTGGCCATCGAACTCGACGCCCGCAGGGTTAGTTCCGAAGACAAAACCGTTCTGCTTGTCCTGGAAGCTATCCAGAATGACCCGAAAACTATCCGTGTCGTCCAGTGACGAGTCCCGTCGGCTGTCCGAGGTAATGATTTCCAACGGTTCATCGTCAAAGCAGACAACGCCGATGTAGAGCGAGTCGTCGGTAAAACCGACATAGACCTCGGTCCTCTGGCTCGCCGGTTGCCCTTCATTCGGCCGCACCTGCCAGAAGTCGCTGACAGGCGTAACGTCCTTCCACGCCGGATCGTCGCTGACCTGTCCATCCAACTGCGGAGTAACCTGAAGACGAAACGCCTGCATTACCGGGGGCGATGCGGGAGGTACCGGTATCGACTCTGCTGAATATACGACAGATGCGGTGAGCAGTACGGCGGCAGCAATTGACCGCTTGCCCGGATGAAATGGAAATAACGTCACGGCCCCAATATTAACCGGCTCCGTGATAACCAGCACCAGTTGCCTAGCGTTTCATGGCCTCGAAGAACTTCGCATTTGTCTTGGTATCCTGCATTTTGGACAGCAGGAACTCGACCGCTGCGAGCTCGTCCATCGGATGCAGGACTTTTCTGAGCACCCACATCTTTTGAAGTTCTTCGGGCTCCGTAAGGTATTCTTCCTTACGCGTGCCGGACCGGTTGATATTGATCGCCGGGAAAACGCGCTTCTCGGAGATGCGCCGATCCAGGTGGATTTCCATATTGCCGGTGCCCTTGAACTCTTCGTAGATGACTTCGTCCATTTTGGACCCGGTATCTACGAGTGCGGTCGCCAGGATAGTCAGACTGCCACCCTCTTCGATGTTTCTCGCAGCACCGAAGAATCGCTTCGGCCTATGCAGCGCGTTCGCATCAACACCACCTGTCAACACCTTGCCCGATGAGGGCACGACCGTGTTGTAGGCGCGCGCGAGACGCGTTATCGAATCGAGCAGAATGACGACGTCTTTCTTGTGCTCCGTCAGACGCTTGGCCTTTTCGATGACCATGTCGGCGACCTGAACATGCCGGCTTGCCGGCTCGTCGAAGGTCGATGAAACGACCTCACCGCGGACCGAGCGCTCCATCTCCGTCACTTCCTCCGGCCGTTCGTCGATCAGGAGAACGATTAACGTCACGTCCGGACTATTTGCCACGATGGCGGATGCAATATTCTGCAACAGAATCGTCTTACCGGCTTTCGGTGGAGATACGATCAGGCCGCGCTGGCCTTTGCCGATCGGAGCAACCAGATCGATGATGCGAGCCGTCAGGTCTTCCTTGCTGCCGTTGCCTTGCTCGAGCACGAGGCGATCGCGCGGGAAGAGTGGCGTCAGGTTCTCGAACAGCACCTTGCTCCTGGCATTTTCCGGCGCGTCGTAATTGATCTGCCCGACCTTCAGAAGCGCAAAGTACCGTTCGCCATCTTTCGGAGGCCGAATCAGACCGGAAACCGTGTCTCCGGTCCGGAGATTGAAGCGTCGAATCTGGCTGGGGCTGACGTAGATGTCGTCGGGACCGGCCAGATAGGAACTGTCGGAGGATCGCAGGAAACCGAATCCATCCTGCAGAATCTCCAGGACACCGTCGCCATAAATATCCTCGCCATTCTTGGCATGCGCCTTGAGAATGGAAAATATGATGTCCTGCTTGCGCGATCGGGCCAGATTATCAAGGCCGAGTCCCTCACCGAGTTCCACAAGCGCGGCCGCGGGACGCGTCTTGAGCTCCGTCAGGTTCATGACATTCTTACTTTGTTCGAGTTGCTCCGGCGGAATTATCTCGAGATTTCCATCGTCATCGGGGTATTCGTCATGACTAGGTCGTCGCCGACGACGCCGATTCGGAGATCCACCCGAACTCTTTGATTTAGCCGACTGCTTTGGCCGGCTTCTTGTTGAATTACCCAAGTATCCTCTCACAGATTAGTTTCCAAAAAATCAGTCAAGTCCTTCTTCGGGACTGCCCGAAAAAGCTGTGCCTGCACTTCTCCACCCTTGAACAGCATCAGCGTGGGAATGCTGCGAATCTGGTACTTCGCTGGCGTATTCGGATTTTCGTCGATATTCAGTTTCGCGACTGTAAGCCTGTCGGCATATTCGTCCGCCGCTTCGTCCAGAAGTGGCGCAATCATCTTGCACGGTCCGCACCATTCCGCCCAAAAGTCGAGCAATACGGCCTTATCGGAATTGAGGACGTCGGCCTCAAAATTGTCATCAGTAGTGTGGACGATCTTCTCGTTCACCGGCTAACCCCTCCATATCGAATGTGCTTGCTTGGTGTTGGCCTTGTTCGTCCGAAAATCCAGAACCAGCGAACAGTGCAAAATGGATGACGCTGACTATTCAATCAGGCAATATGTCGCAGCTTTATCGCGGCTTCTCTTGGATTTCGATGGTGGCGAATCTGGCAGGTGCGACGACTGTCGCGTCGATATTGGGCCAATTTGACCCCTTCGCGAGACATTTTGCAAGCCTTTGACTCACATTTTCTGACCGGAACTTCATGACTGATAACCATCTGAGCGATCTCAGATTCGATACTTTGGGGCTCAATGAGAGCATGCTGGCAGGCATACGCGATGCCGGATTCGAATTCTGCACGCCTATTCAAGCCAGCACCTTGCCAATCGCCCTCAAACAGCACGACGTGGCCGGGCAGGCGCAGACAGGCACCGGCAAGACCGCGGCATTCCTGGTCGCCGCCTATGAGCGCCTGTTAAAAGCGCCCACAATGACCGAGGAAAAGAAGCAGCCCAGGGTCTTTATCCTGGCGCCCACTCGCGAGCTGGCCGTGCAGATCGCCAAGGATGCCGAGGTCCTCGGTAAACATACGGGATTTACCATAGCGCTTGCCTTCGGCGGCACGGGCTATGAATCACAGCGCCGGCATATCGAAGGCGGCGTGGATTTCCTGATCGGCACACCCGGCAGAATTATCGACTACTTCAAACAGGGTGTATTCAAACTCGACAAGGTCGAGGTTGCCGTGCTGGACGAAGCAGACCGGATGTTCGATCTCGGTTTCATCAAGGACATTCGCTATCTTCTTCGACGCCTGCCTCCGCCGGACAAGCGGCTGAACATGCTCTTCTCCGCGACGCTCTCGCATCGCGTCATGGAGCTCGCTTACGAACACATGAATGAACCGGATCTGATCCGGATTGAGCCCGACAAAGTCACAGTCGATCGCGTCCGCCAGGCGATTTTCTTTCCGTCAAATACCGAAAAGATGCGCTTGCTTGTCGGCTTGATCCACGAAATGGGCGCGAGCCGCACCATGGTATTCGTCAACACAAAAAGAGAGGCGGAACGCGTGCAGGCGTATCTGCAGGGCAATGACATCGATGCCAGGGCGATATCGGGAGATGTGCCTCAGAAAAAACGACTCAGCATGTTGATGCGCTTCCAAAGCGGCGAGTTGCCAGTATTGATCGGCACCGATGTCGCGTCCCGCGGCCTGCATATTCCCGATGTTCAATACGTCATCAACTACGACCTTCCCCAGGACCGCGAAGACTACGTTCACCGAATTGGGCGCACCGCCCGCGCCGGCGCATCCGGGGATGCAATCAGCTTCGGTTGTGAAACCTATGCGATGTATCTTCCCGACATCGAGGATTTCATCGGCCACAAAATCCCGGTCGCAAACTATGACCCTGCCCTGCTTCCCGAACTAAAAAGGCCTGCACCGCGACCGAAGAAAAGCGGACCGGCCACGGGCCGCCCTCGCGGCAAGGGGCAGCGATCCGGCAATTCATCCGGCAAAGGACGCCCGCGTCAACGCAGGAAGAAGCCCACACCAAAGAGTACTTAGGCCGGAATTGATCAGTGGACGTAATGCCGAAAATCAGGCAAGCGGCCTGAATGGCGTGATCGATCGTCTGGGAGTTGAGATGAGTGAAAGCGGATATCTTTCGCCTGATCTTTTACTCTTGGGTCAATCCGAACAGGAGAACTCGGTCCCATGCAACTATTTTCGGTAATGCCAGCGTGGTGGCATTTAACTGGTCTGGGAAGTTTCGGCCTGATCCAGTTGTTGCTCCTATGTAGCATCTCGGCCGCCGCAGAGCGGAGAGAATTTGTCTCGAACGAATATTTTACGATCGGATCACCCGATTATTTTACGGTGGCAATCAAACTTGCGGACTTCGATCTTGACGGTGACCTGGATGCAATAATGATTAACGGGCGTCACTGGGCTCGACTCGATCTGCTTTTCTTGAACAATGGAACCGGACGTTTTCTAATTGCGCGCCCGTTGGGAGATGCCGCGACGGGGTATGAACCCACCATTTCAGATCTTGACGATGACGGTAATCTCGATGTCATTGTCGCCC
>Ga0255052_10002352_pt1 | contig 13727 bp, 10 predicted proteins | sample JV7_2_21_MG_FD_188632 | JGI IMG/M metagenome (GOLD analysis project Ga0255052, IMG submission 188632) | Seawater microbial communities from Jervis Inlet, British Columbia, Canada - JV7_2_21 | ecosystem: Environmental > Aquatic > Marine > Inlet | place: Canada: British Columbia | collected... | reverse complement strand
ATGCGCCATGTCATGCCGATCGACGTAGGGCGGGTTACTGACAATCAGCTCGTAGCGCTCCTGCCCCAGTTCGTCGAAAAATCCGGATTGAACGAGCCGGACACGCCCCTGCAGCGAATGCCTGTCGACGTTGATCGCAGCCACCGCAAGTGCATCGGCCGAGTTATCGATCGCATCGATAAGCGCTTCAGGAAAGGCGAAAGCCATTGCAATGGCAATGCAGCCGCTGCCCGTGCCCAGGTCGGCAGCACGTCGAACCTTGTCCGGATTCAGCCAGGGCTCGAATCGCTGCATTATCGGCTCGGCGAGCGGTGATCGCGGCACGAGTACGCGTTCATCGACATAGAAGTCGATACCGGCGAACCAGGCCTGCCTGACGAGGTAAGCCACCGGGACCCGCTCCTGGATTCGTTTGTCCACGAGGGCGGCCAGCAAGGCCGATTCCTTACTATCGATTCGCCGCGAATAATGCTGCTCGGCCATTTCGTGTTCCAGACCCAGGCTCGTGAATACAAGATAGGCCGCATCGTCCTGCGCATTGTCCGTGCCATGCCCGAAGCTCAACCCGGCTTCGTCGAATGCCGTCGCCGTCTGCCGAATAAAATCCCCGACGGTTTGTCGAATAAAATCCCCGACGGTTTCCGCTGGCGCGCTACTGGGGTCCTTGTTCATTAGCCAATGATCGCCTGCAAGGACTACCTGCAACAAGGGTTAGAATGGACGCCATCTCAATAATAAGTGTCGGACGAAAAAGTGACGTTGATATTTCGACCAGCAAAACTCATTGCGCCGTGCTTGCTGGCTTTGATCGCCGCGTGCAGCCCATCGGGGCCTCCGTTAACGGCCACGGATATCGTCGCCGTGGCGCCGTTGCCAGGCAGGAAATTCTCGGCGGCCTACCTGACAATTCACAACGACAGCAAGGAAACCATAGCGATCCATCGCGTAAGCAGTCCGGACTTCGCGAAGGTTGAAATCCATGAAAGCCTTATTGACAAGGACATCATTCAAATGCGAAGGCTTGAATCAATCATTATCGACGCGGGGATGAGCGAGAAATTCGAATCCGGTGGCAAACACCTGATGTTAATCGAGCCGATACCAGGCCTGGTTGCAGGAAAATCCATCACGCTGCAGTTTGAATACAATGGCGATGGAATGCTGATCGTCACTACAGTACTTATTAACAGGGAGTAGCCCGGATTTCTGATGGCCGTTTTTGTCTCACATCTGTTCCTGCTGTTGCAACGTGTATTGCCAAAGCATTTGATCACGGCGCTTGTGTATCGGCTGGCACGAATTCGTCAGCCTGCACTCAAGGATTTCATGATCCGCAGTTTCTCGAATTTCTACAAGGTCAATCTCGATGACGTAGACAAGACTGTGCCGGACGATTTTGCATGCTTTAACGATTTCTTCACACGGGAACTCAAAAGCGGCTCGCGACCCGTTGACACTTCGGTCTCCTCAATCGTGTCTCCGGCGGACGGTTTTGTCAGCGCAGTCGGGGTCGTCGAGAAAAATGCCGTGTATCAGGCAAAGGGTCATGACTACAGCCTTGAGGATCTGCTGGCAACCGATCTCGACGATGCAAGGACCTACCTTGACGGCTCGTTCGCGACCATCTATCTGGCACCTTTTAATTACCATCGTGTGCACGCGCCACTGGCAGGCGAGCTTGTCGCCGCACGTTTCGTTCCCGGTACATTATTCAGCGTCAACCAGACGACGGTTGCGAATCTTCGCGGATTATTCACGCGCAACGAACGGCTGATCTGCCATTTCAAGTCGCCGGCCGGGCTTTATGTGTTGATATTTGTTGGCGCGTTGAACGTCGGCAGTATCACGACACCCTGGTCCGGAGAACTCAGGCCTCGCAAAGGTAATATCGTCGATAACATCGACCTGCACGCCTGTCGGGAACCCAGGACAGTCGACAAAGGCGGGCTGCTCGGCTGGTTCAATATGGGTTCGACGGTCATCGTGTTGTTGCCGCCGGGACACTGTGAGTGGCGATCGGGTCTGCAATCGGGAGATGCCCTTCGGATGGGCGAAGCGATCGGAAGAGTCCTGAATGACGACATGCCCTGAAAGCCAGGCCGCCGCTGTCGAATCGTCAATGCGTCGGGCCGCAATGTTGAAGCGTGCCCGGGATTTTTTCGAATCCAGAGAAATACTCGAAGTAGACACACCCATTCTTGCGCGCCACGCAGTCAGTGACCCGCATATCGATAGTATCGAAGCTTCCCTGCAACTGGATCCCGGCAGAAAATGGTTCCTGCAAACATCGCCCGAGTATTGCATGAAGCGGCTGTTGAGCGCCGACTATCCGGACATCTACGAAATCTGCAAGGTCTTTCGCGACGGCGAGAACGGTCGCAACCACCAACCCGAATTTACGATGGTCGAATGGTATCGGCTGGAATTCGGGCTCGATGACATCATGCAGGACACCGTTGAATTTATCTTGAGCCTCGTCGATACAAACCGTTTCGACGAACCTGCGGTTTTTCTGAACTACCAACAAGCATTTTCCGATTTCGCAGGTATCGATTGCACGACGATTGATAATGAAGCACTCGATCTCGCACTTGTCGAAAAAGTCTCCCCCAGGTTTCCATCGGATCGACTGACGGTGCTCCATCACTATCCTGCCAGCCAGGCAGCGCTTGCCCGAATCTGCCCCGACGACGATGCCGTCGCCGACCGCTTCGAGGTATTCGCCGGCACTCTGGAATTGGCCAATGGATATGTAGAACTAACTGATATTAAAGAACAAATGGCGCGGTTCGGGAACGACCAGGCGACCCGGGACGCGTCGGGAAAACTGCGGGTGGCGATCGATGATGCCTTTGTCGCGGCCCTGGAACGCGGACTTCCCGCCTGCGCCGGGGTCGCGGTAGGATTCGATCGCATACACATGTTGAATGAGGGCGCCAGCGACATCCGCCAGGTGCTGAATTTTCCTTTTGATACCCGGAAAGAGAATGATTGAAGACAGATCTGTTGATTACGAGCTGCTTGGCGCTCAAGTCGAAGCACTGCTGAAAGACGAGCCGGACATACTGGCGAATTCGGCGAACTTCGTCGCGCTCGTATTCAATGCGATGCCCGACATCAACTGGGTCGGCATTTATGTGTTGCGCGACGAAGAACTCGTGCTCGGCCCGTTTCAGGGCAATCCGGCCTGTGTCCGCATACCGCTCGGTAAAGGGGTATGCGGAACTGCCGCAAGTGAATCAAAAACGATGAGAGTATCGGACGTTCACGAGTTCGACGGACATATCGTTTGTGACCCGGCATCGAGATCGGAAATCGTCGTGCCGCTCATCTCCGGGGATCGCCTGTTGGGCGTGCTCGATATCGACAGTCCGCTGCCCGACCGATTCAGCGAGCAGGACCAGCGGGGCATCGAGTCTCTGCGCGATACATTTGTTGAGGCTATCGGGACGCGCGCTGCGACAGTTTTTATTTGACGCGCGAGACGTATTCGCCGGAACGGGTATCGACCTTGATGACTTCGCCCTGCTCCACGAACAAAGGTACGCGAACCACTGCACCGGTCGACAACGTTGCCGGCTTCACTCCTCCACTCGCTGTATCGCCTCGCACGCCGGGCTCGGTATCGGTAATTTCCAGTTCGACAAAGTTGGGTGCCTCGACCGCCAGCGGACTGTTATTCCACAGCGTAACCTGACACACGTCCTGATCCGTTAACCACTTCTTCGCATCAGTGACGGCTTTCTCGTCGGCAGCAAACTGCTCGTATGTCTCGGCGACCATGAAATGCCAGTGCTCGCCGTCCGAATACAGGAACTGCATTTCCGTTTCCAAGACGTCGGCCGCCTCGACGCTTTCGCCCGACTTGAATGTCTTGTCGACGGTTTTTCCGGTTTTGAGATTGCGAATCCTGACGCGATTGAACGCCTGGCCCTTGCCGGGCTTCACGAACTCGTTCTCCACGATAACGCAGGGATCGTTGTCGATGATGATCCTCAAACCGGATCGAAATTCACTCGTGCTGAAGCTGGCCATTTTTTTGCTGTCAGCCGTTTCTGATACGGCCCGTGGTTCTTGGTGCCGGTTATGATACCTGTTGCAAGTCCTTCAGGAAACAACAACTTACAGCTGCCGCCGGACCCCGAATGTCGGCCGCGCGCTTGAATTGTCGCCATAATTTGATACCCGTCACGGTTTTGGGGTTGCGGCAGGGACTAGGCTCTGTGTCTTGGTTAGACTCATCGACTCTTTATAAAATGCCGTCGCATTTCGTTGCTGCGGGCATAAATCCGGGATGTTCATTTGAACGAGCAACAAGGCATAACGATCGCAGTCCTGACCTCGAACCAGGACGATGTCGAGCTCGTGAACGGCAGCCTGCGTGATGCCGGGCACGCCGCGCATTGCCACTGGATCGAGAGCCCGACCAAGTTCGACAAGACGCTTCGCACCGAAAGAATCGAGCTGATCATCGTCAACAGCGACTGCTATTCGGACACCATCCGTCAGGTCATCAAGCAGAAACACGCATTTCAGCCCGAAGTCCCGGTCATCGCAGTCAAAGAATCCGTGGACGAGGCAGGCATCCAGGCAGCGATGGACGATGGTGCCTGTGACCTCGTTTCGATCGAGAAGAAAGGCAGACTTCAGGCAGTCGTTGCCCGGGAACTACGCGCGTTCCGCGTTGAGCGCGCACTGAATTCCACGCTCAATTCCGCCACCGTCTACCGCCGCCAGTTCAACAACTACATGCAAGGTTCGTCGAGTGCTATCGCCTGTGTGCAGGAAGGCATCATAACCGACGTCAACAAGTCCTGGCTGAAGCTGTTCAAACTGGCCAAGAAAAACGAAGCCATCGGCTTACCGATCATGGATCATTTCGAGGCGGAGAGTCAGGCGGCCGTCAAGGGCGCAATCGTCGCCACCGAAAAGGGAAAATGGCAGGCGGATGAGCAACTCATCGCCAAGTCTACACTTGGCAAGAGCGAGGCTGAGACGCTCAATCTGAATTTTCAACTGGTCGAATTCGATGACGGTTCGTATGTGCAGATCCGCATTGCCCCGCCCGAAAAGAAACCGGAAGAGCCGACCAAGCTGGTTCATGAGGCATTGAAGCGTGATCCGACGACCTTGTTTTTCCACAGGGCGCAGTTTCTCGAGCGCGTGAAGAAACGTCTGAAAAAGAGTCCGAGCTCCGGTCTGCACCTGCTCGTCTATATCAAGCCTGACGACTTCTCCGAAGTCCGCACTCAGGTGGGTATTCTGAATACCGAGGAGGTGCTGGCGCAGTTTGCCGAAGAGATTCGCAAGCGCATGCATCCGCGGGATTTCGCGGGTCGATTCGAAGGAACAGTGCTGATGGCGCTGCTCGAACGCGGCAACGAACGTGACGCCGAAGTGTGGGCGCAACAGCTCTGCGATCACATCGAAAAGCACGAATTCAAAGTCGATGAGCTGACCGCGAAAATTACCTGCACGGTCGGCATCGTCGCCGTTAGCGGCGTCTACTCGAATTTCGAAGAGCTGGTCTCTGCCGTTGCCAACGCGCATGCTCACGGCAAGCAGAGCGGCGGCAATTCCAAGCACCTCAGCGAATCAACTGACGAGAGTACCCGGCTCAGGAAGTTCGATGCAATCTGGGTCAAACGAATCAAATCAGCCCTCATGGAAAATCGTTTTCGTCTCGCCCAGTTGCCGATCGCCGGACTCCGAAGCGAATCCGCCGAGATGTACGACATGCTCGTACGCATGATCGATGAGCAGGGAAAGCCGATACTGCCCTCCGAGTTTCTGCCGGCGGCCGAGAGAAACAATCTTATGCAGAATCTCGACCGCTGGATCATCTCGGCGTCGATGGATTTTTGTAATGAGGGTAAGGCGTCGCAGGTTTTCGTGAGGCTGTCTCGACACTCGATGCAGGACTCCTCCCTGATCTCCTGGATGAGCAAGGAACTCGCGGATCGAAAGCTCGATCCCGTTAAACTCTGCCTGCAGATTCCCGAACAGGAAGCCGCCAAGTACATCAAGCAGACGCAAAAGGTGGTCGCCGAATTCCACAAGCTCGGCGTTCGTTTCGCACTCGAGCATTACGGCATCGACAAGAACCGATTCCAGATACTGGACCTTTTGAAGCCGCACTACATCAAGATTGACGGCGAGCTCATGCACACGCTGACGACAGATACCGACATGCAAAAGAGTGTGCAGCAAGTCGCGGCCGCAGCAGTCAAGAGAAACATCGAAACAATTGCCGAGCGCGTCGAAAATGCGAACGCGATGGCCGTTTTGTTCCAGCTTGGCGTCCACTACATGCAGGGCCACTATGTCCACGAGCCGGAAGTGATATTGCAGGAGCCCGAGCTCGGCCCCGCCAAGACCGGATAGAGGTGCCAAAAAAGTGTGACTCGATTCACACTTTTGAGCTCAAAAAGCCCTTCCGGGGAAGCAAATTTCCGAAACATAGAAAGGGTACGTATACAGCATTTCCGCCCCCCTCTAATCTGACCCGTCTCACTGTTTGTCCGGGGTCAATGTTGTGAAAGCATCAAAGGGATATAAAAAGAAGAACAAGAACAGTCGCCGGAGTACCGGCGCACCCAGAAACAGTCGCCATCAGCTACTCCCGGCATTGATAGCCGTTGGCGGTGCCTGCGGCATGATGGCCGGTCAGGCCTCCGCTCTCGAACTTGGCGATTTGAATATCAACTCTTCGCTGGGCCAGCCGTTGCGCGCCAGCATCGCTTACGCGCTCAATCCGCACGAACAGCTCTACGACTTTTGTGTGTATCTGCGCCCGGGACTTGCGGCCAGCGGGCTGCCCGTTCTCAGTAAGGCAACGGTCAGTATCGCTGATGGAGCGATTCTGCTGACAGGCAGTCGCGCCATTCGCGAGCCATTATTGACCATGCAGGTCTCGATCGACTGCCCGTACACCGCTCATATCAGCCGCGAATACACCTTGATGATCAATCCGCCGACGCCGGTGGTGGAAGTGACCTCGCTGATCGAACCGTCCTCGGCGCCAGTAGCCAAAGCGCGGCCGCCCGTGCAGGCTCGCAGAAACCCGAACACCACGCCGATTTTCGAAGGTAGCCGATATCTGGTGCCGCGTGGAGACTCGCTCTCGGATATTGCATCACGAATTTCCGATCGATCGATCGCGCTTTGGCCAGCCGTGGACCGCATTTTCGCTGCAAACCCCGATGCGTTTATAGACGGAGACATGAACAAGCTCAAAGCCGGTAGCTGGCTCGAGATTCCGGACCTGTCCGCAGCGGCAGGACCGTCCGTTGTTGCCGAAACCGCTGAAGCTGCGAATACGGCCGTGGAAACGAACCTGCTGCAAGATGCCTCGGTCTATACCGGATATGAAGCCCCAACAGTGTCCCTGACCGAAGAGGTCCCCGCTGTCGAGGAAGTAGCAACGACAGAAGAGCCAGCGGTTCTGGAAACAGACACCCAGACTTCCGGCTTCGACACTCTGCAACCAGGTGATGTCGTCGTTGGCAGCGACAGCCTGTTCGTATCACCGATCGGCGTTACTGATGGTATCGAGTCGATCGATATTCCGGACACAGAGATTCTCGAGCCCGCCGGTCAACCGATTGCCGTCGTGAACACCGGCCCGACCGGTAGCACCAGCGGAAAAACCAGCGGTTCCTGGTCCTGGCTCATGTGGCTGGGCGGCACCGGCCTCGCGCTGATTCTCGGCCTGTTGCTATTCGGCCAGAGGTTCAGACAAAAATTCGGATCTGTGGCTGTCGGTGCGGCAGCTGAGCCATTACCAACACGACGCAGGACTGACGCCAGCTCGCGGGCGGCGGAGGCACTCCCGGAAGTCGATTTCCAGGTTTCGGAAATATCACCGTCCTTGTCTCTCGATGCGGACTTCGACGATGGATCGGGACTGCAGGACGCCAACGACATGGACGTGGCCCAGGACTTCGGATTCTCTGCATCCGCGACTTTCGACGACGAACTCGACCTGGTGCTTCCCGAGGGTGCCGAGCGGGAGGACGATTCAGGTCCGACCGACATCATTGAACCGACAGAACGCGAAGACGAGCACATGGTCGTCCATAGCGAGGTCTTGCCGAACGAATCTGATGATGAGGACTATGACCTGTCCATGATTATCGACGTGACAAAACAGGACGTCGTCGAGTCGGATGCTACCGAAAAAGACTTACAGGCCATTCAGGTTGAAACTGTCGCCGAAGCCAATCCGGACGACTACACGCTCAGTCAGGATGTCGATTACAAGATCCTCGAGCAGGATTACGAGGACGAGTTTACTCAGACCCAGGCGCTGAATTCGGAAATCGAAAAAGCCGCTGCCGAACTTGCCAATCGCATGGACATCGATGCGACGGGTGAAATGACGGCCCAGCTTCCCGAGAACACGCGGGCCGTAAATGACGATATCAGCGATTCCGGCGTGAGTGAGGAAGTGACGGCCGAGATGATGGCTGCAGATGAGGACGTCACTGCAGAATTGCCGGCCGATGACAATGATGTCACGGTCGACATGGTAGTCGAATCAGGAATGATCGACACAAAGAAGAAAAAGAAGGCGTCTTAATTTGTAAATGCACCGGCCATTGTGTTGCAATGCCGTTGACTTACCTGGACCAACGATAGCCATACCGGGCCAGCATTGCTGCCCGGTATTTTATTGACGTCGTTACTCGGGCGCGTCTGCTTCTGCCACCAACCCGTCCACCTTGCGCCAGCCACGTGGTAGCAGATTGCCGCGTCTGCCGCGCTCATAGTAATAGTCGTCCAGGTCGTTCCATTTGATCGTCATGCGGCGAGTGCCGCTGACGACCTGCAGGTTTCCTTCCTCCGGTATCACGGCCACGGCGACGAGCTTTTCCTCACCCTCTTTGTACTTCTTCGTCGGGATGCCAATGATCTTGTTGCCCTTGCCTTTAGCAAGTTCTGGCAGTTCCTCGGCTTCGAAGACCAGCATTTTCCCGATATTGCTGACGGCTGCGATCAGGGACTCGCAATCGGCCGGTACCGGCGCCGGCACGACCGCTCTGCCGCCCTGAGGAATTTTCAGGATGGATTTGCCGGCTTTGTTGCGGGATGCGAGGTCGGACAATGAGGTAATAAAACCGTAACCAGAGTCGCTGGCCAACAGATACTGCGATTCGGGTTCCCCAATCATCGTTCCGCAGAATTCCGCCCCATCAGGCGGCTTGAACCGGCCTGAAAGCGGCTCGCCCTGGCCTCGGGCCGACGGCAAGGTATGGGCCATTACGCTGTAAACGCGCCCCGTACTGTCGATGAACATCGCAAACTGATTACTCCTCCCCTGGGCGGCTGCGAGGAATCCGTCACCCGACTTGTAGCTCAGTGCCAGCGGATCGATCTCGTGCCCCTTCGCTGCCCTGGCCCATCCACGCTTCGAGAGCACGACCGTGACGGGCTCGCTGGCAACCAGCTGCGTCTCGTCGAGCGCCTGTGCAGCGTCGCGTTCCACAATCTTCGTGCGTCGCTCGTCGCCGTAACTTTCTGCATCCTCGAGGATTTCTTTCTTGATTAACGTTTTCAGGCGAGAGGCGCTTTTCAGCGTATTCTCGAGCTCCACCCGTTCCTCATCGAGTTCCTTTTGCTCGCCCTTGATCTTCATTTCCTCGAGCTTGGCGAGGTTGCGAAGTCTGAGATTGAGAATCGCTTCTGCCTGAATATCCGACAGTTTGAATTTCTTCATCAGGACGGGCTTGGGATTGTCTTCTGTCCGAATGATCTTGATGACCTGATCGATACTCAGGTAAGCGATAAGCAGGCCATCGAGAATGTGCAGGCGGTCCTGCACGATATGCAGCCGGTGCTTCAGACGCCGTCTGACAGTCTCCTTGCGAAACTTCAGCCACTCGTTCAGCAAACCGACAAGGTTGAAACCCTGCGGCCGACCGTCGAGGCCGATGATGTTCATATTCACGCGCACGGTTCGTTCGAGCGATGTCGTCGAGAACAAGTGTGACATCAGTTCCTCGACGTCGGCATTCTTCGATTTCGGCGTGATGACAAGACGAACCGGCTCTTCATGATCCGACTCGTCCCGAAGATCCTCTACCAGCGGCAACTTCTTGTTGCGCATCTGCGTCGCGATTTGCTCAAGGATCTTGCCGCCCGAGATCTGATACGGCAATGCGAAAATAACGATGTCGCCATCTTCCTGTTTGTAGGAAGCCCGCAGACGCAGCGTGCCGTTTCCGGTGTGATACATGTGTTTGATATCACTGCGCGGCGATACCAGCTCGCCACCCGTCGGAAAATCCGGGCCCTTGATGTGCTTCATCAGGTGCGCAATCGTCGCTTTGGGGCTATCGATCAGATGTATGAGAGCGCTCGCGACCTCTCGCAGATTGTGCGGCGGAACGTCCGTGGAAAGGCCGACAGCGATACCGGTCGTGCCATTGAGAATCAGGTTGGGCAAGCGAGCCGGAAGGACGACGGGTTCATCCATCGTGCCATCAAAGTTCGGCACCCAATCGACGGTGCCATCCGCCAACTCGGCCAACAGGATCTTGGCGTACGGCATCAGCCTGGATTCCGTGTAGCGCATTGCGGCGAAGGACTTCGGGTCGTCGGTCGAGCCCCAGTTACCCTGCCCGTCAATAATCGAATAGCGATAGGAGAAGTCCTGTGCCATCAGGACCATCGCCTCGTAGCAGGCCGAGTCGCCGTGAGGATGATATTTGCCGATGACGTCGCCGACGGTTCGCGCAGATTTCTTTGGTTTCTGGCCGGCTGAAAGCCCCAGTTCGCTCATCGCATAGATAATGCGTCTTTGCACGGGTTTCAGACCGTCACCGATCTGCGGCAGGGCGCGATCCATGATGACGTACATCGAGTAATCGAGGTATGCCTTCTCCGTGTATTCCTTGAGCGGGAGTTGTTCCACACCTTCCAGATTGAGTTGATTCTGCACGCCTAAACCTCCGCCAGATTTCCTTTGGTCTCGAGCCACTTGCGGCGATCTGCCGAGCGTTTTTTCGCCAGCAGCATGTCCATCATTTGATCGGTCTTGTCTTTCGCAGCCACGGTGAGCTGCACGAGCCGTCGCGTATCCCGATTCATCGTTGTCTCACGCAATTGCGGCGGGCTCATCTCACCCAGCCCCTTGAATCGCGTAACCGAAATCTTGCCCTTTATCTTTTCGGCCGCGATGCGATCCAGAATGCCCTGCCGCTCACTGTCATCGAGGGCATAGAAAACTTCCTTGCCAACGTCGATGCGATAGAGCGGTGGCATCGCGACATAGACGTGACCGGCCAGAACGAGTTCGCGGAAATGCCTGAGGAACAACGCACAGATCAAAGTCGCGATGTGCGCCCCATCGGAATCGGCATCCGCGAGAATACAGATCTTGTGATAACGCAGATTGTCGAGATCAGGGCTGGCTGGATCCACGCCGATCGCGATGCTGATGTCGTGGACTTCCTGGGAGCCCAGAATCTCGGCCGTGTCGACTTCCCAGGTATTCAGAATCTTGCCTCTGAGCGGCATGATCGCCTGTGTCGTCCGGTCTCTGGCCTGCTTGGCCGAACCGCCGGCCGAATCACCCTCAACGAGAAAGATTTCGCAGAGTTCGGGTTCCTGCGACGTGCAGTCTGCCAGTTTCCCGGGCAGCGCCGGGCCCGATACGATTTTCTTGCGAACCACTTTCTTGGCCGCTTTGAGGCGCTTCTGTGCCTTTTGAATCGCCAGCTGAGCGATTGCATCGCCGCTCTCGGGATGCTGATTCAGCCAGAGCGCGAAACTGTCCTTGATGACGCCAGTGATGAAGGCTGCCGACTCGCGCGACGACAGCCGCTCCTTCGTCTGGCCGGAGAATTGCGGGTCCTCGAGCTTGGCGCTCAATATGAAACTCAGGCCGTCCCAGACATCCTCGGGCGTCAGGGACACACCGCGCGGCAGCAGACTTCTGAATTCGCAAAATTCGCGCAGCGCATTCGTCAGGCCGGTCCGCAGACCGTTAACGTGGGTGCCTCCCTGCGGCGTGGGAACGAGGTTTACGTAACTTTCCATTACGTTCGGGCCCTCCCCCGTATGCCAGACGAGCGCCCAATCGACGGCCTCGCGGTTGCCGCTCAGACTGCCGCCAAACGGTTCGGCCGGCAGATGTTCAACTTTGCCGATCGCTTCGAGGAGATACTCTTCGAGACCGCCGGAGTAGCACCATTCGACCTTTTCTTTCGGCTTCTCGACGGTGAGCTTCACCGTCAGCCCCGGACAGAGTACGGCTTTTGCCCTAAGTGCATGTTTCAGCCGCGATACGGATATCTTTGCTGAATCGAAATATTGCGGGTCCGGCCAGAAGCGAATCGTCGTTCCCGTATTTGCTTTGCCGACCTTGCCGACGACCTCGAGCTTGCCGCGTTTCTTGCCATTGACGAAGCTCAGGTTGTATTCCTTGCCGCCGCGCCGGATCCAGACTTCGAGATTCTTGGATAACGCGTTGACGACCGAGACGCCGACGCCATGAAGTCCGCCTGAGAACTGGTAATTTTCGTTGTTGAATTTTCCGCCGGCGTGCAGACGGGTCATTATCAATTCGACACCCGGAATCTTTTCTTTCGGGTGAATGTCTACCGGCATGCCACGGCCATCGTCATCGACTTCGACGGAGCCGTCCTTGTACATCGTGACTTCGATTTTCTTACAGTGGCCGACGAGCGCTTCGTCGACGCTGTTGTCGACCACCTCGTGTACGAGGTGATTTGGTCGGGTCGTATCAGTGTACATGCCCGGCCTTCGCCGCACAGGCTCAAGGCCGCTGAGGACCTCGATATCGGCCGCATCGTAACGCTTGCTCATCTACTATAAGCCCAAGTGAAAAGCTGCGGGGATTCTAGCAGGAAGCGCAACCCAGTGCGCAAGCGGTGTTCAGCGGACTTTTCGGCTCAGTCGAGGTCGCCGATGAGTGAGTTGCGAACATTGTCCGCGACCGGCGAAACGTCAACCTGGTAGTTTTCGTGATCGATGCCGGCCGACAATGTCGCCCCGCCCTTCAGCGCTCCGACCTGATCTTCGGTGAGTTCGAATCGCAGAAAATGTACGGCTGAGGTTTTTCCTGCATCGGAACGCTGCAGGTCTTCATCGGCAATCGGGCGAAATTTTTCAGAGTCACCGACCTGCATCCAGACCTTGTCTTCGACACCGACAAGGTGAGTCAACATCACTCGTCGTTCCTCTTCGTCCGGAAACTCGACCATGAAAGTAGCTTTCCAGTTACTGCCATCCGGGATCAGCGGGTTGTAGGCGTCAAGTTCCTCATTGATACCTGCCGACTCGAAGATGCGCTCGATGCGCAACATCTCCTGAACCTGGTACTGCATCGTCAGTGCGTCTTCGAAATTCAGCGTGGCATTGGTACCGAGTGGCAGACGCCTGTCACGCTTGTGCTCCATCACCTTGCCGCGGAAGTCGTCACGTATTTCCGAATATTTTTCGAGGCTGTAAAGATCGTCTTTGCAGAGTTTTTGCATGTGTCCTGTCTCAGATTCCATAAGCTTGTCTCAGCAGCCCCAACGGATGCCCGGCCTTGTGGTTCTCGAGGCCCTGCGCAATTTGCTCGGCGGCCATCGGGCAGTCGCTGATAAAATGTACTGCCTCGCTTTTTTCTACCTTGCGAACGACCGGCCCTGCGATTTTTCTGGAGACCTCGTGAAATTCTTTCTTGGCGGCGTAAGTGCCGTCGTGCCCCGAGCAGC
>Ga0255052_10002351_pt1 | contig 13732 bp, 12 predicted proteins | sample JV7_2_21_MG_FD_188632 | JGI IMG/M metagenome (GOLD analysis project Ga0255052, IMG submission 188632) | Seawater microbial communities from Jervis Inlet, British Columbia, Canada - JV7_2_21 | ecosystem: Environmental > Aquatic > Marine > Inlet | place: Canada: British Columbia | collected... | reverse complement strand
GCAAGATTATATACAGTTCTCCTTACGCCTTCCCTGATTATTTTACCCAGAGATGTATTGTGCAGAAGGGGGTCACTGTTCTTTATTATATACGTTGATTTTACATAGGAGATACCTACCAGGGGTTCAAACCTGCATTTAAGGTTATCTATAACAAGGTCTTTCTTGGGAGCGGCCTTGCCTTTTTTCACATCCTCAACCATAACCAGGACATTCTTGACCTCATTTGACGATGATAAAACATACATCATCGCCTGCTGGGTGCTGCCACAGGTTTGTTTTTCCAGTTCGGTCTCTTTCGGATCTTCCTTGGGCTTGACCTTAATCGGAATTACAGGGTCTTTAATCTTTTCTGCTGACTTAATCGTTCCCTTGATAATCCCTCCATTCTTTACTTCCACAACCTCATATCTGGCCTTTTTGGCAAAAGATACAGCAGGGATTAAGAGTGAGACAACTACCATAAATACCATAATCTTTCTCATAGCTGACCTTCATTATATTAGTGCATGTAAGATTAAATTCAATCTCTTGAGTCGAGATAGGCCTTATCAATGTTGACCCACAAATCCAGCAGCTCCGCAAGTGTGATATAAAAACCAAGCTTATCAGCATTCACCATTCTGTCTCTGAACTGGCCGGTCCATCTGCTTAGGTGGTCAGCCACAAATTTAAGCTCTGCATTCCGAACTATCTCGATATGCTCTGTCTCACCACTCTCGATAGCTACTGACTCCTTATGGGCCATAACATGCATAAACTCAAGCTCTGTGGCAATATGGTCTACCCTGTCAGGTCTAACCTCAGAAATCGAAAGACCAAAAGCCTTATAAAACCCGGCTATATCTGAGAGCTGGGCCTGCTGTGTAAGGGCATGCTGAGGAGATTCCGCCAGTGTATACTCAGTCTCATACGGAGGCACCTGCAATTTGCTTCTCGGCTCAAAAAGTCTCGAATGTTCCGCAACAAGTTCTTCATAATCAACAGAGTCAAGCACCTTTTTAAGCTGCTCAATACAGGGCAGAAACTCTTCCCCGCCTTCTATCGATCCGGCTATTTCACTCCATATGGAGACATAGCCGTTTTTAAATGATTCAAACAGCTTTCCATCCACCTGACTGAAGCCGTCAGCCAGTAAGGAATATACTTTACTCCTCATTTTTGCGGCCGTCAGGTCATGTTCAAGTTCTGTCATATTCATAAGCAACCTCCTATCTCTTTACAAGGGCCGGAGCTGGATCAAATACAATGGGGGTCCATGAAAAAGTGAGCGACTTCATTCCGTCGACATTTCCCTCATGTCCGTTCCAGACCGCCACATTAATATATGTCTGTGCGCCCGCTTTGAATTCAGCGTCAGAGAGGTCGGTGCGCTCAATATCTCTCAGAAACACAACGGTATATTTGCCGTCCGCGTATCTGCCCTTTGCATCTACATCCTGCTGGACCTGCTTCGTTAATGTACTGTATCCCTCGGCAATGTACTCAATCCTCTCCGATGTATTTATCAGACCGGACGACATGCCGGGATGCTGGTTCTTCAGGATCCTGTCAACCGGTGATATCCATACTCCTTCGGTCAGGGGCTGGCGGGCCTCAAGGTCTCTCCGTCCGTCCAGCTCTGCCTGCCACTCAGCCCTCCACTGCCAGACATTAACAGGTTCGCCCTTTGCGCCCATAAGCGGAGAGGGGTTGTAGCCTGTCGAGATATTAATAGGAAAAAGTACGGCCAGGGCATCCCTGTAGGTATCCAGGGAATTTTCTTTATCCTCTGTGCTGTCCTCCCAGGTAAACTGCATTGCAACCTTGCTGCCATTATGAATGGCCTTTACCGAGACCGACGGCGCAGCCTTTGAGAGGTTCAGAACAAAGTCAGTCGCCTCTGGAATGGACCTGATAAACTCCCGCGGAAGAGTATCCGTACTATGTGTTGCCCCCATATGATCCAGCGACTCCAGGGCAACCAGTTCTATAGTGAAAGGTTCTGCTTCATTCCATACATCAGCTGCAACATTTAAATCCAGGGCCTGCTCCACATAAAGGACTCTAATCCCCCTGTTGTCCGAGGCAGAGACAGTCCCTGCAATAATTGTTAAAAAAATACAGATCATTAAAAGTAATATTCTTTTTTTCATCTTCTCATCTCCTTTCAGTCCCGCAGTTTTTCCTAGGTTATATCCATACGATAAACATCAAGCTTTCTGTCATACGCTTCCCTTATTACATTGGGCTCGCGGATAGGAACTTCAGCCACCAGTTTGCCTTTCATGTTATATCCATATGCCGTACCCTTCTTTACCTCAAACTTTGTCATGATCTCGGGAGAACTGCCGAACAGAATGAGCAGTCCCTGCATGACCGGATCACTGGTGATTTTATCCCTGTAGATCCTCACGGCATCTTCAACTTCCGGCCCGAACATCTGCTTTAAGTACTGTGTAGGTACATGAATCGGCGGGATATAATAGACATGGGGCTCTGTGCCAAATTGAGGATAAAGCGGCAGAGCAACCTTCCTGATATGGACGAGGTAGTCCATGGGGTTGTCCTCCTCAGCCTTGTCAGGAGTGCTTACCCAGCCCTGTATGCGGATCTTTCCGATGCACTGCTCAACACATTGTGTCTGTATTCCCTGTTCCACCTTGGGATAACAGCCCACACATTTTTCACTCCTTGTGGTCGTTGAATTGAACATGGGCTTTTTATAAGGACATCCTGCAACACAATGCTTGTACCCATTGCACCTGGACTGGTCTATAAGGACTATCCCGTCTTCAGGACGCTTATAAATGGCCTGTCTCGGACAGCTTGCCACGCAGGCAGGATAGGTGCAGTGATTACATATCCTGGGCAGATAAAAAAACCACATTGGATGTGGGAAGCCCTTTATATGCATTCCCTGCGGCATCTTTTCGCCCGTAACTTCATCTTCCCCGATATTCGGGGCAGCCCAATCCTCAAGATCGGGCAGGAAACCTTCAACATCCTTCCTCTCTTCTATGGCCTTTTCAAATATGGTTTTGCCCGTATAGGTCCTGCCCTTCCATGATCCCCCGCCTATCATCTCGAGGACCCGCATGTCCCATGCAAGGGGATATCCCCCGTACGGTTTTGTTTCCACGTTGTTCCAGAACATATACTCCTGGCCGCGGCCGGAAGTCCATGTAGTCTTACAGGAAAGGGTGCAGGTCTGACAGGCAATACACTTGTTTGTATCAAATACAGCGGAAAACTGTTTCTTCGGCCTGTGTCCCTCATAGGGATACTTCATTTCCCGGCCGATCTGCCAATTGTGATTCGTGACTTTATGCATTAAGATTCCTCCTCTTTTTTAGTTATGAAATGAAGTTGCCGCTAAGGTATTTCTTGAACTGCCTGCTTTCATAACCGGCCCTTACAGCCCGCTTTGCAGGTCTCCAGAGACCCTTGCCGTTCATACCTCCGTCTTCCGCTTTCTCAAGTTTGACAAAAGATTCACGGGGCGCTCCATTGGCACAGTGAACATCCGGGCAGAAACCCTTTCCGACTCCCTGGCCCATCAGGTTCTTTCTGACGAGAGAGTCGGTCAGGAGGGTCGGCCTTAACCATGAGCGTGTGCCGCTCTGATGTCCGCCGTGCCGGTACATTGCCTGATACTTGGTCTCGCTGTTTTTGGCCAGCCCATCTTTTCGCGTCTTCTGTCCTTCAACAGTTCCAAAAGAGGCCATAGTGAAATGAAACCAGGTCCTGGTCACTCCGCGGGGCGTACCGCGGTAATGTCTTACGCGGAGCATACACCTTGCCACATTATACTCGTGGGGACGCTTCTGCCAGCCCTTGAAAGGCTGGTCCTCAGGGTCACCGTCAACCCAGACATAATCTCCGTCCTCAACACCGAGCTCCTTTGCATCATCAGGGTTAATATCTATATAACCTTCACCGACCCACGGTTTACGCTTGTCCTTCCTGTACATGTCACCAAAGGGGCCCCACAATACGCCCATGTAGTCAAGGTCTGCAAAGGTTGTATGAACGCTGTGCCTGAACTTCGGGGTGAGCCAGATATACCTGTAGTCACCCTTCTTCATCACAGGGTGTTCAGTCTTTAAGAGGCCGTCAGGGGTATAGACGACATTTCTGACCTGTCTCGTCTCCCTTGAATGGTCCTGCCTCGAAAAACCATACTCCTCAGGCGTCTTCGGATTGATCAGGGGATGGGGAGCAGCGATAATCGTGTTTGGCTCATAGAAGGTGGAATCAATCGGCTCACGATGTAGCGGCAGGTTTTCACCGTACTCCTTGAACTCCGGTTCATCCCTGTAGAACTCAAGGCGACCAGTCTTGTTATACCACGGCCTGGATTCATTGCTCTGGTCATAACCAATAAACTTGGGATATGTCCTCCCCATCATAATTACGGGGATACCCTCTTTTGCCAGCTTGAGCATCTTCTCAACCTTGTACCCCTTCATCATATTGGAGTGGTCAAGGACACGCTGTATATATGGCTTGGCATAGTGTTTATTGTCAATAAAGGCCCAGTAATCATTGAACCGTTTATCGCCCGTTATCTTTGCAAGCTCTGCTGCAACCCCTTTGTAGGTCTCTGTGTCGCTCTTTGTATTGTGGATTCGCTTTATCTCGGTCAGCGGCATTACCTGCATGAACGGGTTGGTGCATGACTGTGTGAAATCATGCTGGTTGTACTCACCCCAGCTGTCTACGGCCATGACAATATCAGCATACTCGCAGGAGAGCGTCCACCACCACTCATTTACAATAAGGACATCGATCATACGCTTGTGCATTCCCGGGGCGCGGTACTCAGGGTGGCGGACAAGGTTCATTATCACTTCATAATGTCCCTTGGCATTTCCGAGGATCGAGTTGGAGCCCGAGAACCAGAACGATTTTGTCGGTGTAGGCATATGTGTCTCTCCGTTGAAGTATTGCCCATGCACCTTTAGCGGCTGGTCTGTATGTGAGTAGAAGTGTGCTGACTGCATACCAAAATATTTTTTTACCTTTGCAGGCTTATTGGGATTGAGTGTAATATTGAACGGGTCCTCCGCCATATATTGGGGCATTCCGTTAAAATATGCCGCACGGTAGTTGCCCGCATAGCTCCCTACATTTCCCCCGAAGAACCCCACATTTCTTGTGAGCGCTGCAACGAGGAAGATGGTCCTGTCCTTCTGGTCTGCGTTAAAGAACTGGTTCGGTCCCATGCCAACTGTAAAAAGGACATGCTCCGGGTTCTTTGCGAACTGGCGTGCAAGACTCTTGATCGCGGACTCGGGTGCCCATGTGATCTTTGAGGTCTTCTCAGGTGTCCATGTATCATTTAAATGCTGTTTGATCGTATCGAATACAGGACGAACCGTTACATCACTGCCGTCTATCTTTACTGTATATTCACCTTCAATCGCAGGATCAATGCCGAGCTTCACAAAGTGTTTTCCTATATCATCACGTGAGACAACCGCAGGGGCATTCTTCTTCAGGTCCCACATTACGAAATCACCCCATTCGTTTCGCATCTCTTCTGTAATCGCAGGCATGTGTTCGTTAACAGCAAAGGGTTTCGGCATGTCCGATTTCTTTCCGACAACCTTTGTCATTTTTAGTTTTTTGGGTTTATACCCCTTGCCGTGAATATCATTCGCCTTTAACATATCTCCCGTATCCATCCTTACCAACATAGGCAGATCTGTATGAGTCTTTACAAACTTTTTATCATAGAGGTCCTCTTTTATGAGCACCTGTGCGATACCGAGTGCAAGCGCAGGGTCTGTGCCGGGGCGTATAACAACTATTTCATCCGCCTTGCAGCTTGTGGAATTATATTCCGTGGCAATGACTATGACCTTTGTACCTTTCAGACGGGCCTCGGTCAGCCAGTGGGCGTCCGGCATCTTTGTTGATATCCAGTTCATGCCCCAGCAGACAACAATGTTTGCGTATTCCGCATTTGAGAGGTCAAAGTCAACCGTCTGCTGGCCGGTTACCATGGGGTGTCCCGGCGGCAGGTCAGTATGCCATGAATAATTATCGAAACCAATAGCGCCTTTTGCCTTGGATTTATCCACCTTTCTCACATGCGCATCAAGAAGGGCCATTGAATTTGCCTGCCTGTATTGTCCAAAGAGTTTGATTGAACCCAGGACAGGCATGCCGCCTCGAAACTTCATTGCCCTTACGCCGACTTCTCCCATCTTATCGACCATGGCCTCGTCATAGTCCTGTCGTTTAAGCAGCTCCGCGCCTTTTTTGCCTGAATACTGCTTTGCGGTTTCGGCAAGGGACTTTGCAGCCACTTCATAGGCCTTCTCCCATGAGACCTTTATATATGAGTCTTCTCCCCTCCTGAACATACCGGCAGGGGGCAGTCCGTTTGCATCTCTCGGGAAGCCCTTGTTATACCACTCAAGGAACCCCTTTCTGATCATGGGCCCCTTCACCCTCCTGTCACCATAGAACCTTCTCCCGAGCATTATGCCCTTGTTGCAGTGCCGGGGGTCCCATCTCTGGCTCGCCTTTGTCCCGTAAATGTCGGTTCCTTTATGATAGTTCTGTGTCGGTCCTATCCGGACTACAATATCATTCTTTACATAAGCCTTCAGATAGCAGTTGTGCGTACAGTTTGGAGTACACATAAATGTATAACTGCTGTCAGGTTCATAAATATTCCTGTAAACTTTTTCCCAGTCCCGCACAGGGTAATACTTCAGCGGGTTCGTAATATCAACAGCTGATTGGAGTGCCCGCATGGCCATGGCATTGCCGCTTATTGCCGAGAGGACCAGACCTCCTGCCGCACATTTTATAAATTTTCTTCTTGATATACCGCCCATCTTATGTTCCTCCTTTTCGTATTCTTTTTATCTCAGCAATCAGTTTTTTTAATAACTAAATTTTATTTAACCAATTTCATTAATTTGAGCGTATATGAAACAAGGTGCCACCGGTCATTTTCTTTAAGCGAGTCCTCATAAGAGGGCATCCCTGTTCCGTCAAGTCCCGTGGTAAAAGTGATATAAACATTTTCCGGGGATGATCCTCTCTTCAGCTTACCGGTTGTAAAATTAAAGGCAGGCATGGGCCTTCCCAGGTCGTCTTTGAGACCATCTGACTTGGGTCCGTCCCCTTTTCCTTTATGACCATGGCATTCCCAGCATTTCATCTTATCGTATATTTTTTTGCCTTTCCCGACAGAGGCAAGGCTGCCAACCCATTCAGGCTTCTTTATTGTTATTGGTTCACACGCTTCTTCCTCTTCCCATCTTTCCGAGAGTGTTTTTAAATATGTTATAAGCTCATTCGTCTCCTTTAACGGGATATCTTTATGGGATGGCATACCTGACCTTGAAATACCATTTTTTATTATCCCCAGGAGGTCTTTATCAACCGGCAGACATCCTGTCGAGGTTGTACGGAACTTAAAGACACCTCCAGTGAAGTCCCTTGGATATATTGTCCATACCCTGCCACTCCTTTTATCTTTGTCAATAATACCGATTGCCCCATTGCCTTTTCCATCTGCACCATGGCAGATAAGACAGCGGCTCCGGTAAGTTTTTTTGCCCTCTGCTCCGTATGCACTCCCGGTACTGTCTGCCAGAGTTGCAAAGGACCAAGACAAAAGCAATAAAGATAAAACCAATGTTATACCTCTATATTTCCCTCTAAATCTCTGCATCTTTCTTCCCCTTTCTCTGATTTTTATATAAATATTCTACAAATGGATCATTCACAGTATGCCCTCTCGTAGTCTCCCTCTGCAATAGCCCTTTCATACCCTCTGGAGTCTGTGTCAACAGGACATCCTGTCTGGCACTTTATATTCTGTTTCCAGTATTTATAATCCGGGATTACTACGTTAAAAGTTCGCTTTGGCATATCAATCCCTGTTTTTTGGATAAAATGCAAACAGCTAGTAACTAATGTTTATACATTAGGTAAATAAAAAAAATTATGATTTAAATCATAATATAAAAATCAATATAAAAAGTTTTTGTAAATTTACGGAAATTTCCTGTAAATCCTTTAAGTCCTCTTATAAAACAGAGGCATTTTAAATCATAAAAAATAAGGACTTAAGTTGCTCAAGCAGTCTGTCTTCGTCAACATTGAAGTGCCTGACCCCATTTTTCTTTTCTTTGAGGACCAAGAAAAGAGGGGTCTCTATTTTCGATTATACACTTCAGCGAGTATTTCCCCGGCACCTTTTGAAAGAAGTTCCTCAGCGAGTTCAATGCCAAGCTGTTCTGCGTCTTCAGGTTTACCCCCTTTGGAGCCACTGATGATTTTATCCCCGGTTACATTCCCGACAAGGCCATCGATAACCAGCTGACAGTTTAAGGTTGACAGTTGACCGATTAGACGAGCGTGTGCCGCAATCGGAACCTGGCAGCCGCCCTCCAGTTTTTTCAGGAATGCCCTTTCAGCACGTACACAAACCGAAGTCTCCGGATGATTTAAGGGTTCCAGCAGTTTATTAATGAACTCGTCATCAGTCCTGCATTCTATACCAATTGCGCCCTGTGCTATGGCCGGGAGGCTTATATCAGGGTCAAGGGCTTCTGTAATTCTTTCAGCCATGCCGAGCCTCTTTACACCTGCAACAGCAACGATAATAGCATCAAACTGTCCCTCGTCGAGCTTTCTTATCCTTGTGTCAAGGTTCCCTCGCAATTGGGTTATTTTAAGGTCAGGCCGTATGTTTAAAAGCTGGCAAGACCTTCTTAAACTGCTTGTCCCGACACTTGCACCCTCAGGAAGATTTTTAAAGCCCTGAACCCTGAACCCTGAGCCCTGAACCCTTGACAGAAACGCATCTCTCGGGTCTTCCCTTTTACATATAGAGGCGAGATGAAGCCCTTCAGGCAGGTCAGCGGGGACATCCTTCATGCTGTGAACAGCTAAATCAGCAGTTTTTTTTAAAAGCGCTTCTTCTATCTCCTTGACAAAGAGCCCTTTCCCACCGACTTTTGCAAGGGGGACATCAAGTATTTTGTCCCCGGTGGTTTTTATTTTTTTCAGTTCAATTTTACTGCCGGGGTTTTTTTTTGCCAGTTCGGTTTTTATCCAGTTTGCCTGCCACATGGCGAGTTTGCTTCCGCGGGTTGCAATGATTATATTATTTTTTTTTGTCATTGTTTTTATGTTCCGGAGGACGTTCATTTTCATTCTCAGGTGCTGTATGCAGGTCAAATGCCCTTTTGACTATATCCACCATTATTTCCTTGTCTTCCGCCTCGGATTTAAGAGCCGCAATAGGGTAATGTATCAGTTTGTTAATAATGGCGGATGTTAGGGATTCGATGGATTTGATTTCCTCTTCACCAAGACGGCTGAGTTTACCCAGTCTTTTTTCAATTTCTTCTTTCCTTATTGCCTCGGCTTTGTCCCTTAAAGCTACAATAGTAGGTACTGCTGAAAGTGAGGCCTGCCATTTCAAGAATGCCTCAACCTCCTCATCCACAATCTTTTCGGCTTTTTCTGCCTCTTTGCTTCTTTCCTGGATATTTGTAGTGATGACTCCCTGAAGGTCGTCTATATCATAAAGGTAAATGTTGTCCAGGTCATTAATCTCAGGGTCGATATTCCTTGGTACAGATATATCAATTATGAACATGGGCTTATTTTTCCTCTGTTTCATAATCTTATGTATCTGGTCTTTTAAAAGGATATATGCCGGGGCTCCTGTTGAGCATATTACTATATCGGTATGAACCAGTTCTTCAGGAAACTGATCATAATTTACTGTTCTTCCGTTAAACTCCCTTGAAAGATCTTCTGCCCTTTCAGCCGTCCGGTTTGTAACGAGGACGTCTTTCACTCCGTTGTTTACCAGGTGTCTGGCAGCAAGTTCCGCCATTTCGCCTGCTCCGATGAGCATGACTGTTTTTGTAGGAAGGTCCTCAAAAATTTTCTTTGCCAGCTCAACAGCTGCAAAACTTATACTGACTGCACTTTCGGCAATCCTGGTTTCAGTTCTGATTTTTTTTGCGGTTGAGACAGCTTTTTTCATAAGCTTGTTAAGGAACACTCTGGTGGATTTTCTTTTCAGGGCAAAGTCAAATGCTTCCTTCAGCTGGCCGAGAATCTGGGGCTCACCGACTATCATAGAGTCAAGGCTGGATGTTACCCTGAATATGTGTAAAAGGGCTTTTTTACCGGAAAAGACATAAAGGGCATTATTAAGCGTTTCTATCGGGATATTGTGAAAACTGGAAATAAATTTTTTTATGCTTTCAGCCCCTGATGAGGGGTCTTCGACATTAGCATAAATTTCAACCCTGTTACATGTAGAAAGGATGATATTCTCTTTTATACCAGGGGCATTTTTTAATGTATCAACAGCCTCTCCCAGCTTTGCACCGTCAAAGGCTACCTTCTCTCGTATCTCTATGGGCGCTGTTTTGTGATTAAGGCCAATGACTATAATGTTCATTTAAAAGTGTGGGATCCTTCAGACAGAAGATTAACACCATAGAAGGTGCAAATAATTATTACGAACCCGATTATTGAAAGTATTGCGGTTTTTTTGCCCCTCCACCCGACTTTGAGCCTTAGATGGAGTATAACTATATAAACAAGCCAGGATACAGAAGACCATATCTCCTTAGGGTCCCAACTCCAGAAGCCTCCCCATGTAGAGTTAGCCCAGACTGCCCCTGTTATGATGGCCAGTGTTAAAAGAGGGAAGCCGAATGTAATAAGGTGATAGTTTATCTCATCAAGCGCCTGGAGGCTCGGAAGCCTCTGAAAAATACCGCTCGGATGTTTTGATTTCAGATATCTCTCCTGTATCAGATACATAATTCCTATACCGCATGCCATTGCAAAGGCTGCATAGCCGATAAAAGCAAACAGTACATGTACAGAGAACCAGTTGCTTTTCAGTACCGGCCTGAGCGCGGTTATCTCCCTTGGGAAAAAAGAAGACGCCAGGATCGATGCGAAGACTATTGGCAGAATAAAAGAGCTGAGAAGGCCGAGCTTGAAGCGGTACTCGTGATATATTAACAGTAAAACAATACACCATGAGAAAAATGAAGCTGCTTCGTGCATGTTGGTAACAGGGAGGTGGCCGCCTTTTATATACCTGACAGCAATATTGGCAGTATGAAAAGCAAACCCAACAACAGTAAGTGCAATAATTGTCCTGGAAGTGGCTTTCCTGCCTTTAAAAAGCCAGATAACACCTGAAATGGTAGCTATAAAATAAAAAGTGAGTGCTAACTCAAAAAGCAAAACATTTATTTCGATTTGCAAAAAGGCTTCTCCTTAAAAGCAACCGAGGTCGCAGTTTTTTATTTTTATATTTAGTTTGTTTGCCGCATTCCCGGCCTCTTTGTAAGGTATTTCAAGTTTTTCAGCAATTTTTCTTAATACCGGACAGGTTATCTTACCGTCTACGGCACTTTCTTTAATGCTTTTTTCAATTAATTCTCTTTTTGACGAAAGTGAGGAGCCTGTCAATTTCACCCTTCCTTTCCCTTAAATCAATCCAGAAAACTTCTGCATTTTTTCTGATTATCGGGGTTAAAAAATCGGTTTCTTTTGCCTGTTTTTTTGAGTTGATGATTACAATGTCAGCTTTCCCACCAGCCTTTATTGCCGAGGGTTTAAGCTTTCCTTTTGGCTCTGTAATAAATATTACCAGATGAGGATTTAAAAAATCCACAGGACTGTTGCCTTCCACAACGACACCTTCAAGGCCGCTCATCCTGCTTATTGCAATTTCCAAGATGCCTTCAAGCTCGTTATAGGGTGATTGGACCCATACAACCTTTTCAGCGCCTGAGTCAAGAAAAAGGGCTGTATCTTTTCCCTCCTGATTAAGTATGGTGGCGTCATCTATAAGAACTGTATAAAGAGATGTCTTTGTGAATTTTATTGCTCCGAAGCCGTTGAGCTCCCTGAGCAGAATTGAACAAAGGGTTGTTTTACCAACTTTACTGTGGGCACCTGTTACAGATATGATCTTAAGGGGTTCCGCAGCTGACATAAGGTATTTTAACAGAAAAGATGACATTAGAAGGATTTAAAGGGACCGGGTAACCCGTGATGCCTGCCTGCATGCCTATGGCATGTAAACCGGCACCTGTCTGCTGATATGTATAGGCAGGCGTATGTCGTATATCGTATTGCACGTCCAGTTTTTAAATTTTAGCTCAATACACACGACGCACGACGCACAACAGATTTGTAAATCTCCGGCCTTTTTCCCTGATGCAGAAATATGCTAATATTACCTCAGGAGGAGTTGACATGTTGCGCGGTTCATTGCAGATTGGCAGGATAATGGGAATCCCTGTAAGGCTTCATTTTTCGTGGTTTGTGATTTTTGGCCTTATCACATGGCTGTTGGCAACACAGTATTTCCCCCAGGTAGCTCCTGATCTGCCCAGGGCAACTAACTGGATCAGGGGCGCAGTTGCTGCTTTACTGCTTTTTCTTTCCGTAATTATACACGAGCTGTCTCATTCATTTGTTGCAATCAGATACAGGATACCCATAACCAGCATTACGCTGTTTATTTTTGGAGGAGTTGCGCAAATGAAAAAAGAGCCGGCAAGTCCTAAGATCGAATTAAACATGGCCCTTGCAGGGCCCTTTTCAAGCTATGTGCTGGGTCTAATTTTTTTCATACTTTATAAATTAGTTGGTGACTATTCTGGACTAAAAGCCATAGCCTCATATCTTTTCCAGCTTAACATTATCCTTGGGACATTCAATCTTATCCCGGGATTTCCAATGGACGGAGGCCGGGTGTTAAGGGCTATCCTCTGGGAAAAATCCGGGGATTATCTTTCTGCAACTAAAAAGGCATCAAAGATAGGACAGGGAATTGCCTTAATTTTTATATTTTTAGGGCTCATCTCCATTTTTACCGGTTACCTGGGCAATGTATGGTTTCTTCTTATAGGGTGGTTTTTGTATACAGCTGCACAGTCAAGTTATCAGCAGGCAACCGCAAGGGGTATTTTATCAGGTGTCAGAGTCCGTGAGGTTATGGTTCGTGAAGTTATTTCAGTTAATGCTGAAACCCCTGTTTCAGTGCTTGTTGATGATTACTTCTTAAGGTATGGCTACGGAGGATTTCCGGTTATGGACGGTGAAAAGATTGTAGGAATTATTAGCCTTAAAGAGATAAAGGAAATACCCAGGGATAGATGGACCGGTATCAGCGTAAAGAGCGTCATGCAGCAATTTGATGATTCCCTTATTACATTTGAGGATGATGACATTTCCGATACTCTCGAAAGGATGGTTAAAGAGGATAAAGGAAGGCTTATTGTAATAACAAACGGCAAAATGGCCGGATTGATTACCCGCTCAGGCATATCCCGATACCTTCAGATGAAAAGCGCATTAAAGGGGCAGGGCTGAAAAAGAGGTTATCCCGGTCATTTAAAGTTTCCTGATGATCCTGAAGGCCTTGTATATTTTTTGCTTGACATACCCTGGGGGGGTATGGTATATTAAACTTAAAAATAAAATGACTATGAAAAGACCGGAGAAAAAACAGCTTATGTCACATGAGAAACAGCTTGTTTATCTGAAAAAAATAGAGGGCCAGGTGCGTGGTGTTCAGAAAATGATTAAAGACAGGAGATATTGTGTGGATATACTGACTCAGCTACATTCTATCATCGGGGCCATATCGAGGGTGGAAAGCGGGATTTTGCGGAAACACCTTGAAGGGTGTGTTGCCGGTGCCCTGGAGGGCAGATCGGAAACT
>Ga0255052_10002350_pt1 | contig 13739 bp, 13 predicted proteins | sample JV7_2_21_MG_FD_188632 | JGI IMG/M metagenome (GOLD analysis project Ga0255052, IMG submission 188632) | Seawater microbial communities from Jervis Inlet, British Columbia, Canada - JV7_2_21 | ecosystem: Environmental > Aquatic > Marine > Inlet | place: Canada: British Columbia | collected... | reverse complement strand
AGCGACAAATGAAGCACTTATTTATGCGCGGCTCCTTAGTGTCTTGGTGCCTTAGTGGCTATGAGTCAGCTGAAAAAACAAAGCCAATTTCAAAATCCCATCTACCCCAAAAGGGATAGATGGGAATGGGTGTCGGGGAGTTCTTTGCGGAGATTGTGCGAAGGGACATTTGCAGTGGGCAATGCCGATGCGGTCTGACGGCCTGCGCGGCTATAACCTCTTCTAACTTATTTTGTCCAACCCCATGGCCGAGGCTCTTCTTTCAAGGTCCACGGCACTATTGACATGGAGCTTGCGCATAATGTCGAAGCGATGTGATTCAACCGCGCTCGTGGGACGTTGGAGAATATCGGCGATCTCATCATTATTCCTGCCCTGAAGGATTAAGCACAAAACCGTCATCTCCACGTTGATTAATTGTTTGCCCCGGAGAACATTGGCAGGGTCGTTTTGGGTCAGAGCCGATTCTACAACTGCCAGGAGAGTCTTCATCTCAAGCGGCTTTTCAATGAAGTTCGCCGCGCCGGCCTTGAGCGCTTGCACAGACATCGACACACTGGCATAGCTGGTCATCATTATGACCGGCAACCAGGGAACAATTCGTCTGGCTTGCCTCAAAAGCTCCATGCCACCGATATCAGGCATTTTCACGTCGGTTATGAGCAGGTCGCATGTTTGCTCGCGTAAGTGGCCGAGGCAATCGTCGGCTCTCGTGAAACAGGTGCATTCGAATTCAACCTGTTCGAGGATCAGGGACACTACCTCGAGGATGCCCTGCTCGTCGTCGACTACGAAGATATGTGGTTTGAACTTGTCTTTCATGACTTTGGAAAAAGTTCCGGCATTTCCAACGCTCAGCATTTAAGCCGTTGCCGCCCATATCCACTTTCGCACATTGTGGAATAGACCCGTTGAAAAGTCCAAAGGTATCTTTGAGTAATGGTAAGAAATCATTGTCGTACAACTCTCTTGGAGATGTTCGGCCTCCGCTCTTGCCGCCGAGCAGCACTTTCGGTTTCCGCAGCTTCGCCGAAGAGCAGGGCCAGTGCCTTGTGATACGACACCATTGCTTTTTCAATCTGTCCCCTGGCTTGATATATCTTGCCCAATTCAAAAAACCCCCGGCTTGAATTGGGATTCAGCATTGTTGATTCGAGCAGAAGCTTCTCGGCGGCGTCGAGCTGGCTCATTTGATGCTTTGCCCATCCCCGGAGCAGGGTGACTCTCGCCTTTTTCAGCCGGTTTGATCCTTCGATCCTGTTAACCGCCTCAAGCGCGAGCCGGCTTTGGCCTGTTTGGCAATAGAGTTCCCCCAGCTCTAACGCCGCCTCGATGCAGTTTGGGTCGAGCCGGCGTGCCTTTTGTGCCTGCTCGATAGCAGACTCGAATCGGCTGCTCTTCTTCAACATTCTTGCCATCTGCAAATGTCTCACCGCCCGGGCGGCGTCAGTGTCCATGGTTGGCGTTTTCACTTTGCCTGCGTCTGCCGGAAGGATGTCCTGAGCAATACCGAGCGCCTGGTTCAAATGAGCGCGTATGACCGGGTCGAAGTCGTAGGCGTGACCGGCCTCGACACACAAAACATTATTATCTGTGTCCGAAACTATGACTGTCGGTATTGCAATCACACCGAATTTGCCCCACAGCACAAATTTCTTGTCCGACAGTACATGGTAACCGGCCTTCGATTGAACCTCAACCGGCGGGAAGCAGTTCAGACTGTCCGGGTTATATGCGACAATGACGACGTCCAGGTTTTCGGCTTTGCCACCGAGCCTGGCGACGATCCTGCTGATGTCCTCTGCGGTCTCGGCCGATCGCTTCTGTGTTGCGGAGAGAAAGGCCACCATCATGGCCCTGCGGCAGCCGTGTCTGTACTCAAAAGGCCGTCCTGCAACATCGTTGGCTGAAAACTCCGGAACCTTTTGCCCAACTTCAAGGCGGCGTCCAACTGCATCGGCTCCAAACCATGGAACAAGCTGCACTATCGCTAACGCCAGGATTGAATGTGCAACGTTTTCGTGCTTAATGCCAAGGGATTTGTATGTTCCGGCCTTCATGGGTTCCGACCGTCCGTCGTTTCGGTCCAGCATAAGTTCCAGAATCCGAGATAGAACCTATTCTGCATCCATTATGATTCTTTCGGCTTTGAGGAGCATCGCCTCAGTGTATTTCATATTGTGTACGCCCCAGCTTCCGTCAGCTTTCACAGAATCGAGTATCGCCTTTGCCTCGATGATATCACTTTCCAGCTTCTGAGTCCCTTCCTCTGCGATTCTGGACTGTACAAAGCCTTCAAGTCTTTCCAGTTTTGCGTAGACCCGCTCATACAGTTTCTTGATCTCTCCCTGCCAGTATGGTATATACTTGTCTCCAGTTCCAGGTTCGTGGCAAACGTCACACGCGCGCGGCACTGCTTTTGCCACCTTTCCAAAGCTGTAAGCGCTGCCCGAAAAAGGCTGACTCTGTTCGATATGACATCCTGTGCATTCAACATGGGTCAAGAACATGGGGCTGACGATGCGGCTGTCTTCCTTCTCCTGCGGGTCGTGATTTGCACTGTAGATACCAACCTGAACGTTGTGAGTCTCGCTATGACATTTCTCACACGTCATCCTGGCCAAAGCCGACGTGCTCTCCTCCTGCCCGTGTGAAATATGCCCGTGACACTCGAAGCACTCCACCTTTTCAGCGTTAGTGCGGATCTCGTGCTCACTGTCAGTGTGGATCTCGTGCAGCTCCGTACAATCGGGATGGTGAGACTTTCCGAAATCGTGGCAACTGAGACACACACCTTCCGGTACATTGGAGAGTTTTTGAAATTCTCTCTTGTGACAGGCTTTCTCGCAATTCGCCCCGTACAAAACGTACTCACTGTGGTCAATGGTCATTGACTCGGACTCCATTTTTTCGGGGATTTCGTGACAGCCTTGGCAGCCCGTCTGAACCAGGTTGCTTTCACTTCCGTCACGCCTGAGGAAATGACACGTAAAGCACACGCCGCGGTTTACCTTAAAGTGCTCATTGCCTTCAATACGGTTGTGGCACATACCACATGATATCTTCATGCCATCAACGATTTGCCCCACGTGTTTGTCGTGTGGGAACTTAACGGTGCCAAAATCAACATTTCCCGGTACAAGATCCTCGGAGCTATGGCAGTGCGATCTCATACAGGAGGCGTCCCTAACTGTGGCGTTCGGTTTGGTGGGGGCTCTGCCGAGAACGTAGTTGGCCAGGTGCGCGGGAGCGACGCTTTTGCCCTTGACATATCCCATAAACCCGGGCTCAAAATGGCACTCCATGCAGTTCACTTCGTGATGGCTCGATACCTTCCAGCTCTCATAGAAGGGATTCATAAAATGACAGGAATTGCAGAAGGCCGGCTGGCCCGTGACTTCTATCATGGTGAAGCCGAAGATTCCCAAGCCAGCCAGTCCAAACAATATCTTCTTGCGCCAGCTCATTTGCCATACTGCATGCGCCGCCCACGCCAGCTTGCTTATCACGGTTGTGAAGATCGTGGCCAAAGCAAAAGCAACCCACACAAGCAGCCCGAGTAATATGCTCCTGTGGCGGTTGGTTTGCCGCAACACATTTGCACTTGATGTGATTTTCGCTTTGATATGTTCCACCATCTTGTTTCCCTGCGAGGTTAATGCCAGTCGGTTCGAACGTCCCCGGCGACGGACGGTGACATCAGAGGTTTTTGGCACATCTGAAACCGCTAAGAAGTGTGCCCGCACGCCATACGGTGCTGTCGCGGTATTCCGTTCTGATGTGGACAGGCGTGCCGAAACACCACGGTCCTCCCCGTAAGACCTTGTGTTCTGCCTGGGGCGGTGGGCGCAAATCGCCCCGCGAATAGCGTTCGTATGCGTCTTGCTCATACGAGTCGGCGCACCATTCGTAAACGTTGCCTATCATCTGGTAAAGTCCGTATGCGCTGCGCGAGGTCGGATATGCCCAGACGCTGGTGATCTGTTCGGGCTTTCGCTCGTCCGTAGTCGGCAGAGGTCTGCCCTGTTCCCATTCGTTACCCCAAGGGTAGAGCCGTCCATCGACACCTCGCGCGCCTTTCTCCCACTCAAGCTCACCTGGCAATCGCAGGCCGGCCCACTTACAATACGCCGTAGCGCCCTGCCAGGTAACCCACACGACAGGTAAGTTGGCTTTCGCACGGTCCGGCTCATAAATGTCCCCGGTCTTGCGGATGCCAGCGGAATCATGGCCCAGCTTGACCCAGCCGGCCAGTTTGTGGGTGTTCGGTCGGCACTCTGTCAGAAACCGGGCGAACTGGGCATTGGTCACGCAAGCGAGTGCCAAATAGTAGGGCCCAAGATGCACTTTGAAATTGTCGGGTCCTGCCAGAAAGTCGCCTTCGGGGATGAAAGCCAATTGCGTGCCGTCCTTGTCGTTCTCAAGGTGCCAGGCTTTTTCTGCAGCGGTAAATTCGGGAGCGGATTCACCCGGTTCGACGGCTGGCAGTTCGGCGTTTTCCGACACCTCGCATCCCAAGGTCTTGAGGATCTGCCGCAAAGATTCTTGCCTTGTGAAGACATAACTGAACGAGAGGGCATCGACGGATTCCGGCTTGTCCAGGGATCTGAGCCCCTCTTCGGCAATGCGTCTGACCTCTTGGTCGCTATTGGCCAGCGCAGAGACCAGGAAGGGCACCGCCTGTGCCGTTCGGTCTGCCGCGAGTTTCTCACAAGCCATCCGACGGATACGCGCGCCCAGAGAGGGCACTTTGGAGTTAAGCTGCTTTGCCCATTTCAGGAAATTGCTTTGGATCGCGATCATGATTAGACCTTTCAACTCTCTGAGTCGTTGGAACCGGCGCCCGTACCCAATAGTTTTGCGGTCACCCGGCGAAGGAACATTGGATCGACGGGCTTCTCGAGATAAACATCCGGCTCAGTTCCAAGGAAATCGTAAATATCTTCGGTGGAAAAGGCAACGCCGAGTCGCCTCGCAACGCTTGTAAGCATGATGACGGGAATATTCTTCGTCTTCGGGTCGGCTTTGAGGTCTCTGAGCGTAAAAAACCCCGGTTGCCGAGGCATATATACATCGAGTATGATCAGGTCCGGCGACTCTTGGCGGGCCTGCGTGAGACCCGCAGGGCCGTCACTTGCAGATACAACTTTGTACTTCTCGGACTCGAGTGCGGCGCGCACAAATGCCACGGCGGTATGGTCATCGTCTACCACAAGCACTTTCTTGGATTTGGATTGAGTATTCATTTTCTTACTCCTGAAACAACCTGTTGCTCTATTTCACCTTGGCCACGACGGGCCGTCATGTTCCTTTCGGACCCTCAAGTGGATTGTACCGTGGGATACGTCGAGAGGCCGTCGGTCAGTTGCGGCCTCTCCGGCGCCGGATGCTTACTCATTCACTTTTGCAGAAGGACTCGCTCTCGGCCGCAAGCCGGCAAGCCAGTTGTTTCTGCAAAAGGCTGAGGAACTTGTTCTTGACACGAAATGCCGTAATCAGCGAGCCGGAGACACCGGCCTTGCCGGAGAAGAATGCAGCATCTGCGTCCATCCGGCCCGAAAGAACATCCCAAAGAATCTGCTCGGAAGCTCGAATCCTGACGTCGAATGGTCCGTCTGAATATGGCCGCACGGTCACGCGCTGTTTGTCCAACAGTATCAGAAAGCCTCGCCCGGTATCTGTGGCGCTTAGCACAAGTCTCGTACGTTTGAAACCGGCAAGCTCTTTTACGAACCGTGAGTCGCGGTTCATCGTCTCGGCCAGCCGGGCTACCTCGCAGATTATGTCATCTGTGGAATGAACCCAGCAGCTATTCTTGAGGGCAAAACGATCAGTCTCGGAAATGCACCGCTGCGGTTTCGCATCCAACGGCTTGCGATTCGGCATGACAGATCGAGCATGAGACTTCACACGCCTCGACGGCATGTGAGGTGATTCGTACACCCATCCGGCTTTTCCGAGAAACCAGCCGTTGCATAAACCTGACGGACAAACCGCCTTAAGTTCTTTTAGGGCGTCGTGACAGTCCGTCTTGAGGTCCAGCACATCTCGGTAGATGCGAACAATGCGGGCCGTATGATTCAACTGTGGAAGAATTCGCACTGTATCGACGCCCGCCTCGGCCAGTTGCGACAGGCATTCGACAAGGCAATAAGTCGCTGCCGAGAGTGTCTGCGGGCCCTCAATTCGAAACAGCGGCTTTTGCCCGGCCTGCAAGACCATGCCTTCGGGATAACGCCCACATAGGTTTCCGCATCCCTCGCCATTGCGCCTGAACGAACGGGCCGTTTGACAGGCGGCGGATATCCCAATCGGTATGTGTCCGTGGACCACAACTTCCACCGGCACGCTGCACCTGCCCGCAATGAGAGATATCGTATCGAGGCCAAGCTCGTGGGGCAGCACTATTTTGTTCACCTTGCGCGCCGCCATGGAGTTCGCAGTAACCGAGTTGTGTACGTGAAGGAATGCACCGCCTATCGCAAAGTGGTGGCGGGCCAGGCTCAGGAACGTAGGGCTGTTGATCTCAATGCCGTCGACCAGCTCCGCCAGCTCTCTGAAGGCGCAGAACCGTTCGCTTTCTTTGACGAGAATTAGAGAAGAAGCGAAAACCTGTTTGCCGGCCCGCCTGAGCGTATCACAAAGCCCGGTCAGAAAAGTTGGAGAAAAGCACGAACGCTCTGCGCATACGGTCTCTCCCACATATACATGATCTGCGGGACTTTCAGCAAGTTCGCGGTAGAACTTCCGTATTTTTTTCCTGCCCCAATGCGAAGGGGCCGGGCCAACAGAAATCTTCAATGTTCTAGCCTCCGTTCAAAGCGCCCAAGGTGCCGGCCATTCCTTCCAGGACCGGCTCCAGCGACATGCTCTCGAACATTCGGGTGGTGACATTGTCCGGCCGGTCCAGCGCGTCGATGGCGTTCCGCCAGACGTTTGTAACCGACCTTACGTAGGCAAGCGATCTTTGCCTGCCTTCGATCTTCATTATGTTCACGCCGGCAGCAGCAAGTTCGCCCAGCAGAGGCAGGGCGTTAAGACAACAGGGATCCTGAAATGTGTGCAGTCTGCCACTCCTGGACAAATTGCCGTACTTTCCTTTGCAGGGCATCGGATACGTGCGTTTGTTCGGCCCGACAGAACCGTCAATGACTACACCGTTGAGCTTGAGAACGACTCGATCTCCTGCGGTTTCTTCGAACTGGACAAACCGGGCCGGCGAGCATGCCCCGATGCTGTTGGCGCTGGTGCCGGTTATAAAGGACGACAAACAGCAATTACCGTCATAGTTGGCGCAAAGCACGCCAAAGACCATTACTTCCAACAGAACATCCGTCTGTTGCCGAAGTGCGGCGATTTGTTGGAGCGAAAGCACTCTTGGCAAAACAACACAAGCCACACCAAATTCTTCTTGATAGAAACGAACGGCTTCGGGGTCGGTAACTCCGGCCGAGCAGCTCAGGTGAATCTCCAAGTGCTGATGTTTGTTTCGGGCATGCTCGAGCACCGCCAAATCAGCCACTATGACCGCATCAGCACCGATGTCACAAGCATCATCAATGGCGCCGAAGCAGTCATCGAGCTGCTGGTTCGTGGGATGCGTGTTCACGACAACACAGACTTTTGTGCCATTGCGATGTGCGTACCGCACTGCTTCGCCGGCCTGATCGAGAGAAAAGTTCAGCCCGGGCAAGTTTCGCAGATTTGTGGGCGAGCGGAACCCTATGTATACGGAATCTGCACCGGCGTCCACGGCCGCCATCAGGGACGGCAGATCACCGGCAGGTACATTCAATTGAATCTTGTGACGACTATTCATCGGACTTCACAGCCACGGGCAAGCTGAATGAAAACGCTGTTCCCTTGCCTTGCCGGCTTTCAACGGAGATTGTCCCGCCGTGGGCGTCGATAATCTGTTTAACGATGGACAACCCCAGTCCTGTTCCCTCCATAGCCTCGGCCCGGACGTTGTCGGCGCGATAAAACTCTTCGAAGATGTTCGCAAGGGCCTCTTCGGGAATTCCTATTCCGTTGTCCTGGATCTTCACCCTGACAACGTCCTTGGTGTTGGACGCACTGAGTTCGACCCGTCCGTCAACGAACGTGTATTTGACGGCATTTGCCACAAGGTTCCCGAAAAGCTCATGGATAGCATCGGCGTTTCCGTAAACCGGCGGCAAAGAGGCCGGAAGATGCTTTTCCAAAGTCAGGCTTTTCTCCACGATGCGAGGCTGCTGTTCTTCAACGACCTGGTTGATTATCTCCGGCAGATCCACTTCGGTCTTTGGAATCTTCCTGGCGGCCTTGATCCTGGAGAGACTCAGCAGATCCCTGATCAATTGCCCGAGGTATTCGCTCTTGTATTGTGCCCGCTCAACCATATGCATCGCCTTGTCGGGTATAGGGCCGGTGAGTCCCTGGGTCACCACTTTCAGGCAGCTTGTGATCATACCGGCCGGTTCGGCCAGATCGTGAGCCACTCGCAGCACATATTTGGATTTTGTGCGGTCCTGCTCGGCGAGTGCCTTGTTTGACTGCTCTAACTGCCTTTCCCTTTCATACAGCCCGTGCGCCACAGAAGACGCCAATATGGCGGCCACCCAAAGTGTCGTGATGATGGCAAAAACACTGACGACCACGAACTTCAAGCTCGCGTAAAACTCCACTGTCAGGAGACCTTCGATGTGGCGGTGAGCAAGAACGTTTGTAAACTCGGCGGTTGCCAATGCCGTGATGCAAACCGATGCGAACAAAACCTGCAAAGCTACCTTCCGCCACGGCAACAAAATGGCGGCGATGATCGTATGAAACAGGTAATAAGAAATGAACGGGTTCTCGATACCTCCCCCAAAATACATCAGAATTGTCAACATCAGAATATCCACTCCGACTTGCAGAGAAGCAAACTGGTCACCCCATTTCTCCCTGAATCCGGTCGTCCGGCCGACAAAGAAAAAAACCGTATTGTACAAGGCAATGCAGACGCCGATGATCAGAAACGGTGTGATTGGGAATCCCAGCCGTAGCACACTGCGTCCGACTGCCACAAATGCTATCACCCCGACCGCTGCCAACCAGCGCACTCTGATGAACCAGTCCATGCGTGCAGCCGTATCTTCCGGCATTAGCGGTGGGTTCAGAAATTTCACGCCAATTTCTCCTGATTCCAAGTGACAGGTCACGTGCCTTATCTAAGACAGTGCAAGCGTTGAAGGGCTTTTCGAGGGTGTGCTTATCGAAGATGCTGCTGGATGATTCTCCAGCGCGTGATGAGGCTTTTCGATGATAAGCTTCAAGTATGCCGGATGGACGTCAACTCGAACCGTTACGCCGCCACCCAGCCACGATGCGATGGCGCTCGGTTTATAATGCCGAGGCTTGACGCCGTGAAATTTGAAAATCCAGCTCCGTATCGTGCTGGCTATTCTTCCGCCCGTGAGCAGGCTCTTGTAATTCCCGGGCCAGACGTCGGTCCGCAGGTCGTAAATCCAACAACGACCGCCCGGTGCTATAATGCGGCTGCACTGCCGTATCCCTTCGGAAGGATCGTGCCAGTGATGCATGGAAAGCGTGCTCACAACGAGATCAAATGCGCCATCCGCAAAAGGAAGGTTTCGAACGTCACCGTGGATTAGCCTGATTGAATCGGAATCGGTCCGTTCGGCGTTCGCTGAAGCATCCGCATCCACCGTGCTTACCATCCTGCCGGTGTCTTGTTCGATCACTGCCTTTGCCATCGACAGCATCTTTCGGCTCAGGTCAAACCCGACCAGCTTTAGCTCAGGGGCGCTCCGGGCGATTTCAACGAGCAAATGTCCCGGGCCCGTGCCTATATCGAGAACAGTGCCGCCGGCCACCGCCGAAGCGATTTCGCGAGCTATCTGCCGGTGGAATCGGCTGAGCCCCGGGGCCGCAACCTTGTCATATAGTACAGCCAAGGGGGCCGGTATGTGCTGGGGCCACAACCTGTAGATCTGTAACCAACTTGCCAACGTGATTTTTCCTTACGATATTTTGTCTTTGCAGTTTTGCTTTGGGCTGCCCATGGCGTGCAGAGTCCCGAATATCTTACATCTCTGCCGGCAGGGCCTGGACTTGCTCGTAGGTAAATACGGGGCCGTCTTTGCAGACATATTTGCTGCCGATGTTGCACCGGCCGCACAGACCTATGCCGCACTTCATCCGATTCTCGAGCGAAGTTATAATCTCGCCGGACCCGAAGCCCAGTTCGGTCAGCACCGGAAGCGTGAATTTAAGCATGATGGGCGGACCGCATACCAGGGCAATTGCATTGTCCGGGTTCGGTGCGACCTCCTTTAGAACGGCCGGAACGAATCCCTCCTTACCCGTCCAGGTTTCGTCGCCCTTGTCAACGGTAATGTGAGTCTCGATATCGTCCCGGCCCTGCCATCGCTCCAGCTCCTGCTTGTACAGCAGCTCGCCCGGACTGCGCGCACCGTAAACAAGCGTCACCTTTTCGAACCGCCCGCGGTTTTTCTCGTGCAGGATATACCGGATCGTCGAACGCAGCGTTGTAAATGCAAACCCGCCCCCTACTATCACCACGTTGCTGCCCTCCATCCGGTCGGTCGGAAAACAGTTTCCCAGGGGGCCCCTGACGCCGATCCTGGTCCCGACGCAGCAGTTGTGCAGGGCGTTTGTCACAAGTCCGTCCGGGTAGCGCTTCACTGTGAATTCCAGATATCCCCGGTCCGTGGGGGACGAAGCGATGCCGATGGGGCATTCCCCGACGCCGAAGATAGTCAGCTCGGCGAACTGGCCGCACTCGTAGCGGAAGTTGTCGGCCGATTCGGCGTGACAAAATGCCAGCCGAAATGTCTTGAGGTCCCTGGCTTCGTTTTCAATGGTAATCTTCTCGATCTCGGTCAGGATTGGACGGTAGGGGTTTCTCATGGCGATTTCATTCTTCCGTTGTGGCATTTGGCGCAGCGGCTACTTGCTCGATGACTTCTCGAATATCCAGATTCACCGGACACTTTCGCACGCAGCGTCCGCAGCCGACACAGCCATCTACGCCGTAACGCTCGCGGTAGTAGTTGAATTTGTGCATCAGCTTCTGGCGAAGCCGGGCCGAATTGACCGGCCGGGGATTATGGCCCGAGGCGTGCAGAGTAAAGAGTCCGAACATGCAGCAGTCCCAGGTCTTGACCTTTCTGATTCGGCCGGCGGTCTTTTCACTCACCAGATCGAAGCAGTAGCAGGTCGGACAAATATATGAACATGCTCCGCAGCCGAGACACTTTTGCGAAATGTCCTCCCAGATATCGTTCTCGAATCGCTCATCGAGGCTGGCCTTGACGTTTCCGAACTCAGGCTTGCGCTTTATTTTGTCTTCTGCTTCTTTGGCGAGTTTTTTCCAGTCGGCCGAGCCGTCCGCCGAGAAGAGCTTGCCGTATTGCTTCATGAAATCCTTGCCCTTGTCGGTTATGGCTCTTGCCGATAGATAATCTGCGGCCTCGGCCATCAGCACGTCGGCGCCCTGGTCGCTGTAGGGGCCGGATCCGACGGCGGTGCAGAAGCAACTGCTCACAGGCTCGTTGCAGGCCAATGCCACGACGACGGTGTTCTGCCTGCGCGTTACATAGAAGGGGTCCTTTATTTGCTCGGTATCAAAGTTCAGATCAAGCAGCGCCAGGGCCCGGCAGTCGCAGGGACGCATCCCAAAGACGACCCGCTTTTGATCGAGCAAGGCATCGTCGAGAAACTTCTCGCCGTCAAATTCATAAACCACCTCCGCTCGCGGCAGGAAGAGTTCCTTTGCTGAAACCGCCGTGTTTCGATAGTCCAACGTTGCTTGCCGAGCAGAATCTATCCTGCGAAACGCGATGGTGCCGTCTTCGGCGGTCGGGGCGTAAAGCTCATAATCCGCGGATACTGCTTTGAGCAATTCGGGTATTTTGTCTTTTGCTATCTTGCTGTCAGCCATTGCAAGCTACTCCGGCTCTGTAATGAAATTATCCGAATCATCGGCACCGAACGTCCTCAGTGCCGGCGACTGTTCGAGATCAAGACCGGCTACGTGCCCGAACAGCTCCTGGGCGTCCGCAACAAGCCTGTAAGTGAAGGTTCGCAGGTCTATACCCACCGGACAGGCCCGCACGCACGCGCCGCAGTCGACACATCGACCCGCCTGATGGAACATCCTGCCGAGGTGGAATGAGATTACGTCACTGAACTTGCGGCCCGACCCCGTCCAGTCGGGACGTGTCTGGTCCGCAAAGCAGACCTTACAGTAACAGTTAGGACAGGCGCTGCGGCACGCATTGCAGAGTATGCACTTCGAAAGCTCGCCGGAGAACTGCTCCCACCTCTCGGCCGTTGATTTGTTCACAAACTCTTCGAATCTCTCGTCGGGTGCTAAAGGGCCATCGGTTTGGCCAAGCTCGCCGATAGCTATATCATGAACCGGTGCAGCCCTGTGCTTGCAAAATCGACAGGCCTCGGCGAGCAGATCTTTCCTGTCGAATTTGGTTTCTTTGCCTGTATCGTCCTTGACGGTTATCGTGCCGTTGCTCTCGGCGGCCGAGACGATTTGGTTTTGACCGACAAGCTGCTGGGCGAGATCGGCATCGAGCATCCCTTCGCAGGGAGCGGCGATGATGATGAGGTTCTCCCTGGGAACCTGCTGCTCCGTGATCAGCCCCACCGCCGAACGGCCGTCACAGCCTTTGGCGATGATCGCAACCTTGGGTGGGGGTTCCTGCTCTCTGAGCCGCGGATCGGGGGCGAAACATTTAGGCAGATAAACCGCCAGATTATTCGAGCAGTACGAGTTCCATACGAGCTGCCCTGCGTCGTCTGCCTCGGTGACAAAACAGGGGGTGGTCCGCATCGTTCGCGTGCCTTGTGAAAAACCTATTACCAGATCGGCCTTGCCCTCGGAAAGAAGCTGAGCGGCGGTTTCTCTTATTTGGTCTTGAGCAGATGTCATTGCGCCGTCACCGTTGCCATCTTTGATGGTCCTATTCGCTTTACGTTTTCCACGACTTTCTCGATGAGCCCGGCGAATCGGGCTCCCTCGGCCGCCGAGACCCAGGAGAACTGGACCCTCTCGGGCTCGATGCCGACATGCTCTATGAAGTTCTTGAGCATGCTGAATTTGCGCCTGGCGACGAGATTGCCGCTGATATAGTGACAATCGCCGGGATGGCACCCGGAGACCAGGACGCCGTCGGCGCCGCGGTGCAATGCCGAGAGTATGTGCAGCGGGCTTATTCGTCCCGAACAGGGCACGCGGATGATGCGCACATCAGGTGCATACTGCATCCGGCTGACGCCGGCAAGGTCCGCACCGGCGTAAGAGCACCAGTTGCACAGAAACGCCACGATCTTGGGATTCCAGTCGTTGTTATTTTGCTCTGCCATCTTTACTCCATTACCGCTTCTATCGCAGCTACAAGCTGCTCATCGCGAAAGCCTCCCAAGTCAATGGCGCCGGACCGGCACGTCGCCGAGCAGGCGCCGCAGCCCTTGCACAGGGCTTCATTGACTACGGCGGCGTGATCTTCTTCGTCGATTTCTATCGCACTGAAAGGACAGACGGCAACGCACGCACCACAGGCGGCACAGCTTTGTGTTCGCACGTGTGAAACCTTGCCTTCGGCCTCAATTGTATCTTTGCTCAAAACGGTCATGGCCCTGGCTGCCGCCGCTCGGGCCTGGGCTACCGACTCCGAAACGTCCTTGGGATAGTGCGCCAGTCCGCAGACAAATATGCC